>LFFM01000011.1_pt1 | contig 98084 bp, 94 predicted proteins | sample 643131 | NCBI WGS metagenome assembly LFFM01 (sample SAMN03777445, study PRJNA286221) | soda lake metagenome | biome: soda lake; feature: Kulunda steppe; material: water; isolation source: sample Tc-Br brine of Tanatar trona crystallizer | place: Russia: Kulunda steppe | collected 2011-07 | reverse complement strand
TCGTCTCCGACGACGACCGAGACGGGTCGATCCGCGTCGGATTCGGCCGCGGCGAGCCGATCATCGGCGACGGTCCATCGGTCCGGAGCCATCGACCGCACCGTCGCCGCGGTGTCGACGTCGAACGAGCGCGCCCGTACCGTCGCCCAGTCGACGACCTCCCCGCCGTGCTCGTCGGCGAACGCCGTGGCGGCGTTCCGGTCGGCGAAGGGGACGGCGACCGCTCCGGCCGACGTTCTCGCCTCGCTGTCGACGACGTACCGTGCCTCGTCGGCGGGCGTCCACGACGTCGGTCCCGGTGCGCTGAAAAGGGCCGCGCCGGAGCCGATCGTGCTGGCTTCGGAGCCGACCGTTCCGGGGTCGGACCCGGCCGTGCTGGCTTCGGGATCGACCGTGCCGGGGTCGGCGTCGTCGAACGTCTCGACGTACGCGACGAGCGGATACCCGAACTGCCGTTCGGTCCGATCGTCGCCGATCGTGTCGGCGAACGATTCGACGCCGTTGTAGCCGACGACGTACTGGAGCTGCGAGTAGAACACTTGGACTCGAGGGACCGCCGCCGTCCCGGCCATGATATCGTCGGTCTCCGAGGAGACCCCGAGTTCGACCGTGTCGTCGTACGCGACGGGATCCGGCGTCGCCATCGTCGGGTCGGCGAGGAACGCGCCGGCGGTGAAGATCCCCGCGAGCGCGACGACTCCGGCGACCACGATGAGTCCGATCCGCGAGCGGTCGCCGTAGGGGTCGAAACGCCTCACGTGATCCCTCCGGCCGCCGATCGTATAGCCGATCTGGTTCGTTCCTCGAACGCCGAAACGAACGCCTTCCGAGGGTCTAAGGGCCGTGCACACCGAAGTCGGATCGATGAGAGACACCGAGCGAGCGTCGGTTCGACGGCCGGTCCGGAGACGCGAACTGCTGGGCGGGCTCGCCGGGGGGATCACCCTCGCCGCCGCCGGCTGTCTGGGCGTCGGCGGAGACGACGCGGCTGACGTCACCCCCGTCGCCCTCGACGGCGAACGTCCCTGTGACCAGTGCGGGATGATCATCGAGGACTACCCGGGGCCAGTCGGGCAGATCCACTTCGCCGACGACGAGCCCGAAGACGGCCGACCGGCGGGGTTCTGCAGCAGCACCTGCACGTACACCTACCTGTTCGACGCCGAGGACGCCGATCGGGACCCGCGTGCCGTTCTTCTAACGGACTACTCCGTCGTCGATCAGGAAGCGTTCGAGGAGGGCTCCGACGTGATGTTCTCCTCACACGTTGAGAGCGGCGCGTTCTCCTCGATCGACGCTCTCACGGTCGTGATCGGCAGCGACGTCGTCGGGGCGATGGGTCCGGAGTTGATCCCGTTCGGCGACGACGGCGACGTGGAGGCGTTCGTCGGCGAGTACGGCGGCGACCCGATGAACGCCGACGCGGTCGACCGCGCCACGGTCGACGCCTTATAACGGATCGTACGGGAGGGATCGTCGAGAAAGAAGACGATCTCGCGCCGGTCGCGATTCCATGGAATTGAGAACGGTGTCGACTACCTTTGAAACCCGACCGCGTATGGGAGCGTATGAGCCACCAACGGCGTATTCCCGGTCGTCTCGACCTCGACACCGCGTTTAAGGCGTTCGGCGCGATCGCGATCGCGATCGCGGTCGTACTCACGGTGAGCGTGCTCGCAGTCACTGACCCGCTCGGCGCGTTCGTGACGGCGACGCCCGCCGCGCTGGGGACGGTCCTGTTTACGGGGCTCCTCCTCGTGGTCGGGTACGCCGCGTACGTTCTGCGGCGGGAGTGAGTCCCTCGTCTCCTTACTCCTCGTGATCCAGGAGTCGGTCGTTCGCTTATAAACGAGTCCGGGCTGGGGAAACGCATTTATAAACAAACGCTTTTGTAAACGTCCTTATAAACGACCGATCGCGGTCGACGCGCACGAGGTCGTCGGATTCCGTCCGACTGCTCGGAAATCTCTGATTTCCGGTGGAGGCACGGTGGGCGGCGAGCGACCAGTCATCCGAGACGCATTCCTCTGCGACCGGCCGTTTCATACCACGCCGTGCCTGAAACGAGGGGTTCGGCAGCGCCGAGAGACTGCGTTTTGTTGAGAAAACGCAAAGGCAGGTCACGCATCAGGACGTACGCACAGACTAACGAAGCAAGACGGAGTGAAATCAACGACGCGAGACGGTATGAAACGGATGAGAGAAACGGATCGGCCGGATGAAAAACGAGAGCCATGAAGCGATGAAGCCAGCGATCGACGGCCATCCGGGTCGGAGATGACACGGTTGAGTACCGAAGCAAGAGAGTTCGGTTCCGACGTCGCCGAACGGGTGCTGCTTCGAACGAATCGCTGGGCGCTGATTCTGGTCGTACTGGCGGTCGTATTTATCGCCCTCATCTCGCTCAGTCAGGTCGGGCTCACGCCGTTACGAACCATCGTCGAGAACCAGAACGGCATCGGCTTCTTCTTCTCGGCGTTTATCGGCACGATCGTCACCGGAACGGCGATCGTCGTCACGATCAACCAGCTCGTGCTCGCACAAGAACTCGGCGCAGTCGGGGATCAACACGAGCGCATGCAAGGGTCGATGGCGTTCCAGCGAGAGGTCGAAGCAGAGATCGGAGACGGCGTCTCGCCGACCGATCCGGCGACGTTCCTCTCGTACCTCGCCGACGCCATCGGGGAACGCGTGACCGTGCTACAGCACACCGTTACTGAGGGGGCCGCGGGGTCCACACCGGGGACAGGCACCGACACGATGAGCGATGGACCGAATGGCTCAGACGACGTGGACGGCGTGGACGACGTGGACAACGTGGACGACGTTGACGAGATACTCGCGTACGGTACTGTGGTGAGAGCCGACGTCCAGGCGTTGAAAAAGGAACTCACAGGGGCCGAGTTCGGCACGTTCGATGTCATCTGGGGTGCACTCGAGTTCGACTACTCGCGACGGCTCCACACCGCGCGCCGCCTCCGTCACGAGCACGCCGACCGCCTCTCGAGCGACGCCTTGGACGCGCTCGAGGACGTCATAACCTTACTGGAGCTCTTCGGACCGACACGCGAGCACATCAAAACGCTGTATTTTCAGTGGGAGCTGATCGACCTCTCTCGAGCGCTGTTGTACGTCTCGATACCCGCGTTGGCGGTGACGGCAGCGATGAACATGTACGTCGACGGGAACACGTTCCCCGGAGCGGTTCTCGGCGTCGACAACCTCGTGTGGGTCACGAGCGCGGCGTTCGTCGTCGGGATCTCCCCGTTCGTCGTCTTCACCGCATACGTGCTACGGATCGCGACGGTGGCGAAGCGAACCCTGGCGATCGGCCCGTTGATTCTCGATGCAGGGTCGGATCCCGACTAGAGACCCGACCATTGAAATCGGCGACGAGGCGAGTCCCATTGAGGCGACCCATGCCAGAGTACGTCCTCGAAGACGACTCGCACGGATGGGTGAAACCAGGGAGAGTCGGTAGCTAGCCGATTGTTGTCGGAACGATCGATTGCGGATCGATTACGAGAGGCGCACTGTCGAGTACCGTCGGAGAGATACACTCTGGACGAGGGGTGTCGGTTCGCAGCGGAGATGATCCGATGTCGGGCTAGACGGCTCTGTTTAATAATTTTGTGAGGCATAATAGTAAGAATCATTAATATAGAGATTAGATTTGGTAACACCACATGGCGTCACAGAGCCTGAGTCACCAGCCGGTTTCAAACGCATCAACGCATCGAATCGGGTTCGTCGGTGAGAGCGACGTCGGCAAAACGACAGTCGCCACGCTGGTTGCAGATCGGCTTTCGGATCGGACTCAGGTAGCGGTGCTGGGAGAAGCTGCAGGAATCGTCGGCAGTGAGTCGGCCCAACAGCCCAATGTTAGCCCCGAACTCGAAATAGAATGGACAGTCGTAGACGCGAACGCAGGCCCAGAATCGTTCGAACGGCGGACTGACTCGCTCGACACCGCATTCGTCGTCGCCACGCCTGACACGCTGGACACCGTGTCGACCTACGAACGAATCGCGAACCGTGCTGACATTGACCTCTTTCTCATCGTGACGCGCTTTACGGAAGCGGATCGGGAGCGGCTCCGAGCATTCGACGGTCCCGAGTTGGCCGAGTATTTCTACGAAGACGAGACGATCACAACGGCAATCGATGCGGGCGAGATTCCCACGCTCGAGGAGTGGACTGTCGAAGCGATCCTCATAGAAGCGCTTCAACCCAAACGATTGGATTCTGACACTGCTATCGGCGCGCTCGAAACGCGACAGCAGTCCATCGTTAACGTCGAAATTTCGGATCGACAGCAGGCAGATACACTCATTGATACGTTCGAGAGCGCTGGATATCGGGCGGCATACTACCGCTGTAATTGCCGCTGCCACGACGGTCACGTGATCGCTCGAGTGCACGAGGAGGACTAATCCTCGTGTGGGGGGTTGGAAGACATCCGAGATCTGATCGACTTGGACCGTCTGAGTCGACTAGGCCAGCACTGACTGATCAGCCGTTAGAATCGAATATTCGACGGTTGTGACACCGTCGACGGCACGGAGGCGGGAGACGTATGAACTGATGTCGTCGACTGTTCCTTCGACGACGAACAGCTCGAGACAGGTGTTCCCTGCGTGACTGTGGACGTTCGACGTGACGAGATCCTGGTTCGCATGGCGAAGCTCCGAAAGCGTCACCTCCGCCCCAGAACCGTGATCGAACATGGTCGTGATGACGCAAATAACCTGTTGTCCATCGAAATCCAAGTCGTCGAACTCCGCTAGCAACCCGCGCGTGCCTTCTCTCACTGCCTCACTTCGACCACTGTACCCGTGGTCCTCGATGAATTCGTCGAGTTCGTGTAACAGTGAGTCCGGCATGGAGACGCTGACGACTGGCATACGGTGTCGATTGGTTCCCAGCAGGATAGATGTTATTATGATAGATTCTAGAATTCGTAATAACTAACAATTTTGTCCCCTCAGTTCGTAATATGACCTGATGAGCCAGACGATCCCAGTAACCGTCCTCTCGGGCGCACTCGGTGCCGGCAAGACGACCACGCTCAACCACGTCCTGACCGAAGACCACGGCCACGAGGTCGCCGTTCTCGTCAACGACATGGGTGAGGTGAACATCGACGTCGACCACGTCGAACAGCAGTCCGAGCTGTCGCAAGCCGACGAAGAGATCATCGAGATGTCCAACGGATGCATCTGCTGTCGGCTGCGTGGCGACATGCTCGAAGCCGTCGGTGCACTCGTCGAGAATCGCGAGTTCGACTACCTGCTCGTAGAATCTTCGGGAATCTCCGAGCCGATTCCGGTCGCACAGACGTTCGCGCTCGGCTTCGAGGACGCGGAGTACGATCCGACCGATGACTACCATCTCGACACGATGGTATCAGTGGTCGACGCCCACGCGATGTACGAAGGGTTCGACTCGGGGAAGACCCTCGCGAGCGACGAAGCAGCCGCGGGAACCGATCGCATCCCCGAAGAGGTGCTGCTCGATCAGATCGAGTTCTGTGACGTCCTCCTGCTCAACAAGTGCGACCTCGTTCCCGACGACGAACTCGACGAGATCGAAGCCGTTCTCAGGGCGCTTCAACCGCGTGCGGAAATCATTCGCACCGAGTTCGGGCGCGTCGATCCGGCAGACATTCTCGAAACGGGACGGTTCGATTTCGAGGAGGCGCAAAGCTCCGCTGGCTGGAAGCACGAACTTCAGGAAGGACACCACCACGATACAGCGGCCGACGAACACGGCGTCGAATCGTTCGTCTTCCGAGCTGATCGGCCCCTCCATCCGGAGCGATTCGCAGAGCTCCTCCGGAATCTCCCGTCGGCAGTCATTCGTGCGAAGGGGTTCTTCTGGTCGGCCGGTCGCGAGGATGTCGCGATGGGGCTCGATAAAGCCGGCCAGTCAGTCCGTGCCGGCCCCAAGGGCCAGTGGATCGTGAATCTCCCGGAGCAACAACAACAGCGCTACTTCCAGGCAGTACCCGACCTCGAAGACGAATGGGACGATCAGTGGGGAGATCGCGGCGTCGAACTCGTCTTCATCGGTCGTGACTTCGAGGCCGCTGAATTGGAGGCGTGGCTCGAAGACTGTCTGCTCAGCGACGCCGAAATGGACGAAGACTGGAATACGTATCCCGATCCGTTCGGAGTCGACGACCAGCGAGAGCTGGCACTCGCGGACGACTGACGAGTGAGAGATGGGAGTTCCAGTCACAGTGCTTTCCGGAACGCTCGGTGCCGGGAAGACCACACTGCTCAATCACGTCCTCACTGGTGAGCACGGCTACGATGCAGCGGTCGTCATCAACGATATGGGCGAAGTGAACGTGGATGCGGACCTCATCGAGCGGCGCGTCGACGATGACAAGGACGTCGTCGAACTCTCGAACGGCTGTATCTGCTGTGGGATCCAGGGAGAGTTCGAACGGGCGCTCACCGATCTCGCGCTTGAGGAGGAGTTCGACTATCTCTTGGTCGAACCATCGGGGATATCCGAACCGGCACCAGTTGCCCAGCAGTTCGTCCAGAGCCACGCTGCGACCTTCTACGACCTCAGCAGTGTCGCCACTGTCATCGACGCACGACAGTTCTACGACGCGTTCAGCGAGGGCGACGTGTTCCGACGCGGCGAAACCGACGAGGGCACGCGACCGCTCTCGGATCTCATCGTCGAAGGCGTCGAGTTCTGCGATACGCTCATAATCAACAAGACGGATCTCGTCACGGAAGCGGAACTCGAGTACGTCCTCGAGACGCTCCGAACGTTACAGCCAGAGGCCACCGTACTCACGAGTTCGTTCGGGCAGGTCGATCCCGGTGACGTGCTCGATACGGATCGCTTCGACGTTGAAGCCGTCTCCGAGTCGCCAAGCTGGAAACGGGCCCTCGAACACCACAGAGAACACGCCCACGAAGCAGAGGACGACCACGAGAGTGACACAGATCACAGCCACGGTCATGAGAGAGATCATACCACCCACGACGAGCAAGACTCGGGTGGTCACTCTCATGGGCCCCATGATCACGTGCACCCACCTGAGGAGTACGGGATCGATTCGTTCGTGTACCACCGGCGGCGTCCGATGCATCCCGAACGACTGGTCGACGCCCTGGAGACCATGCCAGCGAACGTCGTCCGAGCAAAAGGATATCTCCACGTCGCCGGCCGTCCAGACCATGCGCTGACGTTCTCGAGAGCTGGCCAGGAAACCCACATCACCGTTGCAGGCCGGTGGGTCGCCTCATTACCCGAGGAACGTCAGGAGTTCTATCGACGATCACGAGATCCCGAGTGGGATGACGAGTATGGTGATCGGAAGACCGAACTCGTCCTGATCGGCCAGAATATGGACGCGCAGACGATCGCACAATCGCTCGAAGAATGTGTACTCGAGGACACAGAGATGGACATTGCAGACAGCACTGTTGAGAACCTGTTTCCGAGGCGTGAGGGAGGAGAGCTCCGACTATGACGGAGGATCTGCACCCACCGAAAGACCGCCGTGAAACCGACGCGGATGGGCACGATGTTATCGATCCACTCTACGTTGCGATCGTTACTGTCTCCTCATCGCGTGATTCGAGTACCGACCCCGGTGGTGATACTGCTGCCGAACTCGTCGCAGATTCGGGCGGTCGTGTGACAGCACGAGAGTTCGTCAGTGATGACTTTGCTACTATTCGCGGAGCCGTCGATCGGTTTGCGAGTCGCAAAGACGTCGACTGTATCGTCACGACGGGTGGCACCGGGATGACGATGGACGACGTGACACCGATCGCCTGTGAAGGGCTCTTCGAGCGAGAGATTCCGGGGTTCGGCGAACTGTTCAGGAGCGTCTCCTACGAAGAGATCGGCCACCGGGCGATGGCATCGAGAGCGATCGCTGGCGTCGTCGCTGGAACACCGGTCTTTTGTCTCCCGGGGAGTCGTGCGGCTGTTCGAACCGGAGTGACCAAACTAGTACTGCCGGAGGCACCGCATCTCGCGGGGCTGGCGACGAGACACACCGTAGAGGAGCCGTGACCCTCTACGGCGTCGGTCTGGGACCGGGAGAGGCTGGTCTCGTTACGGTGCGTGGCCGCGAGGTACTGGAGTCGGCGGACGTGGTGTACACGCCGGGTCGGCTATCACGAGGTGTGGCTTCGGAGTATGTCGATGACGAGCAGTTGGGCGACCTCGAGTTTCCGATGACGCGCGACGAAGAGCAACTCCGCCGCGCCTGGAAGCAGGCCGCTGCCGAGGTCGCACCGCCGGCCCGGAAGGGGACGGCCGCCTTCGTGACACTGGGCGATCCGAACGTCTACTCGACGTTCGGTCACCTGCGCCGAACGCTCGAGCGATTCCATCCCGATGTGGAGTTGGAAGTCGTCCCGGGCGTTTCGACAGTGACGGCCTTCGCTACCGCCCTCGACGTCGAGATCCCGGCTGGAGCCGAGTTGACGCTACGGGAAGCGTCAGATGGAGAGGCACCGATCGGTTCCGACCGTCTCGTGTTGTTCAAGGTAACAGACGTGCCCGCAACCGACGAGAAGCTTCGGGAGGCGGGGTACGAGGTGACCTACGGCCGACGACTCTTCATGGAAGACGACGAGTCGATCGTCACCGACGACGCCGACGAACTGGCTGAGCGTGACTACTACACCGTCGCCTACGCCGAAAAACCCGACGCGATCGAGGGGCCGAGCTCGCTCTTTGATTGAAAACCGCCTCTCAAAAACAGTCCGGTACTATCAGGTCCTGACACGACTGTGAATGCGAACAGCAGGTAGTGCGCGGACACGACCGGAAGAACGGCTCCGACGGGGCGGTTGATGACGTTTTTCAAGGAACAGGAACCGTGAGTATCGAGAGCAGTTGAAAAGTCAAAAAGCCATAGATCCAGAAATATTAGCGTTTAAAACGGCTAAAATAACCTACGCGGCGATACCGAGTTGTTCGAGTTCGTCGCTGGAGTACTCGGAGCGGAGTTCGTCCACCGAGTGTTCTTCGAGGACTTCCATGCGTTCTTCTTCAGTCAGTTCTTCAACAGTTTGGAAGCAGTGGCACATTGCGTCTATTCCTTCGCTTTGAGGGCTCAAAAACGCTGTTAGCACTGACTCGCGGGTTGTGTAACAACATTACAAAAATAATAAAGAGTAGCAAATATAAAACACATATTAATACCCCGGGCACTCTGTACTCTGAAGAGCTAACGTTCGGAAACAATCGTCCCTAGTAGAAAGAGTCCATCAATTAAAGACTACCCTCCAAGCTGTGGCCGGAAAGCTGGGGTGAAGCGACAAACCGTTACACTGGATTCAATGAAATGGAATGCTATGTATTCTTGTTCTGACCATAACACCCTTCGGCTGGCGGGCTAAACCTGATTATAGAGACCACAGATGCGCACCAGTTTCAATATCCCAGAGGACCTTCTCGTAGAGTTCGACGAAACCTGGGAAGCAGAAGGGTTGGACTCCCGGTCGCGGGCAGTCCGGGAAGCAATATACGAATATATCGAGACTCACACGCGACTCGAGGAGGTGTCTGGTGAGGTGGCAACCACCCTCGCGTTTGATTATGAACACGAGCACGTGATTCGTGATCTTCACGACGTCCAGCACGACTTCCAGGATATCATCACGACAACGAGCCATATGCACGAAGGCGAGTGGTGTCTAGAAACGATCTTCTGTCGTGGTGATGCCGCTCGCGTCCGTCAGCTCGTCTACCGACTCCGGGATTTCGATGCCGTCGGGCGCGTCAAAGTGCTACTTCTTAAACCTCGACCCGGGTCGGATTCGCAACGAGAATGAATCACACCTCATTATCAAACGCCCGAGAATAGTCTCTACGACCGTTGTACGGTCGTGTTGCGAACTCGTCTTCGAACGGTACGACAGTCTGGATAGAGTCCTGTGGGGGACATTCCTGCTGAGCAACCGACGGGAGTGATTCGATCCCTCTCGTACCATATGGCCGTGGACACCTCTAGCGGGCCGACTACGTTCAAGGGTTTCCGAAAGCGGCACGCGATCGGAAGTACGATGTGGCCCTCGCTCGGACGCTGATCTTCGAGTACTCGAAGGAGAGTCGGACCACCTCCCGGGAGACTGGACGCAGATCGACGACGTGACCGTCGGCTCTGGTCGCGACAACGCGATGTCCGCCAGCGAGATCGCTTCGTCGTTGAGTTGGTCCTTCGCACTCGTGAGGACCGCTTCGGGGACGGGCGGCTCGTCGTCGGACATATACGGAACGCTCTCTGCGTCGGGAGATATAGTTTATAAAGTAAATTACCGATTTAATCGTAGTGTTTTACTCTGTGGTGATTTACTTAAGAGTAAACCACTTGTCGCCAGGACGTGTAACGTGCCGTATGAGCACTGAATTAGGAACTGCTGAAGGGATGGAATCCCGCGAACTCGTCCACTTCGTCACCCAACGGACGCGGTTCGCCCTCGTCAACAACATCCTCCAGCATCCCGACCAGCTCCCCTCGATGTACGAACTCGAGGAGCTCAACCCCAGCGTGAGCGACGCCACCGTCTACAAACACATCCAGAAGCTCATCGGCGCCGGCATCGTCAAGGAGGTCGCCCTAGATGACGACCAGCGCCGGCAGGGATACCCCTGGAAGTTCTATGGGCTCATGGAGGAGGGCCGGGAGTTCCTCGATGACCACAACCTCCTCGCAGCAGAGGAGACGCTCCAGCAGATCTACGACACCATCTCGGACAAGCCCGAGAAGATGGTCAAATACGAGAACGCACCGCGTCCTGAAGAAGCGTAACTCTCTGAGGATTTCAACAAAGCCGGCTAGGCGTATGGCACACACACCCCTCGTCCAGAGTGTAAACGGAACGAAGAGGGGGTGGGGTTGCAGACGAAACGGAGGCTGTACTAGCGGATTATCGGTTATATTTGGGCAATAGAGCCGTTTTAAAACGCTTCTCCCGTATTAGAGGCTACAGAAATAGGGTATCTCCGAGAGCGACAAGAATGAATCGCTGATTCATTCTTAAAGAAGTCGAATTCACTTAGTGGGCTGTAACGCAACTATTGATATAAACTTTTCTTGTTTGAGCTCGTCTGTGTTTAGTAACACTTGCTGTGTTGTTGTTTCACCTATTGTCGTCGCCGTTGTTGTCGTTGTCGTCGTCGTTGTCGTCGTCGCTGTCGTCGTTAGTATCACTGTAGTGCTCCATTCGTGTTACGATAGTCCCTGCTTTGTCACCGTTTCCACACTTCTATCGTAACGCCGACTCCCGTCGCATCATCCGTATCATCGTTCTAGAGCAGCCAATATGGCGGTTCGGTTGTCTGTAGTACCAGTTGATTGTCTGTTGCGTCTCTGTTGCGTCTCTTTTTTGTTAGTAATTCCTGGTCTATCGATACGTGTCATCATTGACGTGATCCCCTCCCGTGACGATCCACCCCCGGTACCCTCCACAGCAGTTACACTCTTGACGAGGGGTGTGTGGGTCCCGTTCGCCCTCCCGTCGACGTGTGTTTATACACTCTTGATCGGGCGGGTCCGTCTATCATGTGTCCGTGTCTCATATCACATATGCACACGCATATCATATACGTGTCTGACACTGTCACGTAGCCTGATATCTGACGCTGCGGCGTCCCCTGACACTCGTGTTTCCTTTCGACGGCCGTCCGCAGCAGTTACACTCTGGACGAGGGGTGTGTCTCCGTGGCATTCTTCGACGTCGCGGCCACGTATCACTCGTGACCGGCCTCAGGCTCTCTCCGCCTAAAGCCGCGAAAGAGCACGTTTAAGCGGCGATTTTTTGCCTATTTACACTCTTGACTAGGGTGGGAAACGCTTAAGTAATGGGCGGTTGGATGTCATGTATCGATGTCCGACGAACCGTCACAGCTCTCCGATTTCAACGAACGGTTCGAGGACCCCGCGGAGGACCCGCTGTTCGTCTTCGACGAGGACGACCCGAACCGCGCGGACGTCTTCGCACGCAAGGAGCTCCTCAAGGTCGGTCACGTCCCGGAAAGCGCCCGGATCGTCGGGCGCGACGACGAGATCGAAGCGATCGCCGCCGAACTCAGGCCGCTCGTTCGTGGTGACCCGCCGAACAACGTGATGATCTACGGAAAAACGGGCACCGGAAAGTCGCTCGTTGCCCGCCACGTCACCGAGCGAGCGCGCCGAGCCGCGGAGTCGAACGGCGTGTCCGTCGGGACGGTTTACGTGGACTGTGCACAGTACAACACGCAGACGCGCGTCGCCCGAACGGTGACGCGCTCGCTCAACGAGTCGGGGCGAACCGACTTGAACATCCCCCGCGCCGGGATCGGCAGCGGCGAGTACTACGATTACCTCTGGGAGATCCTCAACACGGCATACGAGTCCGTCGTCATCATCCTCGACGAGGTCGACCGCCTCAACGACGACGACATCCTCATGCAGCTCTCGCGTGCCCGCGAGTCCGGGAAGGCGGACTGCCACCTCGGGGTCATCGCGGTGAGCAACAAGATCGAGTACCGCGACCAGCTGAACGAGCGGGTCAAATCGAGCCTTCGGGAGGAGGAGTTCGTCTTCCAACCCTACGACGCGAACCAACTCCGCGACATCATGAAACACCGTCGAGACGCCTTCTACGACGGCGTCGTCTCCGACGACGTCATTCCGCTCACCGCGGCGCTGGCCGCTCAGGAACACGGCGACGCGAGGAAGGCGATCGAGATCCTCCGCCACGCGGGGGAGCTCGCCGAGCGATCGAACACCGACGTCGTCACCGAAGAACACGTCCGCGACGCACAGGAATGGGCCGAGATCGACCGCTTCGAGGAACTCCTCCGTGGTTCGACCACGCAGGTCAAGTTCATCCTGTACTCGCTCGCGCTACTGACGGACGAGAGCTCGAGCGACGACGGCTTCTCGACCAGCAAGATCTACGAGCGATACCAGGAAACCACGCAGAAAGTCGAGGCCAAGGTCCTCAGCGAGCACCGCGTCTACGAGCTGTTGAAAGAACAGGCGTTCCTCGGTGTGGTCGAGTCGACGCGGACCGGCGGCGGCCGTGGCGAGGGGAGCTACCTCGAACACCGACTGGTCCAAGACACCGGGATCGTGTTGAAGTCCGTGCTTCGCGACAGTCGACTCAAGGACCTCGCGTAGCGACTTCGCCGCCGACGCCAGCGACCTTCCTCGTCGGTATCTCTGTGCCGTCCGATCGACGGAGGTCCTCGATCCGGTCGTCCCGCACCCTCGATCACGAGTGTATTCCTCGACATCTTTCGGCTGACATCGACGTTCACCGCGACGCCCATCGCGGCGTTCACCGCGACGCCCATCACGGCGTTCACCCCGGTGTCGACCACGAACCCGAGCGCTATGTGACCACGATCGGGACCGCCGTGTCGTTCCGGTCGTGTCCCGGTCGTGTCGTCCCGGTTCCCTGAGGAATCACTCCGGGAGGGCCGGACCGCTCACCAACACTGTAGGGTGAGGTTGTAATCGAAGGTCTCTCCCGGCCAGAAACTCGTCGCGATGACCGTGTAGGTCCCGTCGGCTCCGAGGTCGAAGTCCGTGATCAACGCGTCGAGGTTCCCGCCGCTATAGGCGTCGAACGCGGCCAGGTCGCCGTCCGGATCGAGCACGAAGAGGACGGTATCACCCACCGATGACGACATCGAAATGGTGACTCGCTGCCCCTGTTCACCCTCGAACACGTACTCGTCGTGGAAGTGCTGTGGGCTCAAGAACCCGGTCGCGTCCGTCGGATCCAACGCCTCGGTGATCACGTCGCCGCACCCGATCCGGACCGGGTCGGTGCTTGGCGGTTCCGCATCCTCACAGCGGAGGGTCACCTCGTACGGGAAGCGCTCCTCGTCCCAGTAGCTCGTCGCGACGATCACGTACTCGCCGTCCGAAGGGAGGAAGTGTTGGATCATCGCGTCGAGCCCGCCAGCGCTGTCGTCGTCGAACGCGACCATCCTCCCGTCCGGGTCGAACAGGTAGAGGTACGGGTCGCCGAGGGGATATCCGCCCCCGTTACCGGCTCCGAGTTCGGCGATCATCGTGACCGTGACGTACTCGCCGGCGATCCCTTCGAAGGAGTACGTGTCGTGGTAGTGATCGCCGAAGTCGTTTCGGATCCCGGTTTCGTCCTCTTCCGTCAGCTCGCCCGCGATCGTTTCCCCACACCCGATCGGAACCGGCTCGACCGGGTCCCAACAGCCGAGGCGCAAGTCGTACGCGAAGTACGCTTCGGGACCGTAACTGGTGGCCATCACCGTGTACGTCCCGTCTTCGGGAAGGGCGGTCGTGATACGGGCGTTCAGACCGTCTCCACTGTCGTCGTCCCACGCGATGGGTTCACCGTCCGGACCGAACAGGATCAGCAGGGGATCCGCGGCCGGGATGTCGTACTCGTCGTCCCAGTCCTCATCGTCGGCTTCGTCGTCCCCGTTCCCCTCGTTACCGTTCTCCTCGTTCGGATCGTCATCATCGACGGCGACTTCGACCGCGTCCATCGATATTTCCACGTAGGTGCCGGCGTCCCCCTCGAACCCGTACGTGTCGTAGGCGTGCCACTCACTGATGTATCCGGTCGGATCGTCGGGCGTGAGTTCGCCGACGACCGTTTGGCCGCATTCGATGGGGAGCTGGTCGAACTCGACGTCACATTCGACGGCGAGCTCGTACTCGAAGCGGTCATCCTCGCCCCAACTCGTCGCCAGTATCGTGTACGTCCCGGATTCGGGGAGGCTCGTCACGACGAGGTGGGCGTTCACACCGAAACCGCTGTCGTCGTCCTCGCCGACGACCGCACCGTCCGGGCCGAGCAGGTAGAGATAGGGATCGCCCGGTGGATCGTCCGGATCGACGTCTTCGACGTCGCCTTCGGGCGGGAGCGCAGTCATGGATATGGCGACGAGATCGCCCTCCTCCGCCTCGAACTCGTACTCGTCGTGGAAGTGTGCGTCGCTCCGGAACCCCGTCGCGTCGTCCGCGGTGAGCGCTCCGAGAACCGTTTCACCGCACGTTATCGTGTCGATGTCGGCGGATTCGTCGTCAGTCTCTCCGTCGTTCTTCTCGTCGCTCTCTTCTTCTTCCGGTTCGTCCTCCTGGGTGGCCCCGGCCCCGGTCAGCAACGCACCGCCGGAGAGGACCATCCCCGCCTCGAGAACGCGCCGCCGGGTAAACGGAAGCGACGACCCCGGTATCCCTTTCGGTCGCTGACTCGATCGTTCGGATCGCTCGTTACCCGCTCGTTCCGGCTGCTGTCCCGACTGTCGCGGTCGTCTCGTCATTTCGGCCTCCCGTTCGCGTTCGTCTGACTTCGTTAATGGCTCCGCCCGCAACGGTAGCCCGGTCAACATCAATGGTAACGTTACCCATGAAAAATCGTATGTTTCGTAAGCCGAGTTGAACGACCCACGTCGTCGAAACGGACCGCGCCTCCCTTCGATTCAGTACCGAGGATCAGTCACTGGGGGACAAGCAAATCAATGTAGACCCAAACATATGGAAAGGACTGCTTTGTATTGGTTGGGTAACTGTCACGTATGGTTCGGATGCCGACCTCGAGACGGCGGTTCGTTGGTACCCTCGCGGGAGTAACCGTGATCGCGTCGGCAGGCTGTGCTGACGACCCGGACGAGGAACTCCCCGAGGACGACGGCCTCGACGAGGAGACGCCGGACGAGGAGGAAACGCCCGACGAAGAGACACCGGACGACCAAGAAGAAACGCCGGACGAAGAAGAGACGCCGGACGACGAGGACGAGGCTGAGGCTCTCGTTCGGGCGGTTCACGCGTCGCCGGACGCGCCGAACGTCGACGTGTACGTCGACGACGACCCCGTCCTGGAGGACGTCCCGTTCCGAACGGTCAGCGACTACCTCACCGTCCCGGGCGGGAGCTACGACGTGATGATCACCGCCGCGGACGATCCGGACACCGTCGTGTTCGAGGAGGAGGTGACCGTCGACGACGGCACGGCGACGTCGCTCGTTGCGCTGGGTGAGCTCGAGGCCGACACGTTCGAGGTGGTGACGATCAGCGACGACGCCTCGGACGTCAGTGCGGACGACGCTCGGATCAAGGCGGTTCACGCGTCGCCGGACGCCCCCGACGTGGACATCGCGGTTCGGACGGAAGCGAACGGGGACGACGATGATGAGGACGAGGAAAGCGAAGACGACGATGAGGACGACGACGAGAATGGAGACGACGATGAGAACAACGACGAGAATGGAGACGACGAGAACGGGGACGACGAGAACGGGGACGACGGTGAGGACGATGACGAGAGCGGAGACCTCCTCTTTACCGACCTCGTGTTCGGAACCGCGAGCGAGGACACGACCGTGCCGGCCGGATCGTACACGCTCGACGTGTTACCAGCCGGCGAGTCCGACGTCGTCGCCTCCTTCGACGTCGACCTCGACAGCGGGACCGCGTACACGGCTTTCGCGATGGGGTACCTCGACCCGGACTCGGCGGCGGCCGACGAACCGTTCGACCTGGCGATCGCCGTCGACGCCGAGCCGTAGGCGCTTCGTCCCCCCCTACGGCGCTTCGACGCTGTCAGCGAACAACGACGTTCGTACGCGACCGTCCATGTCGTCCGGGACCGGTGCGCCGCGTAACGACAACAACGTCGGGGCGAGGTCGAGTATCGACAGGTCGTCGACGGTCCCCGTACGAAACGACGGTCCGATGGCGGCGAAGATCCCCCGCCTCGTGTTGACGCCGCTCCAGTTCGGGTCGACGGTGGGGAACACCTCGTCGCTTCCGAGCCCTTCCCGGACGTTCACGTGGTCGGACTTCTCGATCACGATGTCCGGTCCGCTCTCGACGTACGGCCCGTGGTACACCTCTTCGCCACGATGCACGGCGCTCGCGACCGGTCGACCGAGGGGATCGCGGAGCGACCCGAACGCTTCCATGAGCTCCTCACGAACCCGCTCGTACCGGGGGCTTTCGGGGTCGACGATCAGGTACACCGGCCCCTGGGCGCTGCCGACGGCCACAGACGCGTCCCAGTCGATCGCCTCGTGTTTGCTTCCTCCGAGCTCGCCGCTTTCGTTCGGCAGCCGGTTCAGGAACCACTGCGGCGCGAACCGCTCCGCGACGCCGCGGAGGTCGGTTATCGGGACGACGTCGTCGGCACGGATGAGGACCCGTTTCAAGCGATCGGCGTTGATCCCGGCGGAGTAGAGCGTGTCGGCGACCGCGCTGTCGTACTGTAGATAGCCCTGGCGCTCCAACCACCCGTTGACGTTGAACACGGTTTCTATCGGCGCGTGACCGTGGTCGCTCATCAACACGAGATCGACATCGGCGTCGAGCAGCGCCGACAGGTGCTCGTCGACGATCTCCCACCCACGCTTGGTGTCCGCGCCGTCCCAGAGGTGGTGGTGGAGGGAGTTGAGGTAGAACGTCGTCACTTGCAGAAAGGAGAGGTCGTACTCCTCGAACAGTTGCCGAGCCACGCGAAACCGGAGGTCGATCAGGTCGAGGACCTCCTCGTACGCTTCGGGGTTGCCGTCGTGAAGCATTCCACGCTTCCGCACCCGGTAGTCGAACTCCTCGTTCAGTCGGCGTTCGAGCGACGGGGGAGTCGCGTAGTCCTCGTTGTGTCCGTCCGGGGGGCCGGCGATCAGGAACTCGCCGACGTCCTTCGGCGGGTACGTCGTCGGAACGTTTATGACGCCGACACGGTCCTGTTCGGCGAGGATCTCCCAGTACTCCGTCTGCTCGTGATACCGCTCCCGCGGGAGGTACACTCGGCGGTTCCGCACGTCGACGTTTTGCCACCAGTAGATCCCCAACTTGCCGGGGTTCTTCCCGGTAGCGTACGCCTTCCAGTTCGGCGAGGTCACGGGCGGCAACACGGACCGCAACTCGCCGTGGACCCCTCCGTCGACGATCCGGCGAAGCGCCGGGAGGTCACCGCGTTCCATCCAGGGACCGATCAGATCGAACGTCGCACCGTCGAGTCCGACGACAACGGTTGGAGGCATGCCTGTCATAACCATACCCGCTGGTTTCACTATGCGGACCTTACCGCCGGTCCGTTCCTCGTCGCTCCAGCAGGCTCGCTCCGTCGAAGGTAACGGTCCCCCTAGGGACGTCGAGCAGGTCGAGCAGCGTGGGGGCGATGTCGTATAGATCCGCACCGTCTGCGACGATCCGGTCGTCGTCGGCGATCAGACACGCGTTCGAGAACTTGTGCATCCCGTTCCGTGGCCCGCTGGTGAACACCGCGTCCTTCCGCCCGAATCCCGACTTGAGGTCGAACCCGTCCTCGGGGACGACGACGACGTCGGGCGCGATGTCCGTGGCCGGGCCGTCGAACACCTCCTCGCCCTTATAAATCGTCGCACAGACGGGGGAGCCGTCCGGACCCGTCAACGCCTCGAGGTCCGCGATGAGTCGGCTCCGAACCGCCTCGTACGCGGCCGCCCCGTCGACGTCGACGAAGAACCGACCGGGAATGAGCGAGTACACCTCGGTCTCGTCGCCGAGGTCGCCGATCCCGTCCGGATCGTCGGTCCCGTAGGTCAGGTACCCCTGCCGGGCGAGCCATTCGTTGCAGCTCACCTCGTACACGAGCTCGGTGAACCCGTGATCGGAGGCGATTACGAGCGTCGTGTCGTCGTCCAGCCGGTCGTACAGCCGCCCCACGTACCGGTCGAGGGTCCGATAGAACTCGAGGAACCCTTCGGCCTCGGGTCGGTCGTTCGCGTAGTCCCCGAACAGGAAGTGATTGACCCGATCGGTCGTCATGAACACCCCGAAGAACAGGTCCCAGTCGTCCTCGGCGAGGTAGTGGTCGAACGTCCGATACCGGGCTTCGAGCGTCTCCCGCGCGTTCTCGAGGAAGGCGTCGGTGTCGTCGCCGTGTCCGAGGCTCGTGTCGACGTCGATCGCGTAGCCGTATCGGTCGAGGACGTCGGCGACGGCGGGGTCGCTGGAGGCGTCCCGGACCGACGGCGAGAGGAACCCCGACACCATCCGCTGGACGTCACGCTGTGGCGGGAACGTTACCGGAACGTTCAGCACCGTCGCGGCCTTTCCCGCGCGCGTTACGTGATCCCAGACGCGGTCGGCGCGGACGTCCTTTCCGGTCGGAATGTACGTCTCGTCGCTCCCGACCGCCCGGTCCTGGAAGCCGTACACGCCGGTCTTCCCCGGATTGACTCCCGTCGTGAGACACGGCCAACACGCGCTCGACTCCGGCGGCACGACGCTCGACAGCCGCGAGAGCGTTCCGCCCTCGGCGATCCGGTGGAGGTTCTCGAACACGTCGGGATGGTCGACGACGAGGTCGTACGGGACTCCGTCGAGACCGAGGAAGACGACCCGTGGGTCGTCGTCGCTGTCGCCGTCGTCCTGGCCCGTACCGCCGCGGAGCCGGTCGAACAGGCTCACGACCGCCCCCCACGAGGATCGCTCGGCTCTGGGACCCTGCCTACGCGGCGAACCGTTCGACGGACGCGGCGGACCGTTCGACGGACGCGCCGAACCGGCGTCACGCCGGCCATGTCAACCCCTCGTAAACGATCCCGTCGCGCCGTTCGATCACCCGTCGACCGTCGACGACGACCGGCCGGTCCATGCGGTCGAACGCGTCGTCGAGGGCGGCGAACTCGTCCCACCCGGTCACCACGACGGCTCCGTCCGCACGGTCGAGCGCCGCGGCGGCCGAGTCGGCGTACGCCACCTCGGGCAGCAGCTCCCGCATCGGCTCGGTCGCGACCGGGTCGTAGGCGACGACGTCGGCTCCCCGTGCGCGGAGTCCGCGTATCACGGGGATCGCACGGGAGTTCCGGACGTCGTCCGTCCCTGGCTTGAACGCGAGCCCGAGCACCGCGATCCGATCGTCGGCGACGTCGCCGTGCGCCTCCAGAAGCGACAGGAGCCGCTCCGGCTGCCGGTCGTTCACCTCGACCGCCGCCCGTAGCAGCGGCGCGTCGTATCCCTCCGCGTCGGCGGCCGCGATCAGCGCCGAGAGGTCCTTCGGGAAACAGGACCCGCCCCAACCCACCCCGGACCGGAGGAAGCGCTCGCTCACCCGGTCGTCGAGCCCCACCGCCGCGAGGACGGCGTACGCGTCGAGCCCGAACTCCTTACAGACGTTCCCGATCTCGTTCGCCAGCGACACCTTCGCGGCGAGGACCGCGTTGTTCGCGTACTTGACCATCATTGCCGTTTCGGGGTCGACGTCGACGATCGGAACGCGCTCGCCGTCCCGCAGTCGGTCGTACACCGACGCGAGAGTCTCGGTCGCCCAATCCGACTCCGTCCCGAAAACCAGCTTGTCCGGCGAGAGGAAGTCGTCGACGGCGGTTCCTTCGCGGAGGAACTCGGGATTGGTTGCCAGCTCGACCGCGTCCCCGGCGCGGTCGTCGAGGATCGACCGGAGGCCATCGATCTCGGGCGGCGGGACCGTGCTCTTGACGACGACGAGCCGGCGGTCATCGACGTCGGCGAGCGCGTCGGCGGCGGCTCGCGTGGCGTCGGCGATCGGGGCCACGTCGACGCTTCCGTCGGGGGCGGAGGGGGTCCCGACGGCGAGGAAGACGACGTCGGCGTCGGCGACCACGTCCGAACGTGTGGTGGCCCGGAGACGGTCGCCCGCGTGCGTCGCGACCAACTCGTCGAGCCCCGGCTCGTGAGCGGGGACCGATCCGGCGTTGATCGTCTCGACGACCGACTCGTCGATGTCGACGGCGGTGACTCGGTGTCCGAGATCGGCGAGACACGCCGCGAGCGTGGTTCCCACGTAGCCGCTCCCGACGACTGCGACCGTCATCCACCCCTCCCCGGACGTTTCGTCCGGAGCCGGGGACGTGACGGGGACCGTTTCCTCCCGCGAGGACGCAACCGATGACGTACCATCGGTTCCCGCTCGGCGGACCGCGTACATTGTTATACGTCGCCAACCGACCGAGGTTCTGACGACGTGACCGTCTCGATGTCGAGGTGTGTCGACGCGGTGGACGGTCGATTTGCGACCGGCTGGCCGATGCAGTCAGTGAAACGCTCGACCGACGGATCCCTCCGGAGACGGAACTACCCCGTTGGCTCTGCGGCTTCCCCGTCGATCAGGTTCGCGTGCGCCATGCAGTGGTGGCAGCCGTACACCTCGCTCTCGTTGTTCCCGAACACTCGCGTAAAGTTCGACGTGACGAACGACCCACATCTGTTACAGTCTGGCATGGATATGTGTCCACTCCGGGAGAGGGGTTACGTGTTGTACCTCGCGCTCGAACCCGTTTAAGCGCTCACGCTGACGAGGCTGCTCCCAGGGTGTCGATGAGGCTGATACCGGGGCTTTGACGGGAGTCGATCGAGGTGTCGACGGAGCTGGTTCCGAGTCGATCCGAGGCGCCGACGGGGCTGGTTCCGGGATCTCCGCGTGCCACGTCGTCGGGGGCTCGTGTGCGCCGCCGTCAGTGCACTGATCCGGTCCATAAATGCAGTATCGGCCAGTCACGGTACGGCTACCGACGGTATCTCGGATATAACAAGATAGGTCGCTGGAGTGGGGCGGAACATCCCTACATGACGGTCTGTACCAAGCTCGCCGTCGCGGTCGACGACTTCCTGCTCCCACGGGTCCTCACGACACGGCCCGAAGTCAGGGTCGAACTCGAACGGATGGTCCCGTTCGGCGAAGGGATCAGCCCGTTCCTCTGGGTGTCGTCGACCGACACGGGGTGGCTTCGGGAGACCGTCGATGCCGATCCGACGGCGGCGGGCATCTCGCGGCTCGATCCGGTCGACGGCGGCTCCCTGCTCGCCGTCGGCTGGAACCGGGAGGCCGTCCCGGTGGCTTGCTCGATCACCGGACCGGGGGCGACGTGTCTCCGCGGGGTCGGACGCGCCGACGGTTGGAGCCTCGTCGTTCGGTTCGAGAGCCGCGACCGGCTCGGATCGTGTCATCGATACTGGGCCGAACGCGGCCTGGACGTCACGATAGAGCGTCTCCACGAAGGGGTTCGAACGACGGACCACGGGGCGGCCGCGGCGCTCACGAGCTGTCAACGCGAGACGCTCCGTGCCGCCCTCGACGCCGGCTACTTCGAGGTCCCTCGCCGGACCACCCTCCAGGAGCTGTCGAGCGAACTCGGCGTTTCGGACACCGCGACGTCCCAGCGGATCCGACGCGGGCTCCGCGAGCTCGTGGCTACCGAGGTCATCTGATGCCAGCCCGACGGGGGCAGCCTCCGCGACTCACCGCCAGGAGGCGAGCGAGACGTACGTCCCCTGCTTCGCCGTAAGCCACTCGGTAAGTCGTTGGGCTTCGGTCGGGTCGGTCGGGTGAAGCGTACACTCGTCCGGGCCGTCGTCGTACTTCACGATCGTCGCCTCGATCGACGACTCGCGTTCCCTGGGTTCCCCGGTCGGGTTCATAGCTTATCAAGGGTGACGCCGATTCCCCTGTTTGTAATACGTTTCCTAACGCCCGACCGAGGCCACCGATCGTGGGACCATCGTCGTGAGGCCACCGTCGTACGGTCGTCGTCGCGAGACTACCGTCGTGAGGCGGTCGGTGCGGGATCGGGTACACAATCGGGCGACGTAGCCGGTGTATACTAAACAACTGGGTTCGGGAACGGTGGGGCATGCAGGTCGTCATCCTCGCGGCGGGACAGGGCACACGAATGGGGCCGCTCACCGCGGCGCACCCGAAGCCGATGCTCCCGGTTGCCGGCCAGCCGTTGGTGGCTGGCGTGGCCGACGCGGCGATCGACGCCGGTGCCACCGAACTCGTCGTGACCGTCGGCTACCAGGGCTCGTCGATCGAGGAGTACCTCGGTTCCGAACGCCGCGGGGTCCCCGTCGCGTACGCGGAGCAGTCGGAACAGGTCGGGACGGCCGACGCCGTCGCGGCCGCGGCCGAGCGCATCGACGGCCCCTTCGCCGTACTGAACGGGGACATCTTATACGACGCGGCCGACTTGGCGGAGCTCTTCTCGGGCGTCCCGCGCATCGGGACGTATCGGGTCGACGACCCGACGTCGTACGGCGTCGTCCTCACCGACAACGGGATGGTCACGGGGATCGTGGAGAAGCCGGAGGATCCCCCGTCGCGGACGATCAACGCGGGGGCGTACACCTTTCCCGCGGACGCGGTCGACCTGCTCGACGTCCCCGTGACCGAGCGGGGGGAGCGGGAACTGACCGACGTCCTCGACCGCCTGATCGACCAGCGATCGGTCCGCACCGTCCCCTTCACCGAGTGGATGGACGTCGGCCACCCGTGGGAGCTGCTCGAGGCGAACGAGCGACGGCTGCAGGCGATCGAGTCCCGTCAGGAGGGATCCGTTCACCCGAACGCGACGATCGAGGGGCCGGTCGTCGTCGAGGAGGGCGCCACCGTCGGCTCCGGGGTGGTGATCGAGGGACCGGCGCTCCTCGGTGCGGACAGCTCCATCGGCCCGAACGCGTACCTCCGCGGCCCGGTGGCGATCGGTCCCGGGGCACACGTGGGCCACGCCGTCGAGGTCAAACGGAGCGTTCTCATGGCCGATGCGAGCGTCGGCCACCTCTCGTACGTCGGCGACAGCGTGCTCGGCCGGGGGGTCAACTTCGGTGCCGGAACGAACGTCGCGAACCTCAGGCACGACGGTGCCCCGGTGAGCGTCTCGGTCGGGGAGCGACGCGTCTCGACGGGGCGGCGCAAGTTCGGAGTCGTCGCCGGGCCGGACTCGAAAACGGGGATCGATACCAGCCTGAACGCGGGCGTGACGCTCGCCGCCGGGTCCCGGACAGCTCCCGGCGAGACCGTGTTCTCGGACGTCGAGTGACCGGTAGCCACCGCCAACGGTAGTGACCGCCTACGTTCGATTAATTGTCTTTACGCACGTATGGGTGTAATCCTTTTCTTACCCGCCGGTAACACGGGGATAACCCCGGTATCGACTGTATAGTAAAGTCGTCCCCTCGGATCCTTCCGGTAATGGATCCCGACTGGGACGCGATCGGCTACGTCATTAGCTCGAAGTACCGGATCGCCGTCTGTGAGCGACTCGAAGGGGGTCCCTCTACGCCGACAGAGATCGCCGATCGAAAGGGCATGTCGATCACGCACGTCTCCCGGGCGCTTCGGAACCTCGAGGAGCGCTCGCTCGTCGAGCTCCTGGTCCCGGACGACCAGCGAAAACAACGGATATACGACCTCACCGAGCGCGGATCGGGCGTGTGGGGGGACATCCTTCGGACGGGGCTCGTCGAGACGGAGGCGATCCGCGCCGATCCGACCGACGGACAATGAACCGACGGGAGGTGTTGTATCGTACCGGAGCCGGGCTCACCGCGACCGCCTTCGCGGGCTGTGGCGACGACGTCGAGAACTCGTCGCCGTCGACGCCGGCCCAGTCGACCCCGACCCCTCCGACAGAGCCGGAGGCGTTCGACCGGTTCGAGCGCGTCATCGACGTCACCGACCGTGGGGCGGACCCGTCGGGCGAGGACTCGCTGTTGTCCACGCTCGTCGACATCGACCCGGACGGGACGCTCGTTTACCTCCCCGAGGGGAGGTACCGGATAGACGACTCGTGGTCCGTCGAGGGGTTCGAGCGCTTCGGGATCTACGGCCCGGAGGCGACGATCGTCCCGGATCCGGGAACCGACGCCCAGCTGTTCCAGCTCGACGGCCGCGACCGCGGAGAGGAGCTCCACCTCGAGGGGATCTCGTTCGATTATTCGGCGGACGGAGCGAGCGGTCGGATGTTCAACGCACAGGCCAGGGACGGCCTCCTCGTCCGCGACGTCTCCGCGGAGGGAACCGTCGACCGTGGGCCGAGCCTCGCTCGCATCGACGTGACGACCGCCGACGGATCCGGCCTCGTCGACGAGCTTCGACTCCCGGACGGCGCGGAAGCGGGTACCGGGATAACCGGCTGTTACGTCGGCAACAACAGCCGCGGTTCGATCACGTTCAAGAACTGCCAAATATCTGGGTTTCCCGACAACGGGCTGTACGCAGACCCGCCCATGGGACGGATCGTCGTCGACGGCGGCTCGTTCCAGAACTCCGGGATCGCGAACGTACGGGTACGCGGCGGGTCGCTCGTCCAGAACGTCTACGTTCGCTGTGACGACCGACATCGAGAGTTCGACAACATGCGTGGGATCCGCTTGACGGATTACGAACCCCAACCCGACTCGGAGCCCGCGGTCGTCCGGAACTGCTACGTCGACATGCTCGACGCCACGTACAGCGACGGTGCCATCGAGCTTTCCTCCCAGCTCGCGAGGGGGATCGTTCGATCGACGACGGTCCGGGTCGACGCGGACGACGTGATCGCGGTCCGTGCGAAGTCGCCGTCGAGCGCTTTCCTCGAGGCGGACGTCGACACGTCGCTGCAGGTCTCGGATCTCGTCGTCCGTGGCGACGCGACCGGGCTCGAAGCGATCCGCGTCGTCGAACGCGACGGCAGCCACCTCGACCGGATCGACGTTCGCCAGCCTGCTCGGGGGCGCGACGGCGTTGAGTTCCGCCGGTGTGTCGACGGGTCCCTCACGGACGCCCGCGTCGAGGTCGGCGGCCGCCCGCTCGTGCTCACGGAAAGCGACGTCGTGCGACGGAACGTCGATCTGTCGTTCCCGACCGACATGGTGTGACGGTGGGTGATATGCTGTGGCGGTGGCGACGTACTGTACCGGTGTGTGACGACGTGTCGATGGACAACTGACGCGCCGGTGTGCGCCGGCGCGTCGGCGCGGGCCCGTCAGGCTCGGTAGGGGACGGCTAACTAACGCGCCGGCAGCCGGGAACCCGACAATGAGCCGGCCTGTCGATGCCGATCCCGTGAGCGGACCCGATACGCGCCGCTTCGTCGACGAGCCCTCCGCGGTCCGCGACGGGGTCCCGAGTTGGACGTCCGTTGAGCGCGAGCCCCGCAGGGTCGATGCCGAAACCCTCGACGCGCTCGCGGACGAGCTGGCGACGCGACCGATGCGTGCGGTGCTCGCCGACGCGTTCCCGGACGGCGGACGGGACGAACGGAACGCGCTGTTCGTCGACCCGGCCGACGCGTGGCGGATCCCCGTCAGCTCGCACCTCCGCGGGCGGTGTCTCGACGTCAACGCGGGCGTCGGCACGCGGGCGCTGCTGCTCGCCGAGGTGGTCGACTCCGTCGACGCCGCCGGGACGAGCCCCGAGGCGCTTCGGTTCCTCGCGGCCCGGGACGACTACGCGTGTCACGACCGCGTCACGCCCATCCACGCCGACCTCCGGACCCTGCCGGAGCCGACGGAACCGTACGACGTCGTCGTCGCCGATCTCCGTGGACGACACCGACCGGACTCGCTCGGAGACGCCGTCGACGCCCTCGCCGAACCGCTGGCGGCCGACGGCTCGTTGCTGCTCCTGATCGACGGCCCGACACGGTCCGCCGGCGTCACGGCCGCCGCGGGACTGGGGACGCCCTTGGACGACTCGCCCTCGCCGATCGATGCGACGCGGCAACTGCTGTCCGGGGTCGTCGACCCCATCGACCGGGACCGGTTCCCGTCGGTCGATCGATACGCGATGGTTCCGGACGCCGTCGACCCCTCGTTCGTTCTCCGGGTCGGCGACACGGCGGCAACCGACCGACTGATCGCGGCCGGTGAGGGCGGCTCGCTCGGCGATCGGTTCGCGACGCGGACAGCGTCGCTCGCCGGACGACTCGGAGTGTTGGACCGGCTCTGGCCGGGGTTCCTTCTCGCCTGTTCACGCGACGGGACGCCAGGAGGCCCGGAGGATACGGGCCGTGCTCGCCAGAACCCGGACCAGGATCGACACCCCGTCAGCGAAGGGTTGCTCACCCGCGGTGGCGGTCGATCGACGGTCCTCGTCGACGACGGCGCGGGCGGGCTCGACTCCGTCGTGAAGGTCCCTCACCGGCGCGCACACGCGGAGTTCGCGTTCGACGAGTTTCGGACGACTCAGGCGCTCAGCGGGGATGACCCCGGATCCACGGACGTTTCTGGAACGATCCCGTCCGGGACGCTGAGCATGACGTGGTTCGGGCCCACGTACGCCGAACGCCCCGCGCCGGGAACGCCGCTCTCGTCGTTCGTCAGCGCCGATCCGGACCGGTTCCGCTCCGTCCTCGAGCTCGGGATCGATTGGCTGATCCGTCTCCAACGCCCCCGCGCCACCTCCGTCGCGCCGCGCTCGCCCGACGCGGTGCGAGACGACCTGTCACTCCCCGAGATCGGTCTCGACCCGCCGCCGATCGAGGGCCCGATACGGCTGTTTCGCGCCCCGTGCCACGGCGATTTCCACCCGAAGAACGTGTTCGTCGACCCCGCCGGCGGGGCCGACGGCCCGGTCACCGCGGTCATCGACTGGGAGCTGGGCGGGCTCGACGACGACCCGATCGCGGACCCGGCGTTCTTCTGTCTCCAGACCGCTCGGCTCGCGTTCGGCGGGCTCGAAGCCGGCCTCGAGGCCGCGTTCACGTCGCCCGGCCCGCACGCGGACGCCGTCAGCGACTCGATATCGCGATACTGCGCCGCGATGGGGATCGACCGATCGACGTTCCTCCTCTACCTGCCGAGCGTGTGGATCCGTCGGCTCCGTCGGTGTTTAGAGCGCGGCGCGACGGCGAGCTACAGCGGCCGCGGCGTACGCCGTGCGGCGGACGTTCGGCTGCTGTGGGACCGCCACGATGAGATCGTCGCCACCCTCGGCGAGCCCGACGCAGGTGGGGCGTCGTCGTCGCGGCCGTAAGGCCCGATGCGATCGAGGTGTCGTCGTCGCGGCCGTAAGGCCCGATGCGATCGGGGTGTCGTCGACGCGGCCGTAAGGACCCGTCACGGCCTCTCCTCCGGCCCGGTAGGAGGGATATACCTTAGTGTCGACCATTGGTGTCACCTCCATGAGCACGAACGGCTCCGAGTTACCGCGAGCGATCCGGGAGACCGACGTCGGCGAGGGGACGACGATCGCCCCGTTCAGCGTGATCGACGACTGCGAGTTCGGCCGCGACTGTCAGGTGTGGCGGTTCGTCAACTGTTACGGCGCGACCGTCGGCGACGAGGTGATGATCGGGTCGTTCGTCGAGATCCAGTCGGACGTCGTCGTCGGCGACCGGACCCGGATCCAGTCGCACGCGTTCGTCCCGTCCCTCTCGGAGATCGGCGACGACGTCTTCGTCAGTCACGGCGCGAAGTTCGTCAACGACGTCTACCCGCCGAGCGGCGACCCCGACCGCTGGGAGCCCACGGTCGTACACGACGGGGCGGCGATCGGGACGAACGCGACGCTCCTCCCGGTCGAGATCGGTGAAAACGCCCTCGTCGGTGCCGGCGCGGTCGTTACCGACGACGTCCCGCCGGACGCCATCGTCGTGGGCAATCCGGCGGAGGTCGTCGGCTACCGCGACTGAATCGCGTCGTCGACGACGGGCGGATCGAGGTCGACGGTGTTACCGGTGGCGTCCGACCGCTGTGCGGACTCGAGCACTTCGACGGCCCGCGCGCCGACGGAACCGGGCGCGTGCAGCGTCGCCTCCCCGCGGGAGGCGGCGAGGAACTCCTCGACCTCGGCCCTGAGCGGCTCCCGCGACGGAGCCTCGTGGACCTGTTTCCCCTCCTCGAGCGATCGGAGCGTCCCCTCGCGCTCGACGACCCGGCTGTCGTACACCTCGAGCACGTTGTCCTGCAGGTAGTCGATGTACGCCGACTTCTCGGATCCCACGACCACGATGTCACGACGCTTCCCGAACACCGGGACCTGCCAGGACTCCCTGATGACGCTCGTCGCCCCGTCGTACTCCAACACGATCGTCGCGGTCTCGTCGACGTCCTCGCGGACGACGGCGTCCAGCGAGCAGTAGACGCGGTTCGGTTCCTCGCCCATGAGGTACGAGGAGATGTCGACGTCGTGGACCGCGAGCGAGTACAGCGCGCCGGTCGTCGACCGGGGGACGCGGAACGAGAACCGGCTCGTCGTCAGGTACTTTATCCGACCGAGTTCGCCCCTGTCGATCCGCTGTTTCAGCTCGCGCAGCGCCGGATGGTGCCGGAAGATGTGGCCGACCGCGAGCGTCCCGTCGTGTTCGTCGGCGACCGAGACGATGTCCCACGCGGCGTCGCTCTCGAGCGCCAGCGGCTTCTCCACCAACACGTCGACCCCCGAGCGCAGGAGGTACGTCGCGATCTCGTGATGTGTCGGCGACGGCGTCGAGATCGTCGCGGCGTCGACGCCCAGGTCGGGGAGCTGCTCGTAGCTCGTCGTCCCCTGGGCTCCGTACCGGTCGGCGAGCTCGGTGAGCCGCGCCTCGTCGACGTCACACAGCGTGAGCTCGTCGATGACCCCGTCCTCGGCCAGCTCCGCGGCGACGCGGGCGTGGTTGCTCCCCCAGTAGCCGGTACCGATCACGGCGTAGTTCATTCGAGATACCCCGCGATCGCCTCACACACCGTGTCCACCTCGTCGTCCTCGATCCGCGGGTGCATCGGCAGCGACACGATGCGGTCGACGAGCCGCTCGGTCACCGGCAGCGTGTCGGGGTCCGTGCGGTCCTCGACGGCCGGATGTCGGTGTGCGGGCGTCTCGTAGTGGATCCCGGTTCCGATGCCCCGGTCGTCCAGGTGTTCCCGGAGGCCGTCGCGGTCGTCCGTTTGGACCACGTAGAGGTGGTACACGTGGAACGCGTCGTCCGGCTCCGTCGGCGTCTCCACCCCGTCGACGTCGGCGAGACGCTCCGTGTAGCGCTGTGCCGCGGCGTTTCGCCGCTCGTTCCAGTCTCGGACCCGTTCGAGCTGGTCGATCCCGACGGCGGCGTTCGTCTCGTCCAGCCGGTAGTTCAGCCCGAGGTGCAGGTGGGTCCCGGCGTCGTCGCGACCGTGGTTACGGAGCTCGCGCATCTCGCGGGCGAGGTCCGGGTCGTCGGTCGTCACCATCCCGCCGTCGCCGGCGACGGTCATGTTCTTCGAAGGGTAGAAGCTGAACGCTCCGGCGTCGCCGGCGGCCCCCGCCACGTCCTCGCCCCGATCCCCGAAGTGCGCCTGGCAGGCGTCCTCGAGGACGAACAGGTCGTGTTCGTCCGCGATCGACCGGATCGCCCCCATCTCCGCGAGGCAGCCGTAGATGTGGACCGGGATCACGGCCGCCGGGTTCTCCGCGTCCGCGGCGGCGTCCGCGAGGGAATCGGGGTCCATCGTGTACGTTTCGGAGTCGACGTCGACGAACACGGGGTTCGCGCCGAGCGACAGGACGGGGCTCACCGTCGCGAAGAAGGTATGGCCCGGCACGAACACGTCGTCGCCCGGGCCGACGTCGGCCGCCTGTAACGCGAGTCGGATCGCCGCGGTCCCGCTCGACACGCCGACGGCGTGGTCGACGCCACACTCCTCCGCGAAGGCCGACTCGAACCGTTCGACGACCGGCCCCTTCACGTACCGGCCACCCCGGAGCACGTCCTCGACGGCCTCGATCGCGTCCTCACTGACGCGGATGTCGGTAAAATCGACGGTATCTGGCATCGTTCGAGCCTCCCGCCTCGAACTGTTTGTAATGCGTCGGGTACCGGCTCCCGAGCGCCGCGAAGCGGTTTCCGAGTCGGGGTAGCCGGCTGTTACCGCCCTCGAACCGGCGGTTGGCGGCCCGTTCGCTGATCCACAGTCGGCTTACCGGGCCGTCGGATCGTTCGTCCTCCGTATAACAAAACGCCTTCCTCCTGACTGCGTCCCCATGCGCCAACAACGGCGGTTCGACGGTCGACGGCCACGTACCGACACGACGGAGACGCGGACTCGCGGATCGATAGTCGGGGCTCACGAACGACGACGCACCCGCACCATTCCTCACGGAGATCGGCGATGAAAGCGTTCGTGATGAATGGGATCGGGGAGACGGCGTTCGCCGAGAAGGAACGCCCCGAGCCCGGTCCGACCGACGCGGTGTTGCGCCCGACGATCGGGCTGGTGTGTACATCCGACGTTCATACTGTCCACGGAGCGATCGGCGAGCGGGAGGCGCTCACGCTGGGCCACGAGGTGGTCGGCGAGGTCCACACGGTCGGGGACGCCGTCGAGGACTTCGCGCCCGGGGACCGCGTCGTTGCCGGCGCGATCACGCCCGACTGGGGGTCGGCGGCCGCACAGGACGGTCACCCTTCCCAGTCGCACGGCCCGCTCGGCGGGTGGAAGTTCGCGAACGCGAAGGACGGGGTGTTCGCCGAGTACGTCCATGTCAACGAGGCGGACGCGAACCTCGCCCGGATCCCGGAGGGCGTCAGCGACGAGTCGGCCGTGTACGTCACCGACATGATGAGTACCGGGTTTGCTGCCGCCGAACACGCCTCGATCCCGGTCGGCGGCGACGTCGCGGTGTTCGCACAGGGTCCCGTCGGGCTCATGGCGACGAAGGGTGCCGAACTCCAGGGTGCTGGGCGGATCTTCGCGATCGAGACCGACCCGACGCGGGCGGCGCTCGCGCGAGAGTACGGCGCGACCGACGTGATCGACTTCGAGGAGGAAGGCCCCGTCGAGACGATCATGGGGGCGACGCGGGACGTCGGCGTCGACTCGGCCATCGAGGCGCTCGGTACCCCGGAGACGTTCTCCCAGTGCGTGAAGTCGGTGAAGCCGGGCGGGACGGTCTCGAACGTCGGCTACCACGGCAAGGGGGAGTCGGTCCCGATTCCGCGGGAGGAGTGGGGCGTCGGGATGGCCGAAAAGGAGATCACGACGTCGTTGTGCCCCGGCGGTCGCCTCCGTCTCCGGCGGCTGCTCAGGCTCCTAGAGAACGACCGCGTCGACCCGACGCCGATGACGACCCACGAGTTCGGCTTCGACGAGGTTAACGAGGCGTTCGAGCTGATGGAGTCGAAAGACGACGGCGTGATCAAGCCGCTGATCCGGTTCGAGTAGCGTTCGCACGTTCTCCCCGTCCTTCGTCGGCTCTCTCCAGCGCTCGTCGTTTTCCACGGTGTCCACCGATCGCTTCCAGCGCTCGCTGACTCCCCCGACGGGTGCCGAACGCTCGGGGGTCGACCTTTTAAGTGGTGAATATGCGTCCCTCGGGAGCCATATGGTGTTTATAAATAAGCCGCTGGCGGACGTGACGTGGCGTATGCGTGGAACCCCTCGTCGCCGATTCGCGGTCTACGTTCTCGTCGGAGCGGTGCTCGCGGCCTTCGGGACGGCGTTCGCCCTGCCGCCGTCGCTCGTTCCGATCGAAAGCGAACGCGTGGCCGGAGAGGTGTTCGTCTTCCTCGCTCTCATGATCGGGGTCGTGTTCGCGTCGTACTTCATCGCGTACGTTCCCGACCGGTAGCAGTCGGTTACTCCCGAGCGATCCCGTGACACACGCCCACGGACGGCGAAGCCGGGGCATAACAAAGCGTCGCGAGGCGGCCCGTTACAGCCATGCAGGCAGTCGTACTCGCCGCCGGCAAGGGAACGCGGCTCCGTCCGCTGACGGAGGAAAAACCGAAAGGCCTCGTCGAGGTGGACGGGAAGCCGATCCTCACGCACTGCTTCGAGCAGCTCGTCGACCTCGAGGCGTCCGAGCTGCTCGTCGTCATCGGCTACCGCGGGGAGGACGTCGTCGATCGCTACGGCGAGGAGTTCCGCGGCGTGCCGATCACGTACGCCACCCAGGAGGAGCAGCTCGGGCTGGCCCACGCGCTCAACACGGTCGAGGAACACGTCGACGACGACTTCATGTTGATGCTCGGGGACAACGTCTTCAGGGCGAACGTCGAGGACGTGGCCCAACGGCAGCGCGAGAGCCGCGTCGACGCGGCGTTCCTCGTCGAGGAGGTGCCGTGGGAGGAGGCGTCGCGATACGGCGTCTGCGCCACGAACGCGTACGGCGAGATCACCGAGGTGATCGAGAAGCCGGACGACCCGCCGTCGAACCTCGTGATGACGGGCTTTTACACGTTCTCGCCGGCGATCTTCCACGCGACGAACCTCGTCCAGCCCTCCGACCGCGGGGAGTACGAGCTCTCCGACGCCATCGACCTCCTCATCCAGTCGGGACGCACCATCGACGCGGTCGAACTCGACGGCTGGCGGATCGACGTCGGCTACCCCGAGGACCGTGAGGAGGCCGAACGACGCCTCCAGGAGGCGTCGCCGGCGTCGACGAGTCCCAGCGTCGGGAACGTCTCCAGCGAGTGACCCGATTCCGGGCCGACCCGTTGACGTGACGGTGACGCTCGATCCGTCGCGGTCCTCGTCGAGATGTAACTTTTCAGCGGGTTGTCTCCTTCACAACGACTTGTAAATGTTTATATAATACGTCGCCCTGTATCCCGACAGACGTGATGAACGCGACACAGCCGGATCATTATATATCAACCGAACCGTCTCCCGACGAAACGAGTTCTCAGTTCACGTTCGACCCAACGAACGGGGACTTCCTCGTCGACGTGGTCACGGCGGTTTCGACGGTCGCGGGCGTCGAACCGACCGAGCTCTCGCCGCCCCTCGCGGAGGTCGTCGACCCGGACGCACTGGCGGCAGTCGTTCGGTCGGGCGGCTACGGCACCCAAGTGACGTTCCGCCTCGACGAGTACGTGGTGTCCGTCACGGGCGACGGTCTCATCGACGTATACACTGTGTAACACGATCTCATCCGATAAGCATCTCACTACTGTGGTGATCGACAGGTTTAATATGCTGTTCTTTGCATAGATAGCTGATGTCAGAGTGGTTCTCCGAGGAGGAACTGGACCGTATCGCTCGCTTCGCGCAGTCTCCCGGCTACTCCAGGGGCCCAGCGATGTTGCTGCCGGAGGAGACGGAGGACGACGACGCGGCGTGACGTCCGGTCGATCGGCTGTCGTTCAATGACCCAGCACCGTCGCGGATAGCGGTCGCTTTACTGATAAACCCTGGTACGAACGTCAGTTAGTCCCGTACGAACGTCAGTTAGTCCCGTACGAACGTCAGTTAGTTCCGTACGAACGTCAGTTAACCTCGAACGAACTCCAGTTAACTCCGCTACAGAGGCCAGTTAACTCCGCTACAGAGGCCAGTCAATGCGTACGAACACTATTTAAATACGCTGCGAACGTCGCTCGTCGATGCGAGAGCCATACGGTGCGCCAGCCAAGCGGTTCGTCGACCGGTACGTAGCGTACCCCTCGATCGATTCGGTGTTCGGGTCCGCCGCCCCTTGCTAATCCTCGAGCAGGCCCTCGTTCTCGATCGTCAGCCAGATCGCCTCACCGTCGTCGGTGATCCCGTATACGCGGCCTTTCCGGCGGTCCTCGGGAACGAGCAGCTCGACGAACCCCCGGTCACGGAGGCTCGTCAGGGCGTGTGAGACCGCAGCGATGTCGATCCCCTTGTCGTCGGCGATCTGTGAGGGCGTCGACGGCCCCATCGCGAGCCGGCTGAGCACCGTTACGCGGTACTGTGAGCTGATAACGAAGCCGATGTCGTCCCAGTTTTCGGACACGTCAACCCCTCATTCGTCGTGTGCCGGGATGTTCGTTCGCTTTGCGCCCAAGCCGCCGTCCGTGTAGAGGTAGTGTACGACGCTCGTCACCGCCACCAGGAGGAGCCCACCGATCGCGACGTAGATCGGGTCCACGATCGGGACGCTGAGGAATACCGTGATCGCGTACAACAGGAGCCCGGCAACCGAGAGGGAGAAGTAAACGATCGTCCACCGACTGGAGGGTTCTTCGGATTCGAAGTATCGCGCGAGGTGATCGACCCGGTCGGTTGAGCTTAGGACCCCGGTGTCGGCGTCGTAGTCGACGACTCCCGCCTCCGCGAGCTTCGGGATGTGGGTCTGATATAGCGAGACGTACGTCCGTTTGCGTTGCTGGGAGCTCAACGCGTCCGGCTCGACGCCGTTTTCCCGGGCGGCGAGTTCGTTCGCCAGCTCCTTGAGCTCGATGCCTTCAGGCACCCCCTGAAGCCGCCGCAGGACGAACCGGCGTCGAGTGTTGCTTAGCAGATCGAACGCCGTGTCCTGTGGTAGTGGGTGGGTGTCCTGGTCTGACATTCGAAATCCTGTGTCATCACGACAACGTGTAGGGCATTCTGCAACTATCGGCTTTGTTAGCGATGTGTTTCGCCCCGAGAACGATAGGGTTTATGCCCGCGGTTTCGGTAGTAGCACCATTACAAACGCCCCGTGTCGGTGATCGACTGCCGATGCACCCCGCCGCACAGCCCGATCGATACGCTTTCGCTCCGGCCCCTCCGTTTGCTTAAACATGTGGCCATGGGAACATGCGGTCATCGGGTATCTCGCGTTCTCCGTGGGGGTTCACCTCCTCGCCCGTCGCTCGCCGACGGGTCCCGAGGCCATCGTCGTCGTGTTCGCGTCGGTCCTGCCGGACCTCATCGATAAGCCGCTCGCGTGGGAGTTCGGCGTCTTCGCCTCGGGCTACGGGATCGCCCACTCGGTGTTCTTCGCCGTCCCTCTCGCCGCCCTGGCCGTGGCCATCGGAACCGCTCGGGAACGCTTCGGCGAGGGCGCGGCGTTCGCCGTAGGCTACCTGTTCCACCTCCCGGCTGACCTCGCTCCGGCGTACGTCAGCCGAGGCCACGTCCCGTTCGAGCGCGTCCTGTGGCCGCTGCAGTCGGGTGAGACGGATTATCCCGGTGGCTTCTCGGGAACCTTCGCGGAGTACTTCGCCGGCTACGTCGCCGAGCTCACGTCGAGCGATCCGAGCGGATTCGTCGTCCTGACGTGGGTGCTCATCGCGGGGTGTGCCGCGCTGTGGGTGTACGACGGGCTTCCGGGGCTTCGGGAGCCCGCGGCGTACCTGTACGCCGTCGTTCGACGGCCGTCCTCCGACGGTCGGTGACGACGCTTCCTCCCCAACGGTCGTCCTCTGCGTCCCCGTCCGACGGTAGGTACGTGGTTACACTCGACAACCGATCCATAACAAAGCCCGGATCGCGCTACGCCGGAGACGAGCCTCGGATATCACGATGCATCCACTACACGTACCCAAACGGGCGGTTGTCGGCGGACGATCGCGGTCCGCCGGGAGGGCACGACCATGATCCCGATCGCGGAGCCCCAGATCGGCGTGCCGGAGTTGAGCGCCCTTCTCGACGTCGCGGAGCGAGGTCAGCTCGCTGACGGGCCGCCGGTCCGGACCTTCGAACGCGAGTTCGCGTCGGCGTGCGACGCTGCCCACGGCGTCGCGACGTCGAACGGGACGACCGCGCTCCACGCGGCGCTGCGAGCGCTCGAGATCGGCCCGGGGAACACGGTCCTGACGACGCCGTTCTCGTTCGTCGCGACCGCGAACGCGATCCGTCTCTGCGGTGCCACCCCGGCGTTCGCTGACATCGACCCGACGACGATGAACCTCGACCCCGACGCCGTTCGGACGACGCTTCGGGACCGCGAGGTGGACGCGATCCTCGCCGTGCACCTGTACGGCCGGCCGGCCCCGATGGACCGGTTGTGTCGGATCGCGGCGGAACACGACGTCCCCGTGATCGAGGACGCCGCACAGGCACACGGGGCACGGTTCCGCGGCGATCCGGTCGGGTCGCTGGGCGACGTCGCCTGCTTCTCGTTTTACCCGACCAAGAACATGACGACCGGCGAGGGCGGGATCGTGCTCACCGACGACGAGCGAGTCGCCGAACGGGCCGAGCGCTTCGTCAATCACGGCCGAACCGACACGTACCTCCACGACACCGTCGGGCACAATTTCCGGCTCACGAGCCTCGGCGCGGCGATCGGGCTCGCACAGCTCGACAGGCTCCACGACTTCGTGGCGGTCCGTCGACGAAACGCCGCCCGCTACGACGACGCCTTGGCCGACCAGCCGGCGATCGACGCGCCCGGCGACCCCGACCACCTGACCCACTCGTACCACCAGTACACCGTTCGTTGTGACCGCCGAGCGGCGCTCCGCGAGCACTTGGAGGCGGAAGGGATCGGGGCGGGGATCTACTACCCGCGACCGATCCACAAACAGCCGGCGTACGCCGACGTCGACGCGGACGCCCCCGCCGCCGAGACGGCGGCCGAGGAGGTGCTCTCCGTGCCCGTTCACCCGGCGCTCGACCGCGCCGAGGTGGGGCGTGTCGCGGACGCCTTGGAGGGGTTCAGTCCATGACGGTCCCGGTCGGCGTGATCGGTGTCGGGAGCATGGGGCGCCATCACGCGCGCGTGTATCGAGAGCTGCCCGACGCCCGCCTCGTCGGCGTCGCGGACGTGAACGCGGAGGCCGCCGAATCGGTCGCGAACGACTACGACACGGTCGTGCTTCCGCGCGAGGAGCTCCTGGAGGCGGCGGAGGCGGTTTCCGTCGTGGTGCCGAGTCGGTTCCACGAGTCGGTGGGGGTCGCGGCCATCGAGGCTGGCGTCCATACGTTGATCGAGAAGCCGATCGCGACGACGCTCGATGAGGCGGCGGCGATCGTTCGCGCAGCCGAAGAGGCGGGGGTCACCTTGCAGGTCGGTCACGTCGAACGGTTCAACCCGGCCGTGCGGACCGTCGCGGACTTCGCTGACGACCTCGATCTCGTCGCGGTCGAGGCGCGGCGGCTCGGTCCGCCGCTGGAGGATACCCGAGCGGTCGGCGACGGCGTCGTCCTCGACCTCATGATCCACGACCTCGATATCGTTCGCGCGCTCGTCGACGCCGACGTGACGTCGGTCGGGGCCAGCGCGAGCCCCGAACGGGATTACGTCACCGCGTCGCTCTCGTTCGACAACGACGTCGTCGGGGGGCTCACCGCCAGCCGAGCGACCCAGCGGAAGGTCAGAGAGCTCACTCTGACGGCGCGAGACTGCTTCGTGACCGTCGACTACTTGGACAGCTCCGTGACCATCCATCGGCGGAACCGGCCGTCGTATCTCGTCGACGACGGGGACGTCCGCTATCGGAGCGAACGCGTCGTCGAGCGCCCGATCGTCGAGAACGGGGAACCACTTAAGAAGGAACTCGAGGCGTTCCTCGACGCGATCGCGGAGGGGACGGACCCGATCGTCGACGGGACGGACGGCTACGAGGCGCTCTCGCTGGCGACGCGGGTTAGCGACTCGATCCGACCGAGATAGCGGGGACACGACCCCACTCCCGGGCGTCGGTCGTGGACTGCCGTTCGAACCGCCCGTTCTCTTTTAAACAATCGGCAGAACGCCGACCCGTGATCTCCGCTTTACGCTCTCTGACCGGCCGGTTCGAGGAGGGGAAGGAGAGGAAGGAGGAGAAGGCGGGGAAGGAGGGGAAGGAAGAGAAGGAGGGGAAGGAGGAGAAGGCAGGGAAGGAGGAGAACGGTCCGGTCGTTCTACCGGCGCCTCCTCGCGACGACGGCCATCGCGACGACGCAGACGAGCGCGACGAGCGCGGCGACCACGCCCAGCCCGTGTACCTCGTCGCTCCCGGTCTCCGTGGCCGGTGTCCCGGTATCCGTCTCCGCATCCGCCCCCGCGTCGCTCGCGACGGTCACGTCGAGCGTGTAATCGTTCGCCGCCACCTGGAACGTGCCGTCGGTGTCGAACCGCTGTTCGAACGCGAGATCGACCTGCTCGCCGGGCTCCACGGTCACCGTTTCGGTGGCCACCACGTCACCCTCGACGGCGAACGCGATCTCTCGGTCGCCGGTGGCGGTCCCGTCGTTCGCGACGGTCGCCTCGATCACGGCGGTGTCGCCGGTGGCGAGGTCGTCGTTCGCGACGCCGAGGTCGACGACTTCGACGTTCGCGGACGGCTCCTCGACGTGCATCGTCCGTTCGCCGACTGCGTCCCCGATATCGGTCCCGTCGATACCGATCGTCAGGTCGCCACGATCGGTCGGGACCACCTCGATCGACTCGGTGACCGTCTCCCCCGCGGGGGCGGTCACGTCGACCGATCCCTGTTCGTCGCCGTCGACGAGCACGGGGACCGTCGCGGTTCCCTCCTCCGCCCCGTGGTTCTGCACGGTCACGTCCACGGTGACGGGGTGGTCGACGGCCGCGGATCCGACGTCGATCCCCACGACCGACAGCGCCGCCTCACGCGTACCGACGACGACCGGCGAGAGGTCGTCGGTCTCCGCGGTCACCCGGTGAGCGTCGTCGTCGTCGACGGTCGTCTCGATCGCTTCCCAGCCGTCGGCGGACGTGTCGAGCAGTTCCCAGTCGTCGCCGTAGCGGTACAGCGTGAACTCGCCGATGCCCATGCGCTCCGCGTACTCCCGGTCGACGTCGAACCCGTACGTAACCGACTCGACGTCGGTGTCGGTCCGCAGTTCGACCGCGGACCCGTTCGCGGGAAGCGCCCCGATCGGCGTGTCGATGTCCGGGTATCGGACAGTGGCGGTGAACTCGTCCGCGTCGTCGTCGACTTCGACGGCGACCGTCGACAGCCGAACGTCCTCGTCGGCGTCGATCTCCGCCTCGACGACGTCCCCGGAACCGACGCCGGTCGCCGTGATCCGCGCGACCCCGTCGTCGGCGGACTCGACCGTCGCGTCAACCGTCGATGTCGCCGATACCCCGCTCGATCCGCCGCTGGACCCGCCGCCGGAGCTACTGCTCGACCCGCCGGAGCCACCACTGGATCCCCCGGCGCTCCCGCTCGATCCCGAACTCGACCCGCCGGACCCGCTGCTCGACTCCTGGTCGCTTTCGGATTCGTCGGTGTCGTCAGCGTCGTCAGCGTCGTCGGCGTCATCGGGACCGTCGGATCCCTCTTCGTCTGCATCGTCTGCATCATCAGTGTCGTCAGCATCGTCGGCGTCATCAGTGTCGTCAGCATCGTCGGCGTCATCAGTGTCGTCAGCATCGTCGGAGCCCTCCGAGTCGTCGGAGTCGTCGGCATCACCGTTGTCGGTGTCGTCCGCGTCGTCGGACCCGTCCGTATCATCGGCGTTCTCGGACTCATCGGAGTCATCAGCGTCGTCGGAGCCGTCCGCGTCATCAGCATCGTCTGCGTCGTCTGCATCGTCTGCATCGTCTGCATCATCAGCATCGTCGGCGTCATCGGAGTCGTCAGCGTCGTCGGACTCGTCTGTGTCTTCGGCGTCATCGGAGTCCTCGGACTCATCAGAATCACCCGAATCGTCTGCGTCATCGTCGCTTGCGTCCTCGGATTCATCTGCGTCGTCTGCGTCGTCAGCGTCGTCTGTATCGTCGGCATCGTCAGCGCCATCAGACTCATCGGCGTCGTCTGAGCTGTCGGAGTCGTCGGACTCATCGGCGTCGTCGGACTCATCGGCGTCGTCGGATCCATCCGTATCATCGGCGTCCTCGGATTCATCCGCATCGTCTGCGTCGTCAGTGTCGTCTGTATCGTCGGCATCGTCGGCATCGTCTGCGTCATCAGCATCGTCGGCGTCATCGGATCCCTCCGAATCGTCGGAATCGTCGGCATCACCGTCGTCGTCGTCAGCATCGTCGGACCCATCCGTGTCATCGGCGTCCTCGGAATCATCGGAGTCATCGGAATCATCGGAGTCATCGGCGTCGTCTGCATCGTCAGTGTCGTCTGTATCGTCGGCATCATCTGCGTCATCGGAGTCGTCAGCGTCGTCGGACTCGTCTGTGTCTTCGGCATCCTCGGAGTCCTCGGACTCATCAGCATCGTCAGCGTCGTCCGTCTCGTCCGCGTCGTCGGCGTCGTCCGTCTCGTCAGCATCGTCGGGCTCCTCGTCGTCTGAGCCGTCGGAGTCATCGGGCTCCTCGGCGTCGTCTGGCGCGCAGTCGCCGCGCCGGATCGTCAGCGGATCGCTCAGGTTGGGCAGCGAGACACGGTCGAAGCTCCCGTCCTCGTTGGCGTCGATCACCTGCCAGTCCGTCACGACGCCGTCCTCGCGCGGGTCGTCGCTCTCGAACCGGGCGTCGTCGTTGAACCGCGGATCGATCGTGACCTCGGCGTCGTCCGTGATCCCGCTGAACACCGCGCCGTCGGTCCGTCCGGTCGACCACACCCAGTGCATCTCGCTCTCCGATCCGTCGTGGATGAACTCGTCCGTCTGGCCGTCGTAGTCGTCGTCCTCGACGACCCACTCGCCGTCCTCGGGCAGCCCGCTCACGTCGAACGAGGCGAACCCGCCGGGCGTCCCGTCCATCCGAGCGTCCTCGTACAGCTCGTCGTGGACGATGACGAGGCTCGTCCCGTCGGGCCCTTCGTGCAGGATCAGGACGCTCGCGTCGTCCTGCTGGTACTCCACGGTTCCGTGTGAACTGTACGTGTACGCGTGCGGCTCGGTTTCGGGCGCACGGTAGTCGTAGAACTCCGCCCCGGTTCTGTCCTCGCTGACCACCGCCCCGATCACGTAGCACTCACCGTCCTGCTCGACGACGTACTCGTCGTGGTCGTCGCCGACGACGCCACCGGACAGCAGCGCCGCGACGACGAGCGCCCCGAGGAACGCCCCGACCCCCACCTGGATCCACCGACGATTCATCTGCCACCCCACCTCTCGGGGCTCTCGACGGTTTCCGGAGCTGCGACGCCGGTCCGTCGGTGCGTCCTGCCCCGCCGACGCGGGGGGCGTTCCGTGCTCGAACCGCTGTCCGTCCGTGGGGTACGCAAGCGTTGTGTATTGGCGTCTGTCATGTCTGTGGCCGCGATGTCGGGCGGGTCCGTGCCGATCGCTAACGTCTCGTCTCTCCGTCCGTTCACGCTTTGTTATGGTCGGATAAAACGACGGCACCGTCCGTAAGGTCCTCCTACAGTCCGTCCAGTCGTCGATCGACACCGTCGCTCCGCGATCCACTACGGGCCGTGGCACCGATCGGGCGTGTCGGCGATACGGTCCCGTTATCGCCCCGAAAGCCGCCCGTATCCGTCGACGGTCCATCCGGGGCCGATGGACCTCTCGACGATCGGATCGGTCTTACCGCCCGACTTCAGCCCGAGACGACGTCCCGAACCCGTGAGTAGACGCTCGTCAACGCCCCCATCGCCGGCCCGCTCCGTTCGAGCCCGTAGTACGTCTCCACCTCGGGCGCAAACTTGGACTTGTACTTACACAGGCGACGGTTGTTGGCTCCGACGAGGTCGTACTGGGAGAGCCCTCGATCGATCCCTTCCGTGATGACGTGCCAGTCGACGAGGTCCTGTGCAGGGACCGGCGCGTCGAAGTCCGCGACGCTCTGCCAGCGGTAGACCGTGTTCTCGTCGAACAGGACGACGCCGCCGCCCGCGAACTCCCCGTTCGCGGTACAGACGTACGACTCCATCCGGTCCGGGATCGCTCGCGAGAGGTCGCGGACGAACCCCGGCGTGACGTCGTACGGGACGCCCTGTTCCTCGTGTCGACGCTTCGCCCTTCGCACGACTCGCTCCATCCCCGGACGGCCCTCCGATCGTATCTCGAACGCCTCCTCGTCCGTGTTGCGGACGTTCGACCGGAGATCGCTGCTCGCGGCGGCGAGGATCGTGTCCGGATCCCGGTCGAGGTCGACGTGGTACGTGTACCGCGGCGTGGCCGTGAACCCGTTCCAGAGGAACGGACGCGGGTCGCCGTACCCCGGAGCCGTGCGGACGTTGACGTAGCGTGCGCCGATCTCCTCGTCGACGTGCGACACCGCCTCGCCAACGAACCGCCGGTGCCTCCGCTCCCGCGTGCGGCGTTTCATGTTCGGATCGGAGAGCAGCACGGGCCCCAGGTAGGTGATCTTCCGGTTCGGCGGCGGCGAGAAGGCGAGCGTCACGGGCCCCTTCGTCATCGAGAACACCGGGAGCAGTCCGACCGGCTCCTGTCCTTTATATCCGACCAACGGGTGGAGCTCCGTCCCGGTGTGGTCGGCGAACACCGACAACGCGCCGTGCCGGTGGAACGGTGTCGCGTCGGTCGCTCGGTCGACGAGCCCGTCCCACGACGACGGATCGGTCTCGACGGCGATATCGATGCTCATTCGAGGTACCCCAGGTCCGCCAGCCGGTCCTCTATCGCGGCGTCGTCCGTCGACGTCGTCGCCCCCTGATACTCCGGATACGCGTCCGGTGGTCCGGCGTCGAAGGGAGCGAGTACCTCCCCGTCCATCCGGTCCGACGGGGAGAGGCCGAACGAGGCGAGGACCGTCGGCGCGACGTCGAGCAAGTGCGCGTCGTCGAACTCGCCCGCGTCGATCCCGTCGCCGGCGATCGCGAGCGTCCCGTGGAGCTTGTGGTTCCACGGCTCCCGCGGCGATCCGAACGTCTCCTCCCGCACCGACGCCGTGAGGTACTGGTCGAACGTCGTCGGCACGACCACGATGTCCGGCGCTTCGTCGACGTACGGTCCCTCGAAGACCTCCTCGCGTCGAACGACGTCCTCGAACGCGGGCGTCCCGTCGGGGGTTCGAAGCGACGTCAGGAGGTCGATCAGCTCCGACCGGACGGCCTCGTACTCGTCCGGGTCGACGATCCCGTCCGGCTCGCGGCCGGCGAGGTTGATACGCACCCCCAATTCGATCCGATCGCGCATGTACGCGGTCGACCCCGCAAAGTCGACGTGTTCGCTCGCCGCCTTCACCATCCCGCTCGGCACGACCTTGAGGACGACGCCGTCCAGGCGGAGCCGCCGAAGCGCCGTCCCGATCCGCTGGCTCGTGAGCCCCACGGCCGCCATCGACGAGAGGACCCGCTCCGCCGCCGACGGACCGCCACCCCCGCTAGCGTCGGCGTCACCGTCCGAGGGGTCCGCTCGGATCTTCCGTTTCGAGAGCTCCGACCACGAGGGGAGCTCCGTCTCGGTCGACGTCTCGACGTAGCCGCGGTCCCGCAGGAGGCTGTTCGGCCGGACCTCGTACCCGTCGTACGGACCGATCCCGTGGTCGCTGACGAGCACGACCGTCTCGGGGTCGACCGCCTCGATCGTCTCCTCGATCTCGGCGTCGATGGCGGCGTACACCCGCTCGGTCGCGTCCGCGTCCTCCGGGAACTCGTGAAAGACGGTGTCGGACTGTTGGAACTGAATGAACCCGAAGTCGGGGTCCTCACGCTCGATCAGGAAGCGGAACGCGTCGCCACGCTGGGCGGTCACCGTCTCGTAGGCGTCCACGCGCTCGTCCCGCGTGGCCCCCTCGCTCAGCTGTCGGTTGTACAGGCGGTACTCGCCGATCTCCTCTCGAACCGTCTCGAGAAGTCCCTCCGGGTGACAGTCGGGATCGGACGGGGCCGTGTATCCGGGTATCAACGCCCCGTCGAACGTCGCTGGCGGGTGTGTCACCGGCACGTTCACCACGACGCTGCGGAGCCCCTGCTCGGAGAGCAGCTCCCAGAGGGCGTGTTCCCTGACGTCGGTGGCGTTGACGACGTCCCAGTCGTACCCCGTGAACCGGAGGAACCCGTATACGCCGTGCTTTCCGGGGTTCACGCCGGTGTATATCGACGGCCACGCACTCGGTGTCCACGGCGGGAGCTGTGACTCCAGCGGCCCGCTCGTTCCCTCCGCGATCAGCGACCGCATGGTCGGCGCGGTCCCGGGCGGGAGCCGCGAGAGTACCCCCTCACACAGCGCATCGACGCCGAACACGAGGGTCCGACCGTCGGGACGGTTGGATTCGGTCATACAGCGAAGCCACCGACGATCCGACCTTAGTTATGCTCCGGATAGCTCCCCCCTCGCCCCGATCCGGGCGTCGACGACGCTCCAGCGGTCATCGGAACCAACGGCGTCGTCCGGCGGTACCCGACCCATAACAAAGCCAGCCCGCTCGGCGCGAAACGGTATGAGCGACGACGAGACGGAGTACACGATCCGGATGTACGAGCCGGGGGACCGTGAGGAGTTCTTGGACCTGTTCGAGACCGTGTTCGGCGGCGGCAGCGAGGAGTGGTTCCGGTGGAAGTACCCCGGGAACCCGTACGTCTCACACGTCCCGATGTTCGTCGCGGAGCACGACGGGGAGCTCGTCGGCGCGCGCCCCTACATGGCGTTCCGGCTCCGGATCGGCGGGGAGACGCCCCTCGGGCTCCAGACCGGGGACACGATGGTCCACCCCGACCATCAGCGCCGGGGCCTGTTCACGCGGATGACTCAACGGTCGTTCGACTACTACGGCGACCTCGACGACCGCGTGCTCACGTTCAGCGTCCCGAACGCGCTGTCGCGCCCAGGGTACCGGAAACTCGGCTGCCACGAGGTCGGCCCGCTCCCGGCGCACTACCGCCCGGCGAACCCCGGGGCGCTCGCCAGCGGCAAGATCGGGTTGGTCGGCCGCGCGGCCGCCCCGGTCGTCCGACGCGTGCTGGACCGCCGGAGCGACCGGGCACCGACGCCCGCGGACATCGACGTGACTCGCCACGACTCGGTGCCCGAACGGGCGCTCGTCGACCTCTACGAGCGCACGATCCCGCGGGAGATCCACGCGCTTCGCGACGAGCGGTTCTACGGATGGCGGTTCGACCGACCCGACTGGGAGTATCGGACGTACGTCGCCCACCAGGGGGAGGAGCCGGTCGCGGGGGCCGTCGTCGGCCGCCAGCAACGGGGCGGGGCGGACACCGTCGCGATCGCCGACGTCGTTCCGATGGTCGCCGACGACGCGCGGGACCGGGGGCTCCGGGGGATCCTCGCCCGCGTCGTCGAGGATCACGCCGACGCGGACGCGATCGTGGCGAGCCGCTCCGTGATCCCCGCCGAACTGCTCTCCGAACACGGGTTCTTCGCCGACGACGCGCCGCCGCTGTCCGTGACGGCGACCCCGACGGTTCTCATCTCCCGCGTCTTCGACGGGACGGACGACCCGCCGTGGACGGTCGCTGGACGCGACCTCCGGTCGCTCGACGACTGGCGGCTGGCGCTCGCCGAACAGAACACGTTCTGAAGCCCGTCGTTCTCGTTGTTCGTCCGCCCGGTCCACGTGTCCGGCGTCACTGCGGGTCCGACGCCGGTACGGTCGGCGTCGTGAGTCGCTTTGCGACGTCCTGCATGGTCTCGATCCGGACGTCGCCGTCGTCCCGCCGCCGGGCGACCGCCTCGAGCACGCGCCGGAGTCGGGCGATCTCGGCGTCCCCGACGAGGTTGTTCGGATGTAACCAGAGGTGGAACACGCCGTCCACGTCCGCGAGGGCGTCGAGACCCCGCTCGACGGCGCGGACGATCGGGTCGTCCCAGACGCGCTCGGCGAGGCGACGGGCGGGGCCCTCGAAGCCGTACAGGTACAGCGACGCCGGGACGTCGACCAAGCCGTACTCGTCGACCGACGGCGTCACGATCGGGGGCGTGTCAACGGTCGCACGGGCGATCTTGTGCAGACGGCCGCCGAGTGCGCCGTCGACCGTCGGGGCGGTCCCGCGGTAGCAGTCGAAACCCCACTCCGCGAGCACGTCTCGGTGTCCCACGCTGTTGCGCGGGAACACCACGGACCGCATCGGCGTGTCGACGTCGAGCGCCGCCGCCGCCCGGAGCGACGCCACGAGCTCCGCGCGGGCGACCCGTTCGCTCGCGTGTCCGAACTCGACGTGTGAGAACGTGTGGCAGCCGATCTCGTGGTCGACGTCGGCGTTCGCGACCGCTTCGATCAACGACGGTCCGAACCGGAGGTCCGGCCGCCCGCGCCAGCGGTTCCGCTCGTGTTCGAACCAGTCGCCGGCGAGCGGGTGGTCCGCGTGGTGGCCGTCGCAGTCGGCGAGAAACAGGTGCCCGACGACGGCCCACGTGGCGGGGATCCCGTACTCGTCGAGCGCGTCGACGAGCAGCCGCCAGCCGTCACGCCCCGCCTCGACCCGATCGGGGGGCGGGTCGTCGAGGTCGTGGTGCCCCCATCCGAGCTCGGCGTCGATGGAGAGTACGACCGACCCCACCGCTCACCGCCCCCGGTGGCGTCGTTCGTGCGTCGGCAGTGTCATACCGGTCGACAGCCGTGTTTCGCCCTTAGTTATACGGTCGTAACCGGCGACGTGGCCGACCGTACCCGACTGTAACTGCGGGCTGACCGCGCCCGACGCCCCCGAGCCGTGCCGCCGACTCGGCTGTCCACGTCGCTTCGGCGTCCTGTCCACGTCGCTTCGGCGTCACCTCCGTGGTGCATCCACGCTCGCCGTCGAGTCCTCGACTCGCTTTACCCGCCAGTCGCACCGTCCGTCCGGTTCACCAGAGAATGGGTCGCATAACAAAGCGGTCCGGACGGTGCTTCTCCGATCGAACCCGCCCGCACGGGACGGGACCTACATCATGTTACCGACGACCTCCGCGACCGCGGATCACGCTCCGGCGAACCGGACCGAACCGACGCGCCCGACGAGGAGTCCATGAGCGAGACGACGGCGCTCGACCGATCCGTCCGGATCGGGGAGAACTCCCGGATCGACGATGACGTGACGTTCGAACCCGGGGACGAAGGCATACGGATCGGGTCCGACGCGCGGATCCGCTCCGGCTCGATCCTGTATTCCGACGTCGTCGTCGGCGACGGCCTGACCACCGGTCACGACGCGGTCCTCCGCGAGGGGACCCGGATCGGCGACGAGACGCTCGTCGGGACGAAAAGCGTCATCGACGGACACACCACGATCGGGAACCGCGTCAGCCTCCAGACCGGCGTCTACGTCCCGAGCGAGACGACGATCGGCGACGGGGCGTTCCTCGGCCCGAACGTCGTGTTGACGAACGACCCCTACCCGGTCAGGACCGCCGTCGAGCTGGAGGGGCCGACGATCGAGGCCGACGCCTCCATCGGCGCGAACGCCACGGTGCTCCCGGGCGTCACCGTCGGCGAGGGGGCGTTCGTCGCCGCCGGCGCGGTCGTCACCGAGGACGTCCCCGCGCGGACGCTCGCGCTCGGCGCGCCCGCCAGACACCGACCGCTTCCCGACAGGCTCACCGGGGGGAACGACCTGCCATGACCGGACCCTACGGTGCCGAAACGGATCGCGAGTCGCTTCGGGCCGCGATCCGGAACGGCGAGGTCCCCGTGGCCGTCTACGGGCTCGGGAAGATGGGGCTCCCGCTGGCGGCCGTGTTCGCGGACGTGACCGGCAACGTGATCGGCGCGGACATCGACGAATCCGTCGTCGAGTCGATCGGCCGCGGGGAGTGTCACGTCGGCGGCGAGCCCGGCCTCCCGGAGCTCGTCGCCCAGACGGTCGCGGACGGGTCGCTGGAGACGGTCGCCGACCCGACGGTCGCCGCCGACCGGGCCGCCGTCCACGTCGTCATCGTCCCGACCCTTCTGACGGCCGGCCGGCGGCCGGACCTGAGCGCGGTCGAGGCCGTGATCGACGACGTGGCGACCGGGCTCGACCCGGGCGACCTGGTCTGTATCGAGTCGACGGTGCCGCCCCGGACGTGCGTCGACGAGGTCGTTCCGCGGCTCGCCGAGCGAAGCGCGGTCGACGAGGGCTCCTTCGGCGTCGCGTTCTGTCCGGAGCGAACCGCGAGCGGGCGCGCGCTCAGGGACATCCGTGAGGCGTACCCGAAGGTCGTGGGCGGGGTGGACGCCGACAGCACCCGAGCCGCCGCCGCGCTGTACGACGAGGTGACGCGAAACGAGGTGATCGAGGTGTCGGACGCGACGACCGCGGAGGCGATGAAGGTGTTCAGCGGCGTCTACCGCGACGTCAACATCGCTCTGGCGAACGAGTTCGCGCGATACGCCGACGACCTCGGGATCGACGTTCGCGAGGCGATCGACGCCGCCAACAGCCAACCGCTCGCGAACGTCCTCTCGCCCGGCCCGGGGGTGGGCGGCCACTGTATCCCGGTGTACCCGCACTTCCTGATCGACCACTTCGAGACCTCCAGCCCGCTGATACGGATCGCGCGCGCGGTCAACGACGGGATGCCGTCGTTCACCGTCGAACGGGTCCGCGACGCGCTGTACGACGCCGGCGTTCCGGTCGAAGAAGCGACGGTACTCGTTCTCGGGGCGACGTACCGGCCGGGGGTCAAGGAGCTGCGGAACAGCCCGTCCGACCGGATCGCCGAGCTGTTCTCCCGGTACGGGGCGTCGGTGTACTGGTCCGATCCCCTGATCGACGACCCCGACGCGATCCCGGGCGAGCGCCTGCCGCTCGCCGACGTCGCCGACGCGGACCCGGACGCCATCGTCGTCGCCACGCCACACGAGCCGTTCGTCGAGCTGGACTGGTCGGCGATCCCGCCGACGATCGTCGTCGACTGTCACGACGCGCTGGACCTCGCGGACACCCATCACGTCGAGTACACGATCGGGAGCCCGATCGGTGGCTCGGCCGGAAGGAGACGGATCGATGCCGCGTGACTTCACTCAGGGCGCGTACGCGGCCCTGCTCGACGCGGCGCTCGACGAGGGGTACGAGTTCCTCACCGTCAGGGACTACCTCCGGCGGACCGACCTCCCCGATCGGTTCCTCATCGTCCGCCACGACGTCGACCGGAAGCCGGGGAACGCGCTCTCGCTGGCCCGGATCGAGACGCTCCGGGGCGTCGAGACGACCTACTACGTTCGGACGGTCGACAGCGCGTGGGACCCGGCGATCGTCCGCCGGCTCGCCGAGCTGGGCCACGAGGTCGGCTACCACTACGAGGACCTCGACCGCGCCGACGGGGACCCGCGCGGTGCGCGCGAGTCGTTCGCTTCGAACCTCGCTCGCGTCCGGCGGCTCGTCGACGTCGACACCGTCTGTATGCACGGGAATCCCCTGACGTCACACGACAACCGCGACCTGTGGAACACCGCCGACCTCGACGCGTTCGGGCTGCTCGGCGAGGCGTACCTCTCGATGGACTTCACCGACGTGACGTACTTCTCGGACACCGGGCGCACGTGGGAGGACGGCGTCCTGAAGGTCAAAGACCACACGATGGGCGAGGGGGAAAAGCGGGTCTCGGCGACGTCGACGTGGGACCTGATCGGGCTGCTCCGCGGCGGCGAGGTCGATCGAGCGTGCTTCCTCGTCCACCCGGAACGCTGGACGGGGTCGTACCCCGAGTACCTCTCTCAGCGGACGAAGGACCTGGCGGTGAACGTCGCCAAGCACGGGATCCAGGCCGTCAGATGACCCGCCCTCTCACCGACGTCGAGCGGGGTGATCCCCGATGAGTGACCCGTTCGGGCCGGAGGTCGCGGACGCGGAGACCCGCCGTCGCGAGCAGATCCCGGGCGACGGCTCGTTCGCGCTCTGTCTCACGCACGACGTCGACCGGCCGTACAAGACGTACCAGTCCCTGTACTACGCCGTGACGGAGCGGGACCCGTCACACCTCAAGTCGCTCGTCCCCGGCCACAACCCGTACTGGTCGTTCGACCGGATCATGCGGCTGGAGGCGGATCTCGGGGTCCGGTCGGCGTTCTACTTCCTCGACGAACAGCACCTGTTCACGGACCGCCCGCGCCGCGAGCTCGCGAGTCCGAGGGCGTGGTCGCTGTACACGGGGCGGTACGACGTCACCGACCCGCGTATCATCCGGGTGATCCGCGAGCTGGACGCCGGCGGGTGGGAGGTCGGCCTACACGGCTCGTACCGGTCGTACCGGAGCCGTGACCGGCTCCGCGAGGAGAAGCGGACGCTCGAGTCGGTGCTCGGGCACGACGTCGCCGGCGTTCGGCAGCACCACCTCAACCTCTCGGTCCCGGAGACGTGGCGACACCACGCCGCGTTGGGGCTCTCGTACGACGCGAGCCCGGGCTCGTCCAGCCGCGTCGGGTTCGATCACGGCTACGGCGTCCGCCGCCCGTTCGACGACGCGTTCGCCGTCTTCCCGCTGACGGCGATGGAGCTCGCGCTCCCGATCGAGTCCGACCCGGACCGGGCGTGGGAGGTCTGCGACCGGCTGCTCAGGGAGGCCCGCGAGGAGGCGGCGGTGATGACCGTGCTCTGGCACCCGCGGTTCTTCTGTGCCGACACCCCCAACCACGAACCGATCTATCGACGGCTGATCGAGCGGGCCCAAGCGCTCGGTGCGTGGGTCGGCCCGCCGGGCGAGCTGTACGCCTCGCTCGATCACCCCGGCTCGCCGAACGAGGTCGCCGCCGACGGCGGGACGACACCCGGCGACCCCGGACGGTAAGCTCGGGTTTACAAAGCCGGTGTGTGCATACGTCCGACCGATGAGATTGGAACGGCTGTCGCTCGCGGAGTGGGAGAACGCCCTTCCGGAGACGGGGATCGAGGTGTTTCACGATCCGGACGCGCTGTCCGTCCTCGACGACCACGCGTCGGGGGACCTCGTCCTCCTCGGTGGGTTCAAAGGTGACCGCGCGACCGCGTTGCTCCCGCTTTTCGTCCGTGACATGGCGCTCGGCCGGGTAGTCACGTCCCCGCCGCCCGGCTTCGGCGTTCCGGGGCTCGGTCCGGTGTTGATGCCCGCGAGCCCGAAACGACGCAAACAGGAACAGGTCAACCGAACGTTCACCGAGAAGGTCGTCGACGAGCTCGACCTGGACGGGGCGCGTACGCTGTTTAAGATGACGTGCCAGCCCGGGTTCACGGACCCGCGCCCGTTCGTCTGGGACGGGTTCGACCTCGGGACCCGGTTCACCTATCGGATCGACCTGTCGACGACCACCCCGGACGAACAGCTGTCGGCCGCGAGCAAGAGCCTCCGCCGGGAGATCGGCGACGCCGAGGAGCTCGACGTCGACGTGACCCGCGGGGGGCTTCCGGCCGCGAAGCTCGTCTTCGAGGAGGCGCGGGCCCGATACGAACAACAGGGCGAGTCGTTCCCGATGACGTGGGCGTACGTCAGGGACCTCTTCACCGCGCTCGGCGACGACGCCCGAACGTACGCCGTCCGCTCGCCGGAGGGGGAGTTCCTCACCGGGGTGACAGCGCTGTACTCGCCGGACGCCGCGTACTTCTGGCAGGGGGGCGCGCGCACCGTCCACGAGGGGGTCGCGGTCAACAGCAACCTTCACTGGGAGATCCTCCGGGACGTCGTCACGGACCCGCCGACGGAAACGGTCACGGCCTACGACCTGTACGGTGCCAACACCGAGCGGCTCTGTCGCTACAAGAGCAAGTTCGGCGCGGAACTCGTCCCCTATCACGTGATCGATACGGGCGGGCTCCGAATGCGCCTCGCCGAACGGGCCTACAACGCGATGAGGGGATGACGCGTGCGGATACTCAGCCTCGTCACCAACGACCGGGCCCGGTTCTATCGGCAACAGACCGCCGGCCTCCGGGACCGCGGCCACGTCGTCGACACCCTCGCCGTCCCGGGGTCCCGGGACGAGTCGGGCGACTCGGTCGACCACCGTCCGATGTCGGCGTACCTCAAGTACTACCCGCGGGCGGTCCGGGAGGCGTTCCGCGGGTACGACCTCGTCCACGCCAACTACGGGCTCACCGCCCCGCCGGCCGTCGTCCAACCCTCGTGTCCGGTCGTGCTCTCGCTGTGGGGCAGCGACCTCATGGGCGAGTACGGCTGGCTCTCGCGGGCGTGTTCCCGAGCCGCCGAGGAGGTGGTCGTCATGTCCGAGGAGATGGCCGGCTACCTCGACGGCGACTGTCACGTCGTTCCCCACGGGATCGACCTCCGTCGGTTCCGTCCGCTCCCCGCGGACGCGGCCCGCCGCGAGCTCGGCTGGCGCGACGACGCCGCCCACGTCCTGTTCCCGTATCCGTCATCCCGTGGCGTGAAGGACTTCCCACGCGCTCAGGGGATCGTCGACGACGTCGCCGCGGCCGACGAACTCGACCGGCCGGTGGAGATCCACACGGTGTCGGGCGTTCCCCACGACCGGATGCCCTGGTACATGAACGCGGCCGACGCGCTGTTGTTGACCTCGAAGCGGGAGGGATCGCCGAACTCGGTGAAGGAGGCGTTGGCCTGTGACCTCCCGGTGGTGTCGACCGACGTCGGCGACGTCCGGTCGCGGCTCCGCGGCGTGACGCCCTCGGCCGTCAGCGACGACGACGCCGAGCTGGCCGCGGCGTTGACTCGGATCCTGGACGCCGGCGAGCGGTCCGACGGGCGCGAATCGATCGCTCACCTCGGCCTCGAACACCAACTCACGCGGATCGAGCGGATCTATCGGTCGGCGATCGACGCCTGAGGATACCGGCCGGCGATCGATGCCTGAGGATCCCGGTCGACGATCGACGCCTGAGGATACCGGCCGGCGATCGACGCCTGAGGATCCCGGTCGACGATCGACGCCTGATGGTACGGGCCATCGATCGAGGCGTGAAGCGTTCCCACCGTCTCGGAACGCTTCTTTTTCGGCCAACGACGCCCGCCGCTTCCGTAATCCGTCCATTACAAAACCCGCCTAGTCTCTCCGGACGGTATGGACGAGGTTACACCGCCGGCCGCGCCGTTCTCCGATCGTCGCGTCCTGGTAACGGGCGGGGCCGGGTTCATCGGTCACCACCTCGTCTCCGCGCTCGTGCCGGACAACGACGTTCGGGTCCTCGATAACTGCTCGACCGGGGACCCGGACACGGTCCCGCCGGAGGCGACGCTCGTTCGCGGGGACGTCACCGACGCCGAGGCCGTTCGCCGCGCGATGGACGGCGTCGACGTGGTGTTCCACCAGGCCGCCGTCGTCAGCGTGCAACGCGCGGCCGAGCAGCCCCACCACGCCCATCGAGTCAACGTCGACGGCACGCTGACGGTGCTCGAGGCCGCTCGCGACGAGGACGCACGCGCGGTCGTCGCGTCGAGCGCGGCCGTCTACGGCTCGCCGGACACGGTCCCCGTCGCCGAGGACGACCGGCTCATGCCCCGATCGACGTACGGCGTCGACAAGCTCGCGGCGGATTCGTACGCGCGCGTGTACAGCTCCACTTACGACGTGCCGACCGTCGCGTTGCGCTACTTCAACGTGTACGGACCGGGACAGCGAGGGCCGTACAGCGGCGTCGTCGACGCCTTCCTCGGGCGTGCGGCCGCCGGCGAGCCGCTCGTGATCCACGGGGACGGCGAACAGACGCGCGATTTCGTTCACGTGTACGACGTCGTCCGCGCCAACCTCGCGGCCGCGACCACGGACCACACCGGCCGCGCGTTCAACGTCGGCACCGGCGAGAGCGTCACGATACGCGAGCTGGCCGACGTGATCCGGTCGGTCCTCGACGCCCCCGTCGACCTCCGATACGAGGAGCCGCGAACGGGCGACGTCAGACACAGCCGGGCGGCGACGGCCCGGCTGTTGGGCCTGCTCGACGTCCGTCCCCGCGTCGGGCTCGAGGCGGGCCTCGAACAGCTCGCGGCACATCGACGCCACGTGTCCCTTCAGGGGTGAATCACGCCCGACATGGACACGACACCGGTCGCGGGAACGCCACAGGTCCGTCTCCGATGGCTTCTGGACTCGTCGCCGTCGCGCCCGGCCTGGCTCGACGACGACGAGTGGGTCCCGCGCGGGGAACGGCGGCTGTACAGCCGGGTGAAACACGGGCTGTACACCGTCCTCGAGTCGATGGAGCGGACCGGGACGGTGCTGCTTCCGGCGTACGTCCCCGGCGGGGTCACCTGGGCGGCGCTCGCGGCCGGCCACGACGTCCGGTACTATCCGGTCCGTGAGGACCTGTCGCTCCCGGCGGACGCGGTCGCCGACCGCATCGCCGAGACGGACGCGGTCGCCGTCGTGTTCGTCCACTACTTCGGCTTCGTCGACGACGCGTTCGCCGACCTCGTCGGCGCGGCGCGGGACCACGACGCGCTCGTGATCGAGGACTGCGCCCGGGGGCTCTTCGCGCGGGACCCGGACCACGGGCTGCTCGGGTCGACGGGGGACGTCGCGCTCTTTTGTCTGCACAAGACGCTGCCGACCCCGAACGGTGGGTTGACCGTCTCGCGCGCCGGTACTCCGCCGGCCCCACACTACGACTTAGCGGAGTGGGACACGGTTCCGCGCGTGGCCGCCAAGGCGACCGCACACGGGCTCGGGCTCCGGATGTCGTCGTCGCCGGTGGTGAAGCGACCGAACGACCGACAGCCGAACGCGGTGTCGCCCGAGGGGTCACGCCCCGGGATCGGATCGGTCTCGCGCCGCGTGCTCTCGCGGTGTGACCCACGGGAGATCCGCATCGCCAGGCAGAGTCGGTATCGGGTGCTTCGGAACCTGCTTTCGGACAACGATGCCGTCGACGTCGTCTCGCCGCCGGCGAGTGACGTGTCGGTCCCGTTCGGCGTGGCCGCGTTGGCCGAGTCGGACGAGGTCCGCCGGGCGTACCTCCAGCGACTGTATCAGTGTGGACTCCCTTGTGAAGTGCTCACGTGGCCGCCGGTGTACCGGCACGAGGCCGCGATGGCCGATAAGGGGGCCGAAACCCTCCGCTCGCGGCTGTTTGTTCTGCCGACGCATCAACAGCTCGACCCGGGCGACGTCGGACGGATGGCGGCGTGCCTCCGCGATTCTCGGTGACCGTCATCCACACGGCTGATTGTCGTTTACACGTCCGGAGCGTCGCCGCGTCCGGGCCATGCGCGCGGTTCCGGACCGTCGCTCCGCCCGGAACGGTTACTCCGCGGACGAGTCGTCGACGAACGCCAGGTCCGGATGTCCGGCGTACGGCTCGGGAACGCTCGCACCGCCCTCGACGTAGGCGGCGATCGCCTCCCGGGCGTCGACCCACTGGACGTGTCTCCGGAGGATCACGACCGGGAGGGTGTCGACGTCGAGGACCTTCGCCAACGCGAGCCGGTTCCGTCCGTCCGCGTAGAGGAGCTCGCCGTCGCGACCGACGTCCACGGCGACCTCGTCGTTGAGTATCCGGGCGGGAAGCGTCCCCCGGGCGCGCTCGAGCGGGTCGTCGACGTTCGACGCGGCCAGCTCGCGCTGTGTGAGGAACCCGTTGTCCCGAACCGACATCGCGAGACGGTCCAGCCGGGAGCATCGGCGCTCGAATGCCGCGCGGGAGCGACAGCCCCACGGCTCCTCGCCGTCCTCGATCTCGGAGACCACGCGGTCGAAGAACGCCGTGTCCTCCCACGGTCGGCCCTCCTGGAACCGCGCCTCGAACGCTCGGTAGACGTCGGCGTCCACGAAGGCGATCCGGCTACGGTCCCAGTCGCCGTCCATCACGGTTCCCGCCCGCCGGAAGCGCGGCAGGCCGGTCGGCTTCGAGACGTGTGTGATCGTGCTCGGGTCGACGCGATACACCTCGAAAGGGTCGATCGGGGCACGGTGTGCGCGGTTGTGTCGCCAGCGGACCGCCCGCACGTACCGCTCCGCGTACATCCCCCGACAGGCTTGTAGCGGCCGTTCGAGGACGGGGACCGCGTTCAGGAGGGCACGACCCGCGCCGCGGACGATCGAATCGATCCGGTCGCCGACCCCGGATGCGCGTTCGGGTTCGTCGGCGTCGCGTGGGGCTCCCCGCGGAAGCACCACCGGGCCGTCCGTCGACTCGTGGGGTCGATGCTCCCCGCTCGACCGGGACATCGGCTACCGCATACCCAACATCTCGCGTGCGTCGTCGGGCGTCGCGAGATCCGCGTCGAGCCGATCGATGATGGCGGCCGACCGCTCGACGAGCTGTGCGTTGCTTCGAACCGGCTCCCCGCGGCGGTAGTAGAGGTTGTCCTCCATGCCGACGCGAACGTGGCCGCCGAGGATCGGCGACAGCGTCGTCAGGGGGAGCTGGTGGCGTCCCGTCGCGAGCAGGTTGAACTCGCTGTTCTCAGGAAGGTTCCGAACCATGTTCATCACGTTCTCCGGCGACGGGATCGAGAAGGTCCCGCTCCCGAAGATGATGTTGATGTAGTACGGCTCCTCCAACAGGCCGGTCTCGATGAGTCGATACACCTCGTTTAAGTGTCCGTTATTGAACACCTCGAGCTCGGGTTTGATCCCTTGCTCTTTCATCTCCCGGGCGAGCAGTTCGATATTGTGCCGGTTGTGTTCGGTAATAATGTGTTGCCCGCGGTTGAACGGTCCCATGTCGAGCGAGGCCATCTCCGGCGTCGGGTCGGTTCTGATCCCCTCGATCCGTTCCTCCATGGTGCTTTGCCCGCCGGTCGTGTTCTGGATGATGATGTCGTCACAGCGGTCGCGGATCGCGTCGTTGACCTCCTGTAGCCGGTGGGCGTTGTTCTCGCCGTGTTCGTCCCGTCCGTGGACGTGGACGATCGCGGCACCGAGTTCCTCACATTCACGCACCTGTTCGGCGATCTCGTCCGGCTGTTCCGGGAGGTTCGGGTTCGCGTCCTTCCCGTGGACCCCCCCGGTCGTCGCAACCGTCAGTATGACCTTTTTGCCGTCGACGTACTCCTGATAGCTCATATTCGGTCCCCGGTTCTACCCGGAGTCTCCGGATACGAACGGGCATGATTGCTTTGTATTACTCCGACTACTCCGTGTATCCGGCTCATACCGCGATCAGTCATCGTCCGCCTCGATGGCCGTCGAGCTCTCGACCATCGACCGGTACACCTCACAGTCGGCGTCGTGACTGAACTCGAACCGGTCGTTACAGACGTCCGCACGCATCGGTGAGACGAACTCGTTCATCACCGTGCAGTACGGGCGTTCGTGATCGAAAGTGTGTTCTTCGTCGCTGGACCGGTACTCGAGACGTGGACACGTCATAGCATGATCCGACCCCTGCAGGACACTTTGTAACCCGACCGCTACGGCGGTCCCGATCGTCGGCCGAAACCCCGAAACCGGTACAGTTCCACACGCTACGTCCCGGTTCGAGCCGACGTCGTCGGTAGTCGATGCGTTCTACACGGCGGTAGAAATACCCTACCGATAATATGAATGTTAACTAACCTGTACCTTTATCTACCGTCACGGTAGAAAGAGACTAGTTAGGGAGACGAAATGATTCGAAACACATGGGGACGGACGACGACACACGGGACCGACGCTGATACCGCAACCAAGACCTCCGTTCGTCCCGGGGTGGGGGCTGTCTCGCCCCGACGGCCGACGGCGGCTCACGGCACCTCCCCGAGCGATGAGTAGCGCCGAGACGGAGTCCCGAGCGCGAACGGACGTCGAGGACGACGGGCCCGAGCAGGGACCGAGCGTGCCGTCGGCACCGTCGACGGAACTCACCCTGCCGGGCCTCTCGCTCGACGTCGTCTTCGACGTTCTGAAGAACCAGCGTCGGCGACACGTCATGTCGGTTCTCGAGGAGGGTGACGGGTCGACGACGCTGAGCGACCTCGCGGAGCACATCGCTGGGATCGAGAACGACAAGCCGCCACACTCGCTGAACGCCCAGGAACGCAAACGGGTGTATGTCGGTCTCTACCAGTGTCACCTCCCCAAGATGGACGACGCGGAGGCGATCGTCTTCGACCAGAACCGCGGCACCGTCGAGCGCGGCCCGAAGGCCGACGTCTTCCACACGTACCTCGAACGCGACATCGAACCGGAGCGCTGCTGGTACCGGTACTACGGTGCGACCGCGGGGGCGAGCTGCCTCGCGCTCGCGGCCGCTCTCGTCTCCGGCGTCCCGTCGCCGGCCGTCGTCTTCGTCGGGTCGATGATCGCGATCGGTGCGCTCGCGGTCCACCATGCACGCTGTCAGCCGTAGCCGTCGGCTCACGGCACGTCAGCGAGTCCTTACTATACGTGTCACACGGTAGTCAGCCGCATAACAAAGCCGCCAACCGGGATGTGATCGGAGTAGTCTACCCCCGGCGTTTCCCCGGGGCGACGGTGAACACGTATGTACACGGATCGAACCCCCGTGAGCCCATACCGGTGCTCGCGGATCACTCCGACGGAGGCCCGCTGAAATGTGCGGGATCATTGCACGTATCGGCGAGAACGGCGCGGTCGACGAGCTGATGACCGGCCTCAGGAACCTGGAGTATCGCGGCTACGACTCCGCCGGCATCGCCGTCGCGAACGAACACGGGATCGAGGTCCGCAAGCGTGAGGGGGAGACCGACGCGCTTCACGCGCTCCTGTCCGAGAGCCCGATCGACGGCCCGATCGGGATCGGTCACACGCGATGGAGCACCCACGGACGGCCGTCGGACGCGAACGCCCATCCCCACACCGACGACGACGGCCGGGTCGCAGTCGTGCACAACGGTATCATCCGGAACCACGACCGCCTGCGGAACGAGCTGGTCGCGCGCGGTCACGAGTTCGAGAGCGAGACCGACACCGAGGTCGTCCCCCACCTCGTCGCCGCCTCCCTCGACGAGGGGTTGGAACCCGAGGACGCGTTCCGTGCCGCGATCGAGCGGCTGGAGGGGAGCTACGCGATCGCGATGATCGTCGAGGGTTACGACGCCGTCTACGCGGCGCGAAGCGGGTCCCCGCTGGTGATCGGCCTCGACGACGACGCCACGTACCTCGCGAGCGACGTGCCGGCGTTCCTGGAGTTCACGGAACAGGTCGTCTACCTCGAGGACGACGACGTCGTGGTCATCACCGACGACGGCTACCGCGTGACCGACCTCGACGGGGCCGCGCTCGACCGATCCAGCGAGGTGGTCGACTGGGCCGCCGGCGACGCACAGAAGGGTGCGTACAACCACTTCATGCGGAAGGAGATCGACGAACAGCCCGTGGCGCTCAGGCAGGCGATCGAGGGCCGCATCGACGACGACGACCGCGTCGACCTCTCGGTGTTCCCCGACGGGGAGCTCGCCGAGATCGACGACGTGGTGTTCGTCGCGTGCGGCACCTCTTATCACGCCGCGATGTACGGGAGCCGTCTGCTTCGGCGTCGAGGGATCCGTTCGACGGTGGCGCGGGCCAACGAGTTCGCTCACGATCCTCTGCCGGTCGACGAGGGGACGCTCATCGTCGCCGTCACCCAGAGCGGGGAGACGGCCGACACCCTCGCGTCGCTCCGGACGGCCGTCGGCACCGACGCGCGGACGCTCGCGGTGACGAACGTCGTCGGATCGACCGCCGCCCGCGAGGCCGACGAGACGCTGTTCATCCGGGCGGGGCCGGAGATCGGAGTGGCCGCGACCAAGACGTTCTCCTCGCAGGTGGCGGCGCTCGCGCTGCTCGCGGAGCGGATCGCCGACGAGCAGGAAGTCGAGCCGCTGCCCGTCGCCGACGGCGGTCCCGACCGGTCCCGGATCCTCGCGGACCTCCGTCGGCTCCCCGACGCGATCGAGTCGGTCGTTGCCTCGAACGGCGCGCTGCGGCTGGCGGAGCGGTACCGCGACGCCGACGCGTACTTCTTCATCGGTCGCGGCGTCGGCTACCCCGTGGCGTTGGAGGGCGCGCTGAAGTTCAAGGAGATCACGTACGACCACGCCGAAGGGTTCGCCGCCGGGCAGCTCAAACACGGCCCGCTCGCGCTCGTGACGAGTAACACGGTCGTCATCGCGACGTTCACCGGCCGGAACGACGAGCAGACGATCCACAACGTCCAGGAGGCGAAGAGCCGCGGTGCGCCGGTTATCGGGATCGGCCCGGAGTCGTCCACGGCCGCCCGCGAGGCGGTCGACGAATACCTCTCCGTTCCGGACGTCGTGCCGGAGCTCGCCGGCGTCCTCGCGAACGCACACCTCCAACTGCTCGCGTACCACGCCGCGGAGCTCCGCGACCGGGCGATCGACAAGCCTCGGAACCTGGCAAAGAGCGTCACCGTCGAATAGCGTCCCGAGGCGACCGGATCGTCCCCGTAGTCCCCGCTCCGTTCTTCTCGTCGTTTCGAGCTCCGTTTCCCGGTAATCCGAGCTCGATTTCCCGGCGATCCGGGCTCCGTTTCCCAGTACCCCGGTCTCCAGTACGTCGGACGACGGCCAGATCCGAACGCTTCGTTGCTCCCGCAGTCGATCCCTGTATTCCCACCCTCACGCACTGCAGCGGCGGGTAACGGACGTATAACGAAGTCCGAACCGGTCATCGACACGGATACCCATCGATCCGACACGTCGTCGGTTTACCATCCCCCCCCCTTACCCGACGCGAAGGTCGATCGATGGGACGTTTATCATCCGCCGAGCCTCGCCGATACGGCGCTACGCCCGATCTTCGTCGACGGTGACCGTTCCCGCTCCCGTGACCACGATCTCGTAGCGGGCGTATCGGAAGGAGACGACGATCCGATCGTTCGCCGTCGTCGGTGCGGTCGTCGTCGCACCGCTCCGGACCAGCTCGTCGAGCGCGTCGGGGTCGACGGATCGGGAAAGCGGCGGGAGCGCCGTAACGGAGCGCTCGTCGATCGATGCGACCGTTTCGATGACCGCGACGCTCGGGGACACCTCGTCCCAGTCGTATCGTTTCGAGGCGTTCGGGGACCCCGTCATTCCATCGCCACCCCGTGGCCTCTCGGCCGCCCGACTGCGGTCCGAGTCACCGCTCGGGTCGTCGTCACGGGAGTTCGACGGCCCGTTCGGCCCGGCCGCCGCGTCGGTGGGTGTCGGTACGCGATGGAAGGATTCACTGTGGCTCGATCGAACGGCTCCATCCGTATACATACGTCGAGATGCAGTCATGAAACGCGCCGACGGCGTCATGAATGGCCCCTCGCTGAGGGCCTCCTCGCCGCCCGTCATCGTCTGATACCGCTGACGCGGTCCTCTCCCCCGTCCCCCACCGCCCGTCGCCCTCTGTCGCAGTCCGGTCGCCCTCAGACGCCCTCTGCCACTGCCCGTCGCCCTCGGACGCCCTCTGCCGTTCCGTCGCCTCCTATCGCTCTGTCAGCGTCTGCTGTCATCCGGTCCCGCGCTCACGCGGCGGTCCGCCGCCGGGGTCGTTCGACGGCCGACTTCCCGCCATCGGTACGGACGACCTCCCGTCCGCCGACGTACACCCGATCCACCGTCGGCACCGGATCGGGGTCGACGACGAGCACGTCCGCCCTCGCACCCCGTTCGAGCCGGCCACGGTCGGGGAGGTTGACGGCGGCCGCCGGATTGGCGGTCACCCGCGCCACGCGATCGGCCAGCGGTTCGCCCGTGTTCACGAACGGGGCCGCGAGCAGCGACGGGGGGTGGTAGTCGGCGCTGAGGACGCCGACGACCTCGGCGTCGATGGCCTCCCGCGCGCTCAGGTTGTCCCAGAGGCTCCCGCCACGAACGAGGTTCGGGGCCCCCATCACCGTCGTGAGTCCGCGCTCTGTCGCCCGCTCGGCCGCCGCCATCGAGAGGGGGAACTCGCTGATCGTCGTCCCCAACTCGGCCATCCGGTCGACCGTTCGCGGGTCCTCGTCGTCGTGCGACGCCAGCGGGATCCCCGACGCCGACACGAGCCGGGCGACCCGTTCGGCGGTCGTGTCCAACGTCTCCCCGACCGTGTCGCATCGGTCGTTCGCAAGCTCGTCGACGTCCTCCTTCGAGAGATCGCGCTCGCCCATGTAGTGGTCGCGGAACGACTCGTCGTCGAACTGGCCGTCGCCCGGTTGGTGGTGCATCATCGACAGGAGGTCGATCGACAGCTCCGCGTCGATCGCCTCGACGGCGTCGACGCTCTCCGGGGAGAGCTCACACCGGGCGTGGAGGCGGTTGTCGATCAGCGTCGATTCCGCCCGTTCGATCGCCCGACTCAGTTCGATCGCCTCCGACAGGGTTCGGTTCTCCGCCGGCGTTTCCTCGAACGCCACGGCGTGGAACTTGGTCGTCACGCCGTTGAAGGCGTTGACCCGATCCGCCGTCGTCACCGCCAGATCCGCGTCGACCCGTGCGCCCGACCGCGGGTACCGGTGGCGCTCGATGTCGTCCCCGTGGAGGTCGATCAACCCGGGCATCACGACCCGCCCGTCGGCGTCGACCGTCGCCGAACGGGAGAGCGTCCGGTCCGGGGTTCGGCTGACCTCCGCGATCCGCCCGCCGGTGATCACGACTCGTCCGTCCTCGATGACCCCGCCGGGGGTAACGACGCGCCCGTTCCGGATCTCGACGATCCCCGTCATCGCCACACCGACCCGCTCGTGGTCGGGTGGGTCGCGTCGCTGTCCGCGGCGGCTCCCTGCTCGACGGTGAGTGGGTCATGGAGACGGACCGGTTCGTGTCGGAACATAGACCGTACCGTTTCGATCCGTTTTACTTAGTTACGGACCGACTCCGGTCCTCCCGGTCGCTTCGCACACGGAGTAAGCGGCTGCTACTAAAGATCCCGAAGCGGGAACGACGACCCGTGTCAGACCCCTTCCCCGATTACGTCGACGTAGATTACGAGGACGGTTCCGGTGCGGCGCCCGACGACTACGGGACGCTCGAAGAGAAGACGATGCGTGCGACCGACTGCGTCGGAGACGCCCTCGAACAGTACCGCGCCCCGGCGCTGATGTGGACCGGTGGGAAGGACTCCACGCTCGCCCTGTACGTCGCCATGCAGGTGGCGGAGGAGCGCGGGCTCGAGGTCCCTCCGGTCCTGTTCATCGACCACCTCCAGCACTTCCCCGAGGTCCGCCAGTTCGTCGAGCGTTGGACCGACCGCTGGGACCTCGACCTCCGCGTGGTCAGTAACGAGGACTTCGCGTCCGTCGTCGAGGCGCGCGGGGCCGAGCCCGGCGACGCGATCCCGGTCGACGCGTTGAACGAGCGGAACCGCAGGCACGTTCGCGACGTCTTGGAGTACGAGGAGGAGACGTTCCCGTTCCTGCTCGACACGTACGTCGGGAACCACCTCCTCAAAACCGTCGCGCTCAACGACGCGCTGGAGGCCGGCGGCTTCGACGCCGTGATCTCCGGCGTGCGGTGGGACGAACAGGCCGCCCGAGCCGACGAGACGTTCTTCTCGCCGCGCCACGACCCCGACCTGTACCCGCCACACGATCGGGTCCATCCGATCCTCCAGTTCACGGAACGCGACGTGTGGAACGCGTTCTTCGGTTACGTGCTCCCGGACACGGTTCCCGGGTATCCGGTCGATCACGTCCCGCGGTCGACGGCGGACCTTCCGGAGGGGATCGCCGCGGACGAGCTGCCGATCTCGCCGAAGTACTTCGAGGGGTTCCGGTCGCTCGGGAGCGAGGTCTCGACCGAGAGCTCGGGGGACACGCCGGCGTGGCTCCAGGACCTCGAGGGAACGACCGAGCGGGCGGGTCGCGCGCAGGACAAGGAGGACCTGATGGGGCGGCTCCGGGACCTCGGCTACATGTGACGCGCCGCCGTCGTCGATTCGAACCGCCGTCTTAGGGACTCGATACCCTGTGGTACCGGCTCCATACTTTTGGCCCTCCTGTCGATGTGTCGCTACATGTACGGATCGACCGGCCGATCGCCGGAGAGCGTGTTCGCACCGACGGTGGTCCAGTGACCGACCGCAACGAACCGCTCGCCGTCGACGACGCGCTCGCGTTGCTCGCGGAGTCGCGACGCCGGGCACTGATCGGCTCGCTGATGGACGCCGACGACCCGCGGATCCACGTCGACGACCTGATCGACGACTTGATCGACGACCTGTCCGCTGACCCGAGGATCTCCGTCGGCGATCGGGACCGGTTCTGCACGGAGCTGTATCACCGACACCTGCCGAAGCTCTGCTCGGAGGGGGTCATCGACTTCGACCGCGACGCCGGTGTCGTTCGGTACCGGTCCGATCCGACCGTCGAGGACCTCGCCGAGTTCCTCGCCGAGGAGCTGGAACGGTGACGGCCCCTACCGGGCGGCCACGCCCGCCGAACGATTCAATGGACCGGCCGCCGAACGATTCAATCGGTTGGCTGCCGAACGATTCAATGGACTGGCCGCCGAACGGGTGGATTGACGGTGTCAACTGACCCGGCCCGAACGGAGCTCAGACGCCATGTTTACCGATCGAACCGACGCCGGTCACCGGCTCGCCGACGTGCTCGACGGCCACGACATCGACGCCGATATCGTCCTCGCGATCCCCCGCGGCGGGCTACCGGTCGGCCGCGCCGTCGCGGATCGGTTACGGATCCCGCTCGACGTCGTCGCGGCACGGAAGATCGGGGCACCGTGGAACCCCGAGCTCGCCGTCGGCGCCGTCGCCAGCGACGGCGCCGTCTGGCTCAACGACTCGCTGATCGACTCGTTCGGCGTCTCGGACGCCGACGTGGAGGCGGGGATCGCGCGGGAGCGCGAGGTCGCCCGCGAGAAGGTCGACCGGTATCGTGCGGGGCGGCCGCCGCTTGACCTCCGCGGGAAGACGGTGATCGTCGTCGACGACGGCGTCGCGACCGGTGCGACGATGATCGCGTGTCTCAGACAGGTCCGATCCGGTGGTGCAGCGCGTGTCGTCGCCGCCGTGCCGGTCGCGCCGCCGGACACGATCGAACGGCTCCGGCCCGAGGCCGACGAGGTGATCTCCGCGGAGACGCCGCCACACTTCCGGGCGGTGGGACAGTTCTACCGCTCCTTCGAACAGATCCCCGACGAGCGGGCGGCCGCGTACCTCTCCGTCGACGAGGAGTGACGTCGCGATGCGGCACGCCCGTCCGCTCAACATTTATAAGCGACGCCGTTCGTCTCGCCGGGGCCCCCGTTCCCTTTATAAGCTCGTGGCGGCTCGGTGGCCCGTCGCCCGGAGCGTTTCCCCTGCTGTGACGGACCGGTTCGTGGTCGGTGCCCGGGGCCAACGCTCCCCTGCCCATCACAACCGGCCCATAACAATGCCGTCTCGACGGACACCCTCTCCGTACGCGACGTGCCGCCACGCGCCGGCCGATCGCACATCCATGGTCACCCATCTCACGCGAACGTTACTGAGTCGCGCCGGACGCTCCCCGATCGAACGGCGAGATCGCCCGGTGGGCGCCGTTCCGGTGCCCGATCGGTTCCTCGACCGACACGGGCGGGTATCGAACGAACGCCGCCGAACGCCTGTCCGAACTAGTGGGGTAACGGAGTGCGAATTCTGACGCTCGTAACGAACGACCACGCCGGATTCTTCCGCCAACAGGTCGCGGGCATTCGAGCGCGTGGACACACGGTCGACGTGCTCGCCGTCCCCGGCTACTCGAAGGAGGTCGACCGGACGGTACTGACGCACGCCCGATACTGCCTTCGGTCGATCGGTGCTGCCCTCGGGCCGTACGACCTCGTCCACGCGAACTACGGGCTGACCGCGCCGCCGGCCGTGCTCCAACCTCGCCATCCCGTCGTCCTCACGTTGTGGGGATCGGACCTGATGGGCAAGTACGGGTCGGTGAGCCGACTCTGTTCGCGCTTCGTCGACGAGGTGGTCGTGATGTCCGCGGAGATGGCCGCTCAGTGTGACCGGGACTGTCACGTCATCCCGCACGGCATCGACGTCGACCTGTTCCGCCCGTTTCCACGGGAGACGGCGAGGCGGGAGCTCGAGTGGGACGACGAGCGACACCACGTACTCTTTCCGTACGACCAGTCACGCGAGGTGAAGGACTTCCCCCGGGCCTCACGGATCGTCGATCGGCTCGGAACGGAGCTAGACGACCCGGTCGATCTACACAGCGTGTCGGGCATCTCTCACCGACGAATGCCGCTGTACATGAACGCGGCGGACGTCCTGCTGTTGACATCCAAGCGCGAAGGGATGCCGAACTCGGTGAAGGAGGCGCTGGCGTGTAACCTCCCCGTCGTCGCGACGGCGGTCTCCGATCTCCCGGCGTTGCTCGCCGACGTGTCCCACTCGACCACCGCCGAGACGGACGACGCGCTCGCGGATGCAGTTCGGGAGGCCCTGCTGTCGGGCGAGCGCTCGAACGGACGCTCGGCGATCGACAGTCTCGCCATCGACACGCAGATAGACAAACTCGAGCGCGTGTACCGGTCGGCTATCGACGAGTAGTCCGTTTCCGGAGGCGAATGACGCCGCCGTCCTCGCGGATGTCTCCCCAACCGACGTCCTCCGAGATGCCCCCGTTCACTCGTCGACGAAGGGTGAAAGGATGGCCTTCGCGAGCTCGAGGGCGTGTGGAAGCGGATCGGTGGGCTCCAGGTTCGATCGCGTGTTCGAGGAGATCAGATCCGACAGAACTGCGGGGGTTGCCGCGGGACGCCCTATCGCGTGCTGGAGGTCACCGGACAGCGGCCAGTGGTACCGACTCGGAGTGAAGGTGTATCTCGGGAGCTTCCCCGTGTGCATGTACTGAAGGAGCCCTTCCGGGAAGTTCAGTCCGGATTCGATGCCGAGGTCGAGCGAGCCCCATAACTTGGGGTTGAGTTCGATGAGGTGTGGCGTCCCGCGGTCGTCGCGCTTGAACTCGACCATCGCCGGCCCGTTCCATTCGAGCGAGTCGAGAACTGTCGTTCCGATCGCCGCGAGTCGGCTGTCCCGATCCGACACCGCACACGCACTGATCCCTCCGGAGGCGGGGTACTCCCTGATCCGTGTATGTGAGTATCCTCCCGCACATCGCCCGTCCAGATACAGCGCGAAGAACCCACACCCCTCGCCACGGAGATATTCCTGTACGAGGGGATCGTCCCCGTAACGGTTCCGATATCGGCGGACAGTGCGCCGAAGCTCGCCGGTCGAGTCCGGATACTCGACGAACCGAGGTGCCGATTCGGTCGGCGCCTTCACCACGACGGGGAACTCGGAGCCCGGAAGCCTGTCAAGGTCCGCGTCCGCCGTCGCGCGGATCGTCTCCGGTACAGGCACGTCGAGGCGTTTGGCCAGGGAGTACGTCTCCCACTTCTCCTGTGCCGTCCGCATCGCCTCCCGTCCCGGTAAGACGACGTCCACAGCCGGCGTGAGCTCGGACCGATGGTTCGCGAGCGCGTTCGTCGTCCAGCCACCGACTGGGAGCAGGTAGTCGTAGTCGTGTCCGTCGATCACCGTAGTGAGGTCCGCGACGTACGCTGCAGGGTCGCTCCTGTCGATGTGGTGTTCCCGGTCCACGTAGCGCGAGACGCCGGCCATCGACGTACGGTACGATGATATGACGCCCGTACTCGTCGTAAGCGGGGCGATAGACCGTACGACCGCGAGAGATTTTTTCATAATACCGTCGGTTACCAGGACATCCATTACACAGCGTCTGGCCCCCGAGCCACTAAAGTAATCTTTACTTTGCTAACTCGCCCGCCGAGTAGGCTTCATCATTCCTCATACATTCCCGGTTGGGGCTCTGCGCCCGATCGAGGGGAACGGGAACGTGCCGAACCAAGTCTCCGTAGGCGAACGGATCGCATCCGGTCGGAACTATACGCCGACCGTACCGCCACAACACACCGGCGTTCAGTCGAGCGACCGAAACCTGGTGGCTGGTTACTTGAACCGAGGCGATAAGCCACTCTCCTCAACGAGCGACCGAAGGATGCGAGTAAGGTGCGAATATCGCGCCCTTAGAACGCTTTGTACACCCTCTGCCGTCGATCCGCCGGGGATCTCGTCGCCGACCCGAGTGTCGCCGACCTGAATGTCGCCGACCTGAATGTCGCCGATCCGAGCGTCGCCACGCAGGCCGCGGCGTTCGGTCACCAGAACACGATCGGGAGCCAGAGGTAGGTCGCCGCGGTGGCCAGCAGGACCCCGAGGACGTTGAGCCGGACGCCGACCCGCGCCATCTGTGGCACGGTCATGTAGCCGCTCCCGAAGACGATCGCGTTCGGGGGCGTCGCGACGGGAAGCATGAACGCGTACGACGCCGTGAGGGCCGTGACCGCCATCAACGACAGCGGCGACACCCCGAGCGCGTATCCGACCCCGACCATGATCGGCAGGAACACCGAGGCCGTGGCTGTGTTCGAGTTCACCTCGGTTACGAAGACGACCACGGTCCCCACCAACAGGAGCACGCCGAGGAGCCCGACCCCGCCCACCGCGAGGACGCGTTCGGCGATCCACCGGTCTAACCCACTCGCCTGGAAGGCGGCGGCGATCGAGAACCCCGCGCCGAGCAGGATCAACACGCCCCACGGGAGCCGCGACGTCGTCTCCCAGTCGAGGAGGACCGTCCCCTCCTCGCGGTCGACGGGGACGACGAAAAGCAGGACCGCGCCGACGATCGCGATGACGGTGTCGGTCACGGCCGGGACGACCGGCTCCAGCAGGAACGGCCGGGTGACCCAGCCGACGACGACGAGCCCGAACACGGCCAACGTCCGGCGTTCCCCCCTGCTCATCGCCCCCAGCGCGTCGAGCCGTGCACGGATCAGGTCCCGACCGCCCTCGATCGTCTTCGCTTCCGGGGAGACGGTGGTCACCAACAACGCCCACGCCACGAGGAGGAACACCGCCGAGACGGGCAGCGCGAACAGCATCCAGTCGAGGAACCCGATCCGGACGTCGAGCGCCGAGGCCGCGACGCCGGCGAGGATCGCGTTCGGCGGGCTCCCGATCAGCGTCGCCGCGCCGCCGATGGACGCGCCGTACGCGATCCCGAGCATCACCGCGATCCCGAAGTTCGTCGACGGCAACGTCGAGGGGTCGACGTCGACGGCACGGACGAGGTCCGCGTTCGGATCCGGGGCCGCCTCGCCGCCGTCGCTTCGTGCCCTGCCGTCACCGCTCCGTCCTCCGCCGTCATCGCTCCATACCTCGCCGTCGCTGTCCGCTTTCTCCCCCGTCAGCGCCGAGAGCTGGGCGATCACGGCGGTGCCGATCGGGACCATCATCATCGCGGTCGCGGTGTTCGAGATCCACATCGAGAGGAAGCCGGTCGCGACCATGAACCCGAGCACCAGCCGCCTCGAACCGAACCCGACGACGTCGATGACCACGAGCGCGAGCCGCTCGTGGAGGTTCCATCGCTCGACCGACAGCGCGAGCAGGAACCCGCCGAGCAGTAGGAACACGATCGGGTCGGCGTACGGGGTGGTCGCCCCGGTGACGGTCAACACGCCGGTGAGCGGGAACAAGACGATCGGCAACAGCGCGGTGACGGGTATCGGGACGGCCTCGGTCATCCACCAGATAGCGATCCACAGCGTCCCCGCCAGGGCGGCCGCGGCCTCGGGCGGCATCGCGATCGGCGTGAACAGGTACTGGGCGGCGAACACCGCCGGTCCGAGGACCAACCCACCCCGTTCGCGCGTGATCGTCGCGGGCACGGTCGATGCACTCACCTCGGACACTACTCGCCCCGATGCCAAATATGTTGTTCCACCGACATTCGTTGTCGTGTACGACGGTTGCTCCGCCTCGTCCCCTCGTTTTTTAGTGACACGTGCCGATGGATCGAACGGCCAATGGCGAAACGGACGTGGCACGACGTCCCGATCGAGGACGTGTTCGACGGACTCGACACGGACCGCGACGGGCTCGCGTCCGCGGCGGTCGACGAACGGCTCGCGATACATGGCCCGAACGCGATCGCGAAAGGCGAGACGACGAGCCCCCTCCGGATCCTGATCCACCAGTTCACCAGCCCGCTCATCTACGTCCTGCTCGTCGCCTTCGTCGTCACGGTCGCGATCGACCACCTTACGGACGCGATCGTGATCGCCGCGGTCCTCGTGATCAACGCCACGATCGGCTTCGTTCAGGAGTACCGCGCCGAGAACGCGATGGCGGCGCTGGCGAGCCTCGTCGCGCCGAAAGCGCGGGTCCGTCGCGACGGGACGGTTCGGGAGGTCGACGGGACGTCGCTGGTCCCCGGCGACGTCGTCCTCCTCGAGTCCGGGGACCTCGTCCCAGCGGACGTCCGGCTCGTCGAAACGAACGCGCTCCGGATCGACAACGCGATCCTGACGGGGGAGTCGGTTCCCGTCTCGCTCGACGCCGCTCCGATCGGGACCGACGCCCCGGTCGGCGACCGGCGGAACACGGCCTACATGGGGACCTCCGTCGTCTCCGGGCGCGCGGTCGGCGTCGTCGTTGCGACCGGCGGGGACACCCAGATCGGGGCGATCGCCGGCGAGATGCGACGTACGGAACGGGCGGCGACCCCGCTGCAAACCCGTATGCACCGGTTCGGGAACGCGATCAGCGTCGGGATCCTCGGTGCCGGCCTCCTCGTTTTCCTGATCGGGCTCTCACAGGGGCTTGCCGTCGGCGACGTCTTCCTGTTGGCCGTGGCGCTCGCCGTCTCAGCCATTCCCGAGGGGCTCCCGGTCGTGATGACGGTCGCGCTGGCGGTCAGCGTGCGACGGATGGCCGGGCGGAACGCGATCATCCGGCGGCTGCCGGCGGTCGAGACCCTCGGGTCGTGTAGCGTCATCGTGTCGGACAAGACCGGGACGATCACCGAGAACCGCATGGCGGTCACGCGTGTGTGGACCGTAGACGGCCTCACGGAGGTGACCGGAACCGGCCCGTCGTCGGCCGGCGAGTTCCGGCGTGACGGCGAGTCTGTGTCGGTCGAGGCCGGCACCCCGCTGTACGAGACCGTCCTCGCGGGCACCCTCGCCAACGAGGCGTCGCTCGGCACCGGTCCCGACGGCGACGTCGAGAGCGTCGGCGACCCGACGGAGACGGCGCTCCTGATCGCGGGACGAAAAGCAGGGATCGACCGTGAGGGCCTCCTCGAGATCCATCCGCAGGTCGGGAGCGTCCCGTTCGAGTCGGACCGCCGGTACGCCGCGTCGGCCCACCGGTTCGACGGGGCCGTCACGACGTACTTCAAGGGGGCTCCCGAGCGCATCGTCGAGCTGTGCGACGCCGTCGAGACCGGCGACGGTCGCGCCCCTATCGACGAGGCGGCCGTGCTCGAGCGGGCACGGGAGCTGGCCAACGAGGGGCTTCGCGTCCTCGGCACGGCGCGGACCGACGGCGACGTCACCGACCGCGAGGAGCCGTCGGGGCTCACGTTCCTCGGGTTCGTCGGGATGATCGACCCTCCTCGTGAGGGCGTTCGTGAGGCGATCGCGTCCTGTAAGCGGGCGGGGATCCGCGTCCTGATGGTCACCGGCGACCACGCCGATACCGCACGCGCCATCGCTGCCGACGTCGGGATCGACGCCGACTCGGTGCTCACCGGGACGGAGGTCGGGACGCTCTCCGACGACCAGCTCTCCGAGCGGCTCGCCTCGACGTCGGTGCTCGCCCGGATCAGCCCGACACAGAAGCTTCGGATCGTCACTCGCCTCCAAGCGGACGGCGAGACCGTCGCGGTCACCGGCGACGGGGTGAACGACGCGCCCGCTCTCAAGGCGGCTCACATCGGCGCGGCGATGGGGATCACCGGCACCGACGTCGCCAAGGAAGCCAGCGAGATGGTCCTCACCGACGACGACTTCTCGACGATCTACGCCGCCGTCGAGGAGGGGCGGACGGTGTTTTCGAACATCCGGAAGGCGACGGCGTTCCTCCTCGCGACCGGCGTCGGGCTCGTGCTCGCGATCCTGGCCGCGTTCGGGCTCGCGATCCTCGGCGTCCTTCCCCGGGACGCCGTCGGGACGTTCCCGCTTCTCGTGTTGCCCGCACAGGCGCTGTGGCTCAACGTGGTGAATAACGGCATCCAGGACGTCGCGCTCGCGTTCGAGCCCGGCGAGTCCGAGCAGTTCGAGCGACCCCCCTACGACCCGGATGCGGGGCTGCTCTCCGCAGTCCTCCTCGAACGGACGGTTCTCGTCGGCGTGTTGCTCGCGGTCGTCGCCGTCGGGACGTTCTGGTGGGAGATAGCGGCGGGCGCGACGCTGGCGTACGCACAGACGGCCGCCCTCACGATGATGGTGGTTTCGATGGCGATGTTCGTCGGGACGTGTCGGTCCGAGACGCGCTCGATCCTCGCGAAGAGCCCCCTGTCGAACCCCCTGCTGCTCGTCGGTACGGCAGTCGCGATCTCGATCCACGTCGGGGCGATGCATTTCGGGCCCACGCAGTTCCTGCTCGGGTTGGAACCGATCGCCGCCGACACGTGGCTTCGGATCCTCCTCGTCGCGCCGTCGGTGATCGTTCTCGTCGAACTCCACAAGCTGTTCCGGCGGCGTCGGGGCCGATAGTGGTGGGTCCCGTCGCCGGGGAACGACTGACCGGACTCAAGGGGATCGCCCCCGAACCTCGAACGGAGATGTACGACGACGTCCTGGTTCCGGTCGACGGGAGCGAGGTAGCCGAGCGCGCGGTCGATCACGCGCTCGATATCGCTGCGACTTACGGGTCGACGGTCCACGGGCTGTTCGTGATCGAACCGGTCTACGCCCTCGATCCGGGCACCCATGAGGTCGTCGAAGCGATGCGGTCGGAGGCCCGCCGGGCCCTCGCGGACATCGTCGCCCGGGCCGAACCACGCGGGATCCGCGTGGTCACGACGGTCCGGGAGGGGACACCCCACCGAGAGATCCTCGCGTACGCTCGGGAGCACGGGATCGACCTCGTTGTGATGAGTACCCACGGTCGGACCGGAGTCCGGCGAGCCGCCCTCGGAAGCGTCGCTGAACGGGTCGTTCGGCTGTCCGACGCCCCCGTTCTCACGGTTCGCCGACCTCGGGAACGGACGGGGTGACCGTTACGTCGATCCCTCGGTCGACGCGCCGTCTTCGGGGTCGGTCCACCCGCCGGCGTCGACGACCTCGAACAGGTTCACCCACGCCTCGTCGTCCTCGCTCTCCGGGAGCTGGTTGCGGAGGTCCCGGAGGTCCGACGGCGGGACGAGCGTGCTCGCCAAATCGACGATGACGCGGGCGTGGTAGGCGGCCTCCGCCGGATCGACGCCCGAGATATCGCTGACCCGGGCGACGAACTCCCGCCAATCGAACCGTTGTCCGTGTTCGTGAACCGCGCCGGTCATGTACCAGTCGATCTCCATCGGAAGCGACGCCGCGAAGTCCTCGGCGGCCCCCTCGGGTATCCGCTCCCCGAGCGTCATGAGCGTGGCGCGGATCGACCGGACCGCCCTCCCCGTGTCGGATAGTCGTAGCCGGTGTTGTACCTGCCCCGTGAACTCGTCGAAATTCATACGTCATCCATCGGTTGAGAACCTCATAAACGTGCATGGTGTCACCGATTCTGAACTTCCATGCCGCCGGTGTGACCCGCGGATCGACGCGGCACAGGCGACCGGTGCTGCGTCCACCACACGGATCGGTGTGGATATTTATATGTGAGACGCGTGTATTCCCTCCCGACCGGAAGCGAGGCACCGTCGCACGCCGCCGTCGCATCGAGCCGGCGTTCCGATCGACGTCCTCCTCCGCCCTACCGACTCACCGATGGTTGACCGTCACTCCCCGTCCGATTCGCCTGAAGAAGTGTTGAGCGCTCTCGCCGACGCGGACGCCCGACGGATCCTCACCGTGGTCGGGACGGAGCCACGTTCCGTCGCGGAGATCACCGACGGCTGTGAGATCCCGTCGGCGACGGCGTACCGGAAGGTCGGACGGCTCGTCGACGCGGGCCTACTCGAGGAGCGCGTTCGGCTCTCGAACGGGGGACAGAACATCAACGAGTACCTCCTCAGCGAGACGGACGTGACGTACACGATCGAGGGCCCGACGGGGATCGAAGTGACGTGCTCGGTCGCGGCAGGTATCCCCGATTCGGGGCCTCAAAGGGATCGGAGCCGTTCCGGCGGCGATCGCTCCGACGACATCGGGGATCCCAACGACCTGAACGACTGAACGAGCGGTCGCTCCTCCCGTGGTCGACGATCACGCGATAAGCACCGACCGCCCCGCGTTCCGGACGACGCGATCGGCGACGCTGCCGATGTGGTCGGTGTCCGCGTGCGCGTACCCCTGGTAGCCGATCACGACGAGATCGGCATCGATGGCGTCCGCGTAGTTAATGATCTCTTTGGACGGCTTTCCGTGGCAACACCGGGTCACGACTTCCACCCCGAGCGATCGTCCCTGCTCTGTCACCTTCTCGAGGCGCTCGCTTCCCCACGCCTCTACCTCCCGCTTCGCCACGTCCGCGTCGCTCAGTAGGGGTTCGGCGTACCGATCGATGTCTACCACGTACACCGCGTGGAGCGTCGCACCGAACCGCTCGGCGTGTTCGAGCGCGGCCGTGATCGCCCGGTTGGCGGGGTCGCTTCCATCGGTGGCCACCAGGATGACGTCGTACATGCCGGATCCGTCGTCGCTCCCCGACGTTAACACGTCGCCGGTTCCCACGGATCGATAATTCTCGGCCGGCTTCGGTGGGTTGACGACTCGATAGCGGGCCGTAGGGGGCTTCTACTCGGAGCTGTCGTGTCGTATCGTTCGTGAGAGGTGCGCTCTACGCACGGTTATGAGGTTCCTACCGGATCGGTTATCGATCGATTACTGAGCAGTGTCCGAATTACGTATCTATGCGTGTAACGTTCCGCACGTCCCGGAGAGCGATCACCCCGTGCTTGCTACCGACCGATCCCGATGGATTCCGGCCGTCGGATTTCGATGGCTTCCACGGGCTCCCGCCGATCGGATCAGATCCCCTCTTGGAGGAATCGCCCCTCCTGTTCGTATATCGACAGCAGTTCCTCGATGAACTCTTCGGGCGTCTCCCCGTCCTCGAGGTGGCCGTCGATTCGTTCCGCGACGTCGTCACTGAGTTCGACCGTTTGTCCCATCGGTGGTACTGACGCGCTCTATCGTGATAATTGTTTTCACCCGACAAGCGAATCCGGCTCCCTCGGGGCGTAACCGTGTCGATCGGAGCCGTTCGCGTGTTCCGTGCGTTTCCTCCTCAGAGCGCGCCGAACCCTTCGTCCCGCATCAGCTCGGCGACTCGCTCCGGGTGGCGGAACGCGGCCAGTAGCGCGAACTCACGGGCGTCCGTTTTCGAGACCTCGTTCGTTTCCAATCGCTCGGCCAGCTCGTTGCGGAACGCCGCCTCCCCCTCCGCGACCTCGTCCCGGACGTGGATCTCGAGGCGCGTGTCGCGCTCGTCGCCGACGTTGCTCCGCCGAACGAAGTACGGGTACTCGTGTCTCTCCGTTTCGGAGCCGGTCACGTCGTCGGTCGCGGTGTCCGACGCCGTCCGCTCCGCGGCCGGCTCCGTGGTCGAATCCGCCGACCCCTCTCTCGCGTCTTCGTTTACCCCGTCCGCGTCGTCCGCCCCGTTCGCCCCGTCCGCCTCGTCGTTCGATCCTTCCTTCTCCGCGCCGAAATCGAGGTTTCCCGACCCTGACTTGAAGTTGCTCATGCCGAGGTTACCCCCGTCGTGTCGGCGTCGCGCGTATCGATGGTTCGCACGTCTTGTCCCTGGATGTCGAGCCGCCACACCGGGTCGACCTCAGCGTCGAAGGTGTCGGTAGCGACGAATCGGGCGAGCTCGTAGAGGTCGACCAGCGTCTCGATCTCGCGGTCGCGCACCCGGCGTTGGCCGGGCTCGCTCACCATCTCGCCGTCGCGCTCGAAGGTTTTCCAGCGTTCCTCGACGACCTTGAACGCCGACCCTCGTGCTTCCCACATGGCGTCCATCAGGCTCTCCCGGTTCCCGATGGTGACGGGCGTCGCGAACGACGCCGTCTCCTCGAACCGACGCTGGTACTGTCGGTGTGCGTTCGTCTGGCCCACCCCAGACGGGACGACACAGGAGAGGCCGATCTCGATGTCGAGCTGTCGCTCCATGTTGCCGACGAGCTCTTCGAGGCCCTCCAGGCTCAAGTTCCCTTTTCCGGCCGGCTTCACGGGGGCGACGAGCGTCCGGAGGGCGAAGATAGCGTTGTAGAGGAGGTCTTCCGCGCGCGCGTTCGGATCGATGAGGACCGCGTCGTACTCCCGGTGCAGCTCCTGTCGGTCCCAGAGGAGGTCGTACAGGAGCTCGAAGCGCGGGTACTCCTCGCGGCTCATGTTCTTCATCCCGGTCTCGTAGGAGATCTTCTGTTCGAGGTTCGAGGTGAAGTCGCCGAGCATGTCGTGGCTCGGGACGACGTCGACGCCCTCGTCGCTCGTTTCCACGAGCTCGTCGAACGGCCCGTCCGGCATGTCGAGGACGTGTTTGACCAGGTTGTCCGCGTCGGGATCGCTCCGGCGTTCCCCGACGTCGAAGAGGCTCGTGAGGTTCCCCTCCTGTGGATCGAGGTCCAGGACGAGGGTGTTCAGCCCCATCCGCTCCAACGCGACGGCGAGGTTCGCCGTCATCGTCGTCTTGTACGTCCCGCCCGATTCGGAGTAGACTACGGCCGTTATCATACACCGTCGTTCCAGTCACTGTAGCATAAATCTGTGTCAGACACTCCGTACAGATATCTATTACAGATGCCTGTTACAGATATTTCGTACGTATGATGGGTATCGATTTCCGTCAGAAACGGTGTTCCGTCATCCCGTTTGCACCCTCGGTACGGGGTCGCTACTCGACGTCAGTCATCCGTTCTCCGCTTCTGTCTGTGGTTCACGTCCGCGACTTCTGTTCCGTTCATCTATTATGACTATCTGTAATAAATGTCTGTAATAAATGTCTGTAATAAATGTCTGTAATAGATGTCTGTAATGTCTGTCTGTTACTGGTATCTGTATCTATTATCTGTATTCAATGTCTGTACGTATCGTTTGCACCGTTCCCTGTCGCCACTCTTCGCACCTGCTCCCCGTGAACGTCCCCCTTCGCCCGATCGAGGTCGTCTCGAATGGCCGCCGCGATGCGATCACCTGAGCGCCTGGCCCCCGGTACGTTGGGCGCGTACGGACCGACGGATCCGAGCGCCAGCGCTCCGGAGGCGTACAGCGGCACGGATCGGCCGTCCTCGTCCTGCCAGGCGAGCGTATCGTCGTCGAGGACGGGCATCCCCCGATAGCCTCGAGCGAGGTCGAGTTCGCCGACGATCCGCTCGACGAACGGGTGATCGAACACGGGCTCGAAGCCGGTCGTGAGGACGACACGGTCCGCACGGAGGTGCAAGCCGTGGTCCAACGAGAGCCGAATGGCTCCGTTCTCGACGGTCGCCGAATCGACGTCCCCTTGTGTCAGCGTGACGGTCCCCTCGTCGATCCGGGCTTCGAACTCCGGATACAAGTACGGCGGGACGGTCGCGGTGTTTCGAGCCGCTGTGACCTCGTCGAACCGGTCCTTCGATCCCGGCGGGTGTCGGTGGAGGTTGCGTTTGATGTGCGACCAGTTGATCCACGGCGGGTCCGCCTCCGACACCTCCCACTCGAGCGGCTGACGCGAGAGGAGGACCACCGACTGGGTCTCGCTCAACTCACACGCGAGCTGTGCGGCGGTGATGCTTCCGCCGACGACGATCGTGCGATCGACGGACGCCTCGGGATCGAACCCCTCCCACACGTGCTCGACCCGTTCGGTGTCGGTGGCCCAGTCGGGCCATCGATACCGCCCCCCGTGACCGATCGCCAGCACGCAGTAGTCGGTCTCGACGGGGCCGTCGGCCGTTTCCAAGCGAAGGCCCGTCGCATTGGGGAGGTCGCGGATCCCCTCGACTGAGGCCTGGTGATGTAGCGACTCGAGCCCTTTCCGTTCGATCACGTACTCCGCGAAATCCAAGAAGAGATCGAGGGAGGGACGCTGTGGGTAGTCGACGGTCGGAACGAGCTCTTCCTCCCGATCGTTCGCCTCCGCGAAGCTCTCGAGGGCGAACGGCTCGGTCCCGACGTGATGAACGAACGTCGATCGGAGCGTCTCCATCCCACAGGCCTTCGCCTTCTCGCGGAACGACGCCAGCAATCGGTCGTGTGGGTCGACGATGCGGACGTCCGACCCGTCGAAAGGGGTGTCTTCGAGGAGACGCTGTGTGAGATACGTTCCCTGGATCCCTCCGCCCACGACGGTGCAGCCGAACTTCCGGGTTGAGTCGTGTGTCTTCATGCGAGAGACGTCGCGTCGTACTCATAGACAGCCGCCACTTGTTAATAAGAATTTTGAATGAGATAATAAGATATATTAGTAAAAGCTACATTGTTGATAACACATGGACGAGCAGACGATCCCTGTGACGGTCCTTTCCGGGACGCTCGGTGCTGGGAAGACGACGACGCTCAATCACCTGCTGCACGAGAGCGGCGATTTGGACCTCGCCGTGCTCGTCAACGACATGGGCGAAGTAAACGTCGACGCGGACCTCGTCGCCGAGTCCTCCGACATTTCGGCGGACGAAGAGGAGTTGATCGAGCTCTCGAACGGATGTATCTGCTGTGAACTGCGCGGCGACCTGTTGGATGCGATCGGCGGACTCACGCGCGACCGGGATTTCGACGCGATCGTGGTCGAATCGACGGGCGTCGCCGAACCCCTTCCCGTCGCACAGACGCTGACGCTCGGTTTCGACCAGTCGGACCTCGATCCGACGGAGTTCTACGAGGAGACGGGCATCGAGCCGCTCGAGAACTGTCACCTCGATACGGCGGTGACGGTCGTCGACGCCCACCAGTTCAACGAGGCGATGCAGTCCGACGAAGTCCTCGACGACGACGGGACGAAAAAGCATCTCGGCGATCTACTCGTTGAACAGGTGGAGTTCTGTGACGTCTTGGTTTTGAACAAGTGTGACCTCGTCGACGAGGCGACGCTCGACGGGATCGAAGGGACGCTGGAGGTCCTCCAGCCACGCGCCGAGATCGTTCGAACGACGCATGGCCGGATCGATATCGACGAAGTGATCGACACCGGTCGGTTCGACTTCGAGGCGGCGAGCCGCTCGGCGGGCTGGATACAGGAGCTCCAGGAACCGCACGAATCGGCCGAGGAGGAACACGGCGTGACTTCGTTCGTCTTCGAGGCACGGCGGCCGTTCCACCCCGAACGCTTCGCCGACCTGCTCGACGCGTTCCCGGAGTCCGTCGTCAGATCGAAGGGTCACTTCTGGCTCGCCGGCCGCGAGGAACGGGCGCTCATGCTGAACGTCGCCGGGAAGTCGATCCGGGTCGCCCCCGCCGGGGCCTGGGTCGCGAGCCTCCCGCCCGAAGAACGCGTGGAGCAGTTCGAGGCGTACCCCGAACTCGAAGAGACGTGGGACGACGAGTGGGGCGATCGCGGCACGCGGCTGGTCGTTATCGGAACCGACATCGACCACGGACCGATCCGGAACCACCTCGAGGCATCCCTCCTCACCAACGAGGAGATGGGGGCCGATTGGGGGGCCTTCGACGATCGGTTCCCGACGTTCGAGCCGTCCGAAGAAGCGGACGGCGGGTCGGAAGACGTCGAACACGACGGACGAGAGGAGATCGGGATCGCGGATTGACACACCAGCATCCGAACGACGACGTGCCTGAACCAGGACTGCCATCGGCCACGGAGCCCCCGACGCTAGCGTGTCGTTCGGTCATCGAACCGATGGAATCGGGATCGGACCTGTGTACGATCTACTCGATCGTGCCCGTGGACGACCCGGTGACCACCTGGATCTCCGCTCGGGAGGATTCGTACTGCTCGCTTGAGGACGCGCGATAACACCGCGAAAACCAACGAAATCAACGGAACCAACGAACGATGTCTACAACATTCCAAACCGTAGTCAAGAAGGACGTATCATCAACACGACGCTTCGAGGCGATCGAGACGCTCGTCCGCACGAACGAGACGGCGAACCTCGCGCTTCTCGTCCGCATGGACGGTCTCGGAGGCGAGTTCCGTCGGCGCGCACTCGACGGCTTGGCCGACTGTCACGCCACGGCGGCGCTCGAGGAACTCGCCGACGACAAGACGATCGATCCGTCGCTGAGGCGGACCGCGGAGAGGCTGGCGTGACTCGCGAAACGCCGACTTCGTCGTCGAACGGATCGAACGACGGGACCGACGCATCCGGCGGGCAGGCCGAGACGAACGGGGAGCGCACCGACAACCGACACGTCTGTCGGGACACCGGTCGCGAACAGGGCCTGGTCGGCACGTACGACATCTGGCTCTGCCGGCAATCGTTTCGAGAGCTGGCTCGCGAGATCGGGTTTCGTAAGTACGACTGACCGAGCCGGCCCGTTGCCGTCGAACCACGATCGGGTACTGCGTCGCCGGCGAGTAGCCGATCGGCCTCTCGCGACCGTTGTGTCTCGGTGTCCGTCATCGCCGTTCGAGCTCGCCGCTCGCCGGACGAGCCGACTACTGATACAGGTATTTATTATCAATGTCTATTACAGACGTATATTACAGATATCTATTACAGAAGTCTGTTATGAACGTTCGTACGACGATCCAGGGCATGCAAGCACGTTACGGCGGTCTCGTTCTCACTCGATAACGAGATAGAACCCGATACCCGTGAACGGATCGACGACGCCCGCACGGAACTCGAAGAAGCGCATGGGCGATGCCGTCGTCGAACGTCTCGAGGAACCCCACCCTTCGGCTACGGAGTGATGGGATCGGCGGAAATCCTTTACATTCGCCCGTGGAACCCGAACCTATGCGGTCCCTCCCCACACAGTCCCTCCATCGTGCGTGTACTCGATACGGCCCCGGACGGCTTCCCGGCGCGGATCGGCCGGACGTCGGCGCCGGCTATGCGGCAGCAAGTGCCGCGCTCCTCGCATCGTTCCTGTTCGCAACGGCCGCGATCGTCGGCGAGACCGTCGGGGTGTTGTCGTCGAACGACGGGGCCGTCTGGTTCGCGTTCGCCGGGCTCGCAGTCCCGATCGTGGTTCCGACCGCGTTCGTGGTCGGTGTCGTCGTTTGGCGGCTCCTCCCGTCGAACATCCCGTTCTTCGGGCCCGTTTCCGGTCTGCTTGGCACGCTCGGCACGTACGTTGGCTGCCTGCTCACCGTCACGCTCGTCTTGATGGCGTCCGCCACGCTGGGGCTATCCGGTGCCGACCCCGTGAGTGCGGCGGGGTTCTCGCTCGGCGCCGTCGTCCTCGGGTTCATGTTCACGTGGTGGGTGACGTTCCCGGTGGGCGTCGTAAGCGGAGCTGTCTATACCGCCGTCGTCGAGGAGTCCGTCTGAGACGATCACGATGAGTACGCCCTCGCTTCGAACGCTTCTCGTCGCGACGATCGGCGGGTTCACCCACCTCGGTGTCGTCGAGTTCCTGTTCCGCTTGCTCGGCCACGTTCCCGACTCCCTGTGGCCGCTCGCCTCGGTTGAGAACGCGGCATTCGTCTTCGCGTTCGGCTTCCTCGTCGTCCTCCTCACTGTGCACACCCGATTGCTCTCGCCGGTCGTCGGGCTCCCCGCGCTGCTCGCGTGGGCGACGTATCGTGATGTCGCCTCGCCGACGCCGGTGTGGTCGGAACTCGGCGGGCACCTCGTCGTCGACGGCCCCGTCTACCTCGCGAGGTACGTGTGGACGTGGGAGGTGTGGCTCGCGACGTTCGTCGTCCTCGCCGCCGTCGAGTACGGGCTTCGCCACCACTACGGAGTGGGTGACGAGCGGCTCCGCAACCTCCCACCGTTGCCGTCAAGCCGACGGGAGGTCGCCCTCGTGGCCGGCGCAGTCGGAGGTACGTTCGGCGTGGCCGTCGTGGCGTGGATGGCGGGAATCGGCGTGAATCCGGCCGGAATCGTTCCCCTCCTCGCCGTGACGACCGCGCTCGCTGCGGCGGTCCCCGTCGGTGCCGCCGTCGCCCGCGGGCTGGTCGCGCCGACCGCGTGTTTCCTCGCGCTCGTCGTGCCGGTCCTCCTGGGCCAGACGTTCGCCGGCAGCGAAGGCGGACCGGTATTCCTCCTCTTTCTCGGGCCGATCGCGGTCGGATTCGCGATCGTCGGGCTCCTCGAGAACGTCGTCCGATCGCGGCTTTCGGGGCGGTTCGGCGGTCTCAGTGAGGGGTCCGGATGACCCGAACGTCGCTCTCGCCGTCGGTTCGCCGACGAGCGGTGGAGCCGGCGCTCGCCGCGCTCACCGTGACACTCGCCGTCGTCTGGGTGACGGAGCTCGACTTCGTGTTCGACGGCGGGATCGTCGCGACGATCGTCGCCCCCGTGTTCGTCCCTGCAACGCTTCTCGCTCCGGGGCTCCTCGCGACGTCGGTACTGGCCCGCGTGGTGCGACACGGCGTGCGACTCGCGTCGATGTACGTCGGTTCCGGTGACCGGACGCAACGTGACGATTCGAGTCTCCGACGGGCCGGAGCGTCGCTCGTTCTCGGCGTGATCGCCGGCTACACGCTCTGGTGGGTGATCGCGAGCGTGTACGTCCTCACCGTCGCTGACGCCGGCGGCGTGCTGCTCGCCCCGCTGGTCGCGCTCGTCGCCGGCAGCGTGCTCGGCGTGCTCCTTCTCTGCCGAACCGTACTGAGGTGGCTCGGTCTCGGAGCAGACCGCGTTCACGCACAGAGCGACGCGGGCTAAGCCAAACTCCGGCTCCGTTGACCTCCCCTTCTTCAGGCACGTTCTCGTCCGAAACGGTCGGTCATTGAAAAGTCCGAGCCGCTCAGATCCGTCTCAGAGGCTCTCACGGCCGCCGTCAGGGCGAGTCGACGCTCGGGTACAGTACGACACGGTTATGACTGTCCGGAGAGAAGATAAGGGAATGACGCCCTCTACTTCCACTGCTGAGCGACGGCCGGCCGACAAGGCGACGCTCTACTGTCCCGAGTGCGGCCACGACAGCCACATTACTGGTGACTGGATCGTCCACGTACTCGCCGATTCGCTTACCTACGAGTGTCCGAACTGTGAAGCGTCGATCGATACCCGCCGGAATCAAACGGAGTCGTCCGCAGGGAGCGGTGGATCGCTTCTATCCGCGGCCGAGAACTGATCCGTACGCAGCCACAGCAGAACGCGTCCCCCTGCTGAGGACTTCAACGGCGCCTCGAGCCTCCATCTTTTCGGCTGGGAACATACCAATGCTTTATAAATACTTCTCGAGATCACATCCGGTATGGCCCTCCTGAAAGCCCTCCGCGAAGCCCCGCGGCTCCTCCGTGAGCAACCGATACTGTTCGTTCCGATGGCGATCTTCGCCGTTCTCCAGACTCCACAGCTGTTCTTGGAGGCGCTCGACCCGATGGTCTCGATCGTGGGCTCGTTGCTCCTGACGGGGCTATTCGTCTTCGTAACGCCCGTCTTCTACGCCGGCGCGATCGGCATGGGGAACGACGCGGCCGCCGGAACTCCGACCTCGCTCGGACGGTTCTGGAGCCACGCCAAGGAGTTCTACGTCTCCGTGTTGATCGCGTATCTGTTCATCACGGCCGTGACGTTCGGGTTCGGGTTCGCCGTCTCGATCGGAATACTCGTCGCGTTCGTCACCGTCGGGGTGGGAGGCGGTGGACTCCCGCTGATGCTCGGCGTCGGTGGCGTCATCGCGCTGATCGTCCTCGCGTTCCTGATCGCGCTGTTCGCCGTGCACTTCTACGCGCACGCGATCGTCATCGAGGGAAAGGGAGCCGTCGACGGACTCTCTCGAAGCGTGCACGTCGTTCGACACAACCTCAAACCGGTCGTCGGCTACGGGCTCCTGTCGCTCGTGTTCGGGGCCGTGTTCGGCGGCGTGTTCGTACTCGTCAGCACGTTCGCGTTCCCGTCCGCGTCGGCTCCCGGTGAACCCGCCCCGATGCCGGACCTCCTTCCGGCGCTCCTCGGTTCCGGGGCATCCATCGTCGGAACGGCTCTGTTTGCAACGTTCTTCGTCGTCTTCTCCGTCGTCTTCTACCGAGCGCTCGTTGGCGTCGACGGGGAGCCGTCCCAATCGGGTGCGGAGACGGTCGATCACGGATCTGATTCGTTCGACAGTCCGAACCCCACCGAGTGATGCTGCTCACGCTCGCCGGACTCGGCTTCGTCGCGCTCGGGGTCGCGATCGGCTGGTACGGACTTCGGCCCCTCGCGGTGGTTCCGAGCGTTCTCCGTACCGATATCCGGGACCCAAGCGAGGTGACGGACGCCGGAGCATTCGTCGTCTGCGGTGGCGTCGGAACCGTTTCGAGCGAAACGGTAACGGCTCCGTTCACGGGCACACGCTGTCTCGGCTTCGAGTTCGAGGTCACCGAACGCCAGCCGTTCGGGATCGGCGTCCCGTGGTTCCAAGCGCATCTCGACGACGGCGTCGCGACGCGCCCGTTCACGCTCGACGGCCCGACCGGCACGCTCCACGTCGTCCCGGCCGCCAAGCGATTCGCGCTCGACACGGAGTCGACGGTCGTCACGGTCGGAGCGGCCGAGGCCCCTCCCGAGCGTATCCAGCGGTTCGTCGACGTTCGCGACGGACTCGACCCAGTTGCGGAGTGGGTGAAGGCAGTTCCCGGACTCGGCACGCGGCGCTACGTCGAACGCCGGATCGATCCCGGCGAGGAGTACCTCGTGGCGGGACGCACCGAACGCCGGCAGAACGAGACCGTTCTCGCGGGCGACCTCGTCATCACCGACCGCTCCCCGAGACGGTTCGCCATCGCCCGTCTCCGCACGGCGGCGTTCCCGACGCTGATCGCGGCGATATCCATCGTTGCTGGGGTCGGCGGTGTCGTCCTATGATCGACTGCGGTCCGCGACTGAGGACGAACGCTCTCCCATGACACGAAACACGCACGCGATCGAGACGCGCGACCTGACGAAGCGATTCGGGACCGAGACCGCCGTCGACGGCCTCGACCTACACGTCGAACGCGGGACGGTGTACGGCTTTCTCGGCCCGAACGGCGCCGGAAAGACGACGGCGATGCGGATGTTGACGTCGCTGACGCGGCCGACCGACGGCGAGGCGTGGATCGACGGGAATCCCGTCTCGGACCGCGACGCGATCAGGGCGTCGATCGGCTACCTCCCCGAGGAACCGCCGGTCTTCGACGAGCTCACCGGCCGCGAACAGCTCGAGTACTTCGGCCGGCTCCGTGACCTCCCCGCCGCCGAGATGACGACCCGGATCGAAGGCTGGTTGGACCGGTTCGACCTCGAAGGAGACGCGGACAAGCGGATCGAGGACTACTCGAAGGGGATGCGCCAGAAGGTCGGATTGATCCAGGCGCTCCTCCACGAGCCGGACGTCGTGTTCCTCGACGAGCCGACCAGCGGGCTGGACCCGCGGGCGGCACGGACCGTCCTCGACGTCATCGCGGAGCTGACCGATGACGGCCACACGGTGTTCCTCTCGACGCATATCCTCTCGGTCGTCGAGGAGCTCGCGGACGTCGTCGGCGTCCTCTACGAGGGCGATCTCGTCACCGAGGGCTCACCCGCGGCGCTGACGGCGCGGATGGAGGCCGAGGAGGGAACGACCCTCGAGGACGTGTTCCTCTCCGTCACTGCCGAGCGCGGGCCGGTCGCCTCCGGGTCGGTCCCCGGACCGGATCTCGGATCGGACCCCGAGTCGGGTTCCGGATCGGATCCTCGGCACGCTGGAGATACCACCGATCGTCAGGACGAGCGGGCCGACGACCGATGACGCGGTGGACACGTCCGCGGCTGGTCGCTCGAATCGAGCTCCGGCGTCGCTGGCGGACGATGAAGGGGAACACGACGCAGCTGTTGGCGCTCGCGTTCGTGGCCGTCATGCTGCTTCCGTTCTCGCTCGCCGGCGTGCTCGGGGCGTACCTCGCCGGCGGGTTCGTCGCCGGAAGCGAGACCGAGCCACTCATCGACTGGGCGCGAATGGCGTTCGGTTACGGCTGGATCTTCGTGGTCGGGTTCGGCGGCTATCGCGCGTACGCCGTCGCGCTCCGCCCCGACAACCTCGACGGCCTGCTGACGACGGTCTCACACAGGGACGTGATCGGGGGCCTGATCCTCACCGAGCTCGCGCTCTGGTCCGCGTTCTTCCTCACGATCGGAAGCGCCGCCGCGGTCGCGTTCGCGGCCGGTGCCGGCTCGGTGCTCACGATACCCGCCCTGTTGCTCGCGCTGTGTCTCGTGCTCGTGACCGGGCTCCCGGCCGGCTTCCTCCTCGCGCTGGGCGTGCGAAACGCCGGCGTTCGATCGCGGCTGCTCAGCCGCCTCCGAACGCTGTTTCTCGTGCTTCTCGGTGTCGGCTACTTCGCGCTGATCTTCACGAACGCGTTCGCGTCGGTCTTAGAACCGATCTACCGGGTGCTCGCCCCGACGCCGATCGACTGGTTCGGTGATCTCGCGGCGATCGGGCTCGGTATCGGGGCGTCACCGTTCCGCGCGATCGGCGCGGTGGGGTTCTCGGTCGCCTTCGTCGTCGCAGCGGTCGCGTCGCTGTACCGACTCGCGGAGTGGCTCTGGTACGCCGACGGCGTGCACGTCACCCACGAGGTCGAGCGGTCGGCCGACGGCGCTTCGCGGTTCGGCGGCCTCTCACGAGTCCTCTCCCGGCCGGTCTTCGGCGTCGTCGCGGTCGATTGGAAACGCGCCCGCCGGTCGCCGATCTCCCTGTCGTTCGCGCTGTATCCGCTGATCGTTCTCGCCGGGCCGATCGTCACGGCCGTCCAGACCGGCGAGGTCGGAACGGGGCTTCCGCTGTGGATCCTGGTCTGTGGGACGTGGGTCGCCGGGTCGTTGTTCGCGCTCAACGTGCTCGGCCAGGAGGGCGCGGCGCTCCCCGTCACGCTGCTCTCGGAGGTCCCCGAGCGCTCGCTGGTCGTCGGACACGTCGTTTCCGGTGCGCTCCTCATCGCGCCGGTGACCGTCGCGGCGACCGTTATCGCGGGCCTTCTGAGTCCGCATTCAGCACCGGCCGTCGCGAGCCTCGGCGTGTCGGCGCTCGTCTTATCGGTCGCGTCGGGTGCGATCGGGACCGGCATCGGCGTCGGGTTCCCGCGCCTCGAGGCGGTCAGCGTCTCTCGAAGCACGAAGGCGATCGTCCCGAGCGTCTTCGCGTTCGTCATCTATTCGGCCGCGGTGCTCGTCGTCGCGCTCCCGACCGTTGTCGCGCACTCCGGCGTTGCCAGCCACGCCCTCGCATCGACCGTCGGCATCGACCGGTTCGCGATCGGGCTGGTCGGGACGGTCGTTTCGACCGTGATCGCGTGTTTCGTCGGCGTCGGGTCGATGTACGTCGCACGGGACCGCGTTCGCGGTTACCGCCTCGGATGAGCGATCCCCACTCCCATCTCGGAACCGGATCGTGGACTCCCTGTCAGCGTCCCGGAACGCGTTCCAAACCACCGATACCGTCCGAATACGCCATATATTCCTCACAAAAGTCACGTATGTATAAAACATCCAGTGACATGGTTTATTCTCTCATCCGTCCAACGGATACCGGTGATCCGAAATGGCAACCACCGAACGACAGGCAGTAAACGGTGTCGACGTCGCTGCTCTTGAAGGCGCGGTCGAAACGATCAGCGAGAATTCCGACGCCGGGATGTTCAGGTTCCGGGCCGAGACCGATTGGGAGGACGCACTCAAGTCCGTGACGAGGATCGACGAGTTCGACCAGGCGGGAGAGACCATCCACACCCGTGAGTTCACGCTTCAAGGTGACGAGCCCGAACAGATCCTCGGCGAGCGCACGGGACCGAACGCCGTCGAGCTCCTGCTCGGCGCACTCGGGTCGTGCCTGAGCGTCGGCTACGCGGCGAACGCAGCTCACATGGGGATCGAGCTCGACGACCTCCGCTTCGAAATGGAGGGCGATGTCGACCTCCGTGGCTTCCTCGGCATCTCCGAGGACGTTCGCCCCGGCTACGGGTCGATCGACTGTACGGTCCACGTCGACGCTGACGCTTCCGAGGCCGAACTGACCGAACTGCGCGAGCGCGTCGAGAAGACTTCGCCGCTCATGGACGTGATCACGAACGAGGTCCCCCTCGAAACCCACCTCGTCACCAAGTGATCACGTCTCGTTTTTGCGCGTCGGTCCTGTGGCTGTTTCGAGCGATCAAACGCATCCGCCGCGTTCTGCAAGCGATTTTCCATCGATTCTTACCGAGACGGCGATGACGACGGCCGCGAACCGGTCGTCATGCGGCGCGTCCTGGCTCACGAGGACGCCGTCCGCCATCGGATCACGTAGACGAGAGCGGACAGCCAGAACGCGGCGCGAAACACGTACACCGCGTCGCCGGCGGGGTTGATCGAATCGGTGAACGTCCCCGAGAGGGCGTACCCGACGACCGCGATGGCGACTGGGATCCCGATATAGGCAACGACGTGTGGTTGCCAGTCGGCGTCCGGCGGCCGGCGTCGCTCACCGTGGAGGCACATCGCCACGCCCGTCAACGGGGTCAGTAGCACGATCAGGCCGATCGACCCGAGAGCCGAGAGGAAGAGCGCGGCACCGTCTGCCGGGCCGAAGAACACGCTCCAGGTGACGAGCGGAGCCAGAACGACGTACGCGAGGACGACGAGCGGCCATCCCTCGGAGAAGTCGACGCGGGGCCCGTACCGCTCGACGAGTGCCGGCGACAACGGATAGCGCCACGCCGTGCCGAACGTCGCCTTTCCCATCGCGACCAACCCGACGACGAACGTCCAAAACGTGACGGCGAACCAGAGCGTGAGCAACGCGGGAACTACGACGCCGACAGCCGTCGAGACGGCCGACAGAAGGGAGACGAGCGACGGAAGCGCGGCGACGTCGGTCGCCCCCTGTCCCGTGAGTTCGGCGTAGGTGAACAGCGAGCCGAACGTGACGGTCGTCAGTGCCAGCACGGTGAGATGCCAGTCGAGGGCGTTGCGAGCGTTTCGCTTCGTGAACTCGTTCGTGGCGAGGAGGTACACCACACCCGCGCCGACGACGCCGGTCGGGATCGCGAGGAAGTGAACGAGGATGCCGCCGATCGACCGCTCTTCGAGGAGGTTCGGTCCGTCGTTCGTCGTCACCGGATCACCGGTGTCTTCGGAGGGCATGGGGCTCGTTAGCGGAGTCTCCCGACGACGTCAACCGACCCGGGATACGTCCATACCGATCCGAAGATCGCCTTCACCGTCGCGACGATCGTGTACACGAGCGTGAGAAAGATCGCGACCATCAACAGGAGTACGAGCAGGATACCGACGACCGCGAACACCGTGTCGAGCGGTGCGGGGAGCAGCGATAGCTCGGTCGCCTCGCCGCCGACGGTGAGTTCGTCGGCACCCAAAAAGAAGGTGCCCATGGCGACGATCATCAACGCGAAGACGGTGACGTGCCAGTTCAGCGCGTGACGAGCGTTCTCGCGCGTATACTCGTCGTTGGCGGCGGCATAGACGATACCGGGGCCGAAGAAGCCGGTTATCAGTCCGAGGAGGTGGACGAGGATCCCGCCGAGCGAGCGTTCTTCGAGCAGTTCGGGGCCGGATGCAGTGGGTGTGGAGGTCATGAATGATCGGAGGGTGTCGTTTGAGCGTCCCGTTCACGTCGACGGAAGGAGGTTCAGCGGGCCGTATCTGCTGCGAGCCCATCGAACCGTGCGCTCGGTAACGAGCAACAGCAGGCTCACGAGCAGCAGGTCGAACGCGGTGTCCCAGAGCACGATATCGCTCCGGGTACCGCTCACGTCCGCGCCGGTGATCGTGAGCACGCCGCCGAGCGCGAACAGTACGAGGCTCAACTGGAAGCCAGCGAGCACGAGGGTGCGGATCCCGGCCGTGTCCGACAGCGTGAGGAATCCGCGGGTGGAGAGCCGATCCAGCGGGGTGTTCGCGTTCAGCGCGCGTTCGCCCTCGGGAGAGACGGGCCAGTCCGATTCCGGGTGGTTGACGTAGTACAGGGTGATCGAGTCGGGATACGTCTCGGTCGCGACGACGTCGATCTCCTGGAGCTCCCGGAGCCGGTTCCGAACCGTGGCCCGGCTGACGTCGGGCTTGACGCGCGCGTGCAGCTGACGGATCGAGAAGAACGGCCGATCGGACTCGAGCATCGTCTCGACGACGTGCTCCTGCGTGAGCGTGTTGTCGAGGTTCCGGTCGATCCGGTCGTCGATCCAGGACGGAATCGGGGACACGGTATCACCTCATAGTTGACGGGGGTGATTAAAACGAAGTGGGAATTTCGTCCCCACGAACCGTCGTTTGACGGCCGTGAAACGGCGTCACTCCGTGTTCACGAACTGGGAAACCGCTGTACAAGGGGGGCTCTTACGCGTCTCCGGAAGCAAGCTGATCGACGGGCGTTCGTGGTCACGATCCGGGAAGCGGCGGCGATGGATGTTCCACGCAGGAACTTCACAGCGAGACGGATCCGTTCGTTGACTCCGCCTACGGCCTCTCGGATGTTCACGGCGATCTCCGCGGACGTCGTCGCCACTCTCGGTGACGGAACGTATTTGGCCGACCGAGACCTCGCGACAAGCGATGGTCTCCCCTCACCCGACTCCCCTCCTCGTTGACGTCGGTACCGCCATCGGGGAGGCTGGCGGCGTGATCCAGTACGGTCTCGTTTTCCTGTTCGCCGCCCTCCCGTGGGTTGAGATCCTCGTCGTCATCCCGATCGCGATCGGCGTCGGGCTCAACCCCGTCCTCACCGGGATCGTGGCGTTCGCCGGCAACGCCGGGTCCGTCTACGTACTACTACTCTTTCATCGGCGGATCGCTCGATGGCGCAGACGTCGACGATCGAAACCGGGAGACGGTGACGAACCGACGGGTCGCCGCCATGAATGGGCACACGGCGTCTGGGATCGTTACGGACTTCCCGGACTCTCGCTCGCAGCACCCGTGCTCACGGGCGTCCATCTCGCTGCGCTCCTCGCACTCGCCGCTGGAAGCCGCACCCGGAGCGTCGGCGGCTGGATGACCCTGGGGATCGCTGCGTGGACGGTCGCGCTCGTCGTCGGTTCCGCGTTCGGCACCTCGCTCCTCGGAACCCTCGATTAGGCCTTCGAGACACCGAGACGAACGAGTGGACGCTGACGGTGATCGGTGCCGGATGCGGCCTCGCGTGGCTGCAGCGACTCCAGGACGCGAGGGAGCGAACTACTCGAGTGGAATCTCGACGAGCGACATCTCGTCCGTTGTGAGTGCGTCCCGTAGCACCTCTTCGAGTTCGTCCCGCTCTTCGGGGCGATGTCCTTCGATACTGAAGCTCTCGGCAAGCTTCATGAAGTCGGGATTCGTGAGTTCGGTTCCAAACGACTCGCCGCGATGCGTCTGCTGCTTCTCGGAAATGAGCCCGTAGTCGTCGTCGGTAAAGAGAAGGATAGTGTAGCCACAGCCCATCCGTGTCGCGGTCTCGATCTCGGCACCGTTCATCAGAAACCCGCCATCGCCAGTCGCCGCAACGACCGCCGCGTCGGTCGCGAGATCCGCCGCGATCCCCCCCGGGACCGAGATCCCCATCGACGCCAGCCCGTTCGAGATGATACACGTGTTGGGTTCGTAGGTGAGGAAGCTCTGTGCGATCTCTATTTTGTGGCTTCCGACATCGGAGATCAGCACGTCGTTATCACGCATGACGTCCCGTAATACCGGCAGTACCGCCCGGACGGTGAGCGCACTCTCTTCCGATGAGTCGGTGGCGACGTCGTCGACGATGTGGTCCCTGAGATCGCGGTACCAGGTCTCGTCGAACCGCGTCTCGCTTTCGTCCATCCGCTCGGTGAACCGCGCGAGTGCCGTCGAGAGATCACAGACGAGTTCGAGGTTCGGGTTGTACGCCTCGTACACCTCTGCTGGCTCGCTGTCGATGTGTACGATAACGGTGTCTGCGCCCTTGTTCCAGCCAGCCGGGTCGTGTTCGGCGATGTCGTAGCCAACGGTGAGGATCAGGTCGGCCGTCTCGATCGCATCCGATGCCTCCTGGTGATCACCTGAATCCAGAGTCAGCAACGACTGTGGCGAACGATCCGAGATCGCCCCCTTTCCCATGTACGTCGACGCAACGGGGATACCCGTCATCTGGACGAACTCGCGGAGCCGCGTCGTGGCGTCCGTCCGTACCGCTCCGTTCCCCGCGATGATCAGCGGTCGGTCGGCGTCTTCGAGGAACGCCTGGGCTCGGTGGAGCAGTTCCGGGTCCGGCGACGCGAGTCGGACACGCTCACGGGGTTCCATCGGGGTCGCGTCAGCCTCCGACCCGGCGACGTCCTCGGGGAATTCGAGGTGGGTCGCGCCGGGTTTCTCGTATTCGGCGAGTTTGAACGCCTTCCGGACGGACTCGGCGACGATGTCGGGATCGTTGAGCTGGGTGTTCCACTTCGTGATCGGCTCGAACAGCTGGACGATATCCAGCGCCTGGTGGCTCTCCTTGTGGAGTCGCTCCAATCCGCCCTGGCCAGTAATCGCGACGAGGGGGGCTTTGTCCAGGTTCGCGTCCGCGACACCGGTCATGAGGTTCGTCGCACCGGGACCGAGCGTCCCGAGACAGACGCCAGCCTCGCCCGTGAGCCGGCCGTGAACGTTAGCCATGAACGCGGCTCCCTGCTCGTGTCGGACGGGAATGAACTCGATACCCGAGTCCCGAAGCGAGAACAGCAGGTCCTCGGTCTCTTCGCCGGGAACACCGAACACGTACTCGACGCCCTCGCCCTCGAGACAGGCCACGAGCAGATCCGACGCGTTCATTCGGTCGGCACCTCGTCTCCGTCGCTCTTCTCTGGCTGCTGTCGCCAGACGGTCTTGCGATTGACGAACTCCTTGATCCCGGCTTCGGAGAGTTCACGGCCGTAGCCGGATCCTTTTACCCCGCCGAACGGAACCCGCGGATCGGACTTCACCAGTTCGTTGATGTACGTGCAGCCAGCGTCGATGCGGCCGGCTATCCGCTCGCCGCGCTCGAGGTCGTTCGTCCAGATGCTGGCTCCGAGGCCGAACTCCGTGTCGTTCGCTTTCTCGATGGCGACCTCCTCATTGGAGACCCGGTAGACGGCTGCCACGGGGCCGAACACCTCCTCGGCATCGACGGGACACCCCCGTGGAACGTCTGCGAGCACCGTCGGCGGGTAGTACGCCCCGTCACGGTCGAGTGGCTCACCGCCCGTGAGCGTCGTCGCGCCGGCGTCGACGCTCTCGGTCACCTGTTCGTGAACCCCCTCCATGAGGTCCTGTCGTGCCTGCGGTCCGATATCCGTGTCGCGGTCCATGGGGTCGCCGACGGTGAACGACTCGACCTCCGCGACGAATCGCTCGATAAACGCGTCGTAGACGGCGTCGTGGACGATGAACCGCTTGGCAGCGATACACGATTGGCCGCCGTTCAGGTTACGCGCCCAGGCACCGGTCGTCGCGGCGGCCTCCACGTCGGCGTCGTCGAGCACGACGTACGGGTCGCTGCCTCCGAGTTCGAGGACGGTTTTCTTGAGGTTCTCGCCGGCCGTCGAGGCGACCGCCTGTCCCGCCGAGCTGCTCCCGGTCAGCGTCGCCGCTTTGACGCGCGGATCGGAGAGGACCGCGTCGATGCGATCCGACGGGATCAGCAGCGTCTGGAACGCACCGCCGGGAAACCCGCCGTCGCGGAAGACGTCCTCGATAGCGAGTGCACACCCCGGCACGTTCGAAGCGTGTTTGAGGAGCCCGACGTTCCCCGCGGCTACGTAGGGGGCCGCGAACCGAAACGCCTGCCAGAACGGGAAGTTCCACGGCATGATCGCGAGGACGGGCCCGAGCGGTTCGTGGACCGTCTTTACGGTCGATCCCGGCGGGCTCAGATGCTGCTCGTCCTGGAGGTAGCGTCCCGCGTGCTCGGCGTAGTGATCACAGACCGACGCACACTTTTCGACCTCGGCCTCGGACTGGGCGATCGGTTTCCCCATCTCACGGGTGATCAGTTCCGCGTACTCGGCCGTCCGATCACGAAGCAACGTCGCCACCTCCGCGAGTTTCGTTTCGCGCTCCGCCACGGACCAGTCTCGGAACGTTTCGAACGTCGACTCGGCCCTCGAAAGCCGGTCTTCGACCTGCTCGTCGTCGTGTTCGTCGTACGTTTCAGTCGCTTCTCCGGTCGCAGGATCGCTTCTTTCCATCAATGTGTCAGTTCTGTGCCGTTAACCGCTCCTAACCCTTCACACGGACCCACCTCCGTCCAGTATCCGTCAGCGTCTGTTACAGCCACTCACAGCACGTTTCAAACTCACTTAGTTACCAGCCCGTTACTCTCGGTAGCGGAGGTGTGGGCGACGAGCACTTCTGGACGACGAGCCGGAGGCGTCCACCGTCAGCGACGGTGAGCGGTTCGACGAGTTGCTCGAGTGCCTCGTCACGGTCGCGTTCGCTGGCGAACCCCACGAACTCCGATGATCGAGCGCTCCGTTTTTCGCACGTCTCTACGGCGTGCGACGCGTCCCGAGCTGCAGCCGCCGTGAGGGTTCCGCAGTCGGCTCCGTCGAATCCTTCAGCGTTTGATATGCTTCCACGCCTCACTCGTTCAGTACCGAGGCAGCGGTGTTCATCAGTAGAAACGATCCAACGGAAAATCCCCTCTGCGGTTTCAACAGGGCCGGACTCGTTAGTCCGACCGATCTTCGGCTTCAGTGTCGTCGAGGTCGACGATCGCCTGTCGTCGGAGCGCGCGTTCGAGGAACTCCCGGGGAAGCGATGCGATGTCACCGGTCTGGACACGCCAGAAGTTCGCGTACAGTCCGTCCGTCTCGAGCAGCCCTTCATGCGTCCCGTCCTCTACCACCTCCCCGTCCTCGAGGACGAGGATCCGGTCGGCCGTCCTGACGGTCGACAGGCGGTGCGCGATGACGAAGGTGGTCCGGTCGGCGGCGAACTCGGTGAGTCGGTCTTGGATGAGTGCCTCCGTCTCGGTGTCGACCGCCGAGGTCGCCTCGTCCAACACGAGGATAGCGGGGTCTTTGAGCATCGTCCGTGCGAGCGCCAGCCGCTGGCGCTGACCGCCGGATAGCTTCACTCCCCGTTCGCCGACCAACGTCTCGTACCCGTTGGGCAGGTTCTCGATGAACTCGTGGGCCTGGGCCCGTCGAGCGGCGCGTTCGATGTCGTCATCGGTCGCGTCGAAGGTGCCGTAGCGAACGTTCTCCCGAACCGTCCCGAAGAAGAGAAACGGCTCCTGACTGACGTAGCCGATCGACCGTCGGAGACTCCGTAGCGTCACGTCCCGGACGTCCTGCCCGTCGATCCGAACGGCACCGCCGTCGACGTCGTACAGGCGGGGCAGTAACTTCAACAGCGTCGACTTCCCCGCCCCGGTCGGTCCGACCACTCCGACGGTCGTCCCGCCCTCGACGTCGAAATCGATGTCTCTGAGCACTGTCCCCCCCGAATAGGCGAACTGAACCCCGTCATAGGTGACGGCGCCCTCCCCGACCTCGAGCGGGCTGGCGTCGGGCCGGTCTCGAACCGTGGGATCCCGAGAGAGCACGTCTTGGACCCGACTCCCGGCGGCCTTGGCCCGCTCGTAATCGTCGACGACGTCGCCGAACCTGATGATCGGCCAGAGGAACTGCTGGGCATAGATGACGAAGGTGACGAACGCCCCAGGGGTAAGCGTGCCCGTGAGGCCGAACGCCGGGCGGCCGAGTACCCACAGTCCGCCGACGAGGAAGGTGATCGCGAAACCGACCCCAGAGATGACGCTCAGCCCCGGAAAATAGGTGATCCGGACCTTGATAGCCGAGAGGTTGGCGGCGAGGTACTCGTTGGAGGCCTCGGCCACTCGCTCCGTCTCGAACCGTTCCGCTCCCTCGCTCTTGATGACCTCGATACCGCTGACGTTGTTCTCCAGTCGAGAGTTCAGGTCTCCGATCTCCTCACGGATCGAGAGATACCGCGGCTCGATCAGCCGGGTAAACAGGAGGGTGAACGCCGCGAGCAGCGGGATCGGCAACAGGGTGATCACGGTCAGCGGGACGTTCAAGCTGACGAGAATCAGCCCGATGCCGGCGACTGTCGCGAGGATCCACAGCGTTGCGCTCAGCCCGTCCTCGAGAAACGTCTCAAGGGCGTTGACGTCGTTGTTCAGAACACTCATCAGGTCGCCCGTACGGCGACTGGTGAAGTACGCGAGTTCCTGGTCTTGGAGGTGTTCGTAGGCGTCGACCCGAAGGTTGCGCTGGACGCGTTGGGCGAAGACGCTCCATCCCCAGTCTTCGACCCACGAGGCGACCGCGCCGACGACGGCCGCTCCCAAGAGGATCGCGATCGAGAAGTAGAGCTGCCCGACGTTGGTGGCCGGAACGAACCCTTCCGGCACGAGCGGAAGCGCGTACGGCCGCTCGGCGAAAAAGATGGCGTCGACGGCCAGTCCGATGACGAACGCAGGGATCAGTCCAAACCCCCGGCCGATGATCGTGGCGGCGGCACCGACGACAGCGTACCGATGACCCGTGCCGTATTCGGTGTACAGCCGCCAGATCGGATTCTCCGACCACGAGCCGGGGGTTTCCGAACGATCGGTGAGCCGTTCGCCGCCTGTGCCCATTGTTAGTATCTGTCCTGCGTGAGACAAGAGCCTATGGATGGACCGTCCCCGATAACCAGCGGTTCGGTCCGCAGTCTGCTGGGGGCCTCACGCCGGGTCAACAGCCTGGGAGGGTCATTCGACGCCCACCCGGGCGGGTTCGAGGCAGCGTCCACCGACAAGCGTCATCACCAGAAGTCACGGACTCCTCGTTAGCAGCCAGAACGCAAAGAGTTCTGGCGACGTCCACAACGAGCGAACCAGTCAGGATAGGTGAAGTAGGGCGAGTCGTTGACACTGGCTCTACCCGAGTCGATGGAAGCTCACATCAGACACACGAAAACGCCTAAGTGTGCTGGCTCACAATGTACACATGATGAGCACCAATAAAAAACGCGTCCAATTTCGAGCGCCAAACCGTCTCATCGATCGGGCTGATGCACTCGCTGCGGTTTTCGGAGAAGACCGAACAGACGTCCTCGTGACTGCGCTTCGAGAGTACCTCCAAGACGCTGCTCACGACGACGTACTCATCCAAGAGATCGCTGCCGCCTATTACGACGACGAGATCTCCTACGAGCAGCTCAAAGCACTCGTCGGAGCCGAAGAAGCCGCCAACCTTCAGGTCCTGAAACAGCAGTTGGACGAAGGCTTCATTGACGAGGTCGCCGACGCATAGATGGTCGCGTTGGTCGCAGACACATCCGCACTCGTGAGTCAAGCTCTCGTTTCGGACTCCGACCCGGATCCCCTCGTACGCTGTCTCAACGGCTATGATGTGTTCGTCCCGGAGGAGGTCATCAAAGAACTCCAAGAGATCGCCTCGTACGATGATGAGCATGGGCAAGCCGCAACCGGAGTCCTCGATCACACTGCCGAGCTAACGGTTCGGTCAGTACGTTTGGATGCCAAGTTCCCGCTCGATGACGGCGAGAATGCCGCCGTGACGCTCGCAAACGAAATCGACGCCGCCCTCTTCCTCTGTGATGAATTCGATCATCTTGGTCTCATTCACGCTTCACTGATCGATACGAGACTCGTGACGACGCCGACACTGCTGTCGGTATTCGTCCGAACAGGCCAATTGACGTCCGTTGAGGCACTTGCCTTCCTCGATGACATCAGCACCGCTCGAAGTTGGGACGCGAACAGTTATGTCCACCGGGCACGCTCATTACTCGAAAACGCCTAGCGACAAAACCCTCATACCACGGTCACCGAAAGCGACACGCAAGCGACGAGCAGCACCGATCCCTCGGTGGCGGTCGACGAAGAAGTCCGCCGACTGTACGAGCAGTATCAGGTGGCCGAGAGCGACGCCGAACGCCACGAGATCACCCTCGCGTTGTTGCACGACGCCGACGGCAGCGAGTGTGCGAGACGTTTCAGCCAGAGATCCAACCCGTGATCGGATGATACATAGTGCGAGCGCATACCCGCGTCTTTAGGCGCGGGAGGAGGTCAAGAACTCCAGGCTCGGCTTTCGGGACTCGGTGAGGAGTGACGCCGTGCAGAACCATAATCTCGGAGGATAGATTTGATGCGTGCCTTCTATCCAATTCTCATACCGTGTGCGAAAAGTCGTGGGGAGAGTCTCCACGAATTCTCAATAAAGTATCTGTTCAGTGGTTGCAATAGG
>LFFM01000010.1_pt1 | contig 100832 bp, 105 predicted proteins | sample 643131 | NCBI WGS metagenome assembly LFFM01 (sample SAMN03777445, study PRJNA286221) | soda lake metagenome | biome: soda lake; feature: Kulunda steppe; material: water; isolation source: sample Tc-Br brine of Tanatar trona crystallizer | place: Russia: Kulunda steppe | collected 2011-07 | reverse complement strand
CGGGGAGGTTGTCGCGAAAACGAGCCGTTCGAGTGCCGAACCGTCGCGTCCGGCGGCCGAAAGCGCCCGCCGGGCCGCCTCGACGCCCATCGTCAACGCGTCCTCGTCGGCGTCCGGAACCGCCTTCGTCTCGATTCCGGGCGCGTCGAAGCGTCCCCAGGCGTCCTCGAAGGCGGCCGCCGGAACCCGGTTTGTGGGAGCATACGCGCCGATGCCGACAATACCGTGGGTCACGCGTCTACCCCTTCCTCGCGCTCGAAGACGTGGACGACGGCGGCGCCGCCCGACCCGCCGACGTTGTGGGTCAGGCCCACCCGCGGGGCCTCGAGTTGTCGCTCGCCCGCCCGCCCCCTCAGCTGGTCGAACGCCTCGACGACCTGGCCGACACCGGTCGCGCCGATCGGATGGCCCTTCGATTTCAGCCCGCCGGAGGTGTTGACGGGCAGTTCGCCGTCGATCCGCGTCGCCCCCGATTCGACGTAGGGGCCTGCTTCGCCGGGCGGACAGAAACCGAGATCCTCGTAGGCCAGCAGTTCGGCGATGGCGAAACAGTCGTGTACCTCGGCGAAATCGAGGTCGCCAGCGTCGACGCCGGCCTCCTCGTAGGCCGACCGACCCGCCGACTGGCTTGCGGGAACGGCGCTGTAGGTGTCCCGTTGGAAGAGCCCGACCCGGTCCGAGGCCGCCCCGACGCCGGCGACCCGGATGGGGGTGTCAGTGTACTCCGCGACGACGTCCTCGCTGGCGACGAGCGCAGCGGCCGCGCCGTCGGTGGTCGGACAGCAGTGATAGAGGTTCAACGGGTCGGCCACCGACGGTGCGTTCATCGCGTCCTCGAGCGTACAGCTGAACCCGAGGTGCGCTTTCGGGTTTCTCGCGCCGTTTTCGTGGTTTTTTACCGCGACGCGGGAGAGCTGTTCGGTCGTGGTGCCGTATTCGCGCATGTGTGCGGAGGCCATCTGGGCGTAAACGCCCGCGAAGGTCGTCCCGCTCATCCGCTCCCACTCGGTTTCGCCCGAGACGCCGAGCCAGTAGCGGACGGCGTCCCCGGAGAGGTCGGTCATCACCTCGACGCCCCCGGCGAGTGCGACGTCCGACATTCCGGATCGGACGGCCATCACGGCGTTTCTGACGGCGTACCCGGAGGCCGCACACGCGTTTTCGACTCTGGTGACCGGAATCCCGGCGAGGCCGGCGTGTTCGGTGACCGCCGGGCCGGGCAGGCCGAGTTGCCGCCCCCCGACGCCGAGCGTCCCGACGTACGCCTCGTCGATCTCCTCGCTCCCGATCCCGCGGTCGACGCTCCGTACCGTGTTCTCGACCGCGGTCCGAAACAGCGACCGATAGCTCTCGTCGGGAAAGGAGCCGTACCTCGATTGGCCCGCGCCGACGATGTACGCATCGCGCATAGCGGCGAGTCGGGGGGATTTTACATAAACGCGACGGCAGGGCGCGCTCGCCGCTCACGCCGGCGAGCCGGGGATCACTCGCCGGCGGCTTCGATGGCGTCGGCGACGATCTCGGATCGATCCGTATACCCCGGTGAGAGCCGGAGTCGGTCCATCCTCGCGAGGAGCCCTTCGTCGAACACCACCTCGATCTCGACGGGCTCGTCGGCGGGTGTCATACGTTCCCCACACGGAGCGAGCCTAAAGCGCTATCGCTCCCCCGAACCGAGCCCCGTCCACTCGGCGTCCGACAGCGTCCGCTGGACCACGTCGGTGTCGACCGCCTCCGCGAGCGTTCGGAAGCCGGCCTCCTCGGCGCGGTCGTCGGCGTTGGCGACGAGTCGGGAGACGATGAACTCCGGGGTGGAGCGGCCGACCGACCCGAACCGCGGCTGGTAGTCGACCTCGAGTTCCAACTCGTCCGTGAGGCCGCGGGCGAAAATGCCGTCGGTTCGGGCCGTCTCGGGGAGCGGTTCGAGGTCGTTCGCGAGGTGGGTGACGAAGGTTCCGATCGCGCCCTCGGCGATCGACAGCCGGACGAGCCCGCCCAGCAGATCGGCCGCCCGTCCCGGTTCGGTGATCGCCTCGAACTCGTCGACGAGCATGAGCGTTCGATCGCCGGAGACGAGCGGCGGCACCACGGACTGCAACGTCGATTCGAGAACGCCGGCGTTGAAGCTCGCGTGCCGGCGGTGGAAGACGAGCCGATCGAGCACGGACACCTCGGCCGCCTCGGCGGCGACGGGCAGCCCCATGTGAGCGAGGATCGCGACCTCACACAGCGTCTCCAGAAGCGTCGTCTTCCCGCCGCTGTTCGCGCCGGTGAGCACCGTCACCCGCTCGCCGGTCGGCGCGTCGAGGCCGTGATCGCCGACGGCGTACGTTATCGGTTGGACCTCGGAGTCGCCCTCCGACAGCGAGAGGTTCCGCGCGCCGACGACCGCCAACCCGTCGCCGTCGATGTACGTCGGCCGTTCGAGCCCGTACGCCGCGGCGAACCGGCCCAGTGAGAGCTCCCGCGCGACCGTCGTCACCGCCGTTCCGGCCCGATCGACGTCGTCACCGGCGGCTTCGACCGCCGACTCCAACTCGGCCCGGACGGCCTCGGATCGGTCCTCGATGGCGGTGTCGAGATCCGCCCGGAGCGCCCGAAGCGTCTCGGTGACAAAGCCCGAGGCGTCGACCGCGTCTTCCGCCATCGCGTCCCGGATTCGGGCGGGATCGACGGTCGTCTCCCCGCGGAGGTACTCGACGAGTCCCTCCCGGAACGCTGCGGTGTCGCCGATACCCTCGGAGCGAAGTTCCTCGAGCACCCCGTCGGCGTTCGCCGAGAGCCGATCGACGGTTTCGCGGGCCTCACGCAACCGGTCCAGTTCCCTGTCGGCCCCCCGGTCGATCCGACCGTCCCCGAGCGCCTCGAGGGCGACGGCCGCGTCGGCGAGCGCCGCCGCGTCGAGATCCGCTATCGGATCGAAAACGGCCCCCGAAACGCCGATTTCGGACAGTTCGACCGCCGTCTCGACCGCGGCGATCCGGCCGTTGTCGGCGTCGTCGTAGCGTTCGAACGCCGCGAGCACCGCCGCTCGCTCGTCGTCGTCGAGCGCGTTCCATCCCTCTCGACCCCGCCCGACTGCGTCGAGTCTGGTCTCCATCGCCGCCCGATCCGAGAGCGGCGTCAGCGTCCGAAGGCGATCCGCGGCCGAGTCGCTCACTGCGAGTCCGGCGATCGTCCCGAGAAGGTCCTTGTATACGATCCGGGCGTCGCGGGTCGCCAAGAGCGCCATACCGTCGGCGCTTTGGGCGTGTCTGAGGACGCGTGTCACCCGGCTCCGGTCGACGCCGGCCTCGACGAGCGTCCGCACGTCACCGGCCTCGATAGCGTCGATGGCGGCTTCAGTCCCGATCGACGATTCGAGGGTCGCCCGGGTCTTCGGGCCGACCCCCCAGTACGCCTCGAGTTCCATGCGTTCCGATCGACCACGTGCGGTATTATCCTGACGGACGGCCGCGGGAGACCGGCGGGCGGTGTGGACGGTGGGGAAGGTGCAAAAAACCACACGGAACCGGACGTAAAGAGTTTTGTCCGGGTTGCCCGAAGCCTCGGTCATGACAGAGCACACCGTCGAGTTCGTCGGGACCGGCGAGACGATCACCGTCTCGGACAAACAGACGATCCTCAAGCGGTGCATCGAGGAGGGAATCGCACAGGAGTACTCCTGCCGCGTCGGCATGTGTCTGGCGTGTTCAGCCGAGATCGTCGAGGGAGAGGTCACCCAACCCGCGGCTCGGGGGCTAACCGAAACGGAGCGCGAATCCTACGCGCTGACGTGTATGGCCCGCCCGCAGTCGGACCTCAAACTCGACCGCGGGAAGTACCCGCCGAGCATCGAGGAACCCACCGCACTCGAGGGGTCGGACGCCGCCGCGGCCGACGACTGAGGCGGCCAGACGTACCGAGCGACCGGCGAGTGCCGGTCCGAACCGGACGCCCATCGGAGCGGCCGATGCCGTTTTTAGCCTCGAACGTGCCGTTTTCACCGGTTACAGCGTTCCGTCCGGCCCGTACTGTTTGCGGGTCCGATCGACTTCGGCCGCGTAGCGTTCGATCGTCTCCACATCGTCGACCGAGCCGAGGTTCGACGGGTCGACATCGAGGCTGACCGGGGTCTCCCGCCGATCGCCGGCTAAACTCGTAAGGGCCCGCTCTTTCCGAAACGCGCGGTTACCGTTCGGGGTCGCGTACGTGAGTATGATCAGGTTCTGTTCGTCGTCCGAGTACGTCCGTTCGACCAGCCAGACTCGGACCGTGTCGGTCATCGCCGTCCCCCGAACGTCTCGGGGCGCGTGGTTGCGCCGGCGGCCGTGTTTGTCACCCGTGTGATACGGCCGGGATCCGTTCCGAGGGTCTCGGGTGGGTCCGTCCGCATCTACCGGCTGTAGTTCCCGATCACGCTCGCGAGTTGATCCTCGGACTGCATCCCGACGAGGTTTTCGACCTTCTCTCCGTTTGCAAAGACGAACAGCGCCGGGATTCCCTGAACCCCGTATCGGGAGGCGAGTCCCTGAAACCGGTCGACGTCGACTTTCAGCACCGCGGCGTCGGTGTCGGCGGCGACGGATTCGATCGCCGGCTCCATCATCTGACACGGGCCGCACCAGTCCGCATAGAAGTCGACGAGAACGACGTCGTACGTCGTGATCGCGTCCTCGAGGTCGCCTACGTCGGTCAGGTGGATCGGTTCGGTCGGAGCGACCGCTTTGTTGGAACTCATCACCGGTCCTACGCCGGCCATGCGTATAACGTTTTTGCATAAAAATTACAATACTATACAGGGAGCTTGAAGCCCCTGCGTTCGCACGGCCCGGCGTGGTAAACAGCGCTCAAGCAACAACGCTGAAGCCATGAAACGACGAGTTCCACCCGATTAGCGAGCACCGAATTCGCAGTGGATACACGCTACTGATGGGTGGAATGTCCAGGATGGTATGTTTCTATGTTTGCATAACCGGTTCGGGACCGAAGGGTCCCGACGGCAATCCACTCAGTCCCAAAAGGACTTCGTCCGCGCGTAGTTGCGCTCCCGTTCGATGATGTCGCGGTAGAAATCGGCCTCGTCCTCGCGGTGGTTGTTGATGATCAACGCGGCGTTTCGTGGGCCGACCCCGCGGGCCGCGAGGGCGATCACCGCCTTCTTGCCGTGGCTCTGGACCAGACTCGCCGCCCGGTAGGCTCGTTCGGTCTGTTTTCGCTGTTCGTCGTCCTTTTGAGCGGCTCGGACCGACTCCAAGACCTCGTCGGCCCAGGGGTTCAACGCCGCGATCCGTGTCGAGCCACACGCCGGACACTCCGGGCGTTCGGGGACCCGTTCGACGGTCTGGCGGCGGTCCCACTCCTCGCAGTGGAGACACGCGAGAAGGACGCGGTCCTCCATGATCCGCTCTTTGACCGTCTCGACGACGGAGGCGTCGGCGTTCTCCGGCGAGAGCAGTTCGCGCCCGGACGACCGGCCGGCACGCCCCAGCGCCGTCCGCTCGCCGACCGTCTCGAGTTCGAGTTCGCCGGCCTGCAACCGCCGGAGAACGTCGCTCGCGCCCGCGGCGTCGAGCTGTTCGTGGAGGACGACGCGGACAGCCTCGTCGTAGATCGGGGTGTCCTCCAAGGCCTTCAACAGCCGGTCCTTCCCGAAGCGGTTCCCGCTCGATCCTTTCCCTTTCCAGCGCTTCAGCGCGCCGAACTTCGCGGCGACCTGTGCGAGCGTGTACTTGAGCGCGTCGGAGTTCTTCAGGCTCAGTTCCACGAGCCCCGCGACGTGGTCGGGATCCGTCGTTTCGAGGATCCCGACGACGTCGCCGATCGTCACGCCCGAGGGCACTTCGAGTTCGATCCGGTAGGGGTCGACTTCCATTGCGACCGACGACCCGGTCCGCTGGCCGACGAGCGCCGAGAGCAGTCGTCCGAGCGTCTCGTTTGTCGTGTGACCGAAGGCGGCGTTGATCACGATTTCGCGGCCGAACCCCTCGACGACGATCCGGCTATCGGAGGGGGCCGGCCCCTCGTGGCGCTCGACGGGCGCAAGCGCCTCGCTCGCGGTGTGTTCGTCGGTCGGGAAGCGTTCGGTGAACCCTCGAGCCACCAGTTCCCGGCTCGCCCCGGCGTCGAACCGGTCGCGGGCCTCCGCTCGTGTCCGACCGACGTGTTGGGCCACATCGTAAGGCACCGGAATCTCTTGGCCGACCCACGACGGCACCTCGCCGGTGGGGTCGCCGACCGGCGAGACGAGCACCTCCTCTTCGTCGTCGTCGATCTCGGTGATCCGCCACATCTCGCCGCCCTGCACGAACGTCTCGCCGGGAGCGGCGAAGGTGACGACGAACCGCTCGGCGAGGGTGCCGACGATGTCGCCAGAGGCCATGTCCTCGACCGTGTAGTTCGCCTCGTCGGGGATCATCGAGAGGTTCGCGTAGAAGTACTGCCAGGTGCCCCCCGACTTCTCGATTCTGTCCTCTTCCTCCTCGAGCCACAGGACCCGATTGCTCGATAGTTCCCGGACGATCGCCTTGAACTGCTCGCGGGACAGATTCCGGAACGGGTGCGCCCGGACGATGATCCCGTAGGCGCGGGCCGCGGACATGTCGCCGAACCCCATGAGCAGCCCGGGGATCTGGTTCGCAACGGTGTCGAGGCTGGCGTGGTGGATGCCGGCGGCCTCGACGTCGCCCGATTTCGCCCGCTCGACGATCGCGAGCGCCTCGAAGGTGTCGTCCGGGGTCGTCGCGATGACGGTCCCCGAGGAGACCTCGTCGCGGCGGTGGCCCGCCCGCCCGACACGCTGTAGCAGTCGACGCACCTCACGGGGGCTGGCGTACTGGACGACGTGGTCGATCCGGCCCACGTCGATGCCGAGTTCCATCGAGGAGGTACACAGGAGCGCGTCGATCTCGCCCGTCTTGAACCGGTCTTCGACCTCGATCCGCGCGGATTTCGACAGCGATCCGTGGTGGATGCCGATCTCCGTCCCGTAGGATTTGAGCCGCGAGCCGAGGCCCTCCGCGGTCTGTCGGGTGTTGACGAAGACCAGCGTCGAGTCGTTCTCGGCGACAAGTTCGTCGATGACCCGGACGTGGCTCGCGACCTCGGCGTCGGTCAGCAACTCGCCGGCGGCCGTCCTGTCGGCCGACGTGATCGTCGGCGTCCGAACCGACACGTCGATGTTCGTCCCGGCCTCGACTTCCACGATCCGGCAGTCGCGGTCGCCTGTCAGGAACTTCCCGACCTCCTCGGGATCGCCGACGGTCGCCGAGAGACCGATCCGCTGGAAGGGGCCGGCGTGCTCGCGGAGGTGTTCGAGCCCGATCGTCAACTGTGCGCCGCGCTTGGAGGCGGCGAGTTCGTGGACCTCGTCGACGACGACGTGTTCGACGTCCGCGATCGCCCGCCGTAGCTTCGTGCCCGTGAACATCGCCTGCAGCGTCTCCGGCGTCGTCACGAGCACGTCGGGCGGATCGTCGGCCTGTTTTCCCCGCTCGTAGTCGGTCGTATCGCCGTGTCGGACCGCGACCTCGATGCCGAGCGTCTCGCCCCACCACTCGAGCCGTTCGCGCATGTCGCGGTTCAACGCCCGAAGCGGTGTGATGTAGAGCGCTTGAATTCCGTGTGTGGGATCTCGCCCCCGGATCGCCGAGAGAACCGGTAACATCGCCGTCTCGGTCTTTCCCGACCCCGTCGGCGCGATGACGAGGCCGTGGTCGCCCGCCGCGAGCGCCGGGATCGCCTTTCGCTGTGGCTCCGTCGGCGTCCGGAAGCCCCGGTCGGACAGCGCCGCCCGAACGTCCGGGTGAAGGGTGGCGAACGCGTCCATGCCGGCCTCCCTGACGGCTCCGTCACTCATCGTCGTGGCCTTGGGCAGCCAACCGAATAAGGGGCGCGCTCGAGGACCGGTGCCGACGCTGGGGTGGCCAGTTGAGGACGAAAAGCGGGAGGAGCCGGCCCCGAAGGCATATACTTTCGCCGGTCGACCTCACCAGCATGATAGACGAGACAGTCGAGGAGATCCGAGAGATGCAGACCCACTCGTCGTCGGTCGTCGCCGTCAAGGCTGCCGAGGCACTCCGGGAACTCCTGGAGCGGGAGTTCGCGACCGTCGAGGAGTTCGTCCGCTCCGTCGATCAAAACAGCAGCGCGCTCCGTCGCGCCCAGCCCTCCCACGCGTCCTTGCACAACACCCAACGGGACATCGTCACTCGCGTCGAGGGAGGAACCTACGGGAGTATCGAGGAGGCCAAAGCCGAGGCGAGATCGGCGATCGAAGCCGCCGTCGAATCGGTCGAGACCGCGAAACACGAGGCCGCGGCCAACGCCGTCGATCTCCTCCCCGACGGCGCGACGGTGTTGACACACGATTACTCTTCGACAGTCGTCGAGGCGATCGAACTCGCCGCGCGTGAGGGCAACCACATCGACGTCTACGTTACCGAGGCCCGACCGCGGTTTCTGGGCCGCAAGACCGCCCGCCGACTCGCCGAGATCGACCGCGTCGACGCGACGCTCATCGTCGACAGCGCCGCGGGCCACTATCTAAACGAGTGCGATCGGGTGGTTATCGGGATGTCTTCGATCGTCGACGGGACGCTGTACAACCGTGTCGGCACGCTTCCGATCGCCGCGACGGCCGCCGAACTCGCCGTTCCGGTGGCGGTCGTCGGAGCGGGAGAGAAGGTGATAGAGGGCGGCTTCATCTTCGAAAACGAGTTTCGCTCGCCCGTCGAAGTGATGCGCGAGCCCGCGGAGGGCTTTTCGGTCGCCAATCCGGCCTACGACGCGACGCCGACGCACCTACTCGACAGCGTTGTCACGGAATCAGGGGTCGAAAAGCCTTAGACGTCGCGAAAAATCCGGTCCGGCAGTCGCCGTCCTTACTGGAACGTGCGGCTGATCTCGGGTTCGTCCGGCGCGTCGTTCGGCGTGAGCTCCTCTTCGATCTCTTCGTAACGCTCGCGGGTTTCGCTGTCGACGCTCGGGCCGACCTCGTCGAGTGCGTGCTCGAAGTGTTCGCGGGTCACCCGGACGTTGCCGACGCTCGTTGCGGCCTCCTCGGGGTCGACGCTGTTGATGAACTCCCGGGTTGCGGCCATCGACGCCTCGCGGCAAACGGCCTCGATGTCCGCGCCGACGTACCCGTCAGTCTCGGCGGCCAACTCGTCGAGGTCGACGTCGTCGGCGAGGGGCTTGTTCGCGCTGTGGACGGCGAAGATCGCCCGTCGGGCCTCCTCGTCGGGGACCGGGACGTGAACGTGTCTGTCCAGCCGACCGGGGCGCAAAAGCGCCTTATCGATGAGGTCCGGCCGGTTCGTGGTCGCGATCACCACCACGTCTTCGAGCTCTTCGAGCCCGTCCAGTTCGGTCAACAGCTGTGAGACGACGCGCTCGCCGACGCCGGAATCGCCCATCCGGGCGCCGCGCTCGCCCGCGATGGAGTCGATCTCGTCGAAGAAGACGACGGTCGGGGCGTTCGAACGGGCCTTCTCGAACACTTCCCGGACGCCCTTTTCGGACTCACCGACGTACTTGTTCAGAAGCTCCGGGCCCTTGATCGAGATGAAGTTCGAGTTGGCCTCGTTGGAGACCGCCTTTGCCATGAGCGTCTTGCCGGTCCCCGGCGGGCCGTACAGCAATACGCCCTTCGCGGCGTTCATGTCCATCGCCTCGAACACTTCGGGGTAGTCGAGCGGCCACTGGATCGTCTCTCTGAGCCGCTCTTTGGTGTCCTCCAGTCCGCCGACGGAGTCCCACGTGACGTCGGGAACCTCGACGAACACTTCCCGCATCGCGCTCGGGGTGATCCCCTTCAGCGCGTCCTTGAAGTCGGCCTTCGTGACCGACATCGACTCGAGGATCTCGGCGTCTATCTCGTCCTGTTCGAGGTCGAGTTCGGGGCGGATCCGGCGGAGGGCGTTCATCGCCGCCTCCTTCGTCAGGCTCTCGAGATCGGCACCCACGAAGCCGTGGGTGTTCTCCGCGTACTGATCGAGGTCGATGGCGTCGACCAACGGCATCCCGCGGGTGTGGACCTGCAGGATCTCCTTTCGGCCGTCCTTGTCCGGGACGCCGATCTCGATCTCACGGTCGAAGCGGCCGCCGCGCCGCAGTGCGGGGTCGAGAGCGTCGACGCGGTTCGTCGCGCCGATGACTATCACGTCGCCGCGCTCGTCGAGTCCGTCCATCAGGCTCAACAGTTGGGCGACAACCCGGCGCTCGACGTCGCCGCTCGTCTCGCCGCGCTTCGGTGCGATGGAGTCGATCTCGTCGATGAAGACGATCGCGGGGGCGTTCTCCTCGGCCTCCTCGAACACTTCACGGAGTTGCTCCTCGCTCTCCCCGTAGTACTTCGACATGATCTCGGGGCCGGAGATGTTCGTGAAGTGGGCGTCGATCTCGCTGGCGACGGCCTTCGCCATGAGCGTCTTCCCGGTCCCCGGCGGGCCGTGGAGCAGGACGCCCTTCGGGGGCTCGATACCGAGCTGTTGGAACAGTTCGGGGTGTCGCATCGGCAACTCGATCATCTCACGAACCTGTTCGAGTTCGCGATCGAGGCCGCCGATATCCTCGTACGTCACGGAGGGGGTTCCGGCGTTTGCCGCGGAGCCGGCGCCCTCGCTACCGGTCTGGGCGATCTGTTCGGCGGGCTTTTCGCTCACCGCGATCTCTGTCGAATCGGTGACGACGACCGTACCGCTGGGGTTGGTGTCGGCGATCCGAAGCGGGATTCGCTGGCCGCTCTGCGTCGAGAGCGGGCCGAGACCGAGCGAGAAGGGAACGTTCTGCCCCGTCGTGACGGCCTGCCCGCTGAGCTTGTCGCGGATATGCGGGCCGATGTTGCCGCGGATCCGGAGGTTCTGCGGGAGCGCGACGGTGATCTCCTTTGCAGGGTTCACGTCGGCGGCCTCGACGGTGACCTTATCATCGATCCCGACGTCGGCCTCACCGCGGAGTCGGCCGTCGATGCGAACGACGCCACGGCCCTGATCCTCGGGATAGCCGGGCCACACGCGGGCGACGGCGCGGGAATCCCCGCCGTCGATGACGATGTAGTCGCCGTTCTCAAGCTCCATTTCGTCCATGGCCGCGCGGTCGATTGCGGCGAGCCCTCTACCGGCGTCCTTCTGTTTGAGTGGTTTGACAGTGAGTCGCATGCGTTATCGCTCCACCTCGACTGTAACGACCCCGTTGTTCATAACGGTACGGACGGCTCCCTCGGGAACGTCGAACTCGTACTGTTCGTCGTCGACGACGACCATCGCGGTTCCGTCGACGACGTCGACGGACCCCTCGACGGGGCCGAAGTCGGCGGCCAAAACGACGGTGTCATCGTATTCGTAGCGACGGACGACACTGTCCGTCCCGCCACGGATCGACTGCATGTATTCAGTCATACTAACCAAGAGTTAGTCACTAAAATATATAAAACTATCGCTCAAAACCGCAATACAGCGTCAAATACTCACCTATCGGTGTAATTGCGGTTCGGTCGCGTATGCCCCACCCTCACGGGGCGGTTCGGCCCCTCCTCATGCGGACGTTTTGCAGTATACGTATCGCGTTCAGTGGGGATCGTCACGTTATTCGCTCGCGGGGCGACACGGTTGGGTATGGAGACTGTGTCCCACACGAACCGGACGACGGCGTATCGGCGGGGCGGCGGCGAGGACGGACCGGTCGTCTGCTATATCCACGGCGCGGGCGGGAGTCACGGGATCTGGACCGAACAGTGCTCGAATTCGGACTCCCCACCGGCCGTCGTCCCGGATCTGTCCGGACACGGCGAAAGCGACGACGTCTCGACCGCCCCCGGGCGCGAAACGTTGGATGCATACGCGGAGGACGTCGTCGCCGTCTGTGCGGAGACGGGCGCGACCGTCCTCTGTGGAAACTCGATGGGAGGCGCCGTCGCGATGTGGGCGATACTCGAACACGGCCTCGAACCGGCTGCTCTCGTTCTCGCCGACACCGGCGCGAAGCTCTCCGTCGATTCGGCGTTTCTCGACGGACTCGGATCGGATTTCGAGGCCGCGATCGAGTCACTACACGCCCCGGGGACACTGTTTCACGAACCGACGGAGCGAATGGTCGGCCCGTCGAAACGGAGTCTCAGGGCGGCCGGCCGGGCCGTCACGCTTCGGGATTTCGAGACGTGTGACGCCTTCGACGTTCGCGAACGGATGGACGAGGTGGTGGTCCCGACGCTCGCCGTCTGTGGCGAACACGATCCAATGACACCTCCGGCGTTTCACGAGTATCTGGCCGCGAAGCTGCCCGACTGCGTGTTTCGGGAGATCGCGGACGCGGCGCATCTTCCGATGCTCGAGCGGCCGTCGGCGTTCGACGATGCGATCCGGTCGTTTCTCCACCCGTAGCGGCCCGGATTACAACCGTTCGGCGGCGTTTTTTTCGATGAGGACGTCGGCGTTCGGCTCCGGCAGCGTGACGACGTCCTCCGGGCCGAGGTCGTAATCGCGGTCGTCCGCCCCGACGATCTCGCCGATATCCGCGGTGATGCGGACGGTGGTCCGGGGGACGCCGACGACGCCTGAGGGCGGTTCCGAATCTGTGTCTCCCGTGGACGAACCACCAGCGCGGTCCGCTCGGGTGTCGTCGGGCCGCGTTTCCCCGACAGCGGGCGTCTCGGCGACGGGGTCGTCCGCCGACCCTGAAACGTCGTCCACGGCCGACGGCGGGGAGTCCGGCGACACCGCCTCGACGGAGGGCACGTCGGGGGCGGTCGCCGCGCCCGCCCCCGTCGACTCCTCCGGTGGGGTCGGGTCGGCCGTCGGTTCCACGGGGCCGGCGGACGACGTATCGCCCATCAACTCGGCGGCGCTGACGCCGTCGTCCGCCGCGGCGGCCGTCGACTCGGGCGGGGCGCCCGGGGCGGGCCTATCCTCGCCGCCGGATCCGTCGTCGAGACCGTACTCGGGCTCCTCTTCGTCGACGGAACACGACACCGACGGCGCGTCGCCGTCGAGGATCGAGAGGACGGTCTCGCGGTTCTTCTCGATCCGGGCGACGAGCGTCTCGAAGAGGTCGGCTTCCTCGCTCGTCAGTCCGTCCTCCTCGACCGGCATCCCCGCGGCCGCGATGGAGGCTTTTTTGACGACTTTGCCGACGCGCCGCTCGTAGATCGCCTCGACAGTCGATTCGGCGGTCTCGATGTCGTCCGTGAGTCGCCTGACTTCCGGTTCGGAGAAGGGGTCGTCCGCGGCCTCGACTGCCCGCGCGCGCTTCTCGTTGAGTTCGCCGATAAACGTCCCGACCTCCGAATAAAACGACGATCGCAGGTGCTGGAGGTCGCTGGACTGGCGCTCGCGTGCCTGTACGGATTGTAGTTCGTCGAGATTCATTCTCCTGCCTTGCTCGCGTGTCCGCGGGCCATCGCGAAGACGCCCACGTGCTCCGGGACGGAACGGACACCCTCCGGAAGCCTAAAGCTTTCGCCGCGGAGTTCGATCGTCGTTTCCTCGCGGGCGAACACGGTGATCTCGTTTCCGAGGAACGTCTCGGGGACGGCGTCCGAGAGGGGGTCGAACGCATCGAGATCCGTCCGATCGATGGGCGTGACGGCCAACCCGGTCCCGCCGTGGAGGCTTCCGGGGAGCCGGATCAAGCGGTTGATATCCGTCGTGACGGGTTCGTCGATCGGCGCCGACTGCGCCTCGACGACCTCGCCGAAGAGGTGACGCGCGAGTCCGTACACCGCGGGGTGGACGTCGATGTTCCCCGCCTCGAGCTCCGCCCGGTTGTTTGTCGCGGCGTTGAGCGTCGCCATCGCCTTTCCTTCCCCGATGCCGTCGAACTCCCTGAGCCGCGCGACGGCGTCGTCGGTGTCGGTCGCGAGCAGCTCGTCGAGGAAGGCGTCGAGCCTGGTTTTCGTTCGTCCAGCCCAGCCGCCGTCGGGGAGCGTCCGCTTCTGTGCCGGGGAACTCCGGCCCGCGCTCCCCGAGACAGCACGGGTCGCGACGATGTCGTCGAACTCGATGCCCTCCCCGAGAACGTACTCGACGATCTCCCGGCGCGCGCGCCGACCCAACTCGAGAACGTCGTCGCGGCGGACGTGGACGTGATACCCCCGTCCGCCGGAGAAGACGACCTCGAGATCCTCGAAGCCGAAATCGGACTCAAGGAGGTCGAGCAGGCGGAGCAACGCGCCCTTGCATTCGGCCAGCATGTCGGCGTAGCTCGTCGTCTCGGGATCGACGCCCGGGAGGTGATCGGCGTCGAGGTCGAAGACGAGATCCGATCCGCGCCAACCCTTCGCACCCATCGATCCCGCGCCGGGGTCGTCGTACCGACCCGCCGAAAAATACACGTGTCGCGGCCGTTCGGCGGCCAAAAATCCGCCGAGGTCGCCGCCACCGGCGAGGTCGAGAAGCGAGTGATGTCTGACCATCGTCGTTCCGCCGGAGCCCCACGTGATATACCCCCACTCCCGTTCGTTCCCGGCGGGCGGCGGCGACACGTCGGTTCGGCGGTAGTGGTCGCCGAACCGACCTTTGAGATACTCACGGGTGCGGCCGTCCATACCCCGGCTTCGACAGGCGGGTGAAAAAGCGTTGCCTCTCGATCACGCGCCCGGACCTCCCGCGACGTTACGCCCCGGGGACGAACCGCGAGAGCTTCGAGGCCAGCCCCCCATCGCCGAGCCGGAGGTAGTAGGCGTCGCCGCGGTCCTCGTAGTAGTTTTCGACGCGGCGTTCGACCTCGAAGCCGAGATGTTTATAAAAGGAGAGCGCCTCGTCGTTGGTCGCACGGGCGTGGCAGGTGACTGAACTGTGGTCCTCGGCGACCGCGGCGACGAGCTGTCGGCCGAATCCCTCCCCCCGGTACTCGGGGGCGACGGCCAAAAAGAGGATGTAGCCGTCCCGGCGTGTCGAGGCGAACCCGACGAGCGTCTCCTCGTCGTACCCCGGTTCGACGAGTGCATACACTTTCGAGCGACGGTACGCGTCGGTGAAGAACCCGCGTCGCTGTTTGAGGACGCCCTCCCGGCGGCGGATACGCTCCTTTAATACCCACGCGTCTTCGACGAATCCGTCGTCACCGGTGTCGAACGCACGGAGCTCGATGGTGACACTCACTGCCATACTGTACGGATCGGTCGAATATAACTCCACCGCCCGAGCCCCGGGAGCGCCCGCGGCTGCCCACAAGGCTTTCGACCGATCGGCGTGTCACGGTCCCCAATGGGGTTTTCAGATCACGAGGGGTCGCGGCCGCCACCCGGGACGATCGAAACGCTCAGGGATGCATTCATCCGCGGGCTGGCGATACTGCTGCCGCTCGTCGTGACGCTGCTCATCGTTTCGATCGCACTCGGATTCATCGCGGGCGCGATCAGCCCACTCGTCACCGCGATCGTCGAGATTCCGGGGATCGAAAGCCGTACCGTCGTGACCGTCGTGACCCTTGCGTTGTTTTTTGCCCTTGCTGTCGGAGTCGGCCTCGGAGCCGAGTACAGTTCTGAGAGCGGTCGGATCGGCGCACAGTTCGACGCGTTTATGGCTTCGATCCCCGGCATCGGGTCCCTCTACAACGGGTTCAACGAGGTGAGCGAACTCCTGTTGGACTCCGACACCGACAGCTTCCAAGAGGTCAAGCTCGTCGAATACCCGACGGAGGGATCCTACGTTGTCGCGTTCAAGACCGCGGAGACGCCCGAACGGATCACGTCGGCGGCCGGCGGGGCACAGATGGTGACGCTGTTCGTTCCGATGGCCCCCAACCCGGTGATGGGGGGATTCGTCATCCACGTCGAACGGGACCGCGTTGCCGACCTCGACCTCACCGTCGAGGAGGGGATACGGTCGGTCGTCACAAGCGGTGTCGCGGTCGGCGACGGACCGATGGGATCCGAATCCGAGGCCGGACTGAATCAGTCCCGCATCGGTAGGGCCGACGCGATGACGGCCGGTGTCGATCCGGAGGGACCGGACGAGCTTGATTCGGAGCCTAAGCTCGATGACGACGCCACCGAACGGACGGGCGACGACGGGGCGAGCCGATGAGCTTCGAACTCAAAGCACACACCGCGGACATCGCCGTGGAAGCGACCGGACGAACGCTTTCTACGGTTTTCGAAGCCGCCGCGGCCGGACTGTCGGCCGCCCACTCCGAATCGATCCCCGCCGGCGGCGACCGGTTTCACCTGACGGTCGCCGCCGAGTCGATGGAGGCGTTGTTGTTCGATTATCTCGACGAACTCATTTATCAACGGGACGTTCGAAACGCGTTGCCCACCGACCACCACGTATCGATCGTCGACAATGACGGCGACGACGGATCGGTCACTCTCGAGGCCTCCGCTCGCGGAGTCCCGATCGAGGGGATCGGTGCCCGCGAGATCAAGGCGGTGACGTACTCGGAGATGGCGCTCGAACGGACCCCGGAGGGGTGGCGAGCCTACGTCGTGTTTGACGTGTGATCGTCGCCGTCGCTGTTCCGGGGAGGGCGGCCTGAGGCCGACGGTCTCTCCCGAGGCGTGCCGTCCACTCACCGACCGGAATCGGGGCCAGGCAAGGGGTCGGACGGATCGATACAGACAGTTTTATACCGTGCCGAACCCGAAGCAAAAACACCGCTCGCTTGGTGTAGCCCGGCCAATCATATCGGCCTTTCGAGCCGATGACAGGGGTTCAAATCCCCTAGCGAGCATTCTCGGATCCCCCTGTTCGGAGCCGAACTCCACTGATTGCCATGCCCAGCGACGACACCACACGCACGGCCGACGCCGGGATGCACCACACCGGATTGACAGTCTCGGACCTCGATGAGTCGGTCGCTTTTTATACCGACGTGCTCGGCTGTTCGGTCGAGTCCCGATTTTCGGTTTCCGGCGACGCGTTCGAGACGGTCGTCGAAGCCGACGGTGTCTCGGGGCGGTTCGTTCATCTCGATGGCGGGGGGAGTCGGATCGAACTCGTCGAGTACGACCCGGCCGACTCGCCGCGCGATCCGGCGGCGATCCCCCAACCCGGCGGCACGCATCTCGCCTTCGCGGTCGACGATGTCGACGCCTTTGTCGACGGGCTGCCCGATTTCGTCGACCGGTTGAGCGAGCCCCGGACGACCGAGAGCGGAACGCGGCTGGTGTTCGTCCGCGATCCGGACGGGAACCTCGTGGAACTGCTCGAGGCGTAGGGCCCACGCGTCGACCGTCATCGCTTTGTACCGTCGCCGGCCAGATGTTGACGATGCGAGCTCGCGCAGCCGCTCCGGCGGCCGGAACCGTTTTGAACGCCCTCGCGAACGGCTACGGCTCCGCCTTCGCCATCGACGCCTACACCGAAGCGACCGTCGAACTCGACGGCTCCGGGACTGTGGACGGCGAGGCTGCGGGCGAACCGGACGCCGACACGCGGCTCATCGAACGCTGCGTCGAGTCGGTCGTCGAACGGTTCGGCGACGGCGAAGGCGGACACGTCCGAACCGAGAGCGAAGTCCCGATGGCGTCGGGGTTGAAAAGTTCGAGCGCCGCCGCGAACGCGACGGTTCTCGCGACGCTTGCGGCACTCGACGTCGATATCGATAGAGAGGACGCCTGCCGGATCGGCGTCGAGGCGGCCAGAGACGCCGGCGTCACCGTCACCGGCGCCTTCGACGACGCGTCGGCGTCGATGCTCGGTGGAGTAACGGTCACGGACAACACCGAGGACGAGCTACTCGGGCGGGAGGAGCCCGACTGGCACGTGCTCGTCTACACTCCCGACGAGCGGGGATTTTCCTCCGACGCCGACGTATCGAGATGTGAACGGATCGCGCCGATGGCGGATATCGCCCTCGGGTTGGCGACTGACGGCGAGTACCGCGACGCGATGTGCGTCAACGGGTTCGCCTTCTGTGCGGCGCTGGATCGCTCGACGGAACCGATCGTCGAGGCGTTGCCGAACGCGGCCGCCTCGCTTTCGGGAACCGGGCCGAGCTACACCGCCGTCGGCGACCGCGAGACGCTGGCGCGGCTCGCCGACACCTGGAGCCAACGGACGGGAGAGACATGGCTGACAACGACACAACAGACGGGAGCAACGATACGATGATGGCCGGCGATCCGGCGGAGATGGATCTTGACGAACTCCGGCGCGAAATCAGGACCATCGACCACGAGATCGTCGAACTGATCGCACAGCGAACCTACGTCGCCGAGAGCATCGCGGCGGTCAAACGCGAGCAGGGGCTGCCGACGACGGACGAGTCCCAAGAGGAGGCAGTCATGGAGCGGGCCGGCGTCAACGCCGAACAGTTCGACGTGGATGCGAACCTCGTCAAAGCCATCTTCAGGCTGTTGATCGAGTTGAACAAAGTAGAGCAAAGACATAATAGGAAAACCGACTGACCGCGGCGGGATTGGCGATTCTTAGAATAGGTGTTTATATACTGTTCAAGTAGCAATCAGCAAAACCAGCAGACCGCGCGGACCCGATAAATATGAGTCTGAGCATCGGCACTCACACGTCGTCAGTGTCTCGCTGGACATGGTACGTGATGATACACTCTATCTCGGGATTCTAACCTCTATCCTCATACTGTCGCCACGAAGATACGGCACGCAGTATACCTCTAGTTACCCTAGGAATGCACAGTCAGTATCTCAGCAAATTCGCACTAGTTATGCCATCACGAGGTAGCGACAATACTATAATGGCACACAACAAATGTATCAGTATGAGTGAGACTGAGGCGGCAACAGAAGAGGTGGCACGCGAGCAGAGCCAGCCGCTCACGCTCACCGCTGAGGACGGGCCTATTGAACTCGTTTTCCGTGATGGCCGCGTTGAAGACGATGACGCGTTCATCATGCCTGAAGAGTAAGACGGCTAATTGTACAGGCCGCTGGAGGACAACTCTTCCGTTAGTGCCTGCCGTGTGAACTCCGACTCTAGTGCTAATACCATCTCCTCAATTATATTCTCGTACTTCTCTTGACTCTGATTAAGAATTGGCTCGATTAGAACTACTTTGCCACCCTCGCCTATAATCCGGTGAAAATGCGTCTCAAAGTTTGAGTTGCCATTCCCCCAACTTCCATGAGTCCGAATTGATTCAAGCGGCATTAGGACTTGTACTCCGGATTCCCCCTCTCCGGGACTCATATTCAGTCCCATGAGGCCCCTATGGTGGATGGCATGGCGGATACCGAGTAATTCAGGAGTTTCGTGTTGAATGGGAGAACTGTGGATGAGGGTGACCCCAAATTCATCAATAGTCCGTTCGCAAACGTTCTGCAGTTGGTGTAGCATATTTCCGTACGCGTGAAGTGACCACTCCAAATCACTCAAATCTCGGCGGAGTTGAGCCCGTCCAGAGTATTCAAGATTGTAAGTCATTTTACACCGGTCAAGCGTATTTAAGCCATGATTGAGACGGTTTTGTAGTTCTGATTTGATGCTCTCAAGCTCCAGTATACGGCGAGCAGCCAGTTGAATATCTGCTTCTGGAGAGCTGCTCATACCACCTAGAATATTTATTAGAAGTTAATCGTAATGGATACGGTATCCAGACACCCGACAGGGAAAAGACACTCCAATAGTGTCCGGCGTATCTATGTCATGAGTGCGGCTATGATGTTGTTAGAGTATCCTGTGTTAACCAGAACACCGAATCACACACTTTCTCACCATATTGGACAAACCAATAGGACACCGGCCCATTAGATACCGAGTTTGAACACCGATTCCACATACGCATCCTCTACGTCTTCGTAGTACGTGTGGATATACCGATGAATCGCTGCCCGACCTGACCCGTGTTCATGCCCCGTTCTATCACCGCGCAGATATTGAACCCACAATTCAGGCATATTCGCTGTTACGCGGAACCACGTCGTGAACCAGTGCCGAGCATAATGTGGACTAATCGAGCGGAACTCATCCTCCACGCCATACTGGTAGCGGTTTAGGTCCACCCCAACAACGGCGACGGTTACCTACGACTTTCCTGTGAACCGCCTCGGGGTCAAGCCCCGAGGCATTCGCCTTGAACCGCCTGTAGAGGAGACACGGCGTATGATGGATTTCAGCTAGCAAAGCGGGAAAGCGAGGGAGTCGCTGACTGAAGACGACTCAGTTCACGCTCTTCGAGAGTTCGGCCCCTGCTTTGAATTTCACCCTGTCGGACGTGTTTCCGTCGTCCACGAGGTGTAGGCAATGACCGTCGAACGGATAACACGAACAGTACACGTCACCGTCCGACGAGACGGCTCCAGCAATCTCCTCTACAAGCTCACCGTCGGGAAGACTCCCCGTGATGACGGTGTCTTCGAGGTGTCCGAAGAACAGCTGTGCCCCAACTGGTGAAACGTCGTCTGGCAACAGGCGCAGAATCTCGTCCCCACTGACCCCTCCAGAGCGATTGATTTTGAAGTCGCTAAACGTTGCCTTCCCTGCACCACCTCCTGTCAACGCTGTAACCGAGTTCTTATAGAGGCAGGACTCATCGATTACCCACCCACACGAGTAGACGTACTGGTCGTTGTTCTTGTGTCGCTGGACGTGTAACAGCGCAGGGAACGGACACGGACAGCCTACGGGCTGTACGAGGACCTGACAAACAATCACCGACGTGGATGAAGCAGGCCCGGACTCACGCCCCCACTTATCCAGCGAATCGACATCAGTCGACCGTCCATCCGAACTCACACCAACCATCGACTTCGTATCGGACGCCGTGGGAGGACGGTTTGTCACATTTATGACGACAACCCCGGAGTCAGACGTGAGCACGTCGAGAGAACCGTACGTGTGAGTCGGTCCGGAAATGTTGGTTTGAGACGTGTTGCCTCCCCAGCAGTACACCGACTGCTCCGTTGATATGCTTGTGTTGTGCTGCTCACACGATTCGCCCTCGTCATCATCGTCTTCATCCGCTACTGCCGCCGTCTCGTAGGTGTTCTTCCCCCACGAGTAGACTTTCCCTTCTCCGTCCGCTCGACCAGTGACGAAATCGATAACCTGCTTTGGAGTAATCAGCGCATCAATACTCGGCCCGCCTCGGGGTACCCGTGCGTCGGGGAGGGTAATGACACACCGTTCGCCCAAGACGGGTTCTCCTTCGAGGTACTCGTACAGCCCGCGTATCTCGTCCTCGCTCGCACCAGTGAGCCGTTGGAGGCGTCGAATCGCGTCGCTCGGGCCGTCACCGGAGTCGTCGTCCGAATCCGGTCCACCCCCGAACGCGTTTTTTCTTTTGTTCGACCGAGTCGAGTTGTAATCCTGCGCAGGGGGCACATCGTCGTCCTCGTCGTCGAAGTCGTCGAAGTCGTCGTCGACTGGGCCGGCTTCACCGCGGTTCTCGTTCGAGCCCACCGAGTTGTAGTTCTGCCCGTCGACGGCCATCGCTGTGTTCGTCATCCACGCTTCGAGCTCGATCTCTCCCGAGAGAAACCGTTCTTCGACGCGAACAGTAGGGGAGAACTTGACGGTATCTCCAGCTGTAACGGGGATGAGTCCGTCTCCTCGAACCCCCCCAAACATGGCAGCAGGCGAGGCTCCAGTGTTCGTGGTCCTCGCGGCGAGGTGATTCACACAGCCACTCAGTCCACCGACTGCGACAACCCCACCCACCGCGAGGAGCTGACGACGACTGACGGTACCATCTACTACACCGGATGTATCGTTCTCTGGTCCTTGTGAACACATAATCAGGTCCTGAAGGCGACCGGACAGCATAAACATTCTTATATAAAAGAATTTAGTAATATCGGACTAATCCGATGCTCGGCGAAAATCGCTACCAGGTAGTGCTGTATCATTCTCCGGAAAGCCCCGGGGTCGTTCGAGAGAGCGGCGCTCTCTCGTGACGACGGAGTCGGTTTCGACGTGTATCGTCATCTATCGGCCCCTTTCTCACGGGCCTCAGCTTTCGCCTCTGTTTGATGCCGGCACGGATCTTCCCGACGGGCGCGTCACGTAACTCGCCTGCTGTTTCGCGGACCGCAGCGAGCGGGTCGTCTGCAACCGCGACGAGTTCAGTTCCGTCCTCGTGCGTGACGATATTCTCGCCGTATTTTTCTCGTACGCCTTTGGGGATGTACAGCCTCCCCTGACCGTCCGTTTCCGCTGACGTGGATGCAGCCGTGGTACCGTCGAGTGAAAATCTGAGTCGCCAAACTCCCAAAGCTACGCGATAGAGCTTTTTTCGACGAGGCTGCGATTCGAGTAGTTACGTCCGACAGTATGACTCCCGGGTACGGACGTGGGAGGGCGGAGAGCCGCCAGCCCATCAGACGGGTTTCTTCGGTCGATCCGGACCCTCGAGGGTGTCGCTTCGGTTCTCGATGAACTGCTTTATAATCCGCTCTTCAGCGCGGTGAAGCGTCTCGCTACAGGTCGATTTGGCGACGCCGAGCGCCTCGGCTAACTCCTCTTGGGTACAGTCCCGCGGCGTGTCGTAGTAGCCGTGTTCGGCCGCGGTTCGGATGACGCTCCATTGGTGGTCAGTCAGCGGTTGTTCGGATTCGATCTCCTGGTAGATCGAATCGATGGCGAAGGGGATACCCGACTCGTCGAGGTTCTCGCCCAGTTTCGAGAGGCGGTCCCGCGAGGTCGTCACCTCCCAGACGACGGTTCCATCCTGTATGGTGAACGGCATCTCGAGCGGAACGCCGGCCTGTTGGATCGGTTCTAACAGGAGCGGCACCGTCGTTTCGAGTTGGACGAGAGCCTCGTCGCCCCCATCGCTGAGGCGCTCGAGTTCCGCGATGGCTTCGTAGCTCCGCATCTCGTCGATGGCGGCCGCAGTGTCAGGGGCCGACAGTTCGACGAGGGCGACGCCGCGCTCGCCGTTCCGTACCGCCGCGAGCACCCGGAGTCGCATCTCGGGGTTCCGCCGCGTGAGGTCGCCGATCCAGATGGCGTCGGGAAGAGTGAGCGTGAGCGTGGCCCGAACCATCGTTACTCACCTCCGAACGGGGATCGCCACCGCGGCGATGCCGAACCGGTTCGGTCGAGTATTTTCGTTCCCATGTTCGAACGATACGGGCAAAGACATAAAAACCGGTTCTCCGATTCCCATATTGTTGTATTCGCTGAACCCGCGGCACAAGGGGGGTTTTCGACGGGTCCACATTGAATACCCGAACGCTCGTTCGGAGGAGCCGACGCTGTTCGGCCGGCTCAACGACGCATCGGTGCCGGGGACGCGCTCGACGCCTATGTTCGTGTCGCCGTGGCGACCCGCCGTCGACACCGTCCGGAAGCGGAACCCTTGTTAGCGGCCGTCCCGGCAGTACTCGCAATGAGTCTCGTCGACGCCACGGCCGTCAAACGGCTCGCCGACTGGGACGGCGACCGGCTCGAAGCGCTCGCCGCCGAGCACGGCACGCCGCTGTACGTCACCGACCTCGATCGGATCCGCGAGAACTTCGCGCGCTTCGAGTCCGCATTCGATTTCGCACACGTCATGTACGCCGCCAAGGCCAACACCGGCCGGGCCGTCGTCCGGACGCTGTACGACGCGGGCGCCGACATCGAGTGTGCGGCCGCCGGCGAGTTACACCGCGCGCTCGCCGCCGGGGTCGCCCCGGAGGACCTGCAGTACACCGCGGTCAATCCGCCCGATGGGGACCTCGACTACGCGGTCGATCTCTGGGCGGACACGCCCGAGCTGACGATCACGGCCGGTGCGGAAATGACGCTCGACCGGCTCGAATCCCGCGGCTTCGACGGTCGGCTCGCGTTGCGCGTCAACCCCGGAATCGGGACCGGCCACCACGAGAAGGTCGCGACGGGCAAGGACGCGAAGTTCGGGGTTCCCTACGAGGATGTCCCCGGCCTCGTCGAGTCGGCCCGCGACCGCTTCGAGTTCGTGGGACTCCACGCCCACGTCGGCAGCGGCGTCCTCTCCGGGGATCTCGAGGATCACCGACGCGCTCTACGGAAGGTCGCGGACCTCGCCGAAACGGTAGGCCGGATCGAGTTTCTCGACTTGGGCGGCGGCTTCGGCGTCCCGTATCGCCCCGAGGAACCGCCGCTCGACATCGAGGCCGCAGCGGAGATGGTTAAGGACGTGACCGCGGACATCGACGCGACGATCGCCTTGGAGCCTGGACGGTATCTCGTCGCCGACGCCGGGGCGTTGCTCACCCGGGTCAACACGATCAAGGCGACGACGGAGACGCGCGTCGTCGGCGTCGACGCCGGCCTCACGTCGTTGATCCGACCGGCGATGTTCGACTCCTATCACCACATCCGGAACGTGACCGGCGGCGACCGTGAACCGGTCGAATCCAGCGTTGGCGGGCCGCTGTGTACTAGCGCCGACGTGTTCTGTACCGACCGGCCGATCCCCCGGCCGGAGGCGGACGACCTCCTCGCGATCGGCAACGTCGGCGCGTACGGCATCAACCTCGCCAGCCAGTTCCACTCACAGCCGAAACCCGCCGAGGTCGCACTCGACGGTGGGACGGCGCGCGTGACCAGGCGGCGGGAGACGTTCGACGATCTGATGCGACTGGAGGAGGAGGCGCCCGGGAACCGCTGAGCGGTCGGTCGCCGGCAACCTCACCCGAGGAAGATATCGACGACGTTCCCCGATGAGTCGCCCCGGTACAGCTCCGAGTAGCCGCAGTTTGTGCAGGAGACGACGCTGAACCGCCGGTTCTGGATGTCGAAGAACTTCGAGAGACCGCTCCCGGTGGTCGCGATCGTGTCGGTCTCCGTATCGGTGTGCCCACACTTCGGGCAGCCTCGGCTGTCGCCGCCGAGGTCGGAGGGCTCGGTCGCCATGACCGATGTCGATCCGCCCTCGAAAAGTATCTTTCGCCGGTGCCCGAGCGGATGCCGCTACAGTTCGTCGACCAACTCGTCGCCCAGGCCCGTGTATCCCGTGGGCGTCAGCGCGTGGAGTTCCTCGCGGACGGATTCGTCGACGTCGAGCTCGGCGAAGAGGCCCCGGAGATCCTCGAGCGAGGCGCGCTGCCCCCGCGTAAGCTCCTTGATGCGCTCGTAGGCGTCGGTGTCGCCCTCGCGTCTGAGGATCGTCTGGACGGCCTCGCCGATCACCTCCGGGTTCGCCTCCAAGTCCTCACGCATGACGGCCTCGTTCGGGGTGACCTTCGAGAGGCCGGCCCCGGTCTTCGTATACGCGATGAGACAGTGCGCCAGCGCCGCACCCACGTTTCGCTTGACGGTCGAATCCGAGAGGTCACGCTGAAGTCGCGAGGTCGTAACGTAGTCGGCCAAGAAGGTGAGATCCGAGTTGGCTTTCGTCAGATTGCCCTCGCTGTTCTCGAAGTCGATCGGGTTTACTTTGTGCGGCATCGTCGACGAACCGGTTTCACCCGCCGTGGCCTCCTGACCGAGATACCGATCCGAGACGTAGAGCCACATGTCGAGGTCGAGGTCGCGCAAGACGTTGTTGACGCCGCGGAGCGCATCGAACACCGCCGCGAGGTCGTCACAGGGGTTGACCTGCGTCGAGAGGGCGGCGTGTTCGAGCCCGAGCGACTCGACGAACGACCGCGAGAATTCCCGCCAGTCGACATCGGGGTAGGCGGCGACGTGGGCGGCGTACGTTCCGGACGCGCCGGCGAGTTTGCCCGAGAGATCGGCCGTCGCCGCTTCGAGGCGAGCGAGCGCGCGGCCGAGGCGGGCGGCGTAGACGGCGAGTTCCTTGCCGTACGTCGTCGGCGTGGCCGGCTGGCCGTGGGTGCGCGCCAGCATCGGCAGCTCCCGATACCGCCTCGCGTCGGCCGCGAGCGTGTCCCTGAGTTCGCGTATCTTGGGGGCGATGACCTCGCCGATAGCCGATCCGAGGAGCAGGCGGTGGGCGAGGTTGTTCACGTCCTCGCTCGTCAGCCCGAAGTGGACCCACGGCCCCTGGGCTTGCTCCTCTGGCAGGTGGATCCGGATGAAGTACTCGATCGCCTTGACGTCGTGGTTCGTCGCGGAGTAGCCGGCGTGTCCCTCCGTTTCGAGCCGTTTGATCGCGTCGGCGTCGTCGGCGTCGAACGCATGGTACAGCTCCCGAAGCGCCGGTCGGGTGCCCTCCCCGAGTTCCAGCGGCGTCGCGTCGAGATCCGCCAGCGCGAGCAGGTACTCGACTTCGACCTCGACGCGGGTTCTCATGAGCGCTGCCTCGCTCGCGTACTCGGTGAGCGGTTCCGTATAACGTGCGTAGCGGCCGTCAAGCGGCGAGACGGCGTAGAGCGGACCCCGGTCTGTCATGCCTGAGGCTCCGTCGAGGCGCTGAAAAAGGGTGTCGGTCGCCGTGTCGAAGCGGCTCCGGCCACCGGGACGGTTTTGCCCCTCGAAACCGTACACCGAGTCGTGACGTTTTCGGCCGTACTCTTCGACCTCGACGGAACCCTCTGTGAGGGGGCGGACTCCGCGGAAGCCATCTACCGGGGGGCCTTCGAGGCGGCGGGGATCGACCCGTTCGGGACGCCGGACGAACTGTGGCCGGCGCTCGGCGATCCGCCGAATCACGACGACCCCGTCGGCTACCTCGCGGCCGGCTTCATACGGGTCGCCGCCCAGCACGGCCGGACGCCGGTCGACGCGACGGCGCTTGCCGAGGGCTTTCTCGACACCGTCGACTACGGGAACGTGAGGCCGAAACCGGGGGCGATCGAGGCGCTCGAGGCGGCGGCGGATGCCGCACGGATCGGGCTCGTGACCAACGGCCCGGCGTCGAGACAGACCGGAAAACTCGATACCTTGCCGTTCGGTGACGCCTTCGAGACGGTCGTCTACGCCGGCGATCTCCCGCGTCGAAAGCCGAACCGCGAGCCGTTCGATCTGGCGCTGTCCGAACTCGGCGTGTCCGCGGATGACGCCCTCTACGTCGGAAACTCCCTCGAATACGACGTTGCCGGCGCACAGAGCGCCGGCATCGAGGCCGCGTGGTGTCCGGGCGACGACCGGACAGATCCGGCTCCGTATCGGCCCGAGTACGTCCTCGAATCGCTGGATGATCTCCGGAAGATACTCGGAGCGAAGGAATGACCCGGCTGGTACGCGAGGCGATCGGGTCGGCGTTTCCGTCGGTCTCGGTGGCCTCGATCGAACGGCCGGCCGAAGGGAACCGCAAGGAAACGGCCTTCGTCACACTCGCCGACGGCCGACGCGTCGTCGTCCAGTTGTCGGACGATCCCGTGGCGCTCCGCACCGAAACCCGGCTGACCCGCGAGGTCGCCGACCGGACGACCGTGCCCGTCGTGAACGTGGTGGCCGATGGGGTGCTCGAGGGGCGCGGGTACCGTGTCACGGAGCGAGTCGAGGGAGAGAACCTCCACGAACGGTTCGTCTCCCTTTCCGACGGCGCACGACGGCGGATCGCCGGACGGTTCGGCGAGGTTTTGGGGGAACTACACGACGCCTTCGAGTTCGAGCGGTTCGGCCCGATCGTCGCGGCCGACGACGGGCTTCGAGCGACGGGCCCGGCGGTGTTCGGGGCGTGGCTCGACCGGTACACCGAGCAAGGCGTCGAAGCGCTGCCGGATGCGGTCGCCGATCTCGAGGGGCCGATCCGGGAGGCGGTCGGATCGTCGCCCGCTCGATCCCCGACACCGCGGCTGTTTCCGTGGGATCTCCGCCCGGGGAACGCGGTCGTCGACGGCGGGGAGATAGCCGCGTTCCTCGATTGGGGCGAACCGCTCTCGGGGAGCGCCGGGGTCGCCTTGGCGAAACTCGATCACCTCGTCGCCGACTGGTATCTCGAGGACGGATCGGAGCTCCGGACGGCGATACGGGACGGATACCGCGAGGCCCGGCCGATTCCGGACATCGGGCGGGGCGAGCGGGTCGCGGCGATCGTCGAGGCCGTCGTCGATTCCGACGGGGCCGTTACGCGTCCCGGCTATCCGGAACGGACCGGGGGCGAGGCCGTCGCGTTCCACCGTGAGCGACTCGTTTCGGCGCTTTGATCCACGATGGTGCATACATCGTATCACAAAGAGGGTTCAGTGGATGTGAGTGTACACAAAAGTGCATTACGCCGGGGCGACAACCGCAACTACTTTGCGCTCGGCGGGACCCGTTTCGGGCATGAAACTCGCCGGGATGGCTTCGAACCGCGGCCGGAACCTGCTACACATCGACGACACCGAACCGGGCGGCGCGGAGTTGGCCGTCGTGCTCTCGGACGAGGAGGACGCCCCCATCGTCGAGGCGGCGAGCGAGCGGGGGATCCCGACCGAAGTCGTAGCGCGAGGCAGCGAGGAATCACGGAACGACCACGAGCGCCGGATCGTCGAGCGCCTGTCGGAGTACGACGTCGACCTCGTCTGTCTCGACGGCTACATGCGGATCCTCACGGAGACGTTCCTCGGTGCGGCCCCCCGGACGCTCAACGTCCACCCGTCGCTTCTGCCCTCGTTTCCGGGCAGCAACGCCCACGAACAGGTCCTCGAGGCCGGCGTGTCCGTCACCGGCTGTACCGTTCACGTCGTCGACGAGACGATCGACGGCGGCCCCATCGTCACACAGGAGCCGGTGCCGGTGTACGAGGGTGACGGCCCCACAGACCTCGAGGAGCGCGTCCGGACCGACGCGGAGTTCAGTGCCTACCCCCGCGCGATACGGTGGTTCGCCGACGGCCGCGTCACTGTCTCCGAGGGTGAGGTTTCCGTTGACGGCGACGACGGCGGGCGGTTCCCGGCCCGCCGGATCACTTGCGAAGATCGCGGGCGAGAGCTTCGGTACGGCGAAAACCCCCACCAAAACGCCGCCGTGTATCGCGACTGGAGCGCCGAGGAAGCGAGCGTCGTCGCCGCCGACCAACTGAACCGGGGAGCCAAAGCGCTGTCGTACAACAACTACAACGACGCCGACGGCGCGTTGAGCCTTATCAAGGAGTTCGACGCGCCCGCGGCGGCGGTCATCAAACACACCAACCCCGCGGGCTGTGCGACCGCGGATTCGCTCGTGGCGGCCTACGAGGACGCCCTCTCGACGGACCCGATGAGCGCCTTCGGCGGCATCGTGGCGCTGAACCGGGCGTGTGACGCCGAAACCGCCGAGGCGATCGTCGACTCGTTCAAGGAGGTCGTCGTCGCGCCGGGCTACACCGACGCCGCCCTTGAGGTCCTCTCGGGGAAGGAGAACCTCCGAATCCAGGACGTCGGCGACCTCGACGGGATCTCCGAGCCGCTGACAGAGGGCGACCTCGTCGGTGGGCGGCTAATCCAAGAGCGCGACCACCGGTCGATCGCGCCGTCGGACCTCGAGACGGTCACCGACCGGGAACCGACCGACGAACAGTTCGAAACGATGTGTTTCGCCTGGCGGACGATCAAACACGTCAAATCGAACGCGATACTCCTCGCGACGGGCACCGAGACGGTCGGCGTCGGGATGGGGCAGGTCTCCCGCGTCGACGCCGTTCGGTTGGCGACCATGAAAGCCGACGAACACGCCGAGGGGAAGGAAGCGGCGGGGTCGGTGATGGCATCGGACGCCTTCTTCCCGTTCCCGGACGGTATTGAGGTCGCCGCCGAGGCCGGTATCGAGGCGGTCGTCCAGCCCGGCGGCTCCGTCAACGACGAGGACGTCATCGCGGCCGCGAACGAACACGACATCGCGATGGCTTTCACCGGTCGGCGGGCGTTCAAACACTGAGTCCGAAAATGTCTCAGACGGCGTCGGCGTCAGTGCTCGCGTTCCTCCGACACGACGGCGAGATCCTACTCGTTCGGGGGGGTGACACGGACCCGACGGGATCGGGACGCTGGGGGACCGTCTCGATCCCGATCGGCGCCTCGTCCTCGGTTCCCTCCACCGCGAACGTCCGGAAGCGACTCGCCCGCGAGGGGCACGTTTTCGATGCGACGCTCGTCCGGGTCGGCGAGTTCGACTCAGGGTCGAGCGACCGCGACGGGATCGTTTACCCGGCGCTTTTCGACTGCGCGTCCCGGGAGGTTGAACTCCCGACTACGACGGTCGAACGCGAGTGGGTCGCACCGACGGCGATCCACCGGCGGTCGACGGTCGACGGACTGTGGACGGCGTACGATCGGGTCCGGCCGACGGCTGCGACGGTGCGGGACGACGCCGAACACGGCTCGGAGTACGTTTCGATCAGGGCAATGGAGGTGCTCCGGGATACGGCCGGAGCCGTTCGAGCGGGCGGCAGCGACGCGGAGTCCGGCTGGGAGACAGCGGTCAGGACCGCCGAGGAACTGCTCCGTGCGCGCCCCAGCATGGCGGCTCCGAGAAACCGGGTGAACCGGATCGTTTCACGCTCGGCAGCCGATCGAACCGCGACGGCGATCGAGCGCGTCGCGATCGAGGAGATCGCTGCCGCGGTCGACGCCGGTCGCCGGGCGGCGAGCGAAGCCGTCCCGCTTGTCTCAGGGGCGACCGTCCTGACGCTCTCGCGGTCGGGGACGCTCCTGCCCGCGCTCGTCGAGGGCCCCGAGCGCGTGGTGATCGCCGAGTCCCGGCCGGGGCGTGAGGGCGTCGGTGTGGCCGAACGGGTCGCCGAGGCGGGTGCCGAAACCGCGCTCTGTGCCGATTCGGCGGTCGCATACGTCCTCGGCACCGAACCGATCGACGCCGTTTTGCTCGGCGCCGATACGGTGCTTCTGGACGGCACGCTCGTCAACAAGGTCGGCTCGCGCGGTGTGGCGGTCGCCGCGGCCGCCGAGGGGATACCGGTGTACGCCGTTACGGCGACCGACAAGATCAGTCCGGCGGCGTCGCCGGCCCTCGAAACCGGCCCCGGTTCGGCGGTGTACGACGGTGAGGGACCGATCGACGTCCTGAACCCGAGGTTCGACGTCACGCCGCCGCAGTACGTCAGCGGGTTCCTCACCGACGAGGGGCGGTTGGATGCGGAAACGGTGTCCGAGATCGCGTCGGCGCACGACGAACTCCGATCCTGGCGGCGCGATCGAGACGCATAACCCCGGTCCGGGAACGATATTGGGGTCCTAACCGAGAGCCAAACGCTCAAACCGTCGCGTCGAGAAACACCCCTCATGAACGTAAGCGTCGTCGGAAGCGGCTACGTCGGAACGACCCTCTCGGCGTGTCTCGCCGATCTCGGCCACGATGTCACCGCGGTCGACATCGATGAGGAGACCGTCGAGCGACTCAACGACGGCGAGACAACGATCCACGAAACGGGCCTCGACCCGCTCGTGTCGGCGTACGCCGGCGGCCGCCTGCGGGCGACGACGGACCACGCCGCGGCGGCCGAAACGGACGTGACCTTTCTCGCGGTCGGCACACCCGCCAATCCGGACGGCTCGATCGACGCGTCGATTCTGCTGGCGGCCGCCGAAGACATCGGCGAGGCGATCGCCGACAAGGGGGGCTACCACCTCGTCGTCGTCAAATCGACGGTCCTCCCCGACGTGATCGACGAGGAGTTGATCCCGACGATCGAGGCCGCTTCGGGCAAGACCGACGGCGAGGAGTTCGGCGTCGCGGTCAACCCCGAATTCCAGCGCGAAGGCAGCGCGGTCCAGGACTTCATGGAACCCGACAAGATCGTGTTGGGGACCGACGGCGACGAGCGCGCGCTGGATCTGCTGGCCGAACTCTACCAGCCGCTGATAAGCGACTGGGACATCCCTGTCGTCGAAACCGAGCGACGGGAGGCGGCAATGATCAAGTACGCCAACAACACGTTTTTGGCGGCGAAGATCAGCCTGATCAACGACATCGGGAACGTCTGCAAGGAGTTCGGCGTCGACGCCTACGAGGTCGCGGACGCCATCGGCCTCGACTCCCGCATCGGCGCGGAGTTCCTGCGGTCGGGGGTCGGGTGGGGCGGTTCATGTTTCCCGAAGGACACCGCCGCTCTCGTCGCCGGTGCCGAGGCCGCGGGCTACGAGCCGACGATGGTCGAGGCGACGATCGAACTCAACGATCGCCAGCCGGAGCGGTTACTCGAACTGCTCGATCGCCACGTCGACGCCGACGGCAAGCGGATCGCCGTGTTGGGGTTGGCGTTCAAACCCGGGACGGACGACATCCGGGGGACCCGCGCTCGACCGGTGATCGGGGGGCTGCTCGACCGCGGTGCCGAGGTAGTCGCTTACGACCCGCGTGCGAGCGACGTGATGGCCGAGGAGTTCCCGGACGTCGAGTACGTCGAATCGGCGGCGGCGGCACTCGAAGACGCCTACGGCGCCGCGGTCGTCACCGACTGGCCGGAGTTCGGCGACCTCGATGAGGAGTTCGACGCGATGGCCGATCCCGTCGTCGTCGACGGCCGCCGAGTCATAGAGCGACGCGACGGGATCACCTACGAGGGGCTGACCTGGTAGGGACCCGAGGGCCCAAACGAGCGATTCGGAACGGCGAGCGTCGCAAGACCGGCCCGGCGAACCGAGCGAAATCGCGCCGAATTTACTATCCCCGCCCTCATACCCCGTATGCGCCAGTTCATCGTGCTCGCGCACGAACTCCCCGCGTCGGCCGACGTCAGTCTCGATGACCTTCCGGGGACGGGGCGGCTCGACCTCCTCTCCCGATGCGTCACGAGCGCGTTGCTTCTCTCACACGACATCCGCGATGCCGCTCGGATCGACCTGCTCGTCGACGGGTACGTCGTCGGGTTCGACGGATCGGAACTCAGACGCCTCAACCCCGACGAGCGCTCGACGGCGGCGCGGATCCGCGACGCGCTCGGGGCCCGCGAGGGGGCGATCGGGTCGATGGCCGCCACTCCCTCACCCGGCGTCTCGATCAGAAAAGGGGACCTCGCTTCGGTCATCGATGGGCTTCCCCCCGAGACGACGCTCGTCGAACTCCACTCCGATGGGCGGCCCGCATGCGAGTGTCTCCCCCCGACCGATCCCGTTTTTGTTCTTTCCGATCACCGCCAGTTCGCGGACGCGGAGGCGGATCTTCTGGAACGCCGGGCGGACGAGCGCCTCTCGCTCGGCCCCGAGGCTCTCCACGCCGACCAGGCGATCATCGTCGCGCACAACTATCTCGATACGGACGGCTACACCGAATACTAGCACCACTCAGTGCGGCCAGGGGCCGTACGTACCCAGTTTGGGCAGTAAAATCGGGGGATACCTATCTTGATTGGTACTGCTATTATAAGCGAACCCGACCAATCATGTACTGTATGCAAACCATCATCGATGACCGACGGTCGATCTACATCCACCGAAACTCCTCGGTCGAGAAGCTCCCGGTAACCGGATCGGTCTCGCTCCCAAAGGTCGCAAATACCGAAGCCTTTGTTCCGGACCACATGGACGACCCGAAAATATACCCCGGCGACGTCATGGTCGGTGTCAAAAACGGGGAAATAAACTTCGGCGAACTCGTCGTCGACCGCGCTGACGACGCGGTGATCACCGTTCCACTCAAAAAGGGGACGCCGCGGTTCGTCCCGGATAACATCTTTACAGCACGGATCTACCAGTCCGACGAGATTCACATCTACGAGGGCGTCGGATCGGTGATCGAGGAATCCGACGTGGAGTTCGACGTCTCGAAACTCACGACGCCCGAAAAGCGGGACCGACCGCGGTAACCGCCCGCCGGAACGGGCCCTCGGCGAACCGGCGAACAGAGTCCGCGTCCGGTGGCGATCGTCGGTTCCGTGGGACGACCCGTTTTCACTGCACACATTATGAAACTACAGGCCATCCGCGTCCAAAATTACAAAAGTATCGACGACTCGGGATGGGTCGATATCCACGACCTCACCTGTCTGATCGGCAAGAACGAATCGGGGAAGACGGCGTTCATGGAGGCGATCGAACTGCTTAATCCGACGTACGGCACGGAGATCGAGCCGTACGACATGTATCCCCGAAGCCGGTGGCCGGAGTACAGCGATCGCCACGAGGAGGACCCGGATCCCCTCGTGAGCGCGCGGCTCATCCTCGACGACAACGAGCGTTCGCTGCTGGCGGCCCGCGTCGACGAGCTCCCGTCCTCCGAGGTGCTCGTCACAAAAACGTATGCGGGCGAACTCCGCTGGGAGTTCGATATCGACGAGGCCGCATACGTCGACCGGGTGGTCTCGGATCACGACGTGCCCGGATCGATCGCCGCGGACCTCCGGCAAGCGGAGACGGTCGCCGAGTTGCGCTCCGCCGTCGGCGACGCCGACGACGGCTCGGTCGACGAGCTTTCGGCGACGATCCCCGAGGGCTCGGTCGATCGGTTCGTCAACGAGCTCGGGAACGAACTCCTCGCCCCGGAGCTTCCCGAGTTCCGGTACGTCGGCGAGTACACGATCCTCGATTCGGAGATCGAAATCGGCCCGTTCCTCGACAGACAGCGCGAGGGGGAAGCCACCGCGTCCGACCGGGTGTTCCACTCGCTGTTATCCGTCGCTGGCCTCGACATCGAGTCGCTCGGCGACGACGACTGGGAGCGGACCCTCACGGAGTTGGAAGCCGCCTCGGCCGAGATCACCGAGGCGGTCACGCGTTACTGGAGCCAGGCCGACAACCTCGGGATCGATCTTCGGAGCGTCGGGGACGGCGACACGCGAACGCTCGCGCTCCGGGTCGAGAGCGCCCGGCACGGTGTCAGCGTCAGTTTCGACCAGCGGTCACGAGGGCTCAGGTGGTTCTTTTCGACGGTGTGTACCGTCTCGGATCTCCGATCGGCGGACGAGAACGTCGTCCTGCTGCTCGATGAGCCCGGCCTACACCTCCACGCAAAGGCCAAACGCGAGTTCCTCACGTTCCTCGAACGCGAGTTCGCGGACGAGCAGACGCTCGTCTACAGCACCCACTCGCCGTTCATGATAGACACCGATCGCGCCCACCGGACGAAACTTATCTCGAAGGACGGCGACGGCCGAACGACCGTCCTCGACGATCCCTCGGAGGCCGACTCCTACACCCGGTTCCCGTTGCAGAACGTTTTCGAACTCGACGTGATGAGCACGGTGCTATCGCGTTCCCAGCTGCTTCTTCTCCGGGATGCGACGACGTACAAATATCTGTATAATATCTCGGAGCTGCTCGAGGACACCGACACCCGCGGGCTCGATTACCGGTGGACGGCGCTGCCGATCGGCTCTCTGGATAACCTCGAGACGGTCCGGGCGCTGTTCGACATGGAGGGTCGCGATGTCGCGGTCGTCCAGGAGGGGCCCGAAGCCGGTTGGTCGCCGCCCGGGAACGTCACCGTCGCCGCGGTCGAATCCCACGTCGACGTCAGGGGCGATGCGACAATCGAGGACGTGCTTTCGACGTCGTTTTACCTCGATCTCGCGAGCCGGGCGTACGCCGGGGTGCTCGCCGACGCCGACGGCGACGTCCCCGACCGGATCACAGAGGCCGAACTGGATTCGGTCGCCCCCGAGGGGCCGATCGTCGAGCGTCTCCGGGCGTACTTCGAGGCCCACGACCTCGCCGGCGGAACGTTCGACCGGAGCCGGCCCGCCGATCACCTCCAGCGACACCGCTCGAAGTTCGTCGAAACCCTCGATATGGAAACCAAACGGCGGTTCGGCACCTTCGCCCGGGAACTGAACTCGACGCTGGAGGAGTTCGACGGCAAATCGCGGCGCAGTCAGTCGTTCTTGGGCTCGCTTTTCGGGGGCTAACCGCCGCCGCCGGTCGCCCTTTCGGAAGGATTAAAAGATCCAACGGCTTTTGTTCAGGTGCGGGCCGGTGGGGTAGCTTGGTATCCTTCGGCCTTCGGGTGGCCGTAACCACGATTCAAATTCGTGCCGGCCCACTTTCCGCCCGCATCTCGCCCCCGGAGTGTCCTACTTCGGGCGGCCGTAACCACGTCCTCGTGAGCGAAGCGAACGAGGGCTCGCGGAGCTTGCTCCGCGGCGATTCAAATTCGTGCCGGCCCACTTTCCGCCCGCGCCCCAACGCCCGCGGGCGGTAACGAAGCGGTCCCGGGGGCGCATAGCGCGATGCGACGGCCGAATTTGAAGCCTCCGGGACACAGCGCGAGCGGGGTGAGCGACCGTCTTTGTCCGGTTCAAATCCCTGTAGGCCCGCCTTTCCCGCGTTTTCTGCCATCCAGCGTGAGCAGGGACGTACCGACCGTTGGTGTCACACAGTTACGGAATATTCGAGGCGAAAGCCTCGTTCTTCAGGGCGGGGACGAAGCCGACATGACATACCACTTTCCACGTGACTGTGGCTCTCTGTAATCCCAGCGTTTATCCGCCCTCCAGTCGCTCTGGCGGGCCGAGTACCACGGGGTCACCGACGAGGAGGCGCTGGCGGCGTTCCGCGAGTTGAGCGAGGCAGAGGGGATCATCCCCGCTCTCGAGCCGAGCCACGCCATCGCGTTGGCGATCAAACTCGCCGAGGAGGGCCGCCACGGGACGACCCTGATAAACCTCCGTGGACGCGGGGATAACGACATGCAGACCGCGGCCGAGAAGTTCGATCTGCAGTGAAGTGGGTCCCGGGCGGACGACCGGCCCGGCTGCCTCGGGGGCCGCGTTTATGAGCCGTGCGATCGTACGTCCGGTATGCCAATGAAGCAGTCCGGTGCGGGCGAGTTGACGGTCATAGACCGGTTCGACGGGGGTGTCGGGTGGATCGCACACCCCGAGGAGACGATGCGGCGCGCCTCCCACGCCGTCGAGAGCGACGGCGGCTTGTGGATCATCGATCCCGTCGACGCGGCGGGGCTCGACGACCTTCTGGCGGAGTACGCCGACCCCGAGGGCGTGGTCGTGTTGCTCGACCGGCACAAACGCGACGCGGCAGCGGTCGCGAACCGCCACGACGTCGCGGTGTACGTCCCGGGGTGGATGGACGGTGTCGGAAAAAAGCTGGACGCCCCGACCAGGCAGTTCGGACGGGAACTCGCGGGCTTCGAAGTCGGCCGCCTCATCGACAACCCGCTGTGGCAGGAGGCGACGCTTTTCGACGGCGAGACGCTCGTCGTTCCGGAAGCGCTCGGGACCGCCGAGTACTTCCGAGCGCCCGAGGAGGCCGTCGGCGTCCACCCGATGCTTCGGGTCCTGCCGCCGACGGACCTTCGTGAGTACAACCCGGATCGACTGCTCGTCGGCCACGGTGAGGGGGTTTTCGAGGACGTCGGCCGCGCCATCCGACGGGCGGTCGACGGCGGTCGAAAGCGTGCGATCCCGCTGTATCTCAAGAACGTCCGCGGGCTGGTGGGCCGTCGATGATCGCGGCGACCGGTACTGGAACCGACCGTGTCCGATCGACCCGCCGGGAGCGCGCATGAAGATCCTCCTCACGAACGACGACGGGATCGACGCGGTCGGGATCCGGACGGTGTACGATCGGCTCTCGTCGATCGCGGACGTAACGGCCGTCGCGCCGGCCGACGATCAAAGCTCCGTCGGCAGACAGCTCTCCCGATCGGTCGAGTTGTACGAACACGAGATGGGGTACGCCGTCGAGGGGACGCCGGGCGACTGCGTCATCGCCGCCCTCGGCTCGCTGGATATCGACCCCGACATCGTCGTCGCCGGCGCAAACCAGGGGGCGAACCTCGGTACGTACGTCCTCGGGCGTTCGGGAACGGTCTCCGCCGCCGTCGAGGCCGCCTTTTTCGACGTCCCGGCGATCGCGGCCTCGGTGTACTTTCCCGCCGGGGAGTTCAATTTCGAGGAGTTCACTGCCGACCCCGGGCAGTTCCGCGAGGCGGCGCGTGCCGTCGAATATCTCGTCGAACACGCGCCGAACGTCGGCGTCTTCGAGACGGCGGACTACCTCAACGTCAACGCGCCGATTCCACCCGAGGAGGGGTTCGCGCCGATGGAGGTTACGCGACCCTCACACGTGTACAAGATGGATGCCGAGCGGGACGGCAACGGGACGGTCCGCATCCACGACCGCATCTGGGAGCTGATGGCGGAGGGATCGGTTCCGGACCCCACCGGGAGCGACCGTCGAGCCGTCTTGGAGGGTCGTATCAGTGTCTCGCCGCTGACGGCTCCCCACACCACGACCAATCACGAGGCGCTTTCGGGGCTCGCCGAAGCGTACTGATCCCTCGCCGACGACGGTTGGCGCCGTTACTCCCCGTTCGTTTGTCCGCGCTTCCGGATATCGGGCGCGACCGCCCACAGGATTACCGCACCGATCATCGCCGCGCCGAGAAGCGCGGTTTCGGCAAGGGAGACGTCAATCCCGAGATGGACGAACACGGTTCGCATCTCGATGATTACGGGCACCATCACGACGATTGCGACGAGCAACCCGACTGGGCTGACCCGCATCACGGAATCACCTCCGCGATCGTATCGGCGGCGATCTGCCCCGCGAAGACAACGGTGTCGATGAACTGCGGCGAGGGGCTCCCGCCGGGACCGAAGAGGCCGCCGCGGCTGATGATCGACGCCAGTGGCAAGGAGTACGCGAGGATCACGAGCACGACGGCGATGACCGTCCAGAGTTTCAGGTTATCGAGCACGCGGGGGGCGTCTTCGGGGCCCGAGAGCGTGTCCGCGTAGCCGTTATCGACGATGTCGTCGGTTTTGCTTCCCAGCACAGTCATACCCATAACGACGAGGAAGAGAACAGTCGAGACGAAAAGCAACGTTCCGCCGATGGCGACCTGCATATTGAGTTCACCCATCGATCCGACGGCGACGTCGTACTCGAAGCCACGATACTCCGGTTCGGCGGTTCGGCGGGGGACGCCGATCAGGCCCTGTCGGTGCATCGCATTGCTCATGAACGTCATGCCGAGGAACCAGATCAGGACCTGAGCGAGCCCGACACCCTTCCCCCACAGCTTCTTACCCGTCACCTGTGGGACGAACCAGTAGCTGACGGCCATAAAGGTCAATGCGACGGCCGTTCCGATGGTGAGATGGAAGTGTCCGACGACCCACCACGTGTTGTGGACGAGGTAGTTGATGTTCATGCCGGCGTTTATCATCCCGGAGAAGCCGGCGGCCGCGAACATCAACCCGGCGAGGGCCATCCCGGCGAAGACGGGATCACGCCACGGGAGCGCCCGGAGCCAGCCGAAGTAGCCCGACCCGCCGCGCTGGCGTGCGCCGTGTTCCATACTGGCGACGACGGTGAAGGCGGTCAATAAACTGGGCAGCAACAGGAACATGGTGTTCACCATCGCGATGAACTTAAACCCCTCCGCGATCCCCGGATCGAGGTACTGGTGGTGGATCCCCGTCGGGGTCGAGAGAATCAAGAAGAGAACGAACACGACGCGTGCGAGCGGATCGCTGAACAGTTTGCCGCCCGAGATCTTCGGCAACATGACGTACCACAGCATGTACGCCGGCATCAGCCAAAAGTAAACGACGGCGTGGCCGAAGTACCAAAACAGCGTCCGGGTCAACAGCGCGTTAACCTGATCGATGATCCCGAGCGACCAGGGGAGCAAAAAGACGAGCACCGAGACGGCGACGCCGAGGCTGGAGAGATACCAAAACAGCGTCGTCGTCAGAACCATAAACGTCGGCAGCGGGATTCGCTCGTCCGGATTTTCGGATTTCCAGGCCCACCACGAACGGAACCAGTCGACGCCCGCCAGCCACGTCCCGACGATGAACAGCACGAGGCCGAGATAGAACAGCGGATGCGGCTGCAGCGGCGCGTAGAACGTATACAGGACCGCGGCGCTCATCTCGACGCCCGGAATCAACCCGCCGATGATGGCGACACCCGCGAGCAAGGTTCCGACCGACATCAGGCCGAACCACACCCATGTGAACCGGATGTCCTCGACGCCGCGCTCGAGGCTAGTCGTGACCGCCCAGGTGAACACGGCTACGAGAAAGAAGATCGTAAACGTCAACACCAACAGAACGGCGTGCAGGGTGAGCATCGAGTAGTAGTCCCCTGCCGTGAAAAGCTCCGAAGCCTCGTAGATCCGGAATATGTCGAGGCGGTTGAACACCTGAAGCAACCCGACGAACGCGCCGATTCCCAGAGCGACGAAGGCGGTGAGAAACGCCGACCTGATCACCTTCGCCTCGGCGGGGAACTGATCGAGGTAGGTGCCGGAGTTCGCGCTCATCAGGCATCACCCTCGTACTCGTCTTCGGGAACGACGACTAGTGTGCCCTCCATGTCGTGGTGACCGGCTCCGCAGTACTCGCTACAGAGGACCCCGTACTCGCCCGGTTCGTCGACCTCGAACGTTATGCTCGCGACCTCACCGGGGATGACCATCGTGTTCGCGTTCGTACCGACGACGCTGTAACTGTGGATCACGTCCTCGCTCGTGACGTGTATCGTCACCTCGCTGTTTGCGGGAACCTCGACTTCGCCCGGGAAGTACGCGAACTGCACGGCGATCACGTGGACCTCGTACTCGTTTTCACCGACCTGCTCGACGCCGGGGTCCGCGAATCCGGGATGTTCGTCGAGGTTGTCGGGATCGACGGTCGGCGAGGAGTCGTCGACCATCGCGATTCCGAGGCCGACCGCCCCGTACGTGATCGTCAGGATGAACCCGACGATGAGCACCATCGACGCTGCGAGCCAGAACTTCTCGTAGGTGTGGATGTTCATACCGCCACTCCGACGACAGTCAGATCGTTCCCGACGAACTCGACGAAGTACATGAAGATCCACAGGGCGACAAGTATCAAGAAGTATATACTTATCAGCGCCAGCGTTCCCTTCGGATCGAACTCGTCGTGTCCGATTTCACGTTTCAGTTCCGGGGTCATATGTTCGCCAGTATTGCGTGGGTGTTGAAATAGCTATTCCTCCGATCCGGTTTGATAGGATTCGCCCGATATTTTATAAGTAATCGTGCGAAACGGGGTTGTATGGTATCGGATTCGCTCTCTCCACGAATGGCGGCCACCGTCGGCTTGTTCGCGCTCGCCCCTGTTGCCTGGTACGGTTTCGCGAGCTCGTGGACCGCCGGGGTGTTTTCGGCGATCAACGTCGCAATCATCATCGTTGCGATGGTCATCGCAACGAGTCCAACAGAGGGGCCGGATCACCACGACGGCGCGTCGGCGTAACCGATGGGTAGCGCCGCCTCGGACATCGCGTGGCTCGTCGCACAGACGCACGGCGGCTCCGCGTCCGCGGTCGCGGCCGGAAACGTCGATCTGCTCGTCTTTCTCGTCGTCGGCCTGCTCGCCGGCGCGCACTGTCTCGGGATGTGCGGCCCGCTCGTGACCGCCTACGCCGACCGGTTCAACCCCCAGCGGGGCACGGAACGGGGCAACGCGTTGACGCTGTACGAGGTCCGACAGCACTCGCTTTTCAACCTCGGTCGGGCCGGGAGCTACGCGGTCTTGGGCGGGCTGTTCGGGTTGCTCGGCGGGCTGGCGTTCGCGTCGGTCGACGCCGTGGCGACGGTCGGGGACGGCGTCCGCGCGACCGTCGGGATTTTGGTCGGGGTCGCGATCATCACCAGTGGCGCATACTATCTCCGAGGGCGGTCCGGCGGTCCGCACGGCCTCCCGGTCGTCGGTCCGGCGTTCGCCCGGGTGTCGGGGCTTCTCACCGGCCGGATCGACCGACTCGCGAACTCACCCGGAATCGTCGGGCTCGGCGCGATCCACGGACTCCTGCCGTGTCCGATCATCTACCCGGCGTATCTGTACGCGTTCGCGCTCGGTGACCCGATACGCGGGGCGCTGTCGCTCGGGATCCTCGGGCTCGGGACGATTCCGACGCTTTTTGCGTACGGGACGGCGCTCGGATCGCTCGGCACGGAAAACCGGGTCCGGCTCCACCGCGTTCTCGGGGCCGCGTTCGTCGTGTTGGGATACATCCCGCTGCAGCACGGGCTGATGCTTTATGGGGTCCACCTGCCGCATCCGCCGATCCCGTTTTATCAACCCCTGTGACCGATGACTGCTTCCGAAAGGCCCGAAGCGGCGGACGCCACCCCCGAATGTTCACTCTGTGGGCTCGCGACGCCGCCGACGCCGGTGACAGACTCGGGCGTTGAGGGCGGGTTCTGTTGTCGGGGGTGTCTCGAAGTACAGCGCTCTCTCGGCGACCTCGATGGATCGGAGGCCAACGCCGTCAGGGACTCGATCGGCAGGGAGGGTTCGGCGGCGGCGCATGAGGCGGAACGGGCCGACGAGGGCGAGTCCGCGTTTCTCGGTGTCGACGGAATGCACTGTACGACGTGTGAAGCGTTCCTGGAAGGACGCGCGGCGACCATCGAAGGGATACACGCGATCGAGGCGAGTTACACCTCCGACACCGTTCGGGTTCGGTACGATCCTGACGTTCGCACGGAAGGCGACCTACCCGAGTTGCTCTCCGGGTACGGCTACACGGCCAGAAACCGCTCGGAGGGACGGCCCGACGAGGACGTAAACGAGACGGCGAAGTTCCTCGCCGGCGGCGGGTTCTTCGGCATGATGGTGATGGTGTGGTACGCGCTGTTTCTGTATCCGACGTATTTCGGCTACGATCCGGTCGTCGAGTTCGGCGGCTTCGACGGGATCTACGTGTTCGCGAACATCTGGGTCATGACGTCGTTCGTCCTGTTTTACACCGGCTGGCCGATCCTTCGAGGAGCGGCCGTCAGCCTCCGGGCCGGCGTTCCGAACATGGATCTTTTGGTGGCGCTCGCCGCCTGTAGCGCCTACGCCTACAGCACCCTCGCGATGGGTGTCGGGCGGACGGATCTGTACTTCGACGTGAGCGTCGCGATCATCCTCGTCGTGACCGGGGGGAACTACTACGAAGGAAAGATCAAGCAGCGAGCGGTGGGCCGGCTCTCGGAGCTGACTCAACGAGAGATATCGGACGCAAGACGCGCCGCTGACGGTGAGATGATCCCCCTTGATGCGGTCGAGGCGGGCGAAAGGCTCCTCGTCCGACCGGGCGAGCGCGTCCCCCTCGACGGCGAGGTGTGTGAGGGACGCGCCGCTGTCGACGAATCGCTCGTGACCGGCGAGTCGGCCCCCGTGAGCAAACGCCCCGGCGATCGGGTCGCCGGCGGGACGGTCGTCACCGACGCGCCCCTCGTCGTCGAGGTCGACGAAACGGTGACGAGCACGCTCGACCGACTCGTCGAGTTGCTCTGGGAGATCCAGAGTTCGACCCCCGGGATCCAGCGGCTGGCCGACCGGCTCGCGACCGTGTTCGTCCCGCTCGTCGTCGTCGCCGCGGCGGCCATCACGGGCTGGATGCTCGTCACGGGGCGTGGGATCGCGGCCGCGCTGTTGCTCGGGTTGACGGTCCTCATCGTCTCGTGTCCGTGTGCACTCGGGCTCGCGACGCCGCTTGCCATCGCCGCCGGAATCAGGACGGCGACCGAGCGAGGGATCGTCATCACGGCCGAGGCAGTGTTCGAGGACGCCCCCGACATCGACACGGTCGCCCTCGATAAGACCGGAACGCTGACCGAAGGATCGATGTCCGTCGTCTCGATCCACGCCGACGCTCGGGAGGAGCTGCTTCGTCGGGCGGCCGCCGTCGAATCGCTGTCGGAACACCCGATCGCCGAAGCGATCGTCGATCGGGCCGAGGAAACTGTCGGTGGGGGGGATCTCCGGACGGCCGCTGAGGGCGGAGCAACGCCCGTCGACCCGGCCGCGTTCGATCGTGACTCGCGGGGGGTTGCGGCCCCTGTCGACGGGGTCGAGACGGTCGTCGGTCACCCGAAGTTCCTCCGCGAGCGTGGGCTCCGGATCGGAGAGCCGTTTCCGGATCGGATCGCCGACGCGAGAACCGCCGGTGACATCCCGGTCGCCGTCGGGTGGGACGGGTCGGTCCGGGGCGTCATTGTGGTCGGTGACACCCCCCGCGACGAGTGGCGGGCGGCCGTCGATACGCTCTCGCGGGACCGCTCGGTCGTCGTCCTGACCGGCGACGAGGGCGCTGCAGCCGACCGGTTCAGGGCAGTCGAGGGGGTCTCGGAAGTTTTCGCGGGCGTCCCGCCGGAGGGGAAAGCCGAGACGATCAGACGACTCCGGACCCGCGGGTCCGTCGCGATGGTCGGGGACGGCAGCAACGACGCCCCGGCGCTCGCGGCGGCCGATCTCGGGATCGCACTCGGGAGCGGGACGCAGTTGGCGAGCGACGCGGCGGACGCGGTGATCGTCGACGACGACCTCCGGTCGGTCCCGGAGACGTTCCGGATCGCCGAACTGACGAACGGGCGGATCCGACAGAACCTCGGGTGGGCGTTCGTCTACAACGGGCTCGCGATCCCGATGGCCACCCTCGGGCTGTTGAACCCCCTTCTGGCCGCCGTCGCGATGGCGACCTCGAGCACGCTCGTCGTCGCGAACTCCGCGCGGGAACTGGGGCCGTTCGGCGGCTAGACCGGTGATCGGATGCTTCCTCGCACCGGTCGTCCGAAAGGTTCTCGCTCGACACTCCCGGGCAGTTGAAACCGACGTGCGTGAGAGGCGGCCGGCAACCGCCCCGCAGGCGGACCGGAGGGGTTCGTCCTCGGCTACCGCCCGGCGAGGACGACGAGAGCGACGCTGTCATCGAGCGCCACCGTGGAGACGTCGCGTTCGCCCTCGAACCGGGCGACATCGCCGGCCGACACGTCGCGTGTCTCGTCGTCGAGGGGCAACTCGATCCGCCCTTCGAGGAGATACAAAGCCGTATGCCGCCCCGGATGGCTGTGCGCTGGGACCGACCCGCCCGCCGGAAGTGTACGTTTGATCGTTTTCGGCTCCTCTCCGGGGAAGACGTCGGCGCGAGGGACGCCGTCGAGGGCCCCCAACGTTCGGATCACGGCCACTGCAAGGCGTCCGGTACTGTGACGTCCATGCGGAGACGTCCCCGGCGGCAGGAAAAAACGACACGCCGGATACGTTTCCGGGAGCCAAGCGTTGCGGTGTCGTTCCCGGCGAGTCCCCGGAAACGATCGCTGAAACGTCTCTTTAGCGTGTTTCTATCGACCGCGTAAAATATGTGTCCCCTCGAAGTTTGTCGCTGATCTCCTCGAGAGACCCGCTGTGGCAATCGTCGCACCGATGCGGCGGTTCGGGGCCGGCGTAAACGGTTTCACACCCCGAACAGGCGAAGAATCGCATCCCGAGCATACAGACCGTTCGGGGACGATCAGAATAAACGGTGTCGGTCCCGCCGCCGCGATGCGGCCGACAGATCGCCGTCTCGAATCGCCGCGGGCCGATAGCGTTCACGCCGCTGATGGGTCAAACGGTGGCCTACAGGGTCCGTTTTCCGAGCGCGCTTGCGACCAGCTCCACCGCGAGTTCCGCGGTTCGGTTGTGGGAGTCGAGAATCGGATTCACCTCGACCACCTCCATCGACCCGCACATGTCCCTGTCGGCGATCAGTTCCATCGCGGTGTGGGCCTCCCGATAGGTGATGCCGCCGTGGACGGGAGTCCCGACGCCGGGGGCATCGTCGGGATCGAGTGCGTCCATGTCGAGGCTGACGTGGAGCCGATCGACTCCTTCCAGCACCGAATCGAGAGCGTCCTCGAGGACCGGACCGATGCCTCGACGGTCGATGTCGCTCATCGTGTATGCGTCGATATCGCTTTCGGCGATCGCCGCCCCCTCACGGTCGTCGAGGTCTCTGAGACCGACCATCGCGACGTTCGCCTCGCGGATGTCTGTCCGTGCCCACTCCATCCCGCCGAAGATCCCCCGACCGAGCATCGCGGCGACGGACATCCCGTGGACGTTCCCGCTCGGGGTCGTTTCCGGCGTGTTGAAATCGCCGTGGGCGTCGATCCAGAGAACGCCGATTTCGCGGTCGCGGCTCACGCCGTTGACCGTCCCGATGGCGATCGAGTGGTCACCGCCCAACACGAGCGGGAACGCGCCCGTTTCGACGGCGTCTTCGACCGCGCTCTCGATACGCCGACAGACCCGCCGCGTCTCGCGGAGGTACTTGGCCGATCCGACAGCAGGGGGTTCGGCGTTCGGATCCCGGCCTTCCAGGCGTGGAACCGGAAGGTCACCCGCGTCATCGACCGGCAGTTCGAGGCCTTCGAGCGCGTCGGCGAGGCCGGCGTACCGGAGTGCGGACGGTCCCATATCGACGCCGCGTCTGTCGGCTCCGAGATCCATCGGCACGCCGATCACTCGCACGTTCATGCGTCGCTGTTCGACGGCAACGAATAAAAACGACCCTCCGGAACCGTTCGCCGAACCACCCCACCGTCGCCTTTAAGTCTGGAACTACCAAACTAGGTGTTATGTCATCGATCGAACTTACCCCCAGTCAGAAGACGATCCTCCAGGAGCTTATCAATCTCTTTCGCGAATCCGAAAGTGCTGTAAAAGGGGAGGATATCGCAAACGAGGTCGACCGAAACCCCGGAACGATCCGAAACCAGATGCAGAGTCTCAAAGCCCTCCAACTCGTCGAGGGCGTTCCCGGACCGAAGGGAGGGTACAAACCGACCGCGACGGCATACGACGCGTTAAAAATCCAGGAGATGGATCAGGCCGCCGACGTGCCGTTCCGTCACAAGGGCGAACTGATCGTAGGGGCAAACGTCCAGGAGATCGACCTGACGAGCGTCCATCATCCCGAACTGTGTCGCGCCGAAATCAAACTGCAGGGTTCGATCTCCGAATTCGAGGAAGGTGACGACATCAGCGTCGGCCCGACGCCGCTCTCGAAACTGCTCATCGAGGGGCAACTCGAAGGGAAAGACGACACCAACAACAGCCTCATTCTCACTATCGACAACATGGTCGCGCCGGCGGGCGACGAGGAACCGCTCCACTGAGGGGTAATAAATACCCGATACAACCGCTTAAATCATTGTATCCGTTCCAACAGGTTTGTATCGGAGCGGAGATGAGTACCCCGTATGACAGACGATGTTGTCGTGCTCGGTTCGGGGTACGCCGGTACCGGCACGATCAAATCTCTCGAATCGGAGCTCAACGGCGAAGCCGACATCACTTGGATCTCGGACGTCGATCACCATCTCGTACTCCACGAGTCTCACCGCTGTATCCGGAACCCGGACGTCAAAGAGAAGGTCACGTTCGATATCGACGAGATCAAAGCGCCCTCGACGCGGTTCGTGCAGGGTCGGGTCGAAGCGGTCGACACCGACGAGCGAGTTATCACGCTGGCTGACGACTCGACGGTCGAATACGACTATCTGCTCGTCGGGTTCGGTTCCAAGACCGCGTTCTTTGGCATCGACGGACTCGAGGAACACTCCCTCACACTCAAAACGCTTCAGGACGTACTCGACATCCACGACGCCGTCACTGAGGCGGCCCGCGAAGCGTCCCGGAACGACCCGGCGCAGGTCGTCGTCGGGGGTGCCGGACTTTCCGGAATCCAATCCGCCGGCGAGATCGCCGAGTTCCGCGACAAATACCGCGCACCGCTCGATATCCATCTGGTCGAAGGGTTGGACAACGTTTTCCCGAACAACGATCCGGTCGTTCAGGCGAAACTCCGCAAGCTCCTCGAAGAGAAAGACGTCGAGATCCACACCGGCGAATTCATCGGCGAGGTCGACGACGGCACGGTCTACATCGGCGACGAAACGGAACTCGCGTACGACGTGTTGCTCTGGACCGGCGGGATCACGGGACAGGATGCGGCCGAACGGACGGATGTCGATCGGGACGAACGGAGCCACCGGTTCCAATCCGCCTCGAACTTCCAGACCTCCGACGAGCGCGTCTTCGCGATCGGCGACGCGGCGCTCATCGACCAGTCCGGACAGGATGAGCCCGCGCCGCCGACGGCGCAGGCTGCCTGGCAGGCCGCCGAAGTCGCCGGTGAGAATCTCGCCCGCGCGGTCCGCGGCCAGCCGCTGAAGGAGTGGGAATACGACGACAAGGGGACGCTCATTTCCGTCGGCAAGAAGGCGGTCGCCCACAACATCAAAGGCGTCCCGGTCGGCACTTTCGGCGGACCCGCCGCGAAGGCGCTCAAGAAGACGGTCGCCGCCCGCTGGATAAACACGGTCACCGGATTCGGGGACGCCGCGAAGGCGTTCCCGGACATGTAAGCAGGATCGGACGGAACGGATCGGGGGCGGCGGACTCCTCCCTCGAGAATTGTTTGTTACCGCTTGAATCCCGCATCCGGCATTTCTAGTACTCCTCCAGCGACAGGCCCGCATGCCACCGGTCGACGCCGGCCCGCTTTTTGATCCGATCCATCTTCGACAGGATCGCAGCCGCCAGCGACGCCGTTTCGGCCGCTTTCCGTTGGCCCTCCGTCCGGAACTCGCCGGTGACGCGGTTGGCATAAACCGTACAAACGGCTCCGGCTCTGAGGCCGTACAGGTTCGCGAGCGTCAGGATGGCGCTCGCCTCCATCTCGAAGTTGAGGACGCCGGCCTCGCGGAGCGCCTCGATACGCTCGTCTGCACCTGCACCCCTGAACCCCTCGAACCCGGGGCGGGACTGGCCGGCGTAAAACGAATCCGTCGAGCAGGTGACGCCGAGGTGGTACTCGTGGCCGAGATACTCGGCGGCACTCACGAGCGCCGTCACGACCTCGCCGTGGGCGCTTGCGGGGTAGTCCTCGCGGACGTACTCGTCGGTCGTTCCTTCCTGTCGGACCGCGCCCGTCGTGATAACGAGATCGCCGACCGCTACCTCCCGTTGGATCGCACCACAGGAACCCACGCGGAGAAACGTCTCGGCGCCGATCCGTGCGAGTTCCTCGACTGCGATCGCGGCCGACGGCGAACCGATTCCGGTCGACGTGACCGCGAGCGGTTCGCCGTCGTACTCGCCGGCTACCGTCCGGTACTCGCGGTGGGACGACAATTCCTCGGCACTCCCCCACAGGTCCGCGATGATCCCGACGCGCTCGGGATCGCCGGGCAACAGGACCGGCCCCTCGATGTCGCCGTTGCGCAACTCGACGTGGTACTGTTCGTCGTCGTTCGGATCCTCGCTCGCGTCCGTCATTCGAGATCAGCCCCCGAGATGGCGTCCGGCAACAGTTCACCGAGCGTGTACACCGCCGGAGTATCACCGCCTTCACAGATGATCCGGAGATCGTCCGCACAGAATTCCGAGAGCGACTGTCGACACATCCCACACGGTGTCACCCCGTCGCGCCGCTCGGAACTGACAGCAATGGAGGCGAAGGACCGGTGGCCGGCCTCGATCGCCTTTGAGAGTGCCAACTCCTCGGCGTGGATGCTGTTCGAGTAATTGGCGTTTTCGATGTTGCATCCGGTGAACACCCCCCCATCGGCGGTCAAAAGCGCCGCGCCGACGTAGTACTCCGAGTAGGGCGCGTACGATCGATCGATGGCGTCCCGGGCGGCCGCGAGGAGTTCGACATCGTCCATAGCGGGCCCTCAACCGCCGGGCGCAAATAGTTGTCTTACGCTACGTCGCGTCGCCGATCGCATCGCGGACGACGTCTTTCACCGACCCGACGAGCGTATCGACGTCGTCGCTTTCGGCGTAGATCCGGACGTATGGCTCCGTCCCACTGGGTCGGACGAGCACCCAGGAGTCGTCCGGGAAGGTCAGCCGAACCCCGTGTTCGGTCGCCACCTCGGCATCCGAGAACGCGGCGGGGAGCCGCGATTCGAGCAGGGACATCGCGGACCCCTTTGTGTCGTCCGAACAGTCGACGCTCGTCTTCCGATAGGGTCGTTCATGCACCGGTGCCCGCAGACCCGGGAGCCCTCTCGAGGCCGCGAGACCGGTCACGACGGCGGCGCTGACGACGGCATCGATCCACGTTCCGAACGCCGGGTGGACGTGCTTCCACGGTTCGGCGGCGAACGCGACGGTTCCGTCGCCGTCCTCGGCAGTCGCGATTCCCTCGTGCAGCGCGCCGAGTCGGACCCGTTCGATCCGGCCGCCGGCGGCCGTCACCCGATCGTCGATCCGACCCGAGGCGTTCGGCGTCGTGACCACGACCGGATCGGACGCGTCGACGGTTCGGGTGTAGTGTTCGGCCACGATCGCCAACACCGTGTCCTCGTGAACGATGTCGCCGTTTGCGTCGACGACGACGATACGGTCGCCGTCACCGTCGTGACCGATCCCGAGATCGAACGCGCCGTCGGCGACGAACGCGCGGAGATCTCTCAGGCTCTCGGGTGTCGGCTTCGACTCCCGGCCGGGGAAGTGTCCGTCGACGTTGGCGTTGAGCGCGACGACGTGTGCACCGAGTTCCCGCAGGACCTGCGGGACTGCGAGCGCCGCGACCCCGTTTCCGCAGTCGACGGCGACCGAAACGCCGTCACAGGAGCCCGCAGTTTGGCGGGCGTACGCGACGACATCGGAGCGATACGTACCCAACACGTCGAGCGTTTCCGAGGTCCCCCATCGGTCCCATTCGACCGGGTTGGCCTGGGCTTCGACGTACTTTTCGATCCGGATTTCGGCGTCCCGATCGTACTCGGTCCCGTCGACGAACAGTTTCAAGCCGTTATCCGACGGCGGGTTGTGGCTCGCTGTGATCATGATTCCTCGCCGGCCACGGCTCGCGTACGCCAGCGCCGGTGTCGGGACCTGCCCGACCCGGCGAACGTCCGCGCCACTGCTTTCGAGCCCCGCTTCCACGGCAGCGGCGATGGCGGTTCCGGTCTCTCGACCGTCGCGGCCGACGACGAATACGTCACCGTCGGCGGCGGCCGCCCGCCCGACGGCCATCGCGAGCGACGGCGTCACGTCGGTCCGTACGTCCCCACGTACACCGGCAGTACCGAACAGATCCATGGATAAACCTCCACGCCGGAGTACTTCAAGGGTTGCGAACAGACAGCGCTCGTATCCGACAGCCCTCGCGCTGCACACCCGCCTCGGCGGGCTGTCGGCGAGTTCTCAGGTCATGGGACCGGTTGTTCCGCCCCCGTATATAAACTCACGTGAGGTCAGGCGTCGGGCGTCGGGTCAGGCGATGTCGCGGCTCGTGTCGATGTCGATCGTCGCCGCGAGATCGAGTTTGATCACGTCCGAGAGCGCCCGCCCACCGCGGAACTTCGGGACTGCGAGACGGTTCTCGACGCGGTCGCCTTTGATCGTCGTGTCGAGTTGGAAGACGACGTCGGCCATGTGTTCGGTCGTGTCCCTGAGCTTCGGGACGCCGTGACCGTCGAGACAGTGTAGCACGGCGAGTCCGCCGGTGTTGTAGATGTGGTTTTGAAGCTCGTTGAGAAAGTTCCGGTACCGCGGCGGGTCGTGTCGCTCGAGCACGTCGACCGGATCGACGATGAGGTTCGACGACTCCGGGAGCGCGGCGACGAGTTTCGAGGCGTTGTCGAGCGGCGCGTCTCCGGTCACGTCCCGGACGGTCGGGTCGCCGGTCATCGTCGGCGCGGATTCGAGGCTGTTCGTGACCGCATCGCTCGTCCGATCCAGGGTGAGATACAGCGTTCCGCGTGCTGCTGTCAGCTCGTATAAAAATAGTTCGGCCTGGCTGGCCGGTGCGGCGGTGAGCGCGACGATGCTGCCGGAGGGAATCCCGCCTTCGAGTTGCCTATCGAGCGCGGAAATCCCCGTCCGGAGGCGTTCGCTCATCGATAATAGGTACCGCTCAAACGTCATTAAACCTTCTGTCGATTCACCCGCCGTGTCGGGACCGTGGGACGGAGGGCCACTCCCACGCGACCGGGTCGGGGGATTCAAGACCGTTCGCATCCCCCTTCCGGTAATGCGCCACGATCATTTGATCAGTGCGAAACAGCTGTCGCGTGGCGACATCGAGTCGGTGCTAGACCGCGCGTCCGAGATCGCGGACGATCCCAGCGTGGTCGCCGGAACGCACACCGACACGCTGTTGGGGCTGCTCTTTTTCGAACCGAGCACCCGCACGAAGATGTCGTTTGACACCGCGATGAAGCGGCTCGGCGGCGGAACCGTCGATATGGGGAGCGTCGACTCCTCGTCGGTCAAGAAGGGCGAGAGCCTCGCCGACACCGTTCGAGTCATCGAGGGGTACGCCGACGCGATCGTCCTCAGACATCCTTCCGAAGGGTCCGCAAAGCTCGCGAGCGAGTTCGTCGATGTTCCGGTCGTCAACGCCGGCGACGGTGCCGGACAGCATCCGACACAGACACTTCTGGATCTGTACACGATCCGTGAAAACGCAGGGCTCGACGACCTGACGATCGGAATCATGGGCGATCTGAAGTACGGCCGGACGGTTCACTCACTCGCCCACGCGCTGACCAACTTCGACGCGAGTCAACACTTCATCAGTCCCGAGAGCCTGCGTCTCCCCCGCAGCGTCCGGTACGACCTCCACGAAGCCGGTGCACAGGTCAGAGAACACACCGATATCGATGACGTCCTCGGGGCGCTCGACGTGCTGTACGTGACCCGGATCCAACGCGAGCGGTTCCCCGACGAGAACGAGTACCGAAAGGTCGCGGGCGAGTACCGAATCGACACCGAAATCCTCGAAGGGGCGAAAGACGAGTTGACGGTGATGCACCCGCTGCCGCGCATCGACGAGATTGCACCGGAGGTCGACGAGACGCGCTACGGGACGTACTTCGAACAGGCACACAACGGCGTCCCGGTCCGGATGGCGCTTTTGGATACGATACTATGACCGACACCGAACTCCGCGTTTCCAAGATCGAGGACGGAACAGTCATCGACCACATCGCCGGCGGGCAGGCGCTCAATGTGCTCGCGATCCTCGGCATCGACGGCAGTTCCGGCGAGGAGGTAAGCGTCGGCATGAACGTCCCATCGGATCGGCTGGGGCGCAAAGACATCGTGAAAGTCGAGGGGCGGGAGCTGAGTCAAAACGAAGTCGACGTCCTGTCGCTCATCGCGCCGGCCGCGACGATAAACATCGTCCGTGATTTCGACGTCGTCGAGAAACACCGTGTGACCCGCCCACAAACCGTCGGGGGCGTTTTGTCGTGTCCGAACGCCAACTGCATTTCGACGGAAAACGAGCCGATCGAATCGCGGTTCGACGTGCTCGAAGACGGCGTGCGGTGTACGTACTGTGAGACGATCATCCACGAATCGATCGCCGCCCACATCAGCGCAACGTAGCCACGCTGGGGGAACACCTATACCCTCGGCCGTTATGATTGTTATTGTATGTCGAAGAAAGCACTCGCCGTCGTGCTCGTCGCGGCGGTCGTCTTGCTGTACGTAACGAAGCGGTAGCGCTCGGGCTACCCGAACAACCCTCCAGCGGGTCACTTTTCGAACGACTTAGGGGCAGCGAGCGACGACACCTACGTATGTACGGCGTCGTCACGCGGAACGAGGAGGAGGCCCGCTGGCCCGACTTCGATCGCAGTTTCTATGAGGTCAAGGACGTTTCCGGCCGTTCCGCCGAACCGATCCCCGAGGCGGTGAGCATGGTCTCCTGTTTCGGCGACAACGCCGCCGCCGAGGAGCGCTCCGAACTCGTCCCCGTGACCCCCGACGGACAGCGCGCCACCCGCGATCGGACGTACTTCGATTGGGCCTATATCTGCCCGACCCACGAGGGGTACCGCGAGGGACTCCTGGAGATCGTCTCCGACTGTGCGGCCGTGAACCCCGACGTTCGTCTCGACGATATCGGCTTCCCGCGCCCCGAGTACTGTTATTGCGATCGCTGCAACCAGCGGTTCGAATCGTGGGTTCGGACCCGTCACGACAACGGGACTGGCCCGGACCCGACCGAAACGACCGTCGAGGACCGGTACGAATGGCGGGCCGACGTCATCACCGACTTCGTCGAGCGGGCAGTCGAGCGGATCCCCGGACGGAGCTACATGACGTTGTATCCCGACCCCTACGGCGACCACCTCTACGAACGGTCGGGGATCGATGTCGACGTACTCGAACCCCACATCGACGAGTTCGTCGTTCCGCTATACGACACCCACTACGGGACGACCTATTGGCTAGAGACGATCGCGAAGGGGTTCCAGAGCCGTCTCGAAACACCGTTCAGCATTGAACTCTACGCGGTGGACGTCGATATCGACAACCTGATACACGCGATGGAGGTCGCAGAGGAGTACGCCGAATCGGTGCTGTTCGGTTACGACGCCTCGAACGCCCGGGCGGCGCTTCGCCGCCGGAGCGCGGACGAACGCGACGGCGTCGAGTGGTGACGGCGTTCACACGACTGTACGCGCCGCGGCGATGAGATCCTCACGGTCGCGAGTGTCTTCCGGTAACCCCCCGGGATCGAACCATCGCGCCGCGCTGATCTCGTCGTCGGGATCGGCGATGGTGGGGGCCGTCGTCTCGGCGGTCGCCTGAAACACCGGGAGGACGCCCCAGGTGTTACACCCTCGACAGCTGATTTCGACGCGATTCAACATCGCGAGCCCGCGGTACGTCGCCTCGACACCGGCTTCCTCGGCGAGTTCGCGTTCGGCCGTCTCGCGGAAGGATTCCGACCCGTCGACGCCGCCGCCGGGGAGAACCCACAGGTCGACTCCTTCGTGGCGGACCAAGAGGAGGTCCCCGTTCTCGCGGTGGACGAGCGTGTGGGCCCCGTACGGTGTCCCGCTGTGGCGGATCCGATCTGCGAGCGTTCGGAACCGATCACGGGAGACGCGTTTCCGGTACGTCCGTTCGAGAGACGCTCCGTCGTAGACCTCGGTCACGCGGTGGTACGCCTGTTCGGCGCGCTGGGTGGCCTCGTCGGCCAGAAACCACAGCCCGTTGACCGCCGTCATCCCTGCTCCGCGCGTTCGGGGTGCGTTGGTGGGCGATCGTCGTGAGGGACGGGATGTCGTATCATACCCACACGTTCGCGGCCACGTCTCAAAAACCGTTCGACAGGGGAAACGACGGGCTTTTTCCGCATCGGCGAAAAGCGAAGGCATGGCATTCGAAAAGGGTGACCGCGTGGTGTTCCACGACAAGCACAGCGATTACGACGGCGAGACGGGCGAGGTCACGCAGGTATCGGAGACGATGTTTGGCGACAACACGTACATCGTCGACTTCGAGGAGGGGCAAGAGGCCGGCATCGCCGAGGAGTCCCTCGAGGCCGCCGCCGAGGACGGGGAAGACGACGAGTGAGACGATGAGCGCCGTCCCGTTCCACTACGTCGATCTCCGGACGTTCTGCTATGCGACGGAGGACGAAAAACGGGTCGAGGCGGCGCTCGGGACGTATCTCCCCGAGGAGGCCGAGCCCGAGCGTGAGGTGACGGAGGGGCACAACGGCGACCGGATCGTAATCCTCTCGGTTCGACTCGAACGCGCCGACGACATCCGGTATGTCCTCTCGAAGCTGACCGAACTCGGGGATTTCGACCGGCTACTCCAGGAACTAGAGGCCCGGATCGACGACAACTGCGCGTTCTACATCGGGCTCGACAAGCAGGCCGCGTTCAACGGCGAGGTCGCGTTCGGGGACGGGCTCATGCTTCGGGGGAAAGTCGAAGCCTACCCCGCAAAGAAAGCGCACGCGATCGAAACGGCGACCGACGCGCTCGAAGCGCTGTCGGCGCGCGCTGAGGCGGAGTGACTCCCCCGGAGGGAAGCAGTCACGATCGGCCGCCGGACGGTCCGCGGAGTTCGGGTACGTGGGTTTTTAACTGAACGCGCCGAACTACCGGGTGTGAGCGAGCCGATTCCGACGGGGTGTGTATCGATCGACACGTTGCTCGGTGGGGGTATCGAACGCGGAATCGTCACTCAACTGTACGGACCGCCGGCCTCCGGGAAGACGAACCTCGCGCTGTCGGCGGCGGTCCGGACCGCCGCGTCGGGGGGAACCGCGCTGTACATCGACACGGAAGGAATCTCGCTGGATCGATTCGAGGCGCTCGCGCGAGCCTCGGCCGACGGCGGAGATCTGGACGCGGTGACGAGTCGCGTCATCGTCTCCGACGCGGTCGATTTCGAGGAACAACGCGAGGCCGTCCGGGACGCGAGCGATCTGGCCGAGCGAACCGATCTGATCGTCCTCGACAGCGCGACCGGGTTCTACAGACTCGAACGTGACGGCGACGACGGCGGGGAGACGCTCCGGACGGTCGCCAAACAGGTCACACACCTGCTCGCGTTGGCGCGTCGACACGACATCGCAGTCCTCATCACGAACCAGGTGTACACCGATCCCGAAAGCGACTCCGGCCGACCGCGCCCGCTCGGGGGGCACACGCTGACTCACTGGTCGGGTGCCGTCATCCGGCTCGAACGGTTCCGTGGGGGGAACCGGCGGGCGACGCTCGAGAAACACCGATCGAAAGCCGCCGGCGAAGCAGCGCGGTTCCGGATCGACGACGCCGGCCTCGAGGCGATCGACGACGGCGTGTAAGGGGCGGCCCCCGGGTGATACGGTATCAGTCCGAGGCGGGTTCGCCACCGCACCCGACACTCGATCGCTTCCTGTCGGCCCGGGACGGCGGGGGATACTGTTCGTCGGCGGGGGACCGAAGCGGGTCGTCCGCTGCCGGCAGCACACATCGTTTCGGTTCCCGGTTGACGTGTTCGTACTGGTCGGGAGCGTTCGCGAGTGGGTGTGCGGGGTTGTCCCCGCTGTCGATCCGGGCCGCCCGAAGCTCGTCGAACCCGGCGATACGGGCCCGGATCCCGCGCCAGTGGTGGGTAGTTCCGCCGGGGAGGCTAAACGGGTGAGGCGGCCGGGAGTCCGGTCCACGTCCGGCGAGGATCGCACGGTTGACGTTCGCGGCCAAGTCGTCGTGATCGACGAGAACGCCGACGCGGGCGGTCCGCGGCGTGCGCGCGGCGAGGACATCGAGCCCCAGATGGAGCGCCCGGTACTCGGCGACGTTGTTGTCCGGGACGGCGTCCGGGAGCGACAGCCTCGCGACGCGCTCGCCGTCGCAAGTTTGGATGACGACGCCCAACCCGCCCTCGCCGCCGGTCCGATACGAACCGTCGGTCGCGATGTAGAAGTCCCGACAGTGCGTCCGCGGCGGGTGTGCGATGTGCGGAGTCGGCGATTCATCGAACAGGTTCCGCAGTACCGGCCGGCTGTAAGCGGCCATACACGCGCTTCGGTCCGGTCTATATATAAATCCACGGCCGGATATCTCGACGGTTCGATACCGGTACGGTTGTGCCGACGCACAAACACCTAAGGTATCGCCACCCCTACGACAAACTGGTAAATGGTCGACTCGACCCAGCTTGCGGAGAGCAAATCAATACACCGAGAGACCGGGAAGACCTTTTATTATGCGACCCGGCTGCTGCCCGAGCGCGTCCGCCATCCGACGTACGTCCTGTACGCGTTCTTCAGGGTCGCTGACGAAGTCGTCGACGACCCAGGGGAGTTGGGTCCGGCCGAGCAACACGACAGACTCATCGAGATCAGGGACGCCGCCCTCGGCAGAGAGCCAACCGACGACCCCGTTTTGACCGCGTTCTCCGAAGTCAGGGAGCGATACGGAATTCCCGACGAGGAGGTCGAGCAGTTCATCGACGCGATGCGGACCGACATCGAAAAATCGCGGTACGAAACGTACGACGAACTGGAGTCGTATATGCGCGGCTCCGCGGCCGCCGTCGGCGTCATGATGACGATCATCATGCGGACCGACGACGACGGATCGGCACTGCCGAAGGCGCGTCGGCTCGGCGAAGCGTTCCAGCTGACGAACTTCCTCCGCGACGTCGGCGAGGACATCGCCGACCGCGACCGCATTTACGTCCCGAAAGAGACGCTCAGCGCCTATGACGCCGATCCGGCCGACATCGAACACCGGCAGTTCACCGAGAATCTCGGCGACGCGATCGAACACGAGATGCGGCGCGCCGAGCGGCTCTACCGTGAGGGCGTCTCCGGAATCAAGTACCTCCCGCCGGACTGTCAGCTTCCCGTCCTCACCGCGGCCGTGCTTTATGCGGACCACCATCGGCTCATCCGCGAACGCGGCTACGATACGGTGACCGAGACGCCGTCGATCAGTACGCTCCGGAAACTCTCGCTTGTCGCACAGACCCGGTGGTACTGGGTGTGGAACAAAGACCCCGAGGCCGTCTTCGCGAAGGTGAGCGAGATCCCAATGGTCGAGGACGACCCGGCGCCGAGGACCCGCCCCGGCGACCCGGTTCCGATGGGGTAGCGCGCTCCGCTTGTTCTTTTGACCGCTACCGCTCGGGGAAGTCGAACCGATCGGTACGCCACAGCGCATACCCCATCGTGAGGGCCAAAGCTGCCGGCACCCAGTTGCCGAAGTAGGCGTTGACGGCGCCCCACAAGATGACGAAACTTATCAGATCATCGAGCATGAACCCACACGTCTCGAGCCGCGAGAGCAGCCCCTCCCGGTCGAACACCGCATCGAGAACGGTGACCGCGACCGTCGCCGACAGCACCCACCCGGCGTAGTTCGTCCACGGAACGTCATAATAAAACCCGCCGCCGTCGTAGGCCCAGAAGCCGAGCGAAACCGCCGCCGGGTCGAGAACGAGGTCCATTCCGACGACGGCGGCGACGACGACCGGAACTCGGACGAGCGCGCGTCGGGCGCGAGTGCCCAACAACAACAGACACAGCAGGTAGGCGTTCACGACGAGCGGGAGGAAAAAAAGCGGAAGCGCGGCCGGGACGTGCCCGGCGAGCATGGGTCCGAGATCGACGCCGTACTCGAAGTGCCCGTACGGATAGCCGGTGAACACGCCGATGAACTCGATCGTGTAGGTGTATCCACAGAGGGCGAGAAGGCCGGCCGCCGCCTTGCGCGTGACGAGCGGCGCGACGCCGGCGATGAGCGGGAGCCGCATCACGGCGACGCCGAACAGGAGAAAGTAGGGGTTGAAGTTCAGCGGTTCAGGCAAAAGCGCCTCCGCGGACGCCAAAAGCGTGATCGCGCCGACGGCCGGAAACACGACCGCGATCGTAAACCGGTTGTCCTCGACCAACTCATCGAGCCTGCGCTCGACGCGCCCCCGAGCCGGCAACTCGACGCTAGCCATACAGCATCACCCAGAGCGCGCCGAGCGTCAGTGCCGTGCCTGCGACGGTGTTGAGCACGGGGAACCACCAGTAGGCCCGGCTCACGTCGACTTCCGAGGCCGCGACGAGCGCGACGAAAACCGGATAGATCCCGAGGACGGCGGCGAAAAATGGATGCACGAGGCCGAACACCACGGCCGCGACGAGCCAACAGAGCCCACAGTACACGTATGTTCGGGACTTACCGAGCGCGGTCGCCGTCGTCTCGATGCCGGCCGACCGGTCGGGACCGATGTCGGGGATGGCGGAGAAGGTGTGCATCCCCATCGTCCACAACCAGCCACCGACGATCGCGGCTGCGGGCGGCGCAGACCCGGCGATCGCGGCGTACGCGATGACGCCCGGAAGCACGTAGAGCCCGTTCGACACCGAGTCGAGAAACGGGGTCGTTTTGAACCGCAGCGGCGGGGCGCTGTACTCGAGGGCCAACACGAGGAACGCGATCATCGCCACGCCGCCGGCAGCCGGGATCATCGGGACGAACACCGCGCCGAGAACGCCCGTCAACGCGACGAGGCCGGGGACGAGACGATCGCCGCGGTACCGGACCTCCCGCTGCTCTTTTTTCGGGTTTTCGACGTCGATGCCCGCGTCGAAGACGTCGTTGACGCCGTATAGAAACACGTTCGCTGGAACGAGGAAGTACGCGAAGAGCGCGATCGCGATCGGCGCGAAAAGCTCCGCCGGCGTCCGGGCGGCGTAAGCGACGCCGACGACAACGGGGCCGGCGAGATACAGCCAAAACCGGGGCCGCGAGAGCCTGAGCAGATACCCCGCCGTGGTTCCTTCGCTCGGCAAGAGTCGATCCAGAACGGGTTGGGTCATGCGATGTCGTCGATGAGGGTGTTGGCGGTGTGTTCGCCGCTTATCAGACACATCGGAACGCCGATTCCGGGCGTGGTGTACGAGCCCGTATAATAGAGTCCGGGGCAGGCCTCAGAGCGGTGCGGCGGTCGGAACAGCGCGGTCTGTCGGAGGGTGTGGGCGAGGCCCAGCGCGGTCCCCTGGATGCTGTTGTACCGGTCAGCGAACTCCGAGACGGAGAACTGCTCTTCGAAGACGATCCGGTCGCGCAACTCGACGCCCGTGTTTTCGGCGATGTCGTCGAGCACGAGATCACGGTACCACGTCCGGACCTCGTCGGTGTCGTCGAGTCCGGGCGCGATGGGGACGAGCGCGAACAGGTTCGAGTGCCCCTCGGGAGCGACGCTGTCGTCGGTTTTCGAGGGAACACAGAGGTAGTAGGCGGGGTCCTCGGGCCAGGCCGGCTCATCGAAGATCTGCTCGAAGTGCGGGTCCCAGTCGGTCGGGAGGACGAGCGTGTGGTGTTCGAGCGGTTCGACGTCGCCCTCGACGCCGAGATACAGGAGAAACGCGGACGGCGAGTAGGTCCTCGAATCCCAGTAGTCGTCATCGTACTGGCGTTCGTGTTCGGGCAGCAGTTCCCGCTCCGTGTGGGCGTAGTCGGCGTTGCTGACGACGAAATCGGCGTCGAACTCGCCGGCCTCGGACTCGACTGTGAACCCGTCGCGTCGGTTGAGTATCTCCGTGGCCTCGGCGTCGGTGACGTACTCGACGCCCAATCCCTCACCCAACTCGACGCAGGCGTCGACGACGGATCGGAGGCCGTTTTCGGGGTAGTAGACGCCCATGTTGAAATCCACGTGACTCATCATGTTGTATATCGCGGGCGTGTTCGTCGGCGCGCCGCCGAGGAACACGAGCGTGTACTGCATGATCTGGCGGAGTTTCGGGTTCTCGAAGTAGCCGGCGACGTAGTCGTCCATCGTTCCGAGCAACTGGAGGCCGATCGGTGCCGCCCGCATCACGTCGAGGTCGATCCAGTCCCGTATTCGGGGGCGGTCCTCGTAGATGAACTTCTCCATCGCGACCCCGTAGTGCTCCTCGGAGGTCTCGAGGTACTCGTCGAGGGCGTCCCCGGCCCCCTGTTCATACGATTCGAACAGGTCGTACATCTCCCCGCGATCCGAGGTTACGTCGGCGGTATCGCCGTCTTTGAAGAAGATCCGGTAGTGGGGATCGAGCGCTTCGAGATCGTAGAAATCGCTCGGTTCGCGGCCGAAATGCCCGAAGAATCGCTCGAAGACGTCGGGCATCAGATACCAGGAGGGCCCCATATCGAAGCGGAACCCGTCGGCCTCGAGCACCGACGCACGCCCGCCGAGGCCCTCGTTCTTTTCTACGACCGTGACGTCGAGACCCGCATCGGCGAGATAACACGCCGAGGAAAGGCCGCCGAATCCGGACCCGACGACCACGACTGAGGGCGACTGTGACATATTCCCCTGTAGGGCACGAGCCCACATTAAAACGTGTGTGGTGGAAAATACCACGGGGAAACGACCTTGCCGCCCCCGGCCGAAGGGTCCGTATGGATACAGCAGTCGTGACGGGTGCCTCCCGCGGGATCGGTCGTGCGATCGCGGAGACGTTCGCAGAACACGGCGTCCACGTCGTCGCATGCGCCAGGGACGGCGATGCTCTTGCGGAGATCGACGCGACCGGGGTGTCGGTGACGCCCGTTCGTGCGGACGTCCGCGACGAGTTCGACGTCGAGCGGCTCATGGAAACCGCCGCGCGGGCGGGTGAAACCGCCGGCATCGACAGCGTCGTCGCGAACGCTGGCGTGTACCACGGCTCACCGGGGGCGACGGCAATAGAGGACGCTTCCTACTCCGTGTTCGACGACACGCTTCGGACGAACGTCCGTGGAGTGTTCGCCACCGTTCGGGAGGCGATCCCGCATCTGACCTCCGAGGCGCGGGTGCTCGTCCCCTCGGGTCGGATCGCCCGGGACGCGATGGCCGGCTACGGCGCGTATGCGGTCTCGAAGGCCGGCGCCGAGGCCCTCGTCCGGCAGTTCGCCGCCGAAACCGAGTGGCCGGTCGGAATCATCGATCCCGGCCAGGTCGAAACCGAACTGACCGGATTCGCGAAGGGGCGGTCCCCGGACGACGTCGCGCCGATGTTCTGGTGGGCGGCGACGGCGGCCGATCCCGAAACACTGGACGGAAACGTCGTCGGCCTCCGGGAGTGGAAGAGCGCGACGCGGTGATCGCCCGGTCACTGCGGACAGTTTACGATCGGTCAGTGGGCGGTTTATCGCCCGGTTAGCGGGCGGCTTGTCGCCCCGCCGGTAACGATAAATATTTGTTAAGATCAATTTCTTATAATTTTATTTATATTTACGTGGAGCTTACCTCAGGATCGACGCGTAGTAAAGAAGCTCGTTTTTTAAATATGTTGGCCCGGAAGAGCACATATTTTATACACTTCCGGATTTCCGGTGTAATTTATTTATTCATACCATTGCCAACGTATCCCGATGAGACCACGACTATCCGTATTTCAGAACAAGTTTGAATTCAAATATAGCTTTATTTTTGATATATCTTGTCGTGAATAACACCAACGCAAGTGTAGACGATAACAACACACAGGAGACCGTGTCGCACGTATACTTTCTTCCGTCGATCGCTTCGTGGGTTTATAACCAGTTCCGAACCGAGTCCTCGGACGAACCGTCCGTAGGGACAGTACTCGATCGTGTCCGGATTTACGGGTTCCATCCCATCGAGCCGGACTCGCGATCGACCGCAGCGAAGTGGTCGCGGTCGGCACATCACGTCCGGGGGGCTGCCCGGTCGTCTTCCGATCAGATATCGGAGACCCGTCTGTACTCGTCGGACAGCGCTGCGGCGTCCTCGGGCAGCAAGGCGACGACGAGATACTCGCTGAACCCCTCGACGTACTCGATGAGGGCGGCGATCCGATCGGAGTCGATCGCCTCAAGCGAGTCCAGAAGCATAAACGGCGCGGTCTCGTACACCTCGTGGGCCAGATACCCCGCCAGCGCGAAGACGAGGCCGGTTACCTCGCGTTCGCTCTCGCTGAGGTGGTCGATCGTGTCCTCGTAGGTCACCCCGCTGTCGGTCTGGCGGACGATGTGGAGCTCGAAGACGCTCTTTGTCACCTTGCGTCGGCCCTCCCGGACCTCCCGCTCGACACGTTCGAGCCAGATCCGTTCGAGGTTGCTGTACCCCAGGATCTCGAGAACCGACTCCATGTGTTCATTGAACCCCTCTATCGCCTGCGCCTCGATGCGGTCGATCTTCGTTCGGAGATCCTCGATCTCGGCCGTCAGTTCCTCGTGGCGGCGTTCGAGTTCGGAGGCCTCGTCGAGGCGATCCTCGATCCGTGTGATCTCGGCTTCGACGTCCTCGAGGCTCCCTTCGAGTCGGCCGAGTTCGTACTCGTGTTGGTTCGCTTTCTTGTGGACGTCGAGGATCTCCTCGTAGCTGTCGTCCTCCAGGTCCTCGATCTCGGCTTCGAGCTCCTCGATCTCGGTCCGGAGCGTCTCGCGGCGGCCGGTGAGCCGTTCGATCGCCGACTCGCTCCGGTCGAGTTCGGTTTCGAGCGTCGATCGCTGGCGCTGCAGCTCTTCGCGCCGGCGCTGTTTGTCCTCCAGTTCGCGGACTTCGTCGGTCAACTCGTCGAGTTCGTCCTCGATGTCGCGGATCTCACCGAGTTTCCCTTGGCTGAGTTCCTGCAGTCGATCGACCGTCGTTTCGATCTGGTCGTGTGGAACGTCGCTGCCACAGGTCCAACAGGTGACTGTCTCGTCCGGAAGAAGTTCGTCGGTGAGTTTCCCGTCGCCGTTTTCGGGCGATTCGAGCGCATCGAGGAGGTCGTCGTCTTCCCCGTCGAGCATGTCCTGGTTAAACCGGATGACACTTTGGACCTCGTTGATTTCGGACTCCAGCTCGCGTTTCTGCGAGCGGAGGCGATCGATCCGGGACTCCAACTCGTCGATCTCGCCGACCGGGGCCTCGGGAAGCCCATCGAACTCGTGTTCGATCTCTCGCTTCCGTGCCCGCGTCGATTCGAGGCTCTCCCGCTCGGTTTCCAGCTCGTAACGGATGTCCTCGAGCTCCGAACGCTTCGAGCGGAGTTCCGCGAGCCGATCCTCCAGTTCGGCTTTCTCGTCGCGCGTCTGTTCGACGTTTGCATCCCTCGCCTCGAGTTCGGCCTCCGTTTCCGCTAGTTGGGATTTCGCCGACTCGATGTCGTCCTGCAGCCGGCTCCGCTCCTCTTCCAGCGCAGGAAGGCGGTCCTTCAGCCTCTCCAGTTCCTCGAGTTGCTCCTCAACTTCGGCCCGTTTCCGCTGGTGTCGTTCGATCCGCCGCTGGATCTCATCGGTGTCGACCGGTCGCATAATGAGATCGCGCAGATCGTCGTCGGTTGCGACGGCGCGACGCGCTTCGTTGGACTCGAGAAGAAACGAGAAAAGCTCCGCGAGGGTCGGATCCTCGAGGTACGGCTCCCCATCCGTAGTGATCGTCGATCCCTGTCTGGTGAACTCCCGGCTGTACGTTTCGCCGCCGATCGTCAACTCGACGCCGGCGCTGTCGGCGTCGCCTTTCATCGACACGTCGTCGCTTCCGAGGGCCGCCATGATCGCCTGGAGCAGTGACGTACGGTTCGTCGCGTTCTCACCCGCAAGAATCGTCACCCCGGGCGTAAACTCGATCGACGTGTCGTCGATCCCGCCGATGTTCCGGACGGACAGTCGCGCCTCCCCCACAGTTTGCTTCGCACTCATAGAGTAGCCTTTCACGGCTCGGAAAATAAATATGGTGAAACGCCGGGGACGCCGGACGCCACCGCCGCGAACCCGCCGTCGGCCGAACAGAAGGGATTAAGAAACACCGGGCGCTCCGTCCAATATGAGCAACAACGAGGCCAGTTCCGCGTCCGGCCGCGGGCGGCGGAGCAAGGTCGTCCGGCTCATCGAGGAGTACAACCTCGAGGAGTTGGGGGCCGAACTGGAGCGGCTCTGGACCGCCGAGGAAAACAGACGAAGCCTGCGACAGCTGGCGACGTATTTCAACCAGCAACTCCTCCAGCGTGCGCTCGAGGACGCGGACGTACGTCCCCTCGGCGGCGAGGTCGAAAACATCTATCGGCTGTTGACAGACGACTCAAGCGGTGCCGACGGGACCCGAATCCGTCGCCGTTTGGAGCGCGATGGCCTCGACGTCGAAGCCCTCGAAGACGACTTCGTCACGTACCAGGCGATCAGAACGTATCTCAAAAAACATCGCGGTGCCGAATACACCCCCGACGAGACTGATCCCCTCGAGCGCGAGACGACGAACATCCAACAGCTCCGCGGCCGGGTCGACTCCGTCACGGAGGGTAAACTCGAACAGCTCCGATCGGCCGGTCACCTCGAGTTGGGCGAGTTCCGGACGCTGGTCGACATCCGGGTCGTCTGCGAGGACTGCAACACGCAGTTCGACGCCGTGGAACTGCTCGAACGGGGCGGTTGTAACTGCTCGGAGTGATGGAACTGTCGCCCGGGTCGGCGCCTCGACCGGAGTGCCAATTTCAATAACAGTCCTAAACGTGTTAGGATGTACCGAAGCGACCCGTCGGCATCGACCGTTCCGGAATCGACATCGAAACACAGTTGTATACTAATAAATGTTATATATCGGATAGATAGTCATATATATTTCATATTGCACTCAGTAGAATATTTTTCTCGGGACCATCGTTCCGCGGTGAACGGCCGCAAAATAACGTTTCCACAATCGGCAACGATATAGGTACCACGCGCCGCTTTACGATAATTCGGGCATCTCTACCGTCTTTGACCCCGTAATCGTAACAACGGAACCTTCCCCGAATTCGGTGGCGGTCGTTCCGGCCGGCCGGAAACTGACTGTTCGGGGGACGGTGTTGATCGGGTCTCTGTGTTTCTGTTGGCCGATAGTATGCGTATAGTGTTATATATCTCGTACTGGTATTTAATCAAAGGTTAGATCCAACCGGAAGCTTCGGCCGAGCGTAAAGAATACCCCAGGTTTATTCCGCCGTTACCCGTCGTCGGGGGTATGGAATGTTCGCTCCCGGAGAGTCCCTCGGCGTATCTCGACGCGCTTTACGAGGAGTACGACGGGTTCGACATCCAACAGACGACCATCGGTGTCGACCGTGAGGAGTTCGAGGTCATCGCAAACCGGCCGGACGGGATCGCAGTCCGGGTCAGGATCGAAGGCGATGGGGGAGTGGTTGCGCTCCCCGACGGCGACGGCTGGGTGCTTCCCGGTGGCATCGTCGACGCGACTCCCGACCGCGAGACGGTCGCACGCTTCGTCGGACGGTGGACCGGCATCCGAGCCGAAATCGAAGAACTCGAGCAGGTCTCGCTCGTGTGTCTGCAGTGTGAACCGGACGGAACGGAGTTGTGGACCGCTTCGGCAGTGATGTCGGCGACAGCGATGGGCGGCACGCCAAAGGCCGGTGCCGTCTGGCGCGACCCGGAGACGCCGGTCGCCGTCCCCTCGCTGTAGGGGGCCCCGGCAGTGAACTACCCCTGCCTACTCGCCTGCTTCGCAGGCTCCTTGAGGCAGGGGCTTCCTGATTCAACGACGCGACTTGCAGACACGGAAACCGAGTCCACAGAGGTCGCAGTCTCCACAGGCGTTCGAAAATCGCTGTGCGATTTTCGCAGCCCATCAGAATCGCACGGCGATTCTGAGGACGTTGCTTCGGAGTGACCCACTCCTAACTCGGCGAGACCGCGAGAAAGAACGTTTAGCGACGCGTTGAAATCCCGGCCCAACTCAAAGCCACACGCGGGGCACGAGTGTTCGCAAACCCACAATGGCTTCGCCGTCTCCACCCCACACGAGGCACACTCTTTCGTCGTCCCCGCTGGTTCGACTTCGACCACATGACAGCCGTGTTTCCGCCCGTGATGCTTGAGAATACGGATGAAGTCGCGCCAGCCCACCTCGGCTTTGTTTCGGGCATTCCCATCATCTTCCAGCATCGGCTTCACGTCCAAGTCCTCGACGAACACGGCGTCGTACTCGGTCGTGTACGCGTGGGCGAGTTTGTGCTTGTAATCGCGTTTCTTGTTCCGCATATCCATGTGGACCTCTGCGACGCGCTGGCGCTGCTTTTCCCAGTTGTTCGACTCGTATTCCTTGCGGGAGAGCGACCGGTGCTCGCGTTCGAGGCGTTCGCGGTCGTCAGACAGGTCGAGACGGTTGATTGACCGCCCGTCCGAATCGTGGATGAAGTTGAGGACGCCGAGGTCGAGGCCCACTGTATCTTCGTGATCGATGTCTTCGGGGTCTGGTTTCTCTGGTTCGTCTCGGTCTATGCTGAACGACGTATACCACGCACCCGTCGCCTCTTGCTTGACGGTGACGTGTTTGATGTCGTCCAGGTCGATGTCGCGGTGAATTCGGATGGGGATTTCAAGCGTCTTACCACGCACTTTCTTGAGTGTTAAGAGTCCACGACCCTCGGGGCCACTCTTGTTGTCGAGTTCGAAGCCCCGCTGGCGATACGTGAAACTCTGGAATTCTCGCGGCTTCTTCCAGTTCAAGTCCCCGATTTTGTGCCCGTTATCGCGTTGCTGGGCGAGTCCAGTGATGCTGTGGTAGATACGCTCCACAGCGGCTTGGAGGACGGTGGAGTAGACGCTACTCCACTCCTCCCACTTGGTTTTCCAGTCGGGGAGTTCGTCGCGAACGCTCCAGACGCGTTGGCGGACGGTTTGGTCGTCGCGTTCGGGGAGTTGGTCGAGCCGGTACAATGCGTGGTTGTAGACTTGGCGCACGGTGTCACGCTGCCAGCCCAGTAGCTCTCGCTGTCTACTTGTTGGCAAGAGTCTGAAACGCGGGCTGTAATCCATGCGCGTGTACTTGTGTTTTCGCTCTGTAGTTTGTTAAACATGTTGGTTGAGCGTAATTGATAGTCGTGCGGGCGCTGTATCCCCGCCCTACTCGCTCCCGTTGGTCGCTCCTTGAGGACGGGGGCTTAGCGCCCTCTCTTCAGCTAAACCCGACATGCACAAGGGCCGTCCGCCACGCACTGCGGTATGGGAACGCAGTTAGACTCACGCGAGGCGCAGGCCGCCGAAGCGATCGACCGTCTCTACGAGCAGTACCCCGATCCCGGGATCTCTCTGGAGTTCTCGAACCGTCTGGAACTCCTCATCGCGGTGATACTCTCCGCACAGTGTACCGACGAACGCGTCAACCGGGTGACAGCCGATCTGTTCGCGACGTACGACGGGCCCGAAGCGTACGCCGAGGCCGACGAGGCGGAACTCGCGGAGGCCATCAACTCGATCACGTACTACAACAACAAAGCGGGATACATCAAATCCGCGAGCCGAGACATCGTCGAGATTCACGGCGGCGAGGTTCCGGATACGATGGCCGCGTTGACGGATCTCGCTGGCGTCGGCCGGAAGACGGCGAACGTCGTTCTCCAGCACGGCCACGAAGTCGTCGAGGGGATCGTCGTCGATACGCACGTCCAGCGGATCTCGCGTCGGCTGGGGCTGACGGAACAGCGCTCGCCGGCGAAGATCGAACCCGACCTCATGGGAATCGTTCATGAGGACGACTGGAAGGAGTTCACGCATCTGCTGATAAGCCACGGACGGGAGACCTGTACGGCGCGAAACCCCGACTGTTCGGCGTGTGTTCTGGAGGACATCTGCCCGTCCTCGAAGCTCGATAACGATACCGACCTGGCCGACGGCGACGAGTGGTAGCATCAGGGACGAGGAACCGACGGGCGTCAGACGCTCCGCAACGCTTTTTCCCGTCCGATTCGACTGGTAGACGATGAGCGAAATCGGTGGCCTGCTGGACGATATCGTGTCGGACGTCGATGGGACGCTTCTGTTCTCCCCGAGCGGGTCACTGTACGAGCGGTTCGCAGACGCCGTCGACCCGGTCGTCGTCTCGGTGTCGAACTCGGTCGACGCCGATCGGTTCGTCACACTCCCCCTCGAGTTCGAGGACGCCCGCGAGCGGATCCGGTTCGGCGTCGAGGGGGCCCTCGAGAACGGCTTCATCGAGGAGGGCGATCAACTCGCCTGCGCGCTCGCGCTGTTTTCCGAGGATATCGACACAATAACCCGCGTTCGGGCCGGCGATTTCGAGCGCTCGGGTGTGTACGACCTCTTCGTCAACAGCCGGGCCGAGCCGGAGGTCATACGGAACGTCCTCGAAGTCGCGATCGAACTCGGAAAAAAGGGACAGAAGGGCAAACGCGTCGGCGCGCTGTTCGTCGTCGGCGACGCCGGGAAGGTGATGAACAAGTCCCGGCCGCTCAGCTACAACCCCTTCGAGAAGAGCCACGTCCACGTCGGCGACCCGATCGTCGACGTGATGCTCAAGGAGTTCTCGCGGCTCGACGGCGCGTTCGTAATCAGCGATTCCGGAAAGATCGTCTCCTCGTATCGATATCTCGAACCCGCCGCGGAAGGCGTCGACATTCCGAAGGGCCTCGGCGCACGCCATATGGCCGCGGGCGCGATCACCAAGGATACGAACGCCATCGCGGTCGTGCTCTCGGAGTCCGACGGGCTGGTTCGTGCCTTCTCCGGCGGTGAAATAATTCTGGAGTTGGATCCGGAGGAGTACTGATGCGCCCGGTCGTCGTCAGTGGGTGGTTCGAAGGACTCTCACAGCCCGAACAGAACCTCGTTAGCGCTATCGCGGTGTTTTTTCTGGGGATCGTCCTCGGGGCGATCGCCGCCTGGCTCGTGCGACGGCTACTCGTCGCGTCCGGAATCGACGACGCCGTCGAAGGGACGTCCTTCGAGCGGACGGCACGCCAGCTTGGGGGGTCGACGGTCCAGTTGCTCGCACAACTCGTCGGCGCGTTCGTCTTCTTTCTCGCGGCGCTGTACGCAATGCGGACAGTCGGGCTGGTCCCCGAGGAGGCGCTCATACAGGAGATCGGGCGGTTCCTCCCTCGGCTCTTCATCGCGATATTCGTTGTCCTGGTCGGGTTAGTCGTCGGCGACAAGGCCGAAATCATCGTCGGCGAGCGGCTCCGAAGCGTCAAACTTCCCGAGGTGACGGTCGTGGCGGCGCTTCTGAAGCTGTCGATCCTCTACGTCGCCGCCCTGATCGCGCTGTCACAGCTCGGCGTGGCGACCGCGGCGCTGCTCGTGTTGCTCGCGGCCTACGCGTTCGGCGTCTTCTTCATCGGCGGGCTGGCGTTCAAGGATCTGCTCGCGTCGGCAACGGCCGGTGTCTATCTTCTCCTGACCGAGCCGTACGCGATCGGCGACGAGGTCGAGATCGACGACAGCCGCGGTATCGTCCAGGAAGTCGACGTGTTTGTCACTCTTATCGAGGACGACGGCGAGGAGTACATCATCCCGAACCGGAAGGTGCTCCGCGAGGGCGCGATGCGGGTTCGCAACTAATGTCGTCCGGGGCCGGAGTGCGGCCGGGGGACACTGCCGCCGTGGCGAGGGGTTTACGACGACCACGCACGAACCGGGCTGTATGTTGAACCTGAATCTCGAGTCGTTCATGATCGAGCTCAAAGAGGGCAGCATCAAGAACGTCGGTCCGACGAACAAATCCGCGAGCGCGAAACTGTTTGACGTCGATTCCGCCGAGGTGCGGGAGTTCGGCGACAGCCAGGTGAAGATCGTCGCCTCGGACAGCGACGGAAACGAGGTCCAGATCGCTCTGTCACCGGCGGACGCACGGACGGTTGCCGGCGACATCGAATCGCTCCGCGAGGAAAGCCGCGTTTTCGAGTGAGCTACTCCGGGTCCTCGGAGCCGGGGTCGTCAGTTCCGACCGGTTCCGCGGGGACGCCCGCCCACGTCTCCCCTTCCGGAACGCTCCGCGTGACGAGGGAGTTCGCCGCGACCTGGGCGTCGGCCCCGATCTCGACGCCCGGCAGGACGACCGCCCCGGCCCCGATCATCGCCCGCTCGCCGATGCGGATCTCGCCGGTCCGATACTCCGACTGCAGGAACTCGTGGCACAGAAGCGTCGCGTCGTAACCGACGATCGCGTCCTCCCCGACCGTGATGAGCTCGGGCCAGAACACGTCCGGCGTCGATTCCAGTCCCCACGAGACGCCCGGGGCGACCGAGACGCCGATCCCCCGGAGCAGCCGGTTTTTCGCCCGGAGGCTCGGCGCGTGGCGCGCGAGAACGATACAGATGTAGTTGAACACCACCCGGAGCGGGTGTTTCGCTTCGGGCCACGACCAAAGCGAGTTTCGGAACCCCGGCGTCGGATGTCGGTCGAGTCGCCCGTGTCGCGTGTCGTGTCCGGCCTCGGTGCCCTCGTTCACAGCCGGATTTCGCCGGCCACCGTCTTAACTCATTCTTCGGAGGAGCCACTCGGGGCTGTCTAAGCCGAATCCGTCCCGCCGTCACCGACCGCACCCGACGGCTCCGCGAACGCGACGGGGTCGGCCTCCCTGACCCGAACGCCCCGGGCGGCGAGGTGTTTCGTCCGCTTTCTCGCGAAGTCCTCCTCCTCGGTTCCCCGCGTGGCGAGGACGTACATCCGTGCCTTGCCGACTGGCCGCATCGTCCGCCCGGCGCGTTGGGCACCCTGACGCCGGGAGCCGCCAAGGCCCGAAGCGGCGATCGCGACCTCGGCATCCGGGAGATCGAGGCCCTCATCGCCGACGCGGGAGACGACGATCGTGTCCAGTTCGCCGGCTTTAAAACGCCCGAACAACCTGCTCCGGCGGGGGTGTGGGGTCTCGCCGCTGATGAAGGGGACGTTCAACGCCTCGGCGATCGCGTCGCCTTGGTCGATGTACTCGACGAAGACGATCGCCTTCGAGCCACGGTTCTCGTGAAGGATCGCGGATATTTCGCGGATCTTGGCGGGGTTCGTCGCCGCGGCCTGGCGGCGTCCGTGGCCGTCGCTCGCGGCGTACTCGGTCCGGTGGCTCTCGGAGGCCCACGGCAGAAACCGGATTTCGACCTCCGGTTCGGCGACGTAGCCGGCGTCGAACAGCGCCTCCCAGTCCGTTCCGACGGGCGGGCCGACGAGGGTGTAGATCTCCTCTTGATCGTCGGTCTCTCTGACGGGCGTCGCCGTCAGCCCGAGGCGGTGTTTGGTCTGGAGGCTCGCGCTCCGGCGGTGGACCGGCGAGGGGATGTGGTGGACCTCGTCGAAGATTATCAGTCCCCACTTCCGGGAGTCGAACAACGTTCTGTGACGATCCATCCCGGCGATTCGGTAGGTGGCGATCGTAACAGGTCTGATATCCTTCGTGCCGCCGTGGTACTCGCCGACCTGTTCGGGCGACAGCGTCGTGTGTTCGAGGATCGCCTCGTGCCACTGGGCGGCGAGTTCGCGTGACGGGACCAACACGAGCGTCTCGCCGCCGACGTCGGCCATTACGCCGAGTGCGGCGATCGTCTTTCCGGATCCGGGCGGGCCGACGAACACGCCCGATCCGGAGTCGGCAAAGCGTGCGACCCAGTCGGCCTGGTAGGGCCGGAGGTCGGGAACGAGATCGAACGCCAACTCGTCGCCGGTTTCGAGCTCGCGGTCGTCCTGAACCGGGTAGCCGGCCTCGTACAGCGTCCGTTTGAGTTCGGCGGTCCGGTCGTCGGCGACCCACGCCGTCTCGTCGCCGATCCGAGCCCGAAGGACGCCGTCGTCGAGTCGCGGTTCGGCGACGTTTCCGAGGAGATCCGCGCTTTTGGCTTCGAGAACGACGTAGCCGTCCTCGTGGGTGGCAAGGCGGAACTTGTGCGCGCGCTCCCACTGGCCTTCGATCCACTCTTCGAGGGCCTCATACCGGCCACCGAGTGCCGAGCGAACCGTCGCCGTGAGCTCCGGGAGGCTGTCGTAGGGCGCGTTCCAGATGTCTTCCTCGCGGACCGTGTACACGTAGCCACCCTCCCGGTTCGTGTCCTCGAGGTGGGCGAACTGCGTCAGGAGCGCCCGGGTGTACTGTGCGGGTTCGTCGACGACGATGTCGCGGCGCTTCTCGAAGACGGTGATCCGTTCGTCCCGGTCGACCGCCCGTCCCGAGTGCCAGACCGCGTCCACCCCCTCCGTTTCGAGCCTGCCGATCCGGCCTTCCCTGACCAGCGTGTCGAGGGCTGCCGCGGCCTCGTCGGCAGAGCGGTCGACCGCGGTCGCGACCTCGGCGGCGGTGACGACGGGCCGTCGGTGTGTTTCGAAGGCGTCATACAACGTCGCCGCGTTGATTGGGCTCGTCTCGCCGTCAGTCCCCGGGGGGGCGGTATCCGGCGTGTCCCCGTCCGCTATCCCGTCGGCCCCTGGTTCCGCTTCGATATCGGCTGGATCGTCCGTCACTGTCCGGAGTTCGGTTTCGACGGTAAAAAGCGGCCCGAATCGGGGGTCGGGGCGGCCCCGGCGGTGTCGGGGGTGCTGGAGCAGGCCGGCAGGCTTTTTCGACCCCGCTCGGAGAGTGACGTATGGGCGATTTCGAACTCGACTTACAGACCGCCGAAGGCGAACTCGACGAACCGGAGGAGGGGGGGCGCGTCATCCTCGCGGTCCTCGACGGGACGACCGACCCCGACGAGTGGGTGTCTCACGTCAAAAACGACGACGTGGTGGTGTTGAACGTCGAGGGTGACCTGAACGAACTCGCCGCGGGCTTTGCTCGCGAGGTCCGCGACTACGGCGGCGAGTTGATGCACTTTCGGGACTTCCTGATCGTCTCGCCGCCCGGACGAGAGATCGACACCGATCGGCTGTAGCCGACCGGAACGCCGATGTCGGGTGTTGTTCGGAGCCGAGCAGGGTGAGGTAGTGGCCGTCCGGGTCGCGGACCCGAACGCCGTCACCGAGCGAGTCGCGTTCCGTCGCCCGGTCGGCGACCGCGAGTTCACCGTCGGATTCGGCGACGACCGGAACGGACGGACGGTCGAGATAAAAATCCGCAGTCCGATCCGGGTGTTTCACCTCGAGGGCGAGCCACCGGCACGCTTCGAACGTACCGGACGTTGCGGGGAGATGGCGATAAGATCGCGGGCGACGGGGAGCGAGAGACGTATCCCCGATCGGGGAGGATCACTGTAGTTTCCGATGCCGATACTGCTGGATAGATTCGCTGGCCGATCATCGGCTGTTCCTTCCGGATGCATCCGACGTATTTCCGGATGACAGGCGTCAGGTTCACCGATTTTTGTGAACTCACCCCGGGGCTTCCTGCTTCGACGACGCGCTTTGCATCCACGGTCTCTCGGTGAGGCGTGAACGTAGGGAGCGCAGTCTGCACAGGCGTTGATTCGGAGCGTCCCGCCCCTAATCGTCGGAGCCCTCGGACGAGAACGTTTTTCGCCGCGTTGAGATCCCGGTCGCGGGTCTTCGTTCCCGGTATGGCCATCAGTACCGTTGCCCCTCTTTTTTCACCGTAATCTACGCCGAAACGACTGCTAGCTGAGTTTCAGTGTTATTTTTCTGTGAGATCGGTCCGTGTCGTTGTCCGAATTCTCCGGAACCGGGGCTCCCGCTCAGCAACCACCCGGCATTCGCCCCGGATCAGGTTTGATATCCCGGCATACGATTTATCGGCCGCGTGCGGTCGCTGTTCCGGACCCTGCCACACTCGGGGCGTATAAGTCCCCGAACGCCCTACACGACACAGTGATCGTCGTCGCAACGGCGGATTTCGAGGTGTACCACGGCGTCGTCGGCGAGCTACGCGATCGAAACGTCCGGTTCGAGACGATCGAGCCGGGCGACGACCTCCCCGAGCGAGCGACGGTCGCGATCGTGGGGACTGAGGACGAACGTCCGACCGTTCCGACCGTTAGAGCCGCCCCCGACCGACCCCGACGAGCAGTCGAGGAGGCACTGGCCGTGCTTCGGGGTGGTGACGGTCGGACGGTGGTCGGCATCGACCCCGGCGACCGCCCCGGGATCGCGGTACTGTCGGGCGAGATGGTCGTCGCGGCGTTTCAGGTACCGGCCCGGAAAGCCGCCCCCGTCGTCGAACGGGAACTCGAGGGAGCGACCGATCCGCTCGTCCGGATCGGCGACGGCGCACGCCTCCGCGGAGCCCGGATCGGCGACGAAATCGAGAGCGCGCCAGTTGAACTCGTCGACGAGACGGGAACGACACCGTATCAGGGCTCGGGCGTCCGGGCCGGCGACGTGCTCGCGGCGGTCAACATCGCCCGGATCGAGGGAGAGGAGATCGAATCCCGGGAGATCGAACCGACCGCAGGGGAGATCAAACTGGTCCAGGAGCGCTCGAGGGAGGAAAGCGACGATCGGCGGGCGATACCCGAAACGCTCGCCAGGCGGGTCGCCCTCGGGGAGCTATCGATGACCGAGGCGATTCAGCGACACCGAGACGGGTAAGGGCCGATCCGGGCGCACCCGAGAGCCCACGACCGCACCGATTTGAGGCTCGTGGTGTTTTTGCGTTCCACCGCACAACTCGATGTATGTCAGTGACGCTTCGCGGCCTCGTGTTACCGGCGTTCGACGACCTCGGAGACCTCCCGAGTGAGGCGGAACCGTGGCGACGCGCCTACTGCTTCGACCGGTTGACTCTCGCGGGGCTTTCCTCGCCGCTTCGATACACGGCGGAGGGGCTCGGTCTCGTCCCGACCGGGGTCGGAAAGACGGCGGCGGCGACGACGGCCGCCGCGATCTGTGCCAGCAGCGAGGTCGTCCTCGAGGATCCGCTCGTCTGCTCGGTCGGCGTCGCCGGCGGGCCGCCGTCGCTTCCGGTCGGATCCGTCGTGATCGCCGACCACATTGTCGATTGGGACGACAAGTGTCGGTTCGGTCCGGGCCAAGCGGGCCTCGCTCTCAACCCATACACCGACCGTGGCGCATTCGAGGTCGATCGGGAACTGGTCTCGCTGGCCACGTCGCTCGCAAGCGATGTCGAACTGGTCAGCCCGGCGGATGAGGGCGGGGAATTCCCCGGGAGCTCCGGCCGCGAACCGACGGTCGTCACGGGGACGAACCTCTGTGGCGACGAGCTCTGGCACGGTCGCGAGCTTGCGGCGGAGGCGTCGTGGCTCGTCTCCGAGCACGGCTGTGGGCCCTACCGGGCGACCGAGATGGAGGACAGCGGGACGGTAGCCGCGCTCAAGCGCTTCGGCCGCGCCGACCGGTATCTCAGCATCCGCGGTATTTCGAACCACGACCGCCCGAGCGCTGGCGAATCAGCGAGGGAGTCGTTCTTCTCGCCGGGCTTCGAGGATGGGTTCGAGACGGGGCTTTCGAACGCGGTGGCGGTCGCACGCGCCGTCGTGGACGACTGGTTGTCGTGATCCGGACGGCACGAACCCGAGTCATTCAAGTACGCGCCCGGACACGTTGTTGGTATGAACCACGCTCGGTCCACGAAGAAGCGAACCGGCGGCCGTCGGCGCGCCGTCCGAAAGAAGCGCAAACACGAACTCGGATCGGCACCGACCGAAACACAGGTCGGCGACACCAAACTGAAAACCGTCGAAACGCAGGGTGGAAACACGAAGGTCCGCGCTGTCAGGACCGACGTCGCGAGCGTCGCGACCGGCGACGGCGTCGAAGGAGCGACCATCGAGGACGTCGTCGAGAACGCCTCGAACCCGAACTACGTCCGCCGAAACATCATCACGAAGGGGGCGATCATCGAGACCGATGTCGGTCGCGCACGTGTCACGTCCAGACCGGGCCAGGACGGACAGGTCAACGCAGTTCTGCTCAAAGAGTAACGACGCGCCGCCAGTGCCCGCATCCGCCGGTGACGCGACGCGATTTTAACTGGACGTCCGGGGGCCGATCGAGACCCGGGAAGGATCCCGCTATCAGCGGTGCTTCTCGGTGATGATCCGGTTGAGTTCCGGGACGACCTCGTGGAGGTCGGCGAGCACGGCGTAGTCGGCTTTGCCGACGATCGCGGCCTCCGGGTCGGTGTTGATCGCCAACACGTTCTCGCTGCCTTTACAGCCGACCCAGTGTTGGACCGCACCGCTGATCCCGGCCGCGATGTACAGATCGGGCGCGATCTTGTTTCCGGTCTGGCCGATCTGATCGTCGTGTGGCCGCCAGCCTTCGTTGACCGCCGCCCGCGAGGAGCCGACGGCTCCGTCGAGCAGATCGGCGAGCGCCTCGAGTTGATCGAAATCCTCAGCGCTGCCGACGCCACGGCCGCCGCCGACGACCACGCGGGCCTGATCGAGCGGCACGCCCTCCGTGTCCGCGTCTTCGCGACGTTCGACCTGGACGAGGAGGTCCGAGTCGTCGAGGTCGGGGGTGTACGATTCAAGCGTCGCCGCGCCGGTCTCCGGCGCAGGTTCCGCGGGCACCTCGTGGGGAACGATCGTGAGGAGGTTCGGATCGGCATCGATTTCAGCGTGCTCCATGAGGCTGCCGCCCCACCGCTGTCTCGTGAGGTCGTAACCGTCACCGGCGTCGACATCGACGACGTTCGCCGCGAGCGGGAGGTCGGCGATCGCCCCCAGATGGGCGAGCGTCTCGCCGCCACGATCGGTCCCCGGCGCGATGACCGCGCTCGGCTCCCGCGCTTCGATCAGCCCACGAAGGCTTTTCGCCCACGCGACCGGGGCGTAGTCGCTCAAACCGTCGTGGGTCACGGCGTGGACGGTGTCGACGCCGTACTCCCCGAGTTCGTCGGCGACGTCGCCCGGGACGACTCCGAATCCGATCGCCTCCAGTGGCTCGTCCTCCTCTGTTGCCACCTCGCGAGCGATCGTGACCGCTTCGAGGGACGTATCTGCGACGGCGCCGTCCGCGTGTTCGACGAGCGTAAGCACCATCTCAGATCACCTCCAGGTCCTCAAGGACGGCGACGACGTCCTCGGCGGCGTCGACGCTCTCGCCGAGCACCTCGGCGGGACTGTCGTCGCGGTCGGGGGTTTCGAGCGTCTTCATCGTTACGTCGTTGGGGTCGGATCGCTTCGGCTCCGAGGCGGCGACCTCCGCCCGGCGGGCCTGCATCTTGCTTCGCATGGAGGGGTATCGCGGGGAGTTCAGCCCTTCTTTGACCGTCAACACCGCCGGCATCGGTAACTCATAGAGCTCCGAGCCGCCGGAGATCTCCCGTTCGGCGACGAGCGTGTCCCCGTTTATGTCGACATCTTTGATGCCGGTGATGACCGGGAAGCCGAGTTTGTGTGCGACCCGTACGCCGACCTGGTGGTTCGCCTGATCGGCGGATTCGCTGCCGAAGAACAGGAGATCGAACGAGTTGTCGGTCGACTCGATCCCGTCGGCGATCGCCGTTGCGGTGGCGCGTGGCCCCCACTCCTCGCCGTCGGTCTCGAGGTGGATCGCCTCGTCGGCATCCATCGCGATTCCCGTCCGGAGTTGCTCGGCCGCGTCGGAGGGACCGAGCGTGAGCACGGTCGCCGTTCCACCGGTTTCCTCCGCCGCTTGGACGGCCTCTTCGATCGCGCACTCCTCGTGGGGGCTGATGGTAAACCCCAGGCTCGAGGTGTCTATCGATTGTTGGTCGTCTGTCAGTACGATCTTTGCACCCGTTTCGGGTACGCGCTTGATACAAACTAGCGTGTTCATGACGTGTGGGGTTGGGTCCGAAGGTGTGATGTGGAATCGGTTCCGGCGGCTGGCTAGCTGAAGATCCGTTCGTTCTCCGGATCGAACAGCGGCTTGCTGCCGACGCGCTCGACGGTGACCGGGTAGGTGTCGCCCATGTAGGACACCTGCAGGTCCTCGCCTTCTTCGGCGTACTCCTGTGGGAGGTACGCCATCAGGAGGTGCTTACCGAGCGAGGGGGCACTCCCCGCGCTCGTGACGTACGAGCGCCGGCCCTCCTCGTCGACTAAGACGTCGCCGTCCTGTGAGCGGATCGGCTGGTGGCCGAGCGGGAATCGCCGGGTGCCGTCGGAGGATTCGTGATCCGTCACCGAGAGGGTACACAGCGTCGCGGCGGTGTCTCCCTCGATCGCCTCGACGTACGCCTCCTTGCCGACGAAATCCGCGTCCTTTACCCCGTGGAACGTGAGACCGGCTTCCGCCGGATTGTAATCGAGTTCGAGTTCGTGGCCGTACAGCCGGTAGCCTTTCTCCATCCGGCCAGTCGTGCCGTAGACCCCCATCCCGACCGGGCGCACGTCGTACTCTTGACCGGCCTCGTGGATGACGTCCCAGAGGCGGCCGGCCTGTTCCATCGGCGCGTACAGCTCCCAGCCGAGTTCGCCGACGTAGGAGACGCGGAACGCCCACACGTCGACTTCGCCGATCGTTACCTCTCGGGCGGTGTAGGCGGGGAACGCCTCGTCGGACATGTCCGCCTCGGCGACCGAATCGACCAGTTCACGCGCGTTCGGTCCCCAAACGCCGAGCGTCCCGAGCGACGAGGTCTTATCGATCAGCCGGACGTCGAACCCGTCCATGTGGCTTTTGAACCACCGTTTGTTCGGGCCGACCTCGCCGCCGCCGGTGATGACCCGGTAGGCGTCTTCGGCGAGTCGGACCATCGTGAGATCCGCCCGGAAGCCGCCGCTCGGGTCGAGGATCGGCGTGTAAACCGACTTCCCGACCGGGACGTCCATCCGACCGACGGCCATCTTCTCGGCGAACGCCTCGGCGTCGTCGCCGACGAGGTCGAAGATACCGAAGCCCATATCGCCGACCATCCCCACGTTCTCGCGCATGTGGAGGTGTTCGCCGAGGATGATCTCGGACCACCAGCGGTTGTCCCACTCGTAGGGGCGGCGCAGCGGTTCGATCTCGTCGGCGTACTCCTCGACGAGATCCGCGTTGGATTCGAACCACTGCGGACGCTCCCATCCGGCGGATTCGAAGAACTCCGCGCCGAGGTCGGCCTGACGGTCGTGGAAACCGCTCTGTCTGAGCGGGCGGGAGGACTGCCACTGTTCGCCGGGATGAACGATATCGTAGATCTTCTGGAAGCCCTCGTTCGCGCGGTTCTCGACGAACGTCTTCGAGGTCCCGTAGCCGTCGAAACGGTTCACGTCCGATTGGTGGAGATCGACGTCCGGGTAGCCCCGGGTCATCCACTGGGCGGTGTACTTCGCAAAGGCGGGGGCCTCCTTGATCCAGATCGCCGCACACGACCACAGGCCGTCGACATCGCGGAGCGGGCCGACCACGGGCATCCCGTCCGGTGTGACCGACAACAGCCCGTCGATCGAGTGACGGATCTCCGCGTCGCCGAGTACCTCGGGCATGATCTCGAGGGCGTGCTCCATCGACGGTGCGAACGCCTCCTCGGTCAGCGGCGGCTGGGTCGGCGATAGCGCGGCCTCCTCGTTCGACGGTATGTCGTCGATATCCCAGAGGATCGGCCGGTGTTCGTAGGAGCCGACCTCCATGTCGTTGCCGCTCGGGCGTTCGTACATCTGGGTGTCGACGTCCCGGACGATCGGGTAGCCGACCTCCTCGCCGGTCTCCTCGAGTTCGTCGATCGGCCCGACGCTTATGAGCTGGTGGACGGCGGGCGTAAGCGGGATCTCGGTCCCGGCCATCCGCGCGAACTTGGGGCTCCACAGCCCCGCGGCGATGGCGACCTCCTCGCAGTCGATCCGCCCGCGGTCCGTCACGACCGCCTGAACGCCGTCGTCCCCGGTTTCGATGTCCGTCACTTCGGTGTTCGCGAAGCTCTGGAGTGCCCCCATCGACTCGGCCTCCTTGCGTTTGATCTCGCCGAACCGAAGCGGGTCGACGACGCCGGCGTTCGGCTCCCAAAAGCCCCCGGTCACCAGTTCCTCGTTGATGTACGGGACTTTCTCTTTGACCTCGGCTGGGGAGATTATTTCCGCCTCGTTACCCCATGCGGCGGCCGAATCCAGCTGTCGTTCGAACTCGTCGAGCCGTTCTTCCGTGCGGGCGACTTCGATGCCGCCGCTCGTCGTATAGAGGTCCTCGGATTTGTATTGGTCCATCGCCTCCTGGGTCGTCAGCGCCATCTCCTTGTTGTTCTCGATCGGGAACACGAAGTTCGAGGCGTGTCCCGTCGAGCCGCCGGGATCGGGGAACGGCCCCTTGTCGACGAGCACGATATCCTCGCGTCCCTGATCGGCGAGATGGTACGCGAGGCTGTTGCCGACGATTCCAGCACCGATAATTACAGTCTGTGCGCTCTCCGGTACGTCCGTGTTACTCATGTCAGTTTACCCTTATTTTTCTCCAATGTTTGATTAGTTACTGTTCCTTCACTAGCAAATCCGAATCGTTATATTAAAAACTTTTGCCAGTAGAGATGCGGCCATTTATTACCCCATACCCGGAATTCCGAACCCGGAAGCCGCATAAGCCCGTTTGACAACTTCGGAGTATACGGTCCCGTGCGGAACCCGATCTCCCGCCCGAAGAAAAAATATAAAATTCTTTAGTATTAATCCGAAATTACTCGTGTCACTTCGTTTCGGTGATTCATATTGAAGGGATATTTACGTTCGACGGCCGGGTCGATCCTGTCACTCAGCGATATCGATCGGAACGGTTTCGAACGCGCCCTCGTCCTCCGTCGGGTCGTAAGCCTCGATAGCGGTCCGGACGAGTTCGAAGACACCCTCCTTGCTCCAGCGGGCGGTGTTCACCTGAAGGTCATAAAACCCCCGTTCGTTCAGATCGACGTCGTAGTAGGACTGATACCGTCCCGCCTCGTTGACCTCACGGACGCTCATCTCGGCTGTCGTCTCCTCCCTGTCGCTGATCCGGGCTTTTCGGACCTCCCCGGGCGCATCGAGGAGGATCCGGATGTCTGCCCGGTTGCCTGCGAGCCACCCGGCCAGCCGCGACTCGAGGATGAACGCTCGGTTGGCGGCACCCCACTTCTCGGCGATCGAGAGCAGGCGGCGATCGAGCGCGCGGTCGATGTCGTCGGACGCCTGTGCCTTCGCTGTCAGCTGTGTCAGGGACATGTCGCGCTCCTCGGCGAGGTCCCTGAAGATGTCACCGCCGGAGACGTACGGACAGTCCATCGCCTCCGAAAGCTGCGTGCAGAGCGCCGTCGCACCGCACCCCGGCGGCCCGGAGACGGTTATAAACAGGTTCGCATCGATCGCCGACGCTCGGGTTCCGGATTGTGACATATGCGCCCGCTTCGGGCGTCTGATTCATAAGCGGGGCGTTTCCGGCTGGCGGCCGGGACCCCTACCGGCACCGGAGGTTCCTCAGTCGGTTCCGGACGAAGCCGGCCACCGCCTTTGACTTCGAGGGCTGTCGAACGCGGTCCATCTCCTCGTCGGTCAACTCGAAATCGAAGATGTCGATGTTCGCGGCCAGGTGCTCGCGGCTCGTCGCTTTCGGAACCGTGAGGACGTTCGGCTGCTGGACGAGCCACCGGAGTGCGATCTGTGCAGGATGCTTGTCGTACTTTTCGCCGATCGATCCCAACACCGGATCCTCGAGGACGCCGCCGTGGGCGAGCGGCGAGTACGCCGTCAGCGCCACGTCGTGGATCCGACAGTAATCGAGCAGTTCCGTCTGCGACCAGTAGGGGTTGTACTGGACCTGGTTTGTCAAAATCCCGTGCTCGGAGAGCTCCCGGGCCCGGGCGAGCCGATCGACGTCGAAGTTCGAAACGCCGACGTGTCGCACGGCTCCCCGATCGACGAGTTCGTTCATCGCCGCGAGCGTCTCACGGAGCGGCGTCACCGGGTCGGGCCAGTGGATCAACAGGAGGTCGATGTAGTCGGTTCCGAGTTTCGCGAGGCTCTCCTCTGTCGAGCGAACCACGTCGTCGTACGCCCGGTTTCCCCGGCCGAGTTTCGTGGTCACGAACACGTCCTCACGGGCCACATCGCTGTTCCGGAGGGCGTTGCCGACCTGCCGTTCGTTGCTGTACGCCTGTGCCGTGTCGACGTGCCGGTAGCCGAGTTCCAGTGCGGTCCGCACCGATTTCCGGCAGGAATCGCCCGTCAGCCGCCACGTTCCGAGGCCGACGGACGGGATTTCGACGCCGCCGACGGTCGTCGTGTTCATACCCGAAGTACGGACGCAAGCCGCATAACTCTGTACCTACGGAAACTCCCGGAGGGTGTCGAGAACCGCCTCGATCGGCATCGTGGTCGTCGCCAGCGAGACGCCGTCTGCTCTGGCGAGCGCCGGCGCGTGCTCCCAGAGGTCTTCGGCTTCGATCCCGTGGAGGACGACCGCCGACGGCGTCGGCGTCACGACACGCAACGCGACCAGCGGCGACTCGCCGCGTGTCACGTTCGTGAAGACGAGCGCCCGGTTCGTCGACTGGCCATAGAGGCGGTAGAACTCCTCGCTCGAGAGTCGCTTGATCGCTTCGACGCTGTTGATGACGGTGTGTCCGGCGATCGTGTCGGCGCTTCCGTTGACGGCCGTCTCCGCACCGATCGCGGCGTAAAACCGCGAGAGCGCGACCGTCGTTGGGTACTCCCGGAGGTCGTACACGACGTCCTGATCGAAGCCCGCCGACAGGACCCGGGCGTGTTGTCTGACCCGGTCGCCGCCCCGGCGCTCATCGATGTCGAGGAGGGCACGGACCACCCGGCTGACGACGCGGATGCCGGGGTTTTCGCGCCGCCCGCTCTCGTAATCCGAGACGACCGACGCGGACACGTCGAGTTCGGCGGCGAGCGCCGTCTGTGCCACGTCGAACTCCTCGCGCCACTTCCGGAGCGTCGCTCCCGGGTTCTCCGACAGCGTCACCTCGCCGGCGATTCGCTCGGCGAGTTCCGCACGCGGATCGCGCATGGTTGTCACTCGGGAGCCGGCGGTATAAGCGTACTCTCATACGGGGTGCGGTCGAACCACGACACACCGGGAAGCGTGGACATCGACCGGGCGACGATCCGTCCGGCGATTTTATATCCGCCGGACCCAAGCGGGAGGTAATGCCGCCGACTCCCGTCGCTGTCGCCGTCGGCGTCCTCATCGCGGTCGCGCTCTTGGGCCCGGCGTTCGATCGCCGGTCGGTCGCGATCGTCGCGCTCGCGGCCGCGATGCCCGACCTCGACGCCGTCTTCGCGCTCATCGGCCCCGGCGATCCGAACGCGGTGTTCCATTCGGCGTTCATCCCGATCGGCGCGGCCGCGCTCCTCTGTTATGACATCCGCTTCCGCGAGGCGTCGTGGCTCGCCGGGCGGTACGGCTGGCGCGGGATCCGGATCGCATGGGTTGCACTCGCCGCCTACGCCGTCGCCGGCATCGGGCTGGACGTCTTCAGCGCCGAGGGCGTCGCGCTTTTGTACCCGCTCTCGGATCGGTACTACTCGATCGTCGGCCGCCTCGTCCTCTCGACGCAGGAGGGGATCGTCCAGACGTACGTCACGCTCGGGAACGGTTGGCTCGAGGTCGCCTCCCCCGGAACGACGGAAACGCACACCATCGAGACGTGGCTTACGGGCGAGAAGCGCCGACTCCGGATCGTCGAGTCCGGATGGCAGGCCGTGATCGTCGCGGCCGCCGCCGCCTCGCTGCCCGCGAAGTGGCTTGTCGAACGAGCCGATCGGACCGGAGGGCGGCACTGATGCCGTCGTCGGTGGTTCATGCGGCGCTCGCGCTGCTTCTGGCGGCCGGATTGCTCGGCCGGTTCTACGACCGCCGGGCGCTCGCCGTGGTGCTCGTCATCGTCCTCCTTCCGGAGGCGGACACTATTTTGGGATGGTACATGGCGGGCGCCCACCGGACCGTGTTGCACACCATGATGCTCCCCGTCGTCGCCGCTCCGGCGCTGTACTGGGAGACGACCCGCGAGGGGTCGTGGATCAGGGACCGGTGGGGTGACCGTGGCGTCCGGATCGCGTGGGTGGGGCTGTTCGTTCACACGTTCGCACACGTCGCGCTCGATTGGGCACACCTCGACGGGATCAACTTCTTTTGGCCGTTCGTGGACCAGTTCTTCAATCTCGAGGGCGAACTCTACCTTTCGGCGTCGGAGGGGTTCGTCCAGACGTTCGTCGAGATCGGAACCGACCCCGAAACCGGAGGTGGCGTGATCGACGCCGGACAAGGCGGATCCCGGGTCGAAACCCACGTCTCGAACCCCGCACAGCCGTCGCCGGAGCCGAGCTCGGAGCCGGTCGACCGGCGGTTCCCGATCGCCGTCCACGGGTGGCAACTGTACGTCGTCCTCGTCGGTGCGTTCACGCTCGTCGCAAAGCGGCTCCAGTCCGATCAGGGGACGGGTGGTGAGCCAGATGTCCGATAACGGGGCGACGATCCGATCGTACGACCCCGACGCGGCGGGCGATCGACGGGCGCTGTGGCGGTTCAAAACCGCCTTCGAGACGGAACTCGGCGGGACGACGGGCGGGGCGGAGAAATCGACGGCGTACGAGGCGAAGCTGACGGACGACTACAGGCGCCGGTGGCTCGACTGGGTGCAACGCTGCGTCGAGGACGACGGCCGGTGTCTCTCAGTAGCCGAGGCCGACGGCGCGATCGGGTACGTGTTCGTGCTCCCCGAGCGGCTCTCGTTCGTTTGGGACGCAGCCGTCGTCAACGAACTATACGTCGTCCCCGAGGCGCGCGGCGGTGGGACCGCCGACGCGTTGCTGAAGCGGGCCCTCGAAGTGGCTCGCGAACAGGACCTCCCGCTCGATCGGCTGCTGTTGGACGTCGACGAAGCGAACGGGCGCGCCCGGCGGTTCTACGAACGACACGGCTTCGAGCCGTGGGGCGAGGTCCTCGCGCGGGAGCTACGCTGAGGTTCCGGGACCGGTGTTCGCCGCGACAATACCGCCGAGAGCGCCGAAGACGGCCGGGATGACGATCCCGGCGAGGACGATAGCCGAGAGCAGTTCGGGCTCCCCGCTGAAGGAGGCCCCGAGCGCCTCCGTCGACACCCGGAACAACACCGCGCCGATGGCCGACAACACGAGATACGCCGGGGCGACGAGCGCGCCGGCGACTGCGCCCTCCGTCGTCCCGGTGACGCCTTGGGACCGGCTGACGGCGAGACCCGCCGCCACGAGCAGCGCGATGGGGACGAGGTACAGAAGCGGCGTGAATCCGTCGCCGCCGATAAATGAGACCGAGCGGGTGCCACCGAATCCCAGAAAGTCGGCCGTGACGATGGTGTCGACGAAGTGGCTGTTGAAAAACACCCACCCGACGAACTCGAATGCGCTGCCGCCGTCGCCGACGTTCTCGGAGATCTCTCCGAGTTCGGAGTCGTCGATGCGGACGAGCACGACGAGGGCTGTCAGGACGAAACCGACGATCCACGCGGCGGCCCCGGCGAGAGCACCCTCGAGGAACGGAAGGCTATCGGCGTCGATATCAGAGGACATCTCGAATAAATCAACGCCGGGAACCCCGAAATGGCTTGTGGCTCGCGGGGCGGCGCGTTACCGGAGCGTCGCTTCCGTGTCGACACCATACACCCGCGCCGGCGTTTCGACGTGTGCGCGCCGGAGCGCCTCCTCGTGGCCGGTTTCGGCGAGCCAACGAGTCCGCTTCGGGACTGTCTTCGGGCCGAGAACCGCGCCGGGGCGGTCCGGGTCGTCGATGAAGTCGGTTTCCATGAGGAAGGGCCACTCGCCGCCGCAGGCGCGTTCGAGGTCCTCTTTGTGGGAGATGACGCTCGGGATCGGTCCCTCGACGTAGCCGCCCGAGTAGTGTTTGACGGCGCGTTCCCGGGGAAGCCCCTCTGCCTCGGCCCACTCGGCGACGTCCTCGAAATCCTCCCCGCCCTCCGTGTGCAGTTGGACCGCACAGCCGACCTCGGCGGCCCGACCGAAGGCGTGGCGCATGACCTCGTTCGAGGCCGCCCACGTCGCCTCGTCGACCTCGTAGTGTGGCCGGCCGGACTTGATCGCCAGCGCCGGCCCCGAGGCGACGTACTCGGCGGCGACGTCGAGACCGGCTTTCATCAGGTCGGCGGCCCCGTCGGGGTCGTAGCCGCGGTCGAGAAGCCGTGAGACGAGCGCCGGATGGACGCCGAGGACCGGTCTCGCCCGACCCGGGAGGACGTCGTCGGCACGTTCGGTCACCTCGGCAGTGAGATCGAACGTCTCCCGGAAGCCGTCCTCGTCGTCGACCTCGCCGACGAGGTTCCAGGAGGGTTTGTTGAGAACGTTCAGGTGCGTCCCGCCGGCGCGTCCGAACTCCTCGGCCGCCTCGACGCCGCGGCCGTTGACCGGATCGAGGTGGAGATGATTGTCGAGAACCGGGCCGTCGTACATACCGAGGGGGTCGGTCGCCGGTGTAATATGGGTTGTCGTCGCGTCGCCCCCGCCGACGGTGGATTGATGCGCCCGGCGGCCGTGGTCTCCCCATGTCGTTGGGCTTCGACGAAGCGACGGATCGGGCGTACGAACTCGGGTTTCGGACGGTCGAAACCGAACACGACGGCGCCGAACTCGACGTCGAGGGGTCGATCCCCGGGTGGCTCTCCGGATCCTTGCTCCGGAACGGCCCCGGGCGGTTCGAGTTCGGCGGCGAGCGGGCGACCCACTGGTTCGACGGCCTCGCGATGCTGCGCCGCTACGGGTTCGACGACGGTGAGGTGCGGTACACGAACCGGTTTCTCCGGACCGACGCGTACGCTGCCGCCGACGAGGGGTACGGGGCGGGCGAGTTCGCAAGCGGTGGCGGCGTTCGGCGCGCGATCCGATGGCTTCGAGCGCTGGGGCCGCCGGAGTCGACCGACAACGCGAACGTCCACGTCGCCCGGATCGGCGAGCACTACGTCGCGTTGACCGAAGCGCCCAGGCGGATCGCGTTCGACCCCGAGAGCCTCGAAACGCACGGCGAGTTCCGCTGGCGCGACGACATCCCCGAACATCTGGCGACCGCCCACCTCCGGACCGATCCGACGCGGGGGGAGACGATCGGCTACAGCACGGAGTTCGGCCGAAAGCCGACGTACCACATCTACCGGATCCCCGGGGGACGTGCCGGACGAAAGAGAATCGCGTCCGTCCCCGCCGAGGGCCCGGGGTACATCCACGACTGTGCGGTCACGCCCTCCTACGTCGTCCTCGTGGAGACGCCGCTTCGGATCGCCGTCCTCCGGGCGCTGCTCCCGTGGTCCGAGGGCTTTCTCGACATGCTGGAGTACGACGCCGACGCCGGAACGCGGTTCGTCGTCGTCGACCGCGACACCGGCTCGGTCGTCGCGGAGCCGCGCTCGGAGCCGTTCTTCACGTTCCACCACATCAACGCCTACGAGTCAGAAGGGTCGGTCGTCCTCGATCTGGTCGCCTTCGAGGACGACGGGATCGTCGACGCGCTCACGTTCGAGGCCCTCTCGGGGGACGCCTTCTCGGCCGCCCCCGACGGCCGGTTCCTCCGGTGTCGCCTCGACCCCGAGGTCGAAACCGTCGAGCGCTCGCGACGTTACGACGGCGGCCTGGAGCTTCCGACCGTCCCGCCGCCGGTCCGGGGTCGCCCTTACCGGTACGCCTACGCGCAGGCGACGGACCGCCGCGGCGCGAACGGTCTCGCGAAGATCGACGCCGAGCGCGGGACCGCAACGGAGTGGTGGGAACGGGGCGTCTACGTCGAGGAGCCGCGGATGGTGCCCCGCCCCGGCGGAACCGACGAGGACGATGGCGTCGTTATCGCGCCGGCGCTGGATACGGGGCGGGAGCGATCGATGCTTCTGGTGTTCGATGCGGGGACCCTGACGGAGCTCGCGCGAGCGCCGCTTCCACACGCCGTCCCGTTCGGCTTCCACGGACGGTTCTTTCCGGAGGTGTAAGGGCCCCTACTCGATCGTCAGATCGCCGCCGTTTCCGTCCTCGCCGTCCTCGTCCCACTCGAGTTCGAACTCGATCGACAGTTCGCCGGGGCGGTCGGTCGGCCCCTCGCGTTCGGCCTTCACTTCGAACGTCGGCCGCGACGGGGGCTCCATGGTCACTGACTCGCTACCGGATTTGAGGGTGATCGGATCCCCGGCGTCGAGCGAGTCGGCGACTGCTCGGAGGTACGCGGCGATGTCGGAGCGGCTCTGTACGCTTTCGGATTCGAACAGCACTTCTTCGGGCATGGACTGCCGCTACGGCACCGATACATATAAACATCGTTCGCGGCGGAGTCGCCGTTCCCCCTCGGATCGTGAAATAAAAGCCGGTAGAGCGCGGAGACACGCGCATGAGCACCCCCGTTGCCGGCGAACTGCGAACTCAGGCCGATCTCGAAGCCCGGGTCGAATCCGGCGCGGCCCCGGACTGGGTCGCCGCCCACTGGAACTCCTTTCGCGACGGTCTCCTCGGGGACCGAAACGACACGCCGTTTCCCTGTTTTTTCGGCGCTGAGTCCGTCGCAAACGGCGATCCGCTGTACACCGCGGTACGATCGACGGCTGACAAGGACGCACTCTTGAACCTCGGCCGGACGCTTCTCGAATACCTCGACACCTGGCGTGAGTACAGCGATCGGGCGTCGCTCGTGACGTTTTTCAAGCCACCGGAGCAAGCGCTCTCGGAGGCCGAGTACCACGAAACGCTGTGGCACGTGCTACAGTTCCTCCACGTGCACGATCCGGAGCCGTGGCCCGAGGACATTCCGACGGATCCCGACGACCCCTACTGGGAGTTCTGCTTCGGCGGCGAGCCGATCTTCCCGACCTGTCGCGCGCCGTTTTACGACGACAGAAAGAGCCGGTACTGCCCGGTCGGCCTCGAGATCACGTTCCAGCCGCGGGCGCTCTTCGAGAGCCTGGACGTGACCGCCGAGACGGAGGCGGGCCGGCACGCCCGCGAGATCATCCAAGGCCGCCTTGAGGAGTACGACGGCGTCTGCCCGCACGCGGACCTCGGCGACTGGGGTGTCGATGGCGACCGCGAGTGGCCCCAGTATATGTTCTCGGCGGACGAGACGCAGGCACCGCGGACGTGTCCGATCACGGTCACGCGCGAGCACCCGAAATCGGAACTGTTGCTCGAAGAGCCGAGGACCGTCGATCCGCATGTCTGAAACGGCCGGGACGGAACCGTCGCCGGTGCTCCTGCTCGTGGATTTCCAAGCGGGGTTCGATAATCCCCGTTGGGGCGACCGTAACAACCCCCAAGCCGAGGCGAACGCGGTGCGGTTGCTGTCGGCGTGGCGCGAACGCGGGTTGCCCGTCGTCCACGTCCGACACGATTCGACGGAAACCGATTCCCCGCTCAGGGGCGACAGTCCGGGGTTTCGGTTCAAGCCGGAGCTCGCGCCCGCGGAGGGCGAACCCGAGTTCCGAAAGCGGGTCAACGGCGCGTTCGTCGACACCGGACTCGAAGCGTGGCTTCGTGAACGGGATCTCGATACGCTCGTCGTCTGCGGGCTGACGACCGACCACTGCGTCTCGACGACGGCGCGGATGGCCGAAAACAGGGGATTCAACGTCCGGGTCGTCTCGGACGCGACTGCGACGTTTCCGCGGGAACTCGACGGGGAGCGCTTCGACGCCACGACGGTCCATCGGACCGCGCTGGCGCAGCTGAGCGGGGAGTTCGCGACGATCGTGACGACCGACGGGACGGTGGAGGCGCCGTCGTAGGCGGCTCACCGCGAGTCGTTCCGCTCGTACAGGCGGCTCCCGTCCCGGGGACAGTACTCGAACTCGGGGTCGCGGGTCGAAAACTCACAGCGAGAGCACGTCCTGACGGGCGGGCCGTCGTCCTCGCCACCACGCAAAAGCAGGAACGGAACGAACGGTATAAAAAGGAAAAGCAGGATCGAACCCGTATAGGCGTACAGTAGAACGCTCAAAACGACGCTTCCGAGAACCCCCGCGAGCGTCATCACCGTTCTGGACCCGACCATCGACTGTCGCTATGTCTCGGATGCCGTTGATCGTTTCGACCGCGCTGTGGATCGGGCGCTACTTGCCCTCGAACTCGGGGTCGCCGTCGCCCATGAACGCCGTGATTCCCTCCATGAGGTCGTCGGTGTCCATGAGGTGGCCGAACGCCTGCGCCTCGAGTTCGAGGCCCGCGTCGATGTCCTTCCAGCCGCGATGCATCGCCCGCTTCGTGAGCTTCTGGGCGATCGGTGGCCCGGCGGCGAGGTCGGCAGTGAACTCGTGGACGCGCTCCTCGAAGGCTTCGTTGTCGACGACTTCGGTGACGACGCCGTACTCGTACATCGTCTCCGGATCGAATCGCTCGGCGGTGAAAACGATCTCCTTCGCGCGGCCGAAGCCGGCGATCCGACCGAGCCGCTGGGTGCCGCCCCAGCCGGGGAGCAAGCCGAGGTTGTGCTCCGGCGTGCCGAGTTCGGAGCGCTCGGAGGCGATCCGGAAGTCACAACAGAGCGCGAGTTCGAAGCCGCCGCCCAAAGCGAAGCCGTCGATGCCGGCGACGACGGGCATGTCGCAGTTTTCGAGTTTGCCGAAGGTTCGCTGGCCGGTTCGCGAGAGCTCGATCGCCTCGAGCGGTTCGGCGTTGCCGGCCATCGACGTGACGTCGGCGCCCGCCGAGAACGCGCGGTCACCCTTGCCGGTGATGAGAAGCGCTCTGACCCCGTCGTCGGCCTCGAGGAGGTCGACGGCCTCCCCGAATTCCTCGAGGAGGTCGGGACTGATCGTGTTCATGCGCGCCTCGCGGTCGAGGACGATCTGTCCGACCTTGTCGCCGGGGTATCGGACCTCGACGTTCGTGAACTCGGGTGTGTCGCCCTCGTCCCCACTCCCGTGGAAGCCACCCTCCGCGGCGGCCGTACGGAGGCCGTCTGAGACCTCGAAGCGCGGGTGGCCCGTCTCCTCGTGGAGCTCTTCGAGCGTCTCGACGAGCGTCTCGAGGCCGGCGGCATCGGCCATCTTGGCGGGGCCATCGGGGAAGCCCGCCCCGAGTATCACGGCCTCGTCGATCGCCGCCGGATGGGAAACGTCGTCGCCGACGAGGTTTCCGACCTCGTTGGCCATCGCGGCGACGAGGCGGGTCGCGATAGCCTCGCTTCCGGCGTCGGTCGGGATGTCCACGCCCTCGCCGCCCTCGTAGTCGTAGAACCCTTTCCCGGTCTTTTTGCCGAAGTGCTCGGCCTCGATCGTTTCCTCCAAGAACGGGGCCGGTTCGTAGGCTTCGCCGAGCACCTCGTTCATATACTCGAGGACGTGATAGGTCACGTCGTTGCCGACCTGGTCGCCGAGTTCGAACGACCCCATCGGCAGGCCCATGTCGAATTTGGTCGTCGAGTCGATCTCCTTGACGGTCGCGACGTCCTCCGAGACCATCCAACAGGCCTCGTTCATCAGGGGAACGAGGATCCGGTTGACGATGAACCCGGGCGAGTCCTTCCGAACGCGAACAGGGGTCTTTCCGAAGTCCTCGGCGAGTGCTTCGGTGACCTCGAGGGTCTCCTCGGCGGTGTGGCCGCCGGAGATGACTTCGACGAGCTGCATCCGGACCGGCGGGTTGAAAAAGTGCATCCCACAGAACTGCTCGGGCCGGTTCGTCTCCTCGGAGAGTTCGGTGATCGAAAGCGACGACGTGTTCGACGCGATGATGGCGTGCTCGGGGAGATGCTCCTCGACGTCGCCGTAGACGTCCTTTTTGATCTCCATCTTTTCGGGGACGGCCTCGATGACGAAGTCGGCGTCGCCGACCGCGTCCTCGATGTCGACGTAGGGTGTGACGTTGTCGAAGGCGCTTTCGGCTTTCTCCTCGGTGATGCGATCCTTCTCGGCCAGTTTATCGAGCGACCACTCGATCTGTTCGTAGCCGTCCCGGACGAACTCCTCTTTGATGTCCCGCAGGTTGACACTGTATCCGGCGAGGGCGGCGACCTCCGCGATTCCGTGGCCCATGTTACCGGCCCCCAGAACCGCGACGGTCTCGATGTCGTCAATTTCCATTGTAAGCGTTTTACCCAACTCCGGGAACCCGTTTCAACGTTTCCCTATCAGGCTTCCTGACGCGTCGATTCGACCTGAGAGCCTCGAAATCGGGAAATACGGCAGTTCGGGGTGAAATGGTTGGGGTAACCGAGACGGAGACAATATACCGACTGTTTGAACGATGTTCCCGTTTATGTCGTTTTTGATGCGAACTGTTATGTGGTGCCGTCCCAGTGTCTGACGTATGGACTTCGGCCTTACCGACGAGCAAAAACAGTTGAAAGAGGAAGTTCGACGGTTCGCTGACAACGAAGTGCGACCGAACGCCCGCGAGTACGACGTCGAGGAGAAGTTCCCACACGACATCGTCGATGCGGCGTCGGAGATGGGGCTGTGTGGCGCGACGATCCCGATGGAGTACGGCGGTGCCGGCTACAACAACGTCGATTCGGTGCTCATCGCGGAGGAGTTGTTCGCCGCCGACCCCGGAATCGCGCTGTCGATCCTCGCGACGAGTTTCGGGACGGAGGCGATCACCGAGTACGGCACCGACGAGCAGAAGGAACGGTTTCTCGAACCCGTCGCCCGCGGGGAAGCGATATCCGGAGCCGCGATCTCGGAGCCCGACACGGGGTCTGACGTCTCGAGCGTCAGCACGCGCGCCGAGAAGGACGGCGACGAATGGGTGATAAACGGCAACAAGATGTGGATCACCAACGGCACGGTCGGGGATTTCTTCGTGACGCTGTGTAAGACGGACCCCGACGCGGAGGGACGGTACAACGGGTTCTCACAGATCGTCATCGAATCCGACCGCGACGGCTTCGAGGCCGACAAGATCACCGGGAAGATGGGTATTCGGGCCTCCGATACGGCCGAACTCATCCTCGACGACGTGCGCGTCCCCGAGGAGAACCTGATCGGGGCGCCGGGAGCCGGGTTCCTCCAGCAGATGAACTTCTTCGACGCGACGCGGACCGGCGTCGCAGCACAGGGCGTCGGGATCGCGAGGGGCGCGGCCGAACGGGCCCTCGAATACGCCGGGGAGCGCGAGCAGTTCGGCCGGCCGATCGGCGACTTCCAGGCCATCCAGCACAAACTCGCGGAGATGTACACGGACACGGAAGCGGCCTGGAACCTGACGCTGAAATCCGCCTGGGAGGTCGACTCCGGCGGCGCGCCGAACACGAAACTCGCCTCGATGGCTAAGGAGTACGCCTCCAGGGTCGCCGTCGACGTCGCGAACGAGGCCGTCCAGATCCACGGCGGTGCGGGTTACGTCAACGACTTCGACGTCGAACGGCTCTACCGCGACGCCAAGATCACCCAGATATACGAGGGAACCACCGAGATTCAGAAGATGATAATCGCCCGCGAGCTGCAGGGTAAAGGGTTCTAACGGCCGTACCGGATGGCCAGAAGCCTCGTCTCGAACGGGGCGATCCGCGCCGCGACGTTCTTCGCGCTCGCGTTCGTCCTCATGACCGTCGGCGGGTTCGCGATCGGCGACCCCCGAACCGGCGTCCGGTGGGGCCTCGGGTTGGGGGTGGCCTTCGCGGTGTTCGCATACGTTTTTATCAGGCCGACGAACGGTCCGGACGCGCCGAGCGAGTAACCGACGATCCGGGGGAAACGAACGCCCGGTCATCATCGGGGAGGGTGCAGCCAGACAGGTTTAGGATGCCTCGGACCGAACGGGAGAGCAGCCATGAAGATCTACACCGGCCGCGGCGACGAAGGAATGACCGACCTCCGCGATATGTCCCGCATCTCGAAGACCAGCCCGCGGATCGAGGCGTACGGGACCGTCGACGAGGTGAACAGCCTTATCGGGTTGACCAGACCCTCCGGTTACGACGACGTCGACGAGCGGCTCGAAGCGATCCAGAACCACCTCCACATCATCCAAGCCGACTTCGCGAACCCCGACAAAGACGACGCCGAAACGCCACATATCGAGGAGCACCACGTCGAGAAACTCGAAGACTGGATGGACCAGTTCGACGACGAACTCGACCCGTTGCAGAGTTTCATCCTCCCCGGCGGCAGCGAGGTGGGGGCAAGGCTCCACCACGCCCGATCGGTGTGTCGGCGCGCCGAGCGCCGTGCCGTTGCGCTGGCCGCCGACGAACCGGTCAACGACGCCGCGGTCGCGTATCTCAATCGGCTCTCCGACGGGCTGTTCGTCTTCGCCCGCGTCCTGAACGAACGCGAGGGCGTCCCCGAAGAGTCCCCGAGTTACTGACAAAGCGGCGGCACCGAAGCGCGCCGTTCGCCTCGGTTCAATCGTTTTAAGCCCCGCCGGGCCGCGAACACGGGTATGCAACGCGTAGACGTCGCCATCGTCGGTGGCGGTCCCGCCGGGTCCGCGGCGGGGCAGGCCGCCGCCAGCGAGGGTGCCGACGCCGTCGTCATCGAGAAAGGCGTCCCCCGCGCCGACCGGGACGGCCCCGGACCGGATTCGACCGACGCAGCGGGGATCCTCGATTACTGGGTCGACATCATGGACCTCGACGAGCCGATCCCCGAACACGTCAAACACCGCGAACTCGACGCCGCGGAGTTCATCAGCCCCACCGAGTCGGTGGCGCTGACCGACACCGGTATCGACGCCACGTACCCGAACTTCGGCTTTACGATGCACCGCGCGAGGTTCGACGACTGGCTGCGGGAGCGCGCCGAGAACGCGGGCGCCAAGTACCGCGTTGGGACCGGCGTCGCCGACGTCGAGACGGAGCTGCGTGGCTCGCCTTCACACACGCTGACGCTGCGTGACGGAACCGAGATCGAGGCCGAGTATCTCGTGTTGGCCGACGGGCCACAGCGGACGATCACCGGGCAAGTCCTCGAGCAGTGGCTCCCCGAGGCGTCGATGGAACGCCTCGACGCCCGGCGGACGAACCACATCGCCTACCAGGAGTACCGCGAACTGCCCGAGGAGCTGTTCGAGGGCGACCGAATCAAGTTCTGGTGGGGGTACATGCCGGGCCACACCGCCTATCCGTGGGTGTTCCCCAACGACGGGCGGGTCGCCCGCGTCGGGCTGACGATGCCGATCGACCTCGATCTGGAGACCGTCGAGAACCGCGAGCGCTACCGCCTGCTGCGTCCCGAGGACGAGCGGGTTCCACAGGGCGGGACGTACATCGAACGGCTGCTGGAGAACGTCTATCCGGAGTACGATCTCGACGACTTTCCGTTACAGAAAGACCGCGGGAAGTCGGGCGGTACGGAGACGTACCCGATCTCCTCGACGCGGCCGATCGAGTCGCCGACACGGGCGAACGTCGCCGTCGTCGGCGGCGCGATGGGAGCGACCTCCGCCTTCCACGAGGGCGGCGACCACGTCGCGGTCCGGACGGGGGCCATCGCCGGCCGCCTCGCGGCTTTGGGTGCACTCCGGGCGTACAACGCCGAGTGGCACCGAGCCATCGGCCCGGAGGTCCGTCGGAACTGTGTCTTCGCGGAGATGGTCCGGGGGTACGAACCCGACGACTGGGACCGACTGTTCGGGCTCGTCGACAGTATCGCCGACACCGACGGCATCGAGCCGCGGGAGGCGGTGTACGCCGGCTGGTCGGGAGGCAAGTTGTTCGCGGAGTACAAACTGCGGAAGTTCGGGTATCGAAACGGCCGGTACGCAAAGATCCGCGAGGACGATTACGCCGCCTGACGGACGCGGGCAAGCGCTGCGACGAAGAGGAGCGCACCCACCGCGAGCAGGGGGCCGAAGCCGGGCTGGTCGTCGGTTTCGGTGTCGGTCGGGTCGTCCGTGACGATGATCGTCGCCTCGGTCCGGTCGTACAGCGTCGGGAGGGGGTACTCGAGCATCTGGGCCTCGTAGCTGTCGTACTCGACGGTCGCCTTCGAGGCCGGAGCCCCCGGGTCGACCTCGAAGGTGACCGTCGCCGTCGTTCCGTCGCCGATCACCCCACCGGCGGCCGGTTCTCTGGCCTCTTCGACGGTGAGTCGGCCCGCCTCGTTGTCCGTCTCCGTGTCGAACGTGACCTGCGTCTCCTCGCCACCTTGGAGCCACGGTCCCTGTTCGATATCCACGACGGAGAGCACGTCCGGATCGTACGCGATCTCGTAGGCGATGGATTCGACCGCCTCCTCGTCGTTCGTGCTCACCACCTGCATCGTCAGATCGATCTCGACCGTCTCACCGGGGGCGACCTCGGACTCCCGGGGGTCGAAATCCGCGAGTCCCGGGTTGTCGGCGGCCGCCACTGCGCCCGACAGGGCCGCGAGCGAAACGAAGAGACAGCCGATCACGGCGACGAGCGGACGTCTCATTCGGATTCCTCGTCGGGAACTTCGATTTCCATCGCCGGCATCTCGAGGAACGCGGTCTCGTAACCGGCGTGTCGGGACACCTGTGGTGGCCCCTCGACGACCAACTCGAACGTCTCACCCGCGGACAGATCGACGGGACCGCCGTAGTGGAGACCGACCTCGCTATCGAGGGTCTGTTCGAGGTCGGCGTCGACCGCGCCGTCGACGGACAGCGCCATGTCGGCGAGGGGAACCCGATTGTACGGCGTTCTCGGCGAGACGAGGAGATACCCCTCATCGGCGAAGCGGGAGTCGGACAGATATCGGACGACGAACCTCGCGTCACCGCTTTCGTGAACACCGAGATCGGCTCCGGGGTAGGCGTCCGCTTCCGGAAGCGCCGAGAACGGCATGTGGTGGGCGTCGTGTCCGTCGTCGTGATCGTGGTCGCCATCGTCGTGGTGACCGTCCCCGTGCCCGTGATCGCCGCCCATCCTCGGTTCGAGCGCGCCGCGGCGTCCCCACTCCGATTCGTCGAGATACTCGACGCCACCGATGACCCGTTCACGGAACGCCGCGTCGTACTCGAACTCGAAGCTCGCGGTGGCGGCCTCCTCGAGACGACCCTCGAACGCCCCAGTTTTCCGCGTCGTGATCGGGTTGAGACCGATTTCGACGGTGTAGACGCCGTCCTCCGGGAGGGAGACGTTGTCGCCGAAGTGAAATCCCATCGTCTGTGAGATCATCGGCCACGGGGCGCGGACGTCGACGGGATCACCGTCTCTCGACACCCGCATCTCGGCACCGGCGTCAACCGGGAGGACCTGCCCGGTTTCGGTGTCCAAGACGGTCACCATCAGGTGGACACCCCTGCCGTCGTCGGGGACGACCTCCTCGCGTTCGGTCCCGGTGACGAGCCAAAACGAGTGGGGGTACGTGATCATCGGCGAGAGCGTGTACTCCCCGGCTTCGACGGGCGGCAGATGGTCCATCGCCTCGCGATGGGTCGGGACGTAGACGGCGTCAGGGGGGTTTTCGACCCGCGGAAACTGTGGGGCGTTCGAATCTTCGTCGGACGATTCCTCGCCGTTCGTCCCCCTGGGGTCGTCGTTGTCCTCGCCCGTACAGCCCGCAATCGAACCGGCGGTCGCGAGCGCACTCGCCGCGAGCAGTCGCCGTCGCGTGTAGTGTCGTGTCATTGTCGGTGGTCGTGAGTCGTGTCCGGCAACGAGCGCTTCGAGCGCGGTGGGACGACGAAGTTCCCCCGCCGGCGGACGAAAATGTACTGCAAAATCCCGTTGTTCAGTCGCTGGCCGACGCCTTCGCCGGTGAGATCGGCCCCGGTCATCGCGTCACGGACGCGGACGAAGTCGTCGATCGAACGCTGATACGAGACGAAGTGAAGCCCGGGACGGTCCCCGTCGACGGTGTTGAAATCACGCCGGAGCAGCGGCGGCGTCCCGTCCTCGTCGCGGGCGCGGGCGGCCTTCTGGGCGTGGCCGACCAGCCCCTCCTTCGCGTCGGCCCGTGTCCGAGCCGCAATATCGCCGGCGACGCCCGTCGACGCGCCGAGTTCCTCGCCGACGTCGCCGACTCCATCCCGGGCGTGCTCCGGACTGAACGTCTTCGCAACCCGCTGGAAGTGGTTGTCCTGTTCGAACCACGTTTCGAGCTGGAGATCGAGCGTCGAGACGTGGAGCGTGGTGCCGCCGGCGAAGGGACCGTCCTCGATCGTGACCCGGTCTTCGGGGGCCTGGCTTTCGGCGAAGCCGGACCGAAACCCCATAAAAAAGGGAGCCTCGTCGGGGACCGAATCCGGGACGCCGTCGAGGTCCGTATGCTGTGCCGGGAGCCCCGAGCCGACGAAGCCGGTTCGGCGGGGGGTAGCCCGTTCGAAGGTCCCGCGGAGTTCGGCGTCCATCGCCACCCCGTTCGGGGCGTCGATCTCACCGAAAAGCGCCTCCTCGGCTTCGAGGACGACTTCCGGGGTGTCGCTGGCGAGGTGGACGATCGCGTCGAAGCGGTCGAACTCGGGGGACTCCATCGACGTGAGCGGTTCCGGCTCCGGGACGGGCGGTCCGGCGTCAAAATACGTGTGGGAGTACCCGACGGCGAAGAGAAGTCCGCTGGAGGAGTACTCGTAACTCCGTTCTAAGGCCCTGAACGCCGACTCGACCGTGTCACGATCGGCCTCGGCCACCGTCGTCGTCAATCGGAGCGGGAGCAGGACGTGGTGTTCCGGCGGCACGTGGGTGCCCTCGGAGTCGGTTTCGAGTGCGTCGTTCCACGCGTGCTGTCTATCGGGACGCGACTCCGGATCGCCGGTCGGAACCGACATGTCCGCGCCCGAGTCAAGGCAAGCGGACAGCCCTGCCGCTCCGCCAACGGCGACCGCGGCCCTGAGATAGTTGCGACGTGAGATGGATCCCCGCTCGAATGGCTGCATCGGCGCAGGGTACGTTCTCGGACTGAAAGAAGTTGTCCCAATGTCCGAACGGTACCGTCTCCGGTGACGGACGTGTTTGCCCTCAAATACCCAAATACACGATACTGTGGCCCGTTATACGAGAAACTTTGCTGAAGTTTCCGTAATAGATAGCGACAACTGTTGCTCCTAAATGCGACGACGAACGGAATCAGCGAAATCCGCTTTTCAGTGCCTCAGAATGCAGCTGAGCTGGGCATCGCCAACTTTTTAATCGTGTGGCAGCGAAGATAGACAGAATGAAGCAAACAACTCGACGCCGGTTCATCGCGTCCGGAGCGGCTGTCAGCGCGGTTGCAGTCGCCGGCTGTGGCCAGAACGGAAACGGCGACGACGAGGAAGCGGAGCCGACCGACGACGACGAACCGACCGAGGAACCGTTCGAGGCGGGGTATGAGATCTGGGCGGCGGATCAGGGAACCGATACGATCTACATCTACGAACTGGCCGACGAAAGCGGCGACGAGTTCGAACTCGTCGACGAGATCGATACGGGTGCCGAGGACGGATTCGTCCCGCACATGGTGGACTACTCCTCGGATTACGAGTACGCCGCAATCGCTTGTACGTCCGGCGCACGGACGCTTGTTTATCGGACCGAGGACCGCGAACTCGTCGCGAACCTCGAGACCGGTGCGGGATCGCACTTCGCTGGGTTTAGCCCCGACGACAAGTACGTTCACGTCGACGTGATCGGCGAGAGCGAGGTCGTCCGGGTCGACGCCGACCTCGAAAACGAGGAGTTCGAAATCATCGATCGGATCGTCGTCGACGAGGGAATCGACGGCCTCACCGAGCAGGAGGGCGCGCCCATCTGTCACTCCTACGATAAGAGTGGCCGGTCGATCCACACGCTCGGTCCGAGCTACCACAACGGCGGGCTCCTCATCATCGACCACGAGAACTTCGAGGTCGACGCGTCGTTCGACGGCGATGAACTGCCGACCAACTGTGGAACGATGCCGCACCCGACCGAGGACAAGTTCTACCTTACTGCCGGGCTTCCGACGCCGACGGACGACGGCGGCGAACCGATCGAAGGCGAGAATGGGGTCGGGGACTACTTCGTGCTCGACACCGAAACCGACGAGATACTCGTCGAGGAGGCTTCGACCGGTGGCGTCGACGCACACGGGTTCTGGTTTACGCCGGACGCAGAGGAACTGTGGGTCCTCAATCGGGAGACGAACGACGGCGTCGTCGTGGACCCCGAAACGGACGAAGTCGTCGACGAGATCGACGCCTACGGTCCCGAGGTCTCGGAGAACCCCGGCGAGCGCGATTCCCCCGACATCCTCTGGGGATCGCCGGACGGCGAGTTCATGTTCGTGACGCTTCGTGGCCCGTCGCCGCAGTCGGGTGACCCCCACGCCGCGACCGGCGTCAACCCCGGGTTCGCCGTCCTCGACGCGGAGACGAAAGAGATCGTCACGACCGTTGAACCGGACGGCGACAACGAGGACAGCGACCTCCACGGGATCGGGGTCCGACCGACCGAGGAGTTCGACGGCCACAACCTGCCGCCGTTCTACTGACTCCGGCGGATCCGGATCGGAATCCGCGATATTTTTCAGTCGGACAAGCCGAAAGACGATTACAGTTCGGCCACATACGATCGGTTGCGCACCACTAGTCCCCGACCGAGCAGCCCCTCGGGCAGCGATGACCGTTCGGAGAACCCAGGTGTGCGATACGTCCGCCGTGGCGGCTTCGCCGTCGCGGCATCCGGGGATCGTGACACGTCCCCCGCCCGGCACGAGGGTTAGCCGACCGACCGTGGCACGCCGCCTGGAGTGAGGTCGGACGTTAGTGTCCCGGGCGTACATTTTAGGTATGCTATGATAGATATCCGCAAACAATATACGCCACTTTGGGTGCGCAATTCTCCACAGACCTAACCCCGATATCATAAGAATTGCTGACCTTGTTAAAACCCTCAAT
>LFFM01000006.1_pt1 | contig 115163 bp, 137 predicted proteins | sample 643131 | NCBI WGS metagenome assembly LFFM01 (sample SAMN03777445, study PRJNA286221) | soda lake metagenome | biome: soda lake; feature: Kulunda steppe; material: water; isolation source: sample Tc-Br brine of Tanatar trona crystallizer | place: Russia: Kulunda steppe | collected 2011-07 | reverse complement strand
GCTGTCGAAGGCGCGCCACTCGGGGCCGCGGTCGATCTCGTTTTCGTCGACGACGAGCCCGCAGTCCCGACAGACCGTCTCTCCGTGCTCGGAGTCGGCGGCGAGTTTCCCGCCACACTCCGGACAGCCGGTCGTCTCGTCGCGTTCGCTCTCTGCTTCGGTCTCGGTCGTTCGTGTGCGTGTGTGTTCGCTCATGCTACGTGGCGGGGGCTACCAGGCAGGGATCAACCCCAGAAAGACCCGGTCAAACTTCAGTACCCGAACGACGGGCGAAAGGTATTTAAACACTTCGGTGTTTTCGCCGAGTCGGTGCCGATTTATATCGATGCTTCGTTCACCCAGTATGGACCGAAACGCGTTCGCCGGCCGGATCGATCACACCGTCCTCGGACCGGAGACGACGCTCGGCGATGTCGAAGGGGCGCTCGAGACGGCCGCCACGTACGGCATGAACGCCTGCATCCCGCCGTGTTACGTTCGGGAGGCCGCCGAGATGGCCCCGGAGGTGACGCTCGTCACCGTCTGTGGATTTCCGCACGGGCAGGCCGCCCCCGAGACAAAGGAGTTCGGAGCCGAAAGCGCTTGGAAGGACGGTGCCGACGAGGTGGACGTGGTGGTGAACATCGGCCGACTTCGGGCCGGTGACGACGAGGCCATCGCGGACGAACTCGCCCGCGTCGTCGCGGCGGTTCCGGTTCCGGTGAAAGTCATCGTCGAGGCCCCGCTTCTCTCCATCGGGGAGCTCAGAACCGCATGCGAACTCGCAGACGACGCCGGGGCGGCGTACGTCAAGACCGCGACCGGCTTCTCGGTCGGGGGCGCGACCGTCGAGGACGTCGGGATCATGGCCGAGTACCTACCCGTGAAGGCCAGCGGCGGCATCGGGAGCTTCGGGGCGGCCCTCGCTATGCTCGAGGCCGGCGCCGACCGGATCGGTGCCTCCGCCGGGGACGCGATCGTCGACGGATTCGACGCCGACGCGCTCGCGCGCTCGCCGTTTGGGTCCGAAGCGGAGTGACCCGGCGAACGCCGGTTTCCGGGAACCGAAACGTCGCCCTTTTGAGCGACGACCCCCTATCGAGGATAACCGATGGCCACCTACCACATCGAGACCTACGGCTGTACGTCGAACCGGGGTGAGAGCCGCCGGATCGAGCGTTCGCTCCGCGATGCGGGTCACTACCGTGTCGAGGGGGCCGAGGAGGCGGACGTGGCCATCCTCAACACCTGTACGGTCGTCGAAAAGACCGAACGGAACATGTTGCGTCGCGCCGAGGAACTGGAATCCGAGACGGCCGATCTGATCGTTACCGGCTGTATGGCGCTCGCACAGGGCGAGGAGTTCGCCGACCTCGACGTGCAGGTGCTTCACTGGGACGACGTGCCCTCGGCGGTCACGAACGGTGAGTGCCCGACGACGACGCCGGACGCCGAACCGGTCCTCGACGGCGTCGTCGGCATCCTCCCCATCGCCCGGGGCTGTATGAGCAACTGCTCGTACTGCATCACCAAGTTCGCCACCGGCCGCGTCGACTCCCCGCCGGTCGAGGAAAACGTCGAGAAGGCCCGGGCGCTGGTCCACGCCGGCGCGAAGGAGATCCGCGTCACCGGGCAGGACACCGGCGTGTACGGCTGGGATACCGGCGATCGGAAGCTCCCGGAACTGCTCGATCGGATCTGCGACATCGACGGCGAGTTCAGGGTCCGCCTCGGGATGGCTAACCCCGGCGGCATCCACGGTATCCACGAGGAACTGGCCGACGTGTTCGCGAGAAACGGGAAACTCTACGATTTCATCCACGCGCCGGTCCAGTCGGGCTCCGACGAGGTGCTCGAGTCGATGCGCCGTCAACACCGCGTCGGCAAGTTCCGCGAAATCGTCGAGGCGTTCGACGACCGACTCGACCACTGGACGCTGTCGACGGACTTCATCGTCGGCTTTCCGACCGAGACGGAAGCCGACCACGAGCGATCGATGGAGCTTCTGGCCGAGGTCCGTCCCGAGAAAATCAACGTCACCCGGTTCTCGAAGCGCCCGGGGACCGACGCCGCCGAAATGAAGGGGCTCGGCGGGACGAAAAAGAAGGAGCGCTCGAAGGCGATGTCGGCGCTGAAACGCGAGATCTGCACGGAGACCCACGCCTCGATGGTCGGCCAGATCCACGAAGTGCTCGTCGTCGAGGATGGAACCGGCGACTCGGTGAAATGCCGGGACGAGGCCTATCGGCAGGTGATCGTCACGGACGCCGACGAACGGGGAGTCGAGATCGGTGACGTCCTCGACGTGGAGATCACCGCCAACGAGGCGATGTACTGCTTCGGCGAACCGGTTTGATCGGTGAGCCGTCTTCACCCCGACGGCCCGTCGCCGTCGGCTGCCTCCTTCCACTCGCCGATTCCGGCCGGGTCGAGGTGGAGATGGACGTCGCCGATGTCGTCGAGCTCCCGGATCGATGCGACCAGTTGGGTTTCGATGTCGTGGGCCTCGATGAGCGTCAGTTCGCCGTCGACCTCGATGTGGGCCTCGACCTCGAGGTCGGTCCCGTCGTAGAACACCGCGAGATCGTGGACCCCGGCGACGTCGGGGTGTGACCGGAGCGCTCCGTCTACCTGCTCGCGCTGTGTCTCGCTCGGGGCGGCACCGATCAGATACGAGACGTTCTCGCGGCCGATCTCGACGCCCTGATACACGACGAGGATGCTCACGAACCCACCGGCCACGGCGTCGAGCGAAGAGAACCCGAAGAAGACGCCGATAACCCCGGCGAGGGCGGCGATCGAAGTGTAGATGTCGTTTCGGCAATCGACGGCCAACGCGGCGAGCGCCGAGGAGCCGACCGTTTCGTTGACCCGCGTGGTGTACCAATACAGCAGATACATATCCGCCATCGCGAACAGCAACGCGCCGACGAGAAACGGGCTGAACACGACCGAAGTGCCCTCGAACAATCCGGAGAGAGACTCATAGAGGAGGTTCAATCCCAACAGGACGATCACGCTGCCGACGAAGAGCGCGGCGAGCGGTTCGACGCGCTGGTGACCGTGGGGGTGGGTTTCGTCCGGGTCGTCGTAGACGCTGCGTCCCCAAACCAACACGACGACGCTCGCGACCAGGTCGGCGACGGAGTGGGCGGCGTCGGCGAGAAGGGCGACCGATCCGAACGCGAGGCCGACGGCCGCCTCGACGACGATCTTGGCCGCGTTCCCGAGCGCGTTGACGACACTCGCGCGGGTGAACCCGCGCCTCGCGGCCTCGGCGTCCAGCCCGGCTTCGGCGACCGCCCTGTCGCTCACGGGGAACTCTACCGGAACGCTTTCAATAAATCATCGGATTCGAGGGGTCGAACGACTGAGTTGGGGGCAAGCAAACACCGGTCACTCCCCGATAAAAACCGAACCGCTGTCGAGGCGCGTCGTCCCCGGCTGCTCGTCGAACGCCTCGTGGAGTTGCTCGTAGCTCTCCTCGAGCGCCTGGACGATGACCTTGGTGTCCGAACAGACTGGCATAAAATTGGTGTCGCCGGCCCACCGCGGAACGACGTGCGTATGTAGGTGGTCGTCGACGGATCCGCCCGAAGCGTCGCCGAGATTGAGGCCGACATTGAACCCTTCGGCCCCAAAGGCCGTCTCGAGTGCCGTCATCGTCCGCTGTTTGAGCCGGGCGTGATCCGCCAGTACGTCCCCCGAGAGATCCGTGTAAGCGCCGGTGTGTGGGCGCGGAATGACCATGACGTGCCCGGGATTGTACGGGTAGTTGTTCAAGAGGGTGAAGGCGTGCTCCGACTCGGCGACGACGAGCGCCTCGCGGGCGTCCTCGCGCTCGGGAAGCACACAGAACGGACAGCCGTCGATGTCGGCTCCCGAGTCTTCGCGTGTGACCCACTCGATCCGCCAGGGCGCGAACAGTCGATCCATACACGGCATCGTGTGGGCGCGGTATAACGCTGTTCGGGTCGCCGAACGTATTTAATTTTTTTGGCCGTTCAGCGGTGTACTGAACAATGAGGCTGCTTCTAAACGGTTTATAAACAATCTCAGAGTGTTTGAGCCCGTTTCGCTCGACTAGCCTTACCGGAGGAAACGGTCCCCAACCGACTGTCCGTTTTAGGGGGTTGTCACGGCTACGAGCGGGTATCATGGCGACTCGAACCGACGACGTCGACGGCGCGATGGCTGAGCCCTGTGAAACGTGTGCCCACGAGACTGTCCACGACGTTTCGATCGAACTCAGGACTGAGAGCCAGCGACAGGAAAACGCCGAGTTTTCGCGGGAGCCCTACCGAGTGGCGACCTGCCGGATCTGCGGAACCGAGCGAACGATTCGAATGAACAACGCGTGATACCGATCCAGCGTCGGCAGGCTGACGCGGTCTCACCGGACGTCACGGGTTGTAGAACGTACGGGATGAGGTTTCACGGTCTCAAACGTACGGCGCGACCCCGACGGCGTCCAAAAGCGCGACGCCGGCGACCGCCGCACCGAGCAGATAACCCGCGACCGCGCCGCCGTTGAGAAGCGGCAACCCGGCGTGGGCGCGACCCTTCATCACCATCCACAACAGGACGACCAGTCCGACGAGCGTTCCGAGCATCGCCCCGAGGGCGGGCACCGTGAGCGCGATCACGGGAACGTCGAGAAGCGGTGCGTCCCCGGGGCGGAAGAAGGCCGCCGAAGCGACGAGCACCGTCGGAATGACGGCATCACCCAACCCGATAAAGAAGGCATCCCGGGCGAACGGATCCTCGGGGGTCGACGCCGGCGTCCCCTCCGAGGGTGTGTCGTCCTCTCCGTCGGTCCCTGCGTCGGGCGTTCCGGGACCGGTCGTCCCGTCCCCGCCTCCGTCCTCCAGCGTGTCGGGACCCGTCTCTTCGAGAAACGAGTACGACAGCGTCAGCGGGATCACGAGAATGACCGGCAGCCGAAGATCCATCACGCCGGAGGCGAGCGTGAGCATGTGCTCGGTGCCGTAGACGGAGATCGCATCGTACACCGCGAGGACGACGAGCAGGACGAGCGCGGGCAGGAGGCCGAAGCTGATCCCGAACAGTCCGGCCGCGCCGGCACCCATCACGATCCCGGCGGCGTCGATGACGTACCACTCGGGGTGGAGCAACAACCCCGCGCCGAGTCCGAGGGCGGCGAGGACGGCCAAGACGTTGAAACCGGCGACGGTCACGATCGGGGGGATCACGACGGCGAAGACGTAGAACGCCAGAAACACCGCCGCGAAGACGATGAGCCCCTGCAGCAGTCTGTCGACGCCGAACTTCATCGCGGCGAGCATGACGGCAGTGGCGACGAGGATCGCCCCGATGTACAGCAGGCTGTTCGTCGGATCCGAGGGATCCTCGACCGTCTGATAGCCGGCGTCCATGAACGGCTGGACCAAGGCCAGCGAGCCGAGCTGGACGAGGACGAAGAGCCCGATGGTGGCGACGACGGCGACGGCGGCCCGCTTCATACGGTAGGGTTTCCCGGCGGTCGTTTGGGCGTTGCGGTTCCGGGACGGACCCATCGCGGGCCGTCACCGCGCGTACAGTTTCTCGCCGAGCAGCGCCGGGAGCGCAACGCCGTCGTCCGGCGAGACGGCGACGTACGGGCGCTCGATGGGGCCGAACACGTCGACGACCCGGCCGACCGTCCGCAGGTCCGAGTCGACGACCTCGGTTCCGACGTCCGGGTACGACTCGTCCGGTGACCGGAGGATCGCGAGCCCCTGAGCGGTCCGGGAGACCTCGCCCACCCGTCTCATTTGCGGAGGGCGGCGACGTATGCGGCGACCGCGCCCAACAGATCCGATTTCGACGCGTCGTCGGCACCCTTGACGAGGACCCTGCCGCGCGGTTCGTACTCGCGGGGATACGTTTGATCCCGCTCTATGACCGCGTCGTAGCCGACCTGCTGGACCGCGCTCGCGATCTCGTCGACGGTCGGATCCGCGACCGCGAGATCCTCGGGGACCCGCCGTCCCTCGCTTCGGGAGCAGTCCGCGTCGAGGTAGGCGGGCCAAATGACGTTCTCGACCATATCCGGGTCTGCGCATCGGCGATGTAAAAAGCGGGCGGTCCTCGTCCCGTCTTCCCGGATGGGTCCGACGGCACGGGCCAGTCATTCCCCCGACGGCGTCAGTTCTGACGCGTCGAGCGCGCTTCCCGGACCTCGGCACCGTCGCGGAGTTTGTCCTCACAGTTCGGGCAGACCCTGACCGTCGACATCCCCTGCGGGGCGAACACACGGACGTAGTTCTCTGTAACAAACGACTCGCAGTTGCGACAGTGAGGCATACCGTAGACTCGCGAAGAGAGTATTAAATACCTTTCCCCTGCCGGGCGAAAAATACGTTCCCGCGGAGGCAACACGGAACGTCCGAATCCGGATCCGAGTCGGCCGGACGCTCGCCGCGAGCCGTCGGTTCGTCTCAGGCCGGGAACGCGTTTCCACACTCGATACAGGTGAACTCGAAGTTCCCGTCGCCGGTGAGCGCCATCCCGTGGCCCGTCTCCTCGCCGCACTCTTTGCACGGAATCGCCGCCTCTATCTCGCCGAAGTCGTGCTTCGCGGACGGCGCGCCGAAGGCGAACCCGACGACCCGCTCGTCGTTGTCTTCCTCGTTGTACCCCATCTGGAACTGGCCGGCGGGAAACCGGACGACCTCACCGCCCTCGACCGAGATCGACTCCGCCGCGTCGGTGTCGGGGTCGTCGGCCACGTCGAAGGTCGCCTCGCCGGACTGGATGTAGAACACCTCCTCTTGATCGTGGTGGGTGTGGAGTCCGCCGGAAAATGAGTCGCCCGGCTTCAGCTCGAAGTAGTTCATCGCGAAGTGCTCCGTTCCCAGCGCCTCGGACACCGGGCGGCGAACGCTGTGGACCTCAAGCGGGCTCACTTCGATATCGACGTCGTCGATGGTAACCTTACGCATGGGTGTGACCAGCACCGCTTTCGCCTAAAGGGTTTACCAACTCCCCGCCGAGCATCGAGGCGACGGCTCGAACGGACAGTGAAATCCTCCACCCTTTGCTCCGCGATATGAGACGATTATTGATCGTAAAAAAGGCCTATGCCTGCACGAACCCAAGTGTATGCGATGACACAATTCAACGAGCAGGACACCCAAACACGCCGCGAGAAGCCCACGCTGTTTTGTCCGGGGTGTGGTCACGAAGGCCACATCACCGCAGCGTGGATCGAAACCACTGTCGAGGACAGCAAAATCCTCTCCTGTCCCGACTGCGGGACGAAAATCGACGAACGCGGATCCGGTTCCCCGCGACCACCTGCCGAGGCCGACTAGTCGTCGTTCGCGCGATCGAATCCGCGACACTGACCCCTAACGTACCCTTCGGACAACGGTAGCGTCAGCGGTGAATTATCACCCAGGTAGGACTGGGGTTTGAACCCGTTTTATGCAAGCCAGGGGAGGGATTTGAACCCTCGAACTCCCGATTACAAGTCGGGTGCTTGAACCACCCAAGCTCCCCTGGCACCGCGCGTCAGCCCTCATTCGATTCGAGGTGGTCATCGTTGATGGGTTTTTCGAGTTCGATCCGGTGGGGGGCGTAGCCGTGGCGTCGATAAAACGACCGGGCCGCGTCGTTCGCGGCCATCGACTGCAGGGCGACCGCGTCGACGCCCATCGCCCCGAGGGCCGCCTCGGCGTGGCCGAGGAGCGCGCTTCCGATCCCGACGCCGCGATCCGCCGGCCGAACGTAGATGTTGTGAATCATCCCGCGGCGCGCGTCCTGTCGATACCGTCCCGACTCGGTCCCGAACGTGACGAACCCGACTACCCCATCGCCACGGCGAGCCACGAGAACCGTCCCGGAAACGACGTGTTGTAACATCGTCTCGTGGATCGCCGGACGGTTCGCGTCCGCGCGGAGATGCGACCCATGCCGCCGCTGATCGTCGGCGAGGTCGACCCACAGGTCCGCGAGACGATCGGCCTCGCCGCCATCGGCGGGGTCGATACTCACGTCCGCCGGTAACTCGGCACTCGCTCCGTCGGTTCCGTCGGTTCCGTCGTGGGTCACAGTTACTGATCGAGCGCCTCGATCCCGACGAGGGTATCGCCGGTCAACATCTGCAGGGCGGCTCCGCCGCCGGTCGAAACGTGGTCGAACCCCTCGAGAATACCGAGTTTCCGGAGCGCGGAGGCGGTGTCGCCCCCGCCGACGATGCTCGTGTCGGCTCTAGTCGCCGATTTGTACAACTCGAGCGTCCCGGTCTCGAAGCGGTCGTCCTCGAACACTCCCGCGGGACCGTTGAGTATCGCGGTGCCGGCGTCGTCGAGGATCTCGGCGTACGCGGCGACCGTCCGGACCCCGATGTCCATTGCGGGGCTGTCGCTCGGTAACTCGTCGAGGTCGAGTTCTTTACGGCCACCGTTCCGTTCGACGGCCACGTCGCGGGGCATGTATATCCGGTGGCTGAAATCGTCGAGGAGGTCGCCGGCGCCTTTGACTGCCTCGTGACTCCGCTCGTTTACGACCGCAGCGGAGGCGGCGCCGAGGGAAACGCCATCGGCGAGCAGAAACGCGTTGCCGACGATGCCGGCGGTCAACACCGAGTCCGCGAGCCCCCGCTCCAGCACCGACCGGGCGACTTCGATAGAGTCGTCGACTTTCGCGCCGCCGAGGACGTACACGCGGGGCTCCGGGCTCTCCTCGATGTGTCCGAGGACGTCGATCTCCCGCTCCATGACGCGTCCGGCGTAGGCCGGCAACAGCTGCGGAAACCCGACGATTGAGGGCTGGCGGCGGTGTGAGGTCGCGAACGCGTCGTTGACGTACGCGTCAAGGGCGGGTGCGAGCCGGCTCACGAGAAACGTCTCGGCGGCCTCCTCGGGCTCGAAGGACATGTACTCCTCGGAGTAAAACCGGGTGTTTTCGAGCAGTACCGCCGATCCGGGATCGAGGGTCCCGATCCGCTCGCGTGCGTCCGCGGAGAACGTCGAATCGCTGTACTGGATACTGCTGTCGACGAGGTCGTCGAGACGCCCGGCGTGTGCCTCGAGATCGGTGAACTCCTCGCCGCCCGGCCGCCCCTGGTGGGCCAACAGCGCGACACGCGCCCCCCGGTCGCACAACTCGGAGATCGTCTCGACGTGTGCGCGCAGCCGTGCGTCGTCGGCCAGCCCGTTGCTCCCGATCGGGCTGTTGATGTCAACGCGAACCCCGAGCGCTGCCCCCTCGGCGTCGAGGTCGTCGAGCATCCGTATCATGCCCCCATCTCCCGACGGCCCGATGAAAGACTTTTCCGTTCGGGAGGGGCCGTTTCGCCGACCGTAACAAAGGTTTATTTATGTCTCAGCCCGCCTACCCGATCAATGAGTCGAGCATGAGTATCGCTGAAACAATCGCAGCGGGGCGAAAACGGCTGTCAGACGGTCCGTTTCTCGCCGTCGTCGTTGTCGTGACTGTCGTCTTGCTCTTCGATCTCGCTGCAAAGCTGATGATGGTGACTGTTTCGATCGGCCCCGTCTCGATCGGCGGGGAGTACAGTATCGCACGGTTCGTTTCTCTCCTCAGAACCGGCGTGATCGTCGGGCTGCTGTTCGGTCTTGCGGGTATCGGGCTCTCGATGACGTACAGCATCCTCAACTTCGCGAACTTTTCGCACGGTGATCTGATCACCGTCGGGGGTTTCACCGGATGGGGCGTCGCCTACCTCATCGCCGGGTGGGGAACAGCCGGGTTCGGCACACTGTTTTTCGTCCGCCCCCTCAGCGACATCTCGACGGGCGCGATCGGAGCGAACATCATCAACACGCCGTTTGCGATCGTCCTCGGGCTTGTCGCGGCCGTCCTGGCGACGATGGCGGTCGCGGTCGTCATCGACCGGCTCGTTTATAAACCGATGCGGGACAGAAGCGGCATTTCGCTTCTGATCGCGTCGATCGGTGTGGCGCTGGCCCTTCGGTATATCATCCAGTTCGTCTACGGTTCCCGCCGTCGAGGGGTAACCGCAAGCGTCGACAGCTACTCGACGAACCTCGGTGCCGGAACGGTTTCGATCAGTCCACACGCGATAACGATCGTCGTCGTTTCGATCGCTCTCATGATAGGCCTCCACCTGCTGTTACAGCGCACGAAGCTGGGGAAAGCGATGCGGGCGATGGCCGACAACAAGGATCTCGCGCTCGTCACCGGCATTCCGACCGAACGGGTCGTGCTCGCGACGTGGTTGATCGGGGCCGGACTGACCGGTGCTGCGGGCTATCTCACGATCCTCTTTCGGGGGAACATCGGGTTCGACTTCGGCTGGCTGCTTTTGCTCTTCATTTTCGCGGCGGTGATCCTCGGCGGAATCGGATCGATCTACGGCGCAATCGCCGGCGGATTGGTGATCGGCATCGTCCGTGAGGTGTCTCTCGTGTGGATCCCGAGCGACCTCAACGCGGCGGCCGCGTTCGCGATCATGATACTCGTGTTGGTGTTCCGTCCGGAGGGCATCTTCAAGGGGGTGTCGACCGCATGAGCGACACCAGTTCAGGGGGAAGGGTCGACGCGCTCCTCGGGAAGCTCCAGGAACGCGATCTGTACATGGTGCTCGCGACCGTCCTTGTTATTTATCTCCTTTTCAGCGTGGTGCTGTTCGGGCGAACGATCGGGAGCGCACTCGGTGCGCTTGAAGGTGTGACCTTCTTCATGCTCGTGTACGCGATCACGGCGCTCGCGCTCAACCTCCATTGGGGGTATGCGGGGCTTTTCAACATCGGCGTCGCCGGGTTCATGGCTGTCGGTGTCTACACGATGACGATACTGACGCGCGCGCCGGACGCCAACCCCGCGGGTCTGGGACTTCCGATATGGGCCGGTATCATCGCCGGGATGGCGATGGCCGCGGTCGTCGGGCTCCTCGCCGCGCTTCCCGCGCTTCGGCTGCGAGCCGATTACCTCGCGATCGTCACGCTCGGGCTGTCCGAAATCATCCGATACACGCTGCTTTCCAGCGCCGTCGACAGTTGGATGCAGGAGTCCACCGCCGGCGTCGTCGAACGGTTCGGCGGGGACGGCGAGGTCGGCCTCGGCACGAACGGCGGAAGCGGGCTCTCGATAACGACGGGGCCGGAGGATGTCCTCGATCGGCTCTTCTACGTGGGGGGAGATCCCTCACAGAGCGAGAACGCGTTCGGGCAGGTCGTCTTCGAACTCGGGAGGCAACTGGGCGTACGAACGACGCTCGTCGCCGATATCGCCTATCTGTTCCTGTTGACGCTGATGCTTGGATTGGTCTATCTCCTCCTATACCGCGTCGGAAACTCCCCGTTCGGCCGTGTGTTGAAGGCGATACGGGAGGACGAACTTGTCGCGAAATCGCTCGGGAAGAACACGGATCTGTTCAAAATCAAGGTGTTCATGCTCGGCTGTGCGCTGATGGGGCTTGCGGGGATTCTCTGGCAGGGGAGCCAGGACTTCGTCTCACCGACGTCGTTCATGCCGATCGTCACCTTCTACGTTTTCGTCGCGTTGATCATCGGGGGCGCCGGATCGAACACCGGAAGCGTCATCGGCGGGTTCCTCTTTGCGAGCCTGCTCTTCGAAGCCCCGCGCCGCGTCGGCGGCCGACTCCGTGACGCGATCCCGGTCGCCGACACGCCAAACACGTTTGCGGAGGCTTTCACCGGGCCGCTCGAGTTCCTCGCGTACCTTACCGGAAACGTCGGTGCGGTGCAGTTTATTCTACTCGGCGTCGTGTTAATACTCATTATTCAGCGCCGCCCGGACGGCGTTCTCGGCCACCGAAGCGAGCCGGCTGCGGCCGTCAATCTCGGTGAACGGAGCCCGGAGGGCGAGTCGAAATGAGCGAGACACCTGCCGCGAAATCCCCCGACGAGCTACCCGAGACGGAGGATTCGGCCGTGGAAACACAGGCCCAAGAGACGCCGCCCGGGCTTCCGCTCCGGATCGACGGACTCGTGAAGCGCTTCGGCGGCATCACAGCGGTTGATGGGGCCAGTTTCTCCGTCGAGGAAGGATCCCTCACCGGGCTCATTGGTCCCAACGGGGCCGGAAAGTCGACGACGTTCAACTGCATTACGGGCGTCCACACGCCGACCGAGGGTCACATCTACTTCAAGAGCGACGACATCACCGGCCTCCAACCGTTCGAGATCGCCCAGCGCGGGTTGGTCCGGACGTTCCAGATCGCTCGCGAACTCGAGGAGATGACCGTACTCGAGAATCTGATGCTCGCACCCAAAAACCAGATCGGCGAATCGCTCTGGCGGTCCGTCGCTCCCGTCACCCGAACCGCGGTTATCGGGGAGGAGACGGAGATCAGAGAACGCGCCTGGGAGATGCTCGAGTTCTTCGAACTCGACCACGTCGCACACCAGTACGCCGGTGAACTCTCCGGCGGCCAACGGAAGCTCCTCGAGATGGCCAGAGCGCTCATGACGGATCCGGAGGTCGTGCTGCTCGATGAACCGCTGGCCGGTGTGAACCCCTCGCTCGAAAAGAAGATCCTGGACCGGGTCCACGACCTACGCGAAGAGGGATATACGTTCTTGCTCGTCGAACACGATATGGACGTGATCATGGAGAACTGCGATCCGATCATCGTCATGCATCAAGGGAAAGTGCTGGCACAGGGACAGGCGGCCGATATCCGGAACAACGACCGCGTTATCGAGGCGTATCTGGGGGAAGACATATGAGCGACACCGCCGCGACCGAGACGGCCCCAGCGGAACTCGACGGGATGTTACAGGTCCGTTCTCTCGACGCCGGATACGGCGACCTGCAGATACTCACCGGCGTCGACCTCGACGTCGAGGACGGCGAGTACGTGACCATCGTCGGTCCGAACGGAGCGGGGAAGTCGACCGTGATGAAATCCGTCTTCGGTCTGACAACGCATATGGGGGGCACGATCGAATTTCAAGGCCAGGGTATTCACGGGTTGTCGCCGGAGCGAATCATCCGGACCGGGATCGGATACGTTCCACAAAACGACAACGTCTTCGCGTCGCTGAGCGTCCGCGAAAACCTCGAGATGGGTGCATACATTCTCGATTCGGTACCGGAAGACCGGATCCGGGAGGTCTACGATCGGTTCCCGATACTCGAAGAGCGAAAAAAACAGAAAGCGGGAACGCTGTCCGGCGGCCAACGGCAGATGGTCGCGATGGGGCGGGCTCTCATGTTGGACCCCGGTCTGTTGCTCCTCGATGAACCCTCGGCGGGGCTGGCTCCGGACCTCGTCGATGACATGTTCGACCGCATCGACCGTATCAACGACGCCGGAACGGCCGTCCTGATGGTCGAACAGAACGCCAAGGAAGCGCTTCGGCGCTGCGATCGTGGTTACGTGTTGGTCGACGGAGAGAACAGATACATGGACGCCGGTGATGCTCTGCTTGCCGACGAGGACGTCCGGCAGGACTTCCTCGGCGGCTGAACGCGCCCGATCAGGCGATGAACTCGATTCGATCGATCTCCTCGATCCCGCCGTCCTGATAGCGGAATATCTCGTAGAAGACCGCCCGCATGTCTCCGTTTTCGTCGAAGTCCACGGCCGAAGAGACGCCTTCGTAGTTCACGTCTTGTCCGTCATCGACCATCTCGACGGCTTCAGCGAGGTTCGTCGGGTTGACCGTCTCGCCGTTGGGGTTTGCGACCTCACGGATACTGTCCCGGATCGCTGCGCCGTTGTTTTCGCCGGCGTGGACGCGCGCGAGGGTGAACACCGCCGCGGCGTCGTACGCCTGTCCGTTGAACACTTCGGGTCCGGTCCCGTACGCGTCCTCGTAGGACTCCTCGAAGAACGCCGAGCCGGGGCCGTCCGCCAGTGGCGCCGTCCCGAAGACGTTGTTCATCGGATTGTCGACTTCGTCGGGCAGGTTCGATGCCCGGAGCCCGTCGGGGACGAGGATATCCTCGCCCGTGTCGTACTCGGCGTAGTAATCACGGAACAGCTGAATCCCGCTTTCGGGGAACCCAACGACCATCAGCACATCGGGTTCGCCGCTGAGCGCCTCACCGAGTTCGGAGGAGTACGACGGCTGTTCGGGTTCGAACGAGACCTGATCGAGGACTTCACCGCCGCCCTCCTCGAACGCGGTGACGTACTCGCTTTCGAGTGCCTGTCCGTAATCGTCGTTGAGAAACAGCGTGCTCGTCGTGGCCGCACCGCGGTTATCGAGCGCAACGTCGGCCATCACCTGTCCCTGGAGGGCGTCGCTCGGACAGGTTCTGAAGATAAACCCGTTGTCGTCCAGGTCCGTGACCGCGGGCGCCGTCGAGGACGGCGACATCCCGACGACTTCGTTCGGGATGAACGACGATTCGACGACCTGCAGGTTGACGTTCGAGGCTGCCGGTCCGATGACGGCCGGATACCCCTCGTCGACGAGGTCGTCGGCCTCGCTGATCCCGACCTGTGGGTCGGTCTGTGTATCCCGTGTGGCGACATCGAACTCGTAGTCGATTTCGCCGGCCAGCTGTCGGTCGACCAGGCGAGCACCATCGCGGATCGTCACGCCGAGGTCTCCGAGGTCGCCCGTTTCGGGCATCAGTACCCCGTATCTGATCTGGGCGGCCGCATCGTCGTCGACGCCGTCGCCGGCACAGCCAGCGAGCGCCGCGATACCGGCTGCGCTTGCGCCCTTCAATACGTCACGACGGTGTATTCTACGAGTCATACTATCGAACGGTAGCATACCTGTAAATATAAATGTGTCCACCTTCGTGAAGGTATCTCCGGTAATAAGTGGTTGTTTATACGGTTTTCCACCAGTTGCGATCGACCTACCAGCGATCGTGCGATGGGCTGTCGCCCTCGTGCGGAAAATCGATAAGCCGAAGCCGTCCCGAGACCTACAGCGTCGGGCCACGATGGCCGGCTCAGGCGAACTCGACGTCGGTGTACTCCTCGCGACAGGTTTCGAGTGCGTGTTTGGCGGCCATCCCCGCCGCTTGAGCGGTTCGATCGGTCCCCACACCGACTTTCAGGTCGACACCGACCGCCTCGCGGACGTGTTCGATGGCGTCGAGGTACCCCTCCTCGTCGACGGAGTCACAGACAGCGATGATGTTGTCGCCGCCGACGAAAAACGAGAGCGATTCGTGGGATCTCCGCATGTATCGCATCAGTTCCGCGTACCCCTGTTCGATGTTGATAAACGAGTCGAACTCGTTCAGTCGGTCCGTGTATTTGCCCGTCGCGTCGTTGACGTCGAAGTGGGCGATCTGGACGTCGTCGTCCGTCCGGGCTTCCTCGGCGACCGGATCGCCACGGAGGATCTCGGTCCGTCCACCGTCCTGTGCACTGCCGGCTCTCTGTAGCTGATCCGTCGCAACCCCGAGCGCCGCCGCCGGGGAGGCGTCGGCCGCAATACTGAGACTCACCGTCACCGGATACCGGTTCGCGACGGACTCCTGTATCAGGGCGTGGTCGTCGGTTCCGAGGCCGTTCGTCACGGCGACCATGTTGTCGAACCGGGTGAAGAAGACGTACCCCTCCCGGTTACCGATGAGCTGTGAGAGGTCTGCGTACAATCGCGACTGAAGCGTCTGCAGATCGACTTCCCGGCGTGGTTCGGGCGTTACCGTCCACGGCCCGTAGTTGTCTATCTGGATGAGCGTAACCTGCGCGTTTGTCACACTGGATAACTCGGCTGCATCCGATATTTGCTTTGTCATCGGCGACGATACCGCCGGTGTTGAAAAACCACTGTCCGAGGCGTCGGCCTCATCGCACCCACAGGGACGTTCCGGAGGCGCTCGCCCGCGTTTCGCCTCCGACGTGAGCGATCAACCGATCCCGCTTTCCCGTCCGACTCGCCGGCAGGACGGGCGAGACGTCCCGATCGGACGCATTCATCCGTCTCAGGCGTGGGCGTCGACGTCGACTTCCCACATGTCGTTTTCGCGCATCGCCCGGCCGACTGCCCGGTGGAAGGCGACGAAGTCCTCGAACTCGTCTTCCTCGACGTGTTCGAAGATGTCGGCCACGCTGACGACGCGAGTGTGGTTCAGCCGAACGGGTTCGTCACCGTGGGCGTCGACGAACTCCGAGGCCGACACCGGGAAGTCGTTCTCCTCGTCGAGTTTCTTCGCGAGCACCGCCTGCCCGTACTTGCGTTTCCCCTCGGAGCCGTCTTCGCCGTCGGGGTCGTGGGGCCAGTCCATACCGCCTTCTGGGGGAGCCGCAATGAAAGCGTTTCCGCTCCGGGCCCGTCGATACGGACGGCTACGTCCCCGGTTCGGACGAGAGAGCGGGCGGATATCGAGGAGTGACCACACACGTTTACCGACCGGCGTATCCAGCGGTGAAACGCTGGGAATATTAAGTAGCCCTCTTCTCGAAGCGCGGATAACGGAATCATGTCCACGGATCAACTACAGGCCGGCGGCAGCGAACAGGTGCTTGAGTTCCGCCTCGGCGAGGAGACTTACTGCGTCAGCATCGATTACGTGACCGAGATCGTCGACATGGGTGAGTTGACGCCGATCCCGAACTCCCCGCCGCACGTCGAGGGGGTTATCGATCTCCGCGGAAACACGACATCGATCGTCGACCCGAAAGTGGGCCTCGGTCTTGACGGGGCGTTGGGCGATCGGATCATCATTTTCGATTCCGGGCTCTTCGAGGACGAGCGATCGGTCGGATGGGCAGTCGATAGCGTCGAGGAAGTCTCGGACATCGACGACGAGTCGGTCGACGACTCCCCGGTCGACGGCGACCACATCCGCGGACTGATCAAACGCGAATCGGAGTTCGTCCTCTGGATCGATCCCCGAAAGCTCGACGACGCGTCCGGCACCGACGGCGTGGCCGACGCCTGACCGGATTGTCGCAGCCGGTTCTCAGTCAGCGTGTTCCGGCGGGGTCGCGATACAGAACCGCGATAGATCGAGATCCTCTGCGGCCTCGCTCGGGTGGCCGTACGGGCGGTCGACGACGATGTTCCCGGCCCGCTGTTTCCCGACACCGGGGAGCGCACGGAGTTCGTCCATCGAGGCGGAGTTGAGATCCAGCGGATGGGGGACCCCGGACACCGAGCGGAAGCCGTGATCCGTGACCACGACGTCTGTCGTTCGACCGAGTTCGAGTTCCCCGGGGATGCCGACGAGCAGCGCATACGTGCCGAGTTGACGGCCGAAGGTCGTCCCCTCGTTGTGGTATTCGAGATAGACGTTCGGGAGGACGGTCCCCGGCGGGGCGACCCGCTCGAGCATCGGGTTGTCGATCCCCTCACGCACTTCGCGCTTGTATTTTTTGAACAGTTGTTTGTGGTCGTTGGCGATGTCGGCACCGGTCTCGGCCATCTCGGTTCCCTCGAAAGCCATCACCTGCCGGATGTTGATCCGTCTGAGCATGAGCCCCGAGTCGTAGACGTCACGGAGGAACTGTTTGTTGTGTTCGAACGTCTCCGATCGCTCGCCCGCGAGTCCGTGGACGAGATTGATTCCCGGGAGGAGCTTCGGGAGCCGGTCGGCGCTCGGATCGAGTGAGGGGCCGTACGCCCGTTCGCCGTCGGCCGCCTCGCCCGGTCGCCAGCCGCCCTCCTCGTTGACGATCCGGACTGCTTCGAGACACTCATCGGCCGTCACGAGGAGGTTGTTCTCCTCTTGAACGACCGGATCGGCCGATTCGAGCCCGAAGGCGGCAGTGTCGCCCGGCGTGTTGTGCTCGGCGATGATCCGGATCCCCTCGCGGGACAGTTCCGGGTACTCCGTGATCGTCACGGGGTTCATGTTGTCGAGGTGGAGCGTTCCGAGGTCCGGCACGGCCTCCCGGATCCCGCCGTAGAGCGTTTCGAGCGCTTCCGGGTTCGGTGCCTCGCCGTCCCCACCGTAGGCGAGGATGTCGGCCTGTCGGCCCAACCGGAAATGTCGCGCACCGTGCTCCGAGAGCCGGTCGACCTCCGCGACGACCGACTCCGGCGTCCGGAAACTCGGGTCGCCGTACATCGGCTCCGTACAGAACGAACAGCGGTACGGACACCCCCGTGACGTTTCCATCTCACAGATGAGGTAGTCGGGGTGGTCCGGGTGCTGTTCGATGATGAACGCGCCTTTCGAGGCCCACCGATCCAGCTCCGCGTTGTCGCGATATCGGTCCTCGAACCCCTCCAGACCGCCGTGGACGAGGTCGTAAACGGCCGCTTCGATGTCGGCCATCGCGAGGAAGTCGTAATCCAGGTTCCGTCGCGTGGTCTCGCTGGCTCCCTCGTTCGCCTCGCCGACGCCGAAGCGGACCGGGCCGCCCATCACGCTCGTCCCCTCCGCGGTCCAGGCGAGTTCCCTTACTTCCTCCGGCTCCGCGGGCGTGCCGCCGACGTATTTCCCCGGGACGGTCATGCCCCCCACGTATATAAATAGATCCGCGTCGACGACGTCGCGCCACTTCGATCGGTCGTCCCGAAGCCCGTCGATGGTGTGATACGTGATCGCCTCGGCGGGGACGCCGGCGTCGACGGCCGCGCCGGCAGCGAACCGCGGGTACGTCGAAATGTAAGGCGGCACGCCGAAGTGGGCGGGCTCGTCGACGTAGCCGTCGACTATCGTCACGTCGAGATCCGCCGGGTCCTTCATGTGTCCGATGAGGGTGCCGACAAATAAAACGGATGCGGAAGCGTCCGGAGCGACGACCCCCGGGAGTTGACGTGAAGTTCCGTGATCAATGCGGACTACCGTCGTTAATGGGAGTTCGGTCCGACGGAGTCGAGCCCGCCGGTCTGTCCGAGCGTGAACGCGTAAATGAGCGCGGCAACGCCGAAGACGACGGCTCCGACGCCGGCGAACAGCACGTCTCCCCACGAGAGCACGAACCCGAAGAACGCACCGATAAACAGTCCAAATCCGAGTGCCCACGCGACTTCTAGTGTGTCGACCATGTCACGAAGTTCCGGTGGTCATTTAATATAGATTTCGTCTTCGTGGACGCGATCCGGGACCTTGCGCGCCGGGGTTATATATAAATGTGCCCCTCACGGGCGTCGAAGGGCCGGTCAGCTTCGAACGCCGAATCGACGGCCCGGGCCGTCGCGACGGCCGCGACGACGCTATCGAGCGCGTCCCCGCCCGGTTCCCCAAGTGTCGTCTCCCGCACCGTGGCGGGGAGCTCGACGGTGATACCGGCGTCCGGTGCCGTCAACCGATCGACGATTCGCTCCCGGCGACGTTCGGCCCCGTCGGCTCCGTCCTTGTATTTCGTGTCGGTGGTCCCGAGACGGCGCAGCGTCCCGGCGGGGTAGATTTCGATCAGGTTCCGGCGACCGCCGGGACCGACCGGCGGGATCGCGACCGATTCAGACTCGACGAGCGGCGCGAGCACGTCCCGGATCCCGTACAGCGTCTGATAGTACGTGATGAAACTGTACGGGGAACTCGCACCGACAGTTCGGTCGGTTCGTCGCTTCAGCTCGACCCCGTCGCCCGGCAGGGATCTCGCTTCCGATTTGAGTCGATCACGCATCTCCGTCGCGTCCACCCCGGCGAACGTCTCCGCGAACCACCGGGTGGCGTCAGTCCACGTTCCGACGCCATCCGGCAACAGGGCAGCGGGAAGGCCGAAGGAGAAATCGAGCCCGGTGGTTCCGTCCGCCCGACCGAGTGTCTCCCGTAGTTCCCGGAGGATCCGCTCACGCCCCGTCCCGTCGAACCGTTGTGCTGCCGACTGACAGCGATCGATCCGGAGCGTCTCCCCCTCGAAGTGACCCTCCGCGATCCAGATATCGTCGCCCGGCCGTTGCCCACCGCTGAAATCGATCCCGCGAATTTCCATACGTCCGGTACGGTCCCGCCGGGCAAAACCGCCGGGGAATTGATTAGCGTCTCGCCCGTAGGGGTGAGTATGCCGAAAACCCTCGAGGTCGTCTGCACGCGCGACGACTGCGATCTCGACATGTTGGAGCTGCACTACAAGTACTCGATGCCCGACGGAACGGGGGTCGAGGCGTTCAGCTGTCCGTACTGCCAGACGAGCGACGGGCTGGAGGCCGTCGACGCATGATCCGCGAGGTGGGGTCGTCTCTCGGGCGCGTCGTCCTCGATGGGATCGGACGCGCGACCAGCAGACTCCAGGAGCGCAAATCGCTCCCGGCGGATCTCCTCGAAAGCGACGACGCCTATTTCGCCGTCTTCGACGGACCCGGAGCGACCGCCGCCGACGTTTCGGTCCGGTTCGAGGGGAACACGCTCTCGGTCAGTGTCGACCGGTTCCGGGAGTTTCACGACGGATACGAGATGGTGTTCCCCGGGCGCGGGCTCGGGTTGGGGGGTGACGTGACGCTTCCGGAGGATGCCCGAGTCGATCCGGACCGTGCGGAGGCGACGCTAACCCGAAGCGGCACGCTCGAGGTGTTGATCCCGAAGGCCCCCGAGGCTACCGAAGGGGATACCGGTGAAGAAACCCCGATCGAGACCGACACCGAGGACGGCCACACGATGTAACGTTTTCTAAACGATCGCCGGATCGCCCTTCGCTTTGATAACGGTAACCGACTCGGCGTCTACGGCCTCGGTATCGAGGCGCATCGGGACGAAATCCCGTCGCTCGAACGCCTCGCGCTCCTCGGCCGTCCCGATCGTACACCACAGTTGGACTTCCTCGGGGCCGTGCCACTCGCCCTGCCTCGAAATACTGAAACAGACGTACTCCTCGCCGTCGACCTCGATGATGGCACCCTTCCGGATCCCCGGGTCCCCGCGGATGATGAGCTGTTTCATACACCGCGTTCGACCGAACCCGAGTTAAGCGCTTCGCACCCCCGACGCGGAGCGAACCAAACCCGTTTTAACCCACCGCGCATTACCATCCGATACCTATGGAAATGCCACGCCGGTTCAACACGTACTGCCCGCACTGTAACACCCATCACGAACACGAGGTGGAGAAAGTCCGAACGGGACGCTCCTCCGGAACGAAATGGGACGCCCGCCGAACCCGCCGCGGAAAGGCGGTTATCGGGAACGCCGGCCGGTTCTCGAAGGTGCCCGGCGGCGACAAGCCGACGAAGAAGACCGACCTGAAGTATCGCTGCAACGAGTGCGGCAAGGCCCACCTCCGAGAGGGATGGCGCGCCGGGCGGCTCACCTTCCAGGAGTAAGTATGGCAGGAAACTTCATTCGCGTTCGGTGCGACGACTGCGAGAACGAACAGGTGCTGTTCGGAAAGGCTGCGAACACGGTCAGCTGTGCGGTCTGCGGTTCGACGCTTGCGACGCCGACCGGCGGCGAGGCCGACCTCCACGGCGACGTCGTCGAGACGGTCGAGGCACGATAACCCCGGCCGAACGCCGAGGCTCCCGGACCGGCGGGCGACAACGGTGCTTTTATTCTCGCCAGACGGCTACTGTCAGGTATGAAATACAGCGGCTGGCCCAATCCCGGTGAACTCGTCGTCGGACGCGTCGACGAGATCGAGGACTTCGGCGTCTTTATCGATCTGGAGGAGTACGAGAACAAGCGCGGGCTGGTCCACGTCAGCGAGGTCGCCTCCGGCTGGATCAAAAACGTCCGCGATCACGTCAACACCGATCAAATGGTGGTGTGTAAGGTGATCGAAGTCGACGAGAGCGCCCAGCAAGTCGATCTCTCGATAAAGGACGTCAACGATCACCAACGCTCCGATAAGATTCAGGACTGGAAGAACGACCAGAAGGCCGACAAGTGGATGGAGATCGCCTTCGGGGAGGACATCGACGACGACAGCTTCCGCCGGATCGCAAACGAGCTGATCGACCAGCACGGTTCGCTGTACGCCGGCTTCGAGCAGGCGGCGATTCACGGACCCGAGGCGCTCGACCGGACGGACCTCGACGAGGGGGAGATCGATGCCATCGTCGAAACCGCCCGGAAGAACGTCTCCGTCCCTTACGTCACGGTGACCGGCTACGTCGACCTCGAGGCCCCCGGCGGTAACGGGGTCGAGGACGTCCGCGAGGCCCTACAGGCCGCGGAGGGCAACGGTGAGGTCCCGGAAGAGGTCGACCTCGAGGTGACGTACGTCGGCTCCCCGGAGTACCGGATTAGGGTGCAGGCGCCGAACTACAAGACCGCCGAGGACGAACTGGAGGCCAGCGCGGGCCGTGCCAGCGAGTCGATCGAAGTCAGCGGCGGAACGGCCGACTTCCACCGCGAGCGCCGGACCGACGAGGACTAAGGGTGGTCCGCTCCGACATTCGGGTGTGTTCCGTCTGGCGGGTCGAACACGACCGGCCGGTGTACACGCTCTCCGAGCGATGCCCCGACTGCGGCGCGAACGCCGAAAACAGCGCGCCGGCGCCGTTCGACCCGAGCGATCCGTACGGCGAGTACCGCCGCCGCGCGCGCAACCGTCGCTGACGGCTCGCGGTTCCCGGTTCGGATCGCCGTGTTCTTATGTCGGTGGCCGTCCAGTACTTCCCATGGACGAGTTCGATATCGATCGGTTGGCCGAACCCGACCTCGAGGACCCCGTGTTGATCGAGGGGCTGCCGGGGGTCGGCCACGTCGGCAAACTCGCGGCCGAACACCTTCTCGAGGAGTTCGACGCGGAGTTGGTTCGGCGGATCCACTCCGAGCATTTTCCCCCGCAGGTCACCGTCGAGGACGGGCGCACGAAACTGGCGTGCGTCGAAGCGTACGCGATCCGCGACGCCGAACGCGACCTGCTGGTGTTTACCGGTGACCATCAGGCGGGCGACGGACCGGGCCACTACAGACTGACCGAGGCGATCCTCGATGTTGCGGCCGCCTTCGATGTGACCCGACTGTACGCACTCGGCGGCGTTCCGACGGGCGAACTGGTCGACGAGCCCGACGTCGTCGGTGCGGCGACCTCCGAGAGCCTCATCGAATCGCTCGAGGACGTCGGCGTCGAGTTCCGGGAGAACGAACCCGCCGGCGGTATCGTCGGTGTCTCCGGGCTTTTGCTCGGACTGGGCGAGCGCCGCGGTTTCGAAGCCGCCTGTCTCATGGGGGAGACGAGCGGCTATCTGGTCGACCCCAAGAGCGCGCGGGCCGTCCTCGAGACTCTGGAATCGACGGTTCCGTTCGAGATCGACTACGACTCCCTCTCGGAGCGCGCCGACGAGATGGAGGAAGTGGTCAAGCGGATCCGCCAGATGGAACAGGGCGCAGCGCCGAGCGAGGAAGACCTCAGGTACATCGGATGACGCGCGTTCGGATCACTGACGCCGTCGTCGAACAACTCGGGGACGTCCTCGATGCCGAGTTGCTCGACGACGAACACAATTACATGGGTGCCGGGTTCGCGGCGCAGGATCTCGGCCACGAGGAGCTGGCACAGTTCATTTACGAGGCCGACGCCGCGACGTACTACGAGGCGCTTGAACGGGCCAAAGAACGCCGATCGGCCGACCGGTAGCACTCCCGCGAAATTTTAAAAACGATCGCGGAACCGACGGCGTTAGTTTTTAAAACAAAGCCGGAGGAGGGATTTGAACCCTCGACCTAATCCTTACGAAGGATTCGCTCTGCCAGCTGAGCTACCCCGGCACGCATCGAATAGTGGGGGCATACGCCAAATAAGGGTTGCGAACTCGGCCGGGTGCCCCCGGGGTGTCACTGCCGTCGGAGCCGGACATCGAGACAGACGTTCACTTCGTGTGGGGCGTACGAGCGCACCTCGTGTCGGGTCTCGGTCTCGACTGTGTATTCCGGTTCGGCGGCCGCTCGGATCGCCCGCTCGCCGGGCCCGAAGGGGTCCGAGTCGTGTTGAATGTCGTAGTAATGGAGCAGACACTCGTCGCCGGCCAGCGCGACCGCGGTGTCGAGAAACTCGTCCGCGCTGTGGGGAAGGTTCATCAGGATCCGATCCGCCCAGCCGTCGTAGCCGGACACTTCCCGAACGTCGCCGTGGATGGCCCGCACCCGATTCGAGACGCCGTTGCGGACGGCGTTCCGGCGGAGGTACTCGATCGCGGCCTCGTTGAGGTCGACGCCGACGCAGTCGGCGCCGCGTTTCGCCGCCGGGATGACGAACGGGCCGACGCCGGCGAACATATCGAAGAGCTTCTCCTCGGGGGCGACGGTCTGTATCACCCGGTGGCGCTCGGTCGCGAGACGCGGCGAAAAATACACTTTCGCGATGTCGAGTTCGAACTCGGTGCCGTACTCGCGGTGAACCGTCTCGGTGCCGTCACCGCCCAGTACGTCCCACTGTCGGATCCGGAGTTCGCCCTCGATCGGCGAGGCGCGGTTGACGACCGTCTCGGCCCGCAGATCGGATTTCAGTATTGCGTCGGCGATACGGCGGGCCCGGTCGCCGTCGTCCTCATCGATAATGACGATATCGCCCAGCCGTTCGTAGGAGGGGTCGAATCCGAGAACGTCCTCGGGGAGGGTCTGTGACTCCCTGCGAACCGGCTCCCGATCGACCACGTCGAGATCCGGATCGATCGCCGCCGGATCGGCGGACGGGTCGAGCGGGATGTAGATCACGCCGTCGACGACTTCGATCTCGTACTCGTCCGAGATGGCGTCGGCCTCGGCGAGTCGCTGACGGATCGCTTCGCCGTCCTCGCGGGGGGCCCGAACGCAGGGAACCGACATACCGAACGCTCGACGGGCGGCGGCGGTAAGTCTACCGTTCCGGACTGCCCCGCGACGTTCCCGCGAAACGCGGGGCTTTTGCCCCGCCGGAGCGCAGTCGGCGTATGCTCACCTTCGTCGGACTCGGGCTCTACGACGAGCGGTCGATCACCGTCGAGGGCCGCGGGGCGATCGCCGACGCCGACCGCGTCTTCGCGGAGTTTTACACCAGCAAACTCGCGGGTGCGACCGTCGCCGACGTTGCGGCCTACCACGGGATCGACATCGACGTTCGGGATCGCCCGGGAGTCGAACGGGATCCCGATCCGATCCTCGAAGCGGCCGAGTCCGGTGAGGCAGTCTTTCTCACCGCCGGCGATACGATGATCTCGACGACGCACGTCGACTTACGCCTCCGGGCGGCCGATCGGGGGATCGACACGCGGGTGGTACACGGGACGACGGCCGAGGCGGCCGCCGCCTCGCTGACCGGGCTTCAGAACTACCGCTTCGGGAAGGCGACCACGCTGCCGTTCTCATACGCCCACGGCGGCGACGGCGTTCCCGGGAGCGTCCTCGAAACGATCGCGGACAACCGCGAGCGCGGGTTGCACACGATCGTCTACCTCGACATCAAGGTCGGAATCGGCCCCGAAGGCCCGGATCCGGATCACGAGGCGTACATGCGCGCCGACCGGGCCGCCGAACGGCTCGCCGCCGAGATCGATGCCGTCGGCGTCGTCGTCGCACGGGCCGGGAGCGAGGCTCCGGTCGTCGCCGCGGATCGGCTGTCGGCGCTCGCGACCCGGGAGTTCGGCGACCCGTTGCACCTGCTCGTCATCCCCGGCGACCTCCACGTTCTCGAGCGGGACGCGCTGTCGAAACTCGCCGGCGCGCCCGAGGGCTCGCTTCCCGACCCCGTATGAGTTCGTTCCACGAGCAGCGAGCGCGCGACGGCTACCAGTAGATGTCCGTCGCGCGGTGGCGGTCGCCGTACGCCGAGAGCCCTTCGCCCAACAGACCCGTCAGCCGAACGTCGTCGTACAGCGTCGAGTAGGTGTAATCGACGAACGTCATCGGGAGCCGGAGCTCACCGTCGACCCGGATCGCGCTCAGTACTCCCGTGTAGGCGTGTTTGTGCCGGCTGTCGCTCACGTAGCAGGCCGCAACCGGAACCGACTGTCGGTCGGCGCGGACGGCCTGTAGCGCCTCGATCGACCGGTACACCAGTTCCCAACAGAAGATCCCGGTCCCCCCGGATTCGATGAGTGCCTCGAAGTCGACGTCGTCCTCGAAATACTGTCTGAGATCGGCCACACTGAGAATGACGTTATCCTCGATCGTCCCGGCCAGATACCGAGGTATGTCGTAGCGTGTATGCTCCCTGAATCCGGTCACGAGGCCCCCGATGAGCGCGTGTGGATCGGTCGGGTCCGCGCCGCTGAACCGCTCGACGAGAGCCGGATCGACCGCTCGATCCCAGTTCGAACGGATCGCCGTGACGGCTTCGGGACGGGCCGTTTGACCCCCGAGGCGTTCGAAGAACGCCGTCGGTTCGTAGAACTCGAAGGCGTAGGCTCCGTCCCGGAGCGCCGAGAGATCGTCGAACAGCGCGACGAGTCGGCCCTCGAGGGCGTACGTTGCATCGAGATCGGCAACGTCGGTCGGGGCCGCCGACCCCACCGCCAGACGCTCGTCGCCGACCGTGATGGCCGACTCGTCGGCCGAAATTCTGACGCCGTCGACCGCCTCGTCGTAGTTCGGTGCCAGGCGCTCCTCGGCGATGACTGGGATGTCCTGTTCTTCGAGATTCGTCCCCATCCCGAACTGGCCGTAGCCGAGAACGGTGTTGTACAGCGCCCGTGCGCCGCCGATCGTGGCGATCGATGCCCCACCGCCTAAAAGCATCCGCCGACGGGTCACGCCGCTTTCGTCCGGTTCGTCGGCTTCCCGAGTGTCTGCCCCGGATACGGCGGTGTCCTCAGGCGGCGTGTCGTCATCGCTCACTGTTCCGGCTCACCTCCGTCCGGAAGCGTTTCGGGCGCGCGGAGGTGGATTTCACGTCCGAAAAGCACCGAAAGCAACTCCTCGCCGATGTCGAGCAGTTCCGGCACCCACCGCGAGACGAGAAACGCGATCCCGACGAGCGCGAACACCGCCAGCCCCTGTGCGAGGATCCGATCCGCGACGAAAAACGACACGCGTGCGGGATCCGAGAGGCCGAACAGGAACATCACCGGCGCCTCGAGCCACTCGATCGCGAACCACTGGTAGCCGTTCGCCACGGCGATGAACACGTTGCGGCCGATGTTGAGCACCCAGATGATGGCGATCGAGACGACCGCGGCGATCGCCTTTTTACGGCGCGGGGCGTCGACGGCCGCGATCAGCCCGCCGAAGATCGCCATCGCGCCGATCCCCGTACACTCGAAGACGACGCGGGAGGCGCGTCCGGTTTCGGGGAAAAAGAACGTGTTCATGAGCGTCGAGTCCACCGCCGGATCCTCGATGAACTCGATCCCCCCGCCCAGTCCGAGCAGATCGATCGCGGTCGCGGTCTGGAAGGCGACGGCCTCGATCAACATCCCGCGTGCGATTTCGGATGTCTCGAAAGGGAGGTAGACGATCGTCATGAAGGCGATGGCTCGCGAGAGCGTCAACAGCGACTCCCGGCCTTTGAGGAGCCGCCAGCCGACGTAGAGACACGCCGGGACGGCGGCGACGACCAGCGCCGTCTGGATCGCGCTCCGGTGGACGAACGCGAAGTGTTGGATCAGCAGAAACCAGAAGACGGCGAACAGACCCCAGGCACCGGCGGTCACTCGGAGGGCAAGGTCGCGTTTGCCACGGCGGTCGGCGATCACGCCCGCGACGAAGACGGCCATGACGACCCACGCGAGCACGTCGGTGTACGGCAACACCCGTATTTCAGTGAGCGACTGCGCCGGAAACGGCATTGTATGAAGATACGCCAGCAACGGTATATGTCTTATCGTCGGTGGGCTTACCGCCGTACAGCCGCCCTCCCGAAAAAAGCAGCTCCGTCATCGTGTGCCCGATCACCGAGAAAAGACCCTGTCGCCCGTCGCCGCCCCGACGACGCCGAACGCGGAGCCGACGCTGATGGCAGTAAAAGTAGTCAGGACGACCTCGCCGGTCGTCTCCGCGTTCTCGAGGAACGTGTCCGGGGCGTCGAACGGGGCCGCGAGGATGGTCACCGAACCGAACGAGACGATCATGAACGAACTGAACCGGACCGGGACACCGACGACGACCTGTTCGATCTCCGGATCGCGCTTCGTGTCGGCTTTATAAAGCGTCGCGCACCCGATCCCGAAGACGACCGCGACCGTCGCGATCGCCTACAAGAGGCTCATGTTCCCCGCGAGCGGCCACACTTCCTCGGTCACGACGAACGAGCCGGCGAGCAGAAAGCCGCCGCCGATCCGTTGGGCGGAGTCCGCCGGCCGGAACTTTCGGGGGCGTTTGAGTCCCATCGCTACCGCGTTTCCTCCGCGCCGGCACGCACAACGCCTGTTATCTCCTCGCGACGATCCGAAGGATATCCTCGTCGACTAGTTGGTGATCGCGACCGACCTGTTGTTCGTCGTGTTTCGCCGACGGCCCGGTGACGCGGGCGAATCGGAACCGGTCCTCGAAGCTGCCGCCGAGTTTCTCGAGGGCGTCCTCGACGGTGTTTTCTTCCTCGGTCAGGATGAGCGGTTCCTCGCGGTCGACGCCGCGCCCCGGCTTGTCCATATAAATCCGGATCAATCCGAGGTCGTTCCAGATCGTCCGTTTCAGCGAGTCGAGGCCACGTCCGTCCTCGGCGCTTATGAACACGGCCTCCTCGGGGTCGATATCGTGGTTCCGGAGGTTCCGCTTGACCGTGTCGACGTAACTCGGATCGATGAGATCGACTTTGTTGACCGCGACGGCGGAGGGGAGGTACTCGCGGTTGTCCTGCAGGGAGTCGACGAGTTGATCGATCGTGAGGTCCTCGCGGATCGTCACGTCGGCGTTGACGTAGTCGTACTCCCTGAGGACGCCCATGATCGTCTCGTCGTCGAGACTCACGCGGTCCGAGGTCGTGAGGTTGATACCTCCCTTATGTTTTTTGCGGACGGTGACCTGCACCGGCTCGGTGTCGAGTCGAACCTTGTTCTTGTAGAGTTCCTGATAAAGCCGCTCGTACTGATCAATCTCGAACGCCGACAGGACGAACAGGACGAGGTCCGCGGTCCGGACGACCGAGAGGACGGCCTGTCCCCCGCCGCGGTTCTCGGCGGCTCCCTCGATGAGCCCGGGCACGTCGAGCAACTGGATGTTCGCGCCGCGGTACTCGAGCATACCGGGGTTGACATCGAGCGTGGTGAACTCGTAGGAGCCGACCTCGCTGTCGGCGTTCGTCAACGCGTTGAGAAGCGTCGATTTGCCGACCGAGGGAAACCCCACCAGCGCGACCGTCGCGTCGCCGTGTTTCTCGACGGCGTAGCCGCCACCGCCGCTTCCGGAGGACTGCCGGCGTTCCAGCGTCTCCTTTTTTTCCGACAGCTTGGCTTTCAACCGACCGATGTGCTGTTCGGTGGATTTGTTATACGGGGTGTTGGCGATCTCCTCTTCGATCGCCTCGATCTCCTCTTTGAGCCCCATTAGGAGGGACGTATCGCCGGTGCCGAAAAAGGCGTTCGGTTGGGGGCCGCCGTCGTCCGGAACGGGCACGCATATACACACCCCGGCCCTACCGGGAGTATGGACGGAAAGCGACGGATCGCCTACACGCTCATCTGTGCCGGGCTCGCGTTCGTCGGCGTGTTCCATTTGGTCTTCTCGACGATATTCGGCTACGGGTTCCGCACGGTCAGCGGTGTCCTCATCGCCGCTGCGGTGTTCGGTGTACTGGTGATTAACGCCTGATCGCGTTGCGGCGACCCGACCCGAGCGCCCCGAACCGATCCCGTTTCAACACGTTCATTCGTGAGCAATACGAACCGAGGATCGATGGCTGACCCAGCCCGTCTCCGTGACAGCACCCAGATCGTCCTCCCGCCGGGCACACCGCACGGAATCTGTGACGACCTCGAGGCCGAGTTCTCGATCACCGTCACGGAGGTGGGGTCGACTCCGCGGATCATCGGGAGCCCCGTCGTCATCAAAGACGTGAGCGAATATCTCCTCCGGCGCGGCGTTGCGCTCCGGTGATCGCCGCTTCTAGTCGGCCCCGCGGACGTCATCTCCGGCCCGGCGTTGGTTGTGTGACGCTCCCACGCCGGAGCGAATCGACAACCCTTAAAACCGCCGCGGCACTTTCGTTGTGTATGGCTGGAACTATCGAAGTACTCGTCCCCGGTGGGCAGGCCAACCCCGGGCCGCCGCTCGGCCCCGAACTCGGCCCGACCCCGGTCGACGTGCAGGCTGTCGTCAGCGATATCAACGAGCAGACGGCGGCGTTCGACGGAACGGAGGTCCCCGTCACTGTCGACTACGACGACGACGGCTCGTTCAGTATCGAGGTCGGCGTCCCACCGACGGCCGCGCTCATCAAGGACAAGCTCGGATTCGAGACGGGCTCCGGCGAACCGAACGAGGAGTTCGTCGCCGATATGAGCGCCGAACAGCTCAAAACGGTCGCCGAACAGAAGCTCCCCGACCTCCTCGCGTACGACGCGAGAAACGCCGCCAAAGAGGTGGCCGGAACGTGTGCCTCCCTCGGCGTCACTATCGAGGGTGCGGACGCCCGGACGTTCAACGAACGGCTCGCGAACGGCGAGTTCGACGACACGTTCGGCGACGCGAAGGCGGCGGCATAACCGAGACCGTCGTCTCGAAGCGCGACCGGCGTGATCGACTGTATCACGAAGCGGGGCCGCCCGGACCGACCCTGACCACGCGAGTTCCCTTTCGGCACTTCTTTTAGGTGGCGATACCGACGGTCAGGTATGGTAGCGCTCGGACTGGTGGTCGCGCAGTTCAACAAGGAGCGGCCCGTAACCCACGAAATGGAGTCACGGGCCCGTAAGGCGGCCGCCGCCGCCGGTGCGGAGATCGTCGAGACGATCGAGGTCCCCGGCTCGTACGACACGCCGCTTGCGGCCGATCGTCTCGCCCGGCGCGAGGACATCGACGCGGTCGCGGTCCTCGGCGCGATCGTCACCGGGGACACCGATCACGATCGCGTGATCGCCGACGCGGCCGCGTCGGGGCTCACTGACGTGTCGTTGAACCGCGATACGCCGGTCGCGCTCGGGATCACCGGCCCGGGCATGAGCCAGGCGGAGGCCGAAGAGCGGATCGAAAACGGCGCGAACGCCGTCCGAAGCGCTATTTCACTCGCGGAGGAACTCGATACACAATGACAATGCAATTCACGGACCGCGTCGGCCGGGTCGAACCCAGCGCGACGCTCGCGATCAGCAACTTGGCATCGAAACTCGAAGCCGACGGCGTCGACGTCGTCGATCTCTCGGTCGGCGAACCCGACTTTCCGACCCCCGAGAACGTCGTCGAAGCCGGTAAGGACGCCCTCGACGCGGGCCACACCGGCTACACGCCCTCGAACGGGATTCCGGCACTGAAAGAGGCGATCGTCGACAAACTCGAGGGCGACGGCCTCGAGTACACGACCGACGAGATCATCGTCACCCCCGGCGGCAAGCAGGCGCTCTACGAGACGTTCCAGACGCTTATTGACGGTGGCGCCGGCGGGGGCCCAGGCGACGAGGTCGTCCTCCTCGACCCGGCGTGGGTCAGCTACGAGGCGATGGCGAAACTGGCCGGCGGCAGCCTCTCGCGGATCGACCTCTCCGAATCGGGGTTCCAACTCGAGCCGGTTCTCGACGACCTCGCGGAGACGGTTTCGGACGACACCGAACTCCTCGTCATCAACTCGCCGTCGAACCCCTCGGGGGCCGTCTTCACCGATGCGGCGCTCGAAGGCGTCCGCGACCTCGCCGTCGACCACGACGTGACGGTCGTCTCCGATGAGATCTACGACGCGGTCACCTATGGGGTCGAACAGACCTCCCTCGGCTCGCTCGAGGGGATGGGCGATCGGACGGTCACGATCAACGGGTTCTCGAAGGCGTACTCGATGACCGGCTGGCGGCTCGGCTACCTCGCCGCCCCCGAAGCGCTCGTCGAGCAGGCCGGAAAACTGCACTCACACTCGGTGTCCTGTGCGGCGAACTTCGTCCAACACGCCGGCGTCGAGGCCCTCGAAAACACCGACGACGCCGTCGCGGAGATGCGCGACGCCTTCGAGGAGCGACGCGACATGCTCGTCGAACTGTTCGGCGAGCACGGAATCGACGTGCCGGTCCCCGAGGGGGCGTTCTACATGATGCTACCCGTCGACGACGACGATCAGGCCTGGTGTGAGGGCGCCATCGAGGAGGCCCACGTCGCGACGGTGCCCGGCAGCGCCTTCGGCACGCCGGGGTACGCGCGGCTCTCCTACGCCGCGAGCGAGGAGCGGCTTCGTGAGGCCGTCGACAGACTCGCAAGTAGCGGTTATCTCTGATAGGGCCGCTCCGGCGGTAAACTGAGTCCGTTCTCCCCCCGGCGCGGGGGCACGTGAAGTGCGATAATTTCGAAAACACGGACGGCGAGGGTGGCGATCCCCCGAGACTCGCTCAAACTGCGGTTTGCCGGTAAATTTGTTCGCACGTGACAGTACGACCGAGGAAGACGGGACGGGGCCTCCCTCCCCTCATTAGGCTAGATTTACATGAACCGTTGTATAATGCTCACACATGCCCTCGAAAGACACCCAACGGAGAACACGGAACACCCGACGACAGGTCCTCGCCGCCATGGGTGGTGCGGGTGCGGCTGCGCTGGCCGGCTGTGGGGATGTCTTCGACGAGGACGCGGATCCGGACGTGAACGATTTCACCGCATCACTCGGCGCCGAGCCCGACGATTTCGACCCGACAGTCATCAACGACGCGACGTCGAACTCCGCGGTCGGGACGATGTGTTATGAGACGCTTTTGGACCACGACTTCGATCTCGAGGAGTTCCAGCCGGCACTCGCGACGGACTGGGAACTCCTCGAGGAGGAACCGACGACCTGGCGGTTCGAACTCCGGGACGGCGTCGAGTACCACCACGGCGAGGAACTCGTCGCCGAGGACGTCGCGTTCTCGATCGAACGTATGCGTGGCACGGTCAACACGGCGACGGTGGCGGCCATCGAGGCGGTCGACGTCGTCGACGACCTCGAAGTCGAAATCCGATGGGTCGGTCCGTACGCACCCGCTCTCACGGACGTCAGCGGCATCCCCATCGTCCCACACGGCCACGAGGATATCAGCGAAGCGCCCGCCGAAGACGATCACTCCTTCGACGAGGAGAGCATCGGGACCGGACCATGGGTGCTGGAATCCTACGACCCCGAGGACCGCGTCGAGTTGTCCCCGTTCGATGGCTACTGGCACGACGAGGAGAACCCATGGGACAGCGTGACGCTCCGGATCATCCCCGAACAGGTCTCCCAGGAGGAGGCGATGCGAGCGGGCGAGCTAGACATGATCGACAACCCCGCACCGTTCGATCTCGACCAGTGGGACGGGGAGGACGCCGACCCCCTCGTCGACGATGCGGTCGGGTTCGATTTCATCACGTTTCCCGTGAACGTTGAACCGTACACCAACGAGAAGTTTCGGCGCGGCATGACGCGGCTCATTCCGCGCGACGACATCGTCGAGGCGATCTTCGGGGGGAACGCAACCCCGTTGGCAGGGCCGATCAGTCCCGGACTCGGAACGTACTGGGATGTCGAACACGAGCAGGAACTGTCCGACGAGTTCGTCGGTGAGGACCCCGAGGAGGGGGTCCGGCTGATGGAGGAAGCCCTCGAAGAGGAAGGCTTCGACGACGACGATCTGCCGATCGAAGTGGAGTTCATCACGAACGTCAACCGGACGCGCGAGCGCTGGATGGAGGAGATCCAGGCGAGAATGGACGACCTGGATTTCATCGACGCCGATCTCGACGTCCAAGACTTCGACGCGCTGGTCAATTTCCTGTTGGATCCCGACGGAGCGGCCCAAAGCGTCGACATCGTGGGGATCGGCTGGACCGGTGGATCCGATCCCGACGGACACGTCGAGTCGCTGCTGCATTCGGACTTTCACGTTCCCGATGGGTTCAACTGGAACCTCTATGAAAACGAGGCGGTCGATAGGTTGATCGACGCCGGACAGACGACTATCGATATCGACGAACGCGTCCAGGTGTACCGAGACCTCCAGGAGGTCCTCGCCGAGGACGTCCCCGCGGCCTACATGTGGACGGGTGACCAGATCGACGTCGTGAACACGGTTCGCGTCGACGGGTGGGAGCCGTATCCGAACTCGAGCTTCCGATACTGGGCGTTGTACCGACCGAGCGTCGGCGTCGTTGCCCGTCCGACCTGACGGATCGTCGCGGGGTTCTCTCCACGATATGGGTCTTCACCGATTTATCCTGAAACGGCTGCTCGCGACCGTTCCGATACTGATCGGTGTCACGATCATCACGTTCGGGATGGTTCAGATCATCCCCGGCGATCCGGTCGATCTGATCACGCTGTTCCAGGACGTCGACGCGGAGACCGAGCAAGCGCTCCGGGAGCAGTACGGTCTCGACCGCCCGGTGTACATACAGTATCTCGAGTGGCTCACAGGGGCCGCACAACTCGACTTCGGGACCTCGATCATGACCGATCGACCGGTCTCCGCGGAGATCATGGATCGGCTCCCGTACACCTTGCTGATGGGATCGATGGCGTTCGGGATCACGCTCGCCACCGCGATCCCGGCCGGCGTGATCGCGGCCTACTACCGCAACACGACGGTCGATCAGGTGAGCCGGGTGCTGGCGCTGGTCGGCGTTGCGCTCCCGAACTTCTGGCTCGGACTGCTCTTGATTTTGGTGTTCGCGAGTTGGCTCGGGATGTTCCCCGTGCTTCCGCCGACCGAACACGGTCTGTTGAGCCTGCAGATGATCGTTTACACGTTGTTGCCGGCGATCACGATCGGAACCGGCTCGACGGCGCTTTTGATGCGGCTGATGCGAGCCTCGATGGTCGAGGAACTCGACAAGGGGTACGTGAAGATGGCCCGCGCCAAGGGACTCTCCGAGCGAACGATCGTCCGCAAACACGTCCTTCGGAACTCGCTTATCTCGGTGGTAACGGTCGCGGCACTCCAGATCGCGTTCATCGTCAGCGGGGCCGTCGTCGTCGAGATCGTCTTCTCGTACCCCGGGATCGGCCGACTGTTGGTCGATCGGGCCGGACGACAGGACTTCCCGGTCATCCAAGCGCTCGTGTTACTGATCGGCGTCGCGATCGTCCTCGCGAACCTCGTCGCGGACGTCGTCTACGCGTATCTCGATCCGCGCATCCGATACTGACAATGTCGAACGAACAAGACCCCGCCATGGACCGTGGCCGCATTCGCATCGACGGGTTCGACGCCGAGCGAGTCGAAACGCGCGACCCGATCTCCGGGTGGGAGCCCGAACTCGAATCGAAAGCGGGCCGCGGCCGGCTGTCGATCGCCTGGATGCGGTTCAAACGCAACCGGCTCGCGGTGTTCGGCGCGGCGCTCATCGGCTTCATGATATTTCTGGCCGTCTTCGCGCGCCCGATCCGGCTCCCCGCGGAGCTTTCGTTGTGGGTGCTCGGGACGATCGACCTCCCGAGCGTCCTCGCCCGGCGGACGGTCCAGCCGTTTTCGATTACGCCACACGACCCGACGGCTCGTGACGCTCTCACTGGCCATACGCCGCCGTCGCTGCGACACCCGTTCGGGACTGACTGGGCCGGCCGCGACGTCTTCTCGCGGGTGCTGTACGGCGGTCGATGGAGCCTCTCGATCGGCTTTATCGCCGTCGGTATGGCGCTGCTCGTGGGCGTTCCGCTCGGCGCAGTTGCCGGCTACTTCGGGGGCTGGGTCGACGAGATACTCATGCGCATCGTCGATATGCTGTATGCGTTCCCGTTTATCGTCCTCGCCATCGCGATCATCGCCATCCTCGGGCGGGGGTACTGGCAGATGATCGCCGCACTCGTCGTCGTCGGCTGGCTCGCCTACGCGCGCATCATACGGGGCGAGATACTGAGCGTCAAGGAAAACGAGTACGTCCTCGCGGCGAAGGCGCTCGGGGTGACCGATCGTTCGATCATTTTCAGACACATCGTGCCGAACGCGATGGCGCCGGTGATCGTGCAGGCGACGCTGAGTATCGGAACCGTGGTGCTTACGGCGGCGGCGCTCGGCTTCATCGGCCTCGGTCTCTCCCCGGCCAGCGCCGAGTGGGGCGTGATGTTGAACGTCGAACAGGACGGCATGGCCCGTGGCACGTGGTGGGGCGGGCTGTTCCCCGGGCTGGCGATATGTCTCTTCGTGATGGCGATCAACCTCGTCGGCGACGGCGTTCGGGACGCCTTCGATCCACAGGGCGACCGGACGGACACGGGAGGCGAGTTGCGATAGATGGCGATGCTGGAAGTCGAGGATCTGAACGTTCGTTTCTACACCGAGGAGGGCGTCGTGAGAGCAACTACCGACGTTTCATACGAGATCGAGACGGGGGAGTGTTTCGGCATCGTCGGCGAGAGCGGCGCCGGAAAGAGCGTCACGAGCCTCGCGTTGATGGGTTTGATCGACGATCCCGGCGTCGTCGAGAGCGGCGAGATCAGATTCAAGGGTCAAAACCTCTTGGAACTCGGCCACGAGGAGATGCGCCGGATCCGCGGCAACGAGATCGCCATCATCTTCCAGGACGCCCAGACGGCGCTAAACCCCGCCTATTCGGTCGGCTCACAGATCGCCGAGGCGGTCGAGCTACACCTGGGAATGGACGACGAAGCGGCCAGAGAGCGCAGTATCGAGCTTCTGGACTCGGTCGGTATCCCCGACGCCGCCGAACGATACTCCGATTACCCTCACGAGTTCTCCGGCGGGATGCAACAGCGAGCGGTGATCGCGATGGCACTGTCCTGCGATCCGGATCTGATCGTCGCCGACGAGCCGACGACCGCGCTGGACGTCACTATCGAAGCGCAGATCCTCGATCTCCTCGAAGAGATCTCCCGGGAGCGCGATACCGCCGTACAGCTCATCACGCACGACCTGGGCGTCATCGCGGAGTTTTGCGACCGCGTGATGGTGCTGTACGCCGGCCATCCGGTCGAGATGGGGCCCGTCGAGAACATATACTACGATCCCCAACACCCTTACACGGTCGGGTTGATGAGTTCGATCCCCAGAATCGGCGACGGCCGCGAACGGCTCGATACGATCCCGGGCCGGATGCCGGATCTCATCGAGATGCCGCCGGGGTGTAACTTCCACCCCCGCTGTCCGTACGCCGAGGAGACGTGCGCACGGATCGAACCCCGACTGGTCGACACGGAGACGGGAGCCGAGGCGGACGTCTCACGACACGCCCGCCAGGCCGCCGCCTGTCTCGCACACACCGGCGACCTCGACGGCGATCTCGACTACGAGGTTCGGGTGCGTGAGTCGGGGGACGCGGTCGCTTCGGAGGAGACGGCGAATCCGAAGCGTGATCGCGTCGCTTCGGACGACGGGGACGGGGGGAGAGCCGATGAGTGACGAACCGCTGTTGCGGGTCGAGAACCTCAAAAAGCACTACGACTCCGACAGCGGCTTTCTCGATCGACTGTTCGGCTTTCACAAGCGGGTGAAGGCGGTCGACGGCGTCTCCTTCGAGATCCGGCGGGGAGAGACGCTGGGGCTCGTCGGCGAGTCGGGCTGTGGAAAGAGCACGGTCGGTCGGACGCTGTTGCGTCTCGAGGAACCGACCGACGGCACGGTGTATTATAAAGGTCGGGACGTCGATGGGTTGTCGCGCTCGGAGCTGCGTGAACTGCGCCAGGACGTCCAGATCGTGTTTCAGGACCCCCAATCGAGCCTCAACCCGCGGTTTACGATCAACGATATCATCGGCGAGGCGCTAGATGTTCACGGGCTTTCCGAGGGCGAAACCAGAGACCGGCGTATCAAAGAGTTGCTCGAACGCGTGGGATTGAGCGCGAGCCACGCCAACCGGTATCCACACGAGTTCTCCGGGGGGCAACTCCAGCGGATCGTCCTCGCACGGGCGCTCGCGGTCGAACCGGAGTTCATCGTCTGTGATGAACCCGTCTCGGCGCTCGACGTGAGCGTCCAGGCGAAGATACTCAACCTGCTCGATGACCTCCAGGACGACTACGGGATCTCGTATCTGTTCATCGCCCACGATTTCTCGGTCGTCGAACACATCTCCGATCGGATCGCAGTCATGTATCTGGGCGAGTTCGTCGAGATCGGCAGCCCCGAGGAGCTGTTTCGCCCGCCACAGCATCCGTATACGGAGGCGCTGCTGTCGGCGATCCCGGAGCCGGACCCGAAGTGGGAAGCCGACCGAATCATTCTGGAGGGAACCGTTCCGTCGCCGATCGATCCCCCTCCGGGGTGTAAGTTCCACACCCGCTGCCCCCGCGTGATCCAACCGGAGAACTACGAGTTCGATCAAGAGGAGTGGCGGGCGGTGTTGCGTCTCGTTCGCCGGCTCGAAACCGGGCGGATTCCAGTCGAGGAACTCCGCGATCAACACGACACACCGGTGACCGAGGCGATCAGAGAACAGTACGACGTCCCCAGCCCACTGTCCGACCCGCGCGGGGAAACGGTGCTATCGGATGCGCTGAGCTCGGTGGCCGACGGAAACCCCGAACGCGCGAGAGAACGGATCGACGGTGAGTTCCTCACACCGTGTACGGTTCATGCTCCCGAGCTGCGACCCATCGACCACGGCGAGGCCGCCTGTCATCTCTACGACCCCCGCTATCGGGACGGGGCCATCGACGATACGGGGCCGTCGGCGTCGAGTGACGATCGCGGACGGTGACCTGACCCGTCGACATCCTTTTTGATGACTGCCGTCTATCCCGGGTGATGCGTCGACTCTACGAGTCGCGGGCGCTCGATCGGGACGACAACGATCCGTTCAAGCCCAACGAGCGCGACGAGCGCACGAAACCCCGTGCCAGCCGGACGCTTCCCGTCGACGCTCTCAGCAAGCGGCTGGTGCCCAAACGGCTCCGGCACCGCGCCGTTTCGCTGTCGGTGTCGGTCCCGAAGTCGGTCTTCGCGAACGGAGAGCGCGTCCCGATCACGATCACCATGCACAACGCGGCTCCGTTTCCGATAACGCTCGAAACGCGGTCACCGATCCGGTGGACCTGGCACGTCGACGGCCACCCCGAAGCGTCCCACGTCCGGGAAGCACCCGACGCCGAGGCGCGCGATTTTAGGTTCGATCGCGGCGAACGAAAGCGGTTCCGCCGCACCTGGGAACAGGTGTTCCGCGTCACCGAGACCGAATGGCGGGAAGCGACGCCGGGCGAGTACGTCATCGGCGCGTCGATCAACGTCGATCGCCCGGGCGGTCGTGGCGTCTCCGACCGGACGACAGTCCGGATCGAGTGATCAGTAGTATCGCTCGGTTGCGAGCGTCGCGATCCGCTCGATAGCGTCGGCTAGTTCGTCGTCCTCGATCAGGCGGTACTGCGGGGAGCGACCGTTCGAGTCCAGTTTCTCGATCATCCCGAAGCGTTCCAACGGAGCCATCGCCTCGACGACCGGGGACTGATCGATCCCCGCGCCGGTGGCGATCTGACGCGTCGTCAGCGGGTCGTCAGTGTATAAAAGCACCACCAGTATCCTGGCTCGGATACGGTTGGCGAACAGTTTGACGAGTCCGTTTTTGTCCACGAGTTCGGGCACATCGTCGGTGGGCTCCTCGTCGAACGTCATACCCCCCGTTCATCGCGATCGGGCAAGAAACTCCCGCCGGCCGGATGTGCGTGCGTTTCGGGAGTGTCGGCTCGCTCCGTTCCTCACGCCGGGCGAACGGCGCGAATTCGTCTCAGTCCTCGAGCGCGTCCGCGATCCGCTCGATCTCGCGACGAACGTCGTGCAGTTCGTCGCGGACCTTCCGGACCTCGCGGACGAGTTCCTCGTTGCCGGGGCCCTCCTCGGCCGCGTCGGGGCCGCCGCCCATACCCGGCGGGCCACCGCCCATGCCGCCGGGGCCGCCACCGCCACCCATCATACCGCCCATCATCTGTGCGAACGGGCTGCCACCCATGCCGCCACCGCCCATGCCGCCGGGGCCGCCACCGCCGCCCATCATCTCTTTCATCTTCTCCTCGCGGCTCATCTCCTCGCCCTCCGCTCCCTCGCCCTCGCCTTCCTCTGCTCGCTGTTGTCTGATCTCCTCGACGCGCTCGCGGAACGATTTCTCCTCGCTTCCGTCGTCCGTCTCCGGGGTCTCTTCGTCCGTCATGAGAGGACCTTTCGACTCGGCACAAAAAAGTCCACAGGTTCCGGGACTGCGGCCGCGCTCGGGACGCGCCGTGCGCTCCGTGCTCGTTCGGTCGATCCGCGGCCGACTCCCAGGCGTGTTAACCGAAGGAGCCGAGATCGGCCTGTAGCTCCCGCGAGGAAGCGCCAGCCTCGAGTTCGTACCCGACCAGCGACCGCATATCGACGGCGAAGCGGCCCTTGGATCGCTCGAGCACGAGCACCCTGCCCTTCGTTCCGAGCACGGTCCCGGTGGCCAGCGTCTCGGCGACCGGTGCGGCGTCCAACCCGAGGCCGTAGTCGAACTCGTAGGTCGCCTCGAGTTCGAACCCCTCGAGCAGGCGCTCCCAGGCGTCGTCGTCGACGGGGCGGCCAAAGCCGTCAATTTTCGACGGCACGCGGACGGCGTCCGGGACGGGCGTCGTCGCGGCGATTTCGGCCTCGATTTCCCTTGCGACCCGACCGTTGCCCACGCGGCGGACGATCGCGCCCCGGTCGGCACCCTGTTCGCGGAGCCGAACGGTCGGATCGGGCCGTCCCGTAACGCCGATCTTGAACGTCGCGGGCGCAAACGCCGCCAGGTACACCGCGTGTTCGGTATAGCAGTCCATCTCGGCTTTGAGACAGTCCCCGGTACACCGCGCACAGATCCACGTCGAATCGTGGATCTCACAGTACGGGGCTTCGGGGGCCGAACACCGGATGTGATCGGACCCGTCGACCGCGCCGGCACACCGGCGCTCGCCGAGGGTGTAGGCGAGCTCGCGCCCCGGGGAAAGCGGATCGCGCTCGACGACGCCGTCGCGGGCGACGACGAGCGCCGGCTCCGACCCCTCGCGAACACCCGTCCGGTAGCCGACGACTTGCACGAACGCCCTAGCCCGTGCTGCGATTTAGCGGTTTTGCCCGCGACCCGGCAAAATGCTTTTATCTGGGGGGTCGAATGGAAGTTATGCTCGATGCGGCGCTCGAAGTGACCGTCGGCGATGGCGTCGAGTTCAGCTTCGCTGTGGTCAACGCCGGCGACACGCCGATCGAACTCACGTTTCGGGACGCTTGCAGGGCGGATTTCGCGGTGTACGACGGCGACGAGGAGGTGTGGCGCTACAGCGACGGCCGAGCGTTCGCACAGTCGCTCACCGAAGCGAACCTCCAACCGGGCGAGGAGGCGACGTTCGAGGAACTCTGGCCCACCCCCGCCCCCGGCGACTACACGGCCGAAGCGACGCTGCGCGTCCGCGAAGCTGCGGTTTCGGCCCGGACGCCGTTTTCCGTGTGAGCCGTCCGGACGGCGTTCTCAACGCTCCCCGAGGAGCTCCGTAGTCGCCCGCCTGACTGCGTCGTCGGAGGAGGTTTCGGGCGTCCACCCCGTCGCGGCCAGCTTTTCGATCGACAGCCGCATTCGGGGAACGTCGCCGACCCAACCGCGCTCGCCGCCGGTGAACGCGTACTCGGGGTCGATACCCATCTCGTCGGCGACGATATCCGCGATCCGGCGGACGGACGTCGTCGTTCGGGTGCCGAGGTTGTAGGTGTTCAGCGGTTCCTCGGTGGTCTCGACGACGTGTCTCATAGCGTCGACGCAGTTCTCGATGTGCATGTAGGATTTCTCCTGCCGGCCGTCGCCGAGGATCTCGAGTTCCGTCGGATCCGCCCTGAGTTTGTGGATGAAATCCGGGATCACGGCCCCCAACTGGAGACGCGGCCCGACGATGTTCGCGAACCGGAAACACCACACCCGGAACCCGTAGCTGTGAGCGTAGACGGACAGAAGCGACTCCTCGGCGAGCTTTGCGGCCCCGTACGCGCTTATCGGCTCGAGCGGGGCGTAATCCTCCGGCGTCGGCCTCGGGGCTTCGCCGTACACCGTCGATGAAGAAGTAAAGGCGATCCGTTCACAGCCGACCGCACGCATCCGTTCGAGGACGGCCGCAGTCATTTCAGTGTTGTCACGGAACTGCGCGTCGGGGTCGTCGCTGTCGACGGCTTTGTCGGCGGCGAAATGAAAGACGGCGTCCGTCCGATCGGTAATCGCCGTTTCGAGGACGGACGGATCGCGGAGGTCGCCGTCGACGAGATCGGCGTCATCGGGAACCCACTCGCGGTTGCCGTTCGCGAAGTTGTCAACGACGATGACCTCGTTGTCAGCGACGAGGCTATCGGCGAGATGCGAGCCGACGAATCCGCCGCCGCCGGTGATACAGATCCTGCGTCCGGTACAGTTCATTGATCGCTTTGCGGTCGGCACTCGTAAGTCGGTTTCGCCGCCCGCGAATCGATCGAAACCGCCTAACGGGCTCCGACGGAAGTGACGACATGCACACCGACACCGACGCCGTCGTCCTCCGGCTCGGTCACCGACCGGGGCGTGACAACCGCATGACGACACACGTCGGCCTGACGGCCCGGGCGCTCGGTGCCGACGGAGTCGTCATTTCGGGGGCAGCGTCCGGACCGAAGGAGACGATCTCGGATATCACGGACCGCTTCGGCGGCCCCTTCGACGTGGAGTTGACCGACCGGCCCCGTGGGGTCATCGACGAATGGGACGGCTGTGTCGTTCACCTGACGATGTACGGGTTGCCGATACAGGACGTCGAGGGAGAAATTCGGCACGCACACGAGGAGACCCCCGTCCTGATAGTCGTCGGCGCGGAGAAGGTACCCTTCGACGTGTACGAGCGCGCCGATTACAACGTCGGCGTGACCAACCAACCACACTCGGAGGTCGCGGGCCTCGCGGTCTTTCTCGATCGGCTCTTCGAGGGCCGGGAGCTGGATCGCGACTGGACGGATGCGACCCACCGAGTGGTCCCGAAAGCCACCGGAAAGCGGGTCGAACCGACCGACGGAGGGAACCCCGAATGAGTCTCACCGTCCACACCGATGATCGCATCGATATCGTCGACGTGACCGAACAGGTTGAACGGGCGTGCCCGTCGGTGGATCGCGGCCTCTGTACGGTGTTCGTCGAACACACGACTGCGGCGGTGTCGATCAACGAAGCCGAACCGCGGCTGCTGGACGACCTCGAGGCGTTCGTCACGGACCTGTCGGCCCCGGACGGCTGGTGCCACGACGCCCTCGATGGAAACGCCGACGCACACCTCCGGTCGTCGCTGCTCGGCCGGAGCGTCTCCGTGCCGATCCGCGACGGCGACCTCGCGTTGGGAACGTGGCAGTCGATCCTCCTGATCGAGTGCGACGGCCCTCGGGAGCGTTCGGTGTCGGTGACGGTGACGCCGAGCGTCGAGTGAGGCAGGCCCACGCAGAAGCCTATCACGGCCGACCGGACACGAATCCTCCTTTCAGGGAGTGCAGCGATCGAAACGGTCGGGCGTGTCACACGCTACAGCGACTCTGCCAGGACGGATTCGACGAGCCTGCGATCCTTTGTGGCTGAGGCGGACGGGATCCGACGCCCCGCTCGAACGACAGCGAGCCCGAACTGCTCAGAGCCACGGCGCGTCCGGATCGACGACGCTTTCGGGCCGTTTCCCCGACAGCGTGTCGCGAACGTTTCTCGCGACCTGCTCGTTGAGGTCGGTGAGCGATCCCTCCGAATAGAACGCCGTATGCGGCGTCACGACCACGTCCTCGCGGCCGACGAGGTCGGAATCTACCGGCGGCTCCTCGTTCAACACGTCGAGGCCCGCGGCACCGATCTCCCCGGCGTCGAGCGCCCGACGGAGTGCCGCCTGATCGACGATGGGGCCGCGCCCGACGTTGATCAAGATTGCCGTCTCCCGCATCCGCTTGAACACATCACGGTCGAAGCGATGCCGCGTCTCCTCGGTCAGCGGTGCATGAATCGAGATGTGATCGGCCCGCTCGAGAAGCTCCCCGAAAGAGACCTTTTCGACGCCGTACTCCGCCATCTCGTCGGCATCGACGTATGGATCGGCCGCGATCAACTCACAGCCGAACCCCGCGACCTTTTCGGCCGTCCGTCTGGCGATCCCTCCGAACGAGTACAACCCGACCGTCTGCTCGGAGAGCCGCGGGATCGGCCGGCCGTCGGTCCAGTCCCATCGCCCGTTCTCGACCGCCCGGTCGTAGGTCTCGATCCGCCGGAGAAGCGTCACGAACAGCGAGACGGCGTGCGTCGAAACCTCTTCGGTACAGTACTCGGGGACGTTCGTCACCGTTATGCCGTGGTCGGCGGCGGCCGCGACATCGATGTTGTCGACGCCAGTCCCGGCGCGGGCGACGATTTCGAGGCTCGGACACGCCTCAAAGACCGCTTTCGGAACCGGAACTCCCGTGTCGACGACGAGTGCGTCGGCCCCCTGTGCCGTCTCGATGAGCCGTTCGATCGACGAGAGGTCGGCCGAACGGAACGTGTGGTTTTCCCCCAGAACTGATCGGAGGATCTCAATCTGAATCCGCGGGTCTTCGCTCGTAACGACGGTTGCCATCGTCGACACTCGCGGCCGTCTCGGCATGAGTGCTGTGATGCATATTGTGGAGTTTTAAATCGACGCTTTGGTTCCAATGCGGTTGCGGGTCGGCTCATACCGCGGCGCACAGTCCGTACAGGCGAGTGCGTACCGCTCGGCGTCGTACTCGACAGCAAAGAGTAGCGGCTCCCCGCTATCAAGCGTTTCGCGGTGTTTTGAGCGTAGTCCCACATTGCCCGGCCGGGCAGTCCGCAGAACAGGTAGTACACACCAGGCTGTCGTTTCGGGTTTTAGCGAGTTGGTCAGGATCGAGTGATTCGGACTGAGTTTTCACCTCAAGAATAATAATCCGGAGGCAATTCTCGAGTTGAACTGTAATGGCTGCATCTACGACCCCCTCCTCACTAACAGATTCATTCTGTTCTACAAGATCGTTCGCCGTCTTCATGGCGTCAGTCCCCTCGTAGCGAGAGAGTCCGATCAGCGTGAACTCACGGTCGTCTCTGTCTTTTTGTAGAGTCTGTAACCCAATCTGGGTCGAAAAGTCTCTAAACTCAAAGTCCGGTTGGTCCACATCTTGGAGGAGAGACGACAGGACTGATTGAGATACCTCATGATCGGTATCCTGCAGAATCTTAAGTAGCGATCTTGTTACGTTGTTCTCTCGCTGGTTCTCTCCTGAGCTATGCTCGTACCGGAAGAGGTTGTTCCACTCTGAGCGAAGTTGATTGACATTATCGATATGAGTTGCGGAAGTCTACCAGATATACATCAATTTTCCTTCAGGGAGGATTACTCCCGGCGTTTAGCGGTGTATATGAGTTCGTATGATAGGCAACTCTCCAGAGTTTGAGGACGGCACGAGTGACCAACTCTTCGGGGGACTGCGTGATACAGGAGTCCTCGACATCAGCAGGATCCGAACTCGCATCCGGCGGCGGATGGTAATGTTCTGTCCCAGAGACGTGGACGTAGTCCCCGCCGTGAGGATGGTTTCCCCAGCGAAGATTCACGTCTGACGTGTCCGTATAATGGAACTTGTAATCGTCCTGCGTCGTCCACTGGACGTCGATCCGAGCTCCGTCGGCGTCACAGAGCCCATCGTCGAGGGAGACTTCGAGTACTGAGGGATTGAGATAGTCGTCGAGACGGGGTGTTGCGAGCGGTTCCATCTCTTCGATGATATCGCGGATTGTAAGCAGTGCTGGCCGATCAATTGCCCCGCGAAGGGTATGATCCTCTTGTGCAGATGACCCCGACATCTCTCAGGCGGGAACGCTGTCGTCAGTAGAGCGACGATCGCCGTCGACGAACTGCTCGGCGTTCCCGATCGAGAGGGCGGCGTTCGCGAATGCGAGGTTTCGTCGGAGCGTCTTCCACTCACGAATCGTCTTCGGATCGGGCTCGTCCGGTGTGGATTCAGACGCAGCGAGTGCCTGATTCGTCCGATCGACAGCCAGTTGCTCCGGTGACTCGACGCCGAATTTGGACTGATACTCAAAGAGTTGCTCGCGCATCTCCTGGATCCGCGCGACGAGCTCGTCAGTCGAGACGTGCTCGAGGATGTCCACAGCTTGCTCGACAACCAGCGACTCAGGGGAGCGGCGATACAGCGTGCCACCGTGTTCGCCAGTCTCCGTCTCGACGAAGCCCTCCTCCGCGAGTGTGTTCAGATGCTTGCGGGCAGTTTTTGGAGCAGTTCGTGCGTCTTCAGCAACTGCATCAGCCGAGACAGGGCTGTAAGTGTGAGCAATGACGTGACGGATGCGCTCATAGGGCGTCGTTTCAGCCTCCCACTCGTTTCCGACTACCTCATTGACGTCCGCAAATTCCTCTGGCGGCTCTCGATTGTCCATATGAACACGCAAGAGTCGGAGGAATATAGTAGTTCGGAGAAGAGTTATATTCCCTCACACATAGATCCCGAAGCAGACTATGCATAAATAGCGAAGGGGAAGAATGGTCCCAGAGCTTAAAATAAGAACTGTCAGTTGCGGCGCAACAGAGTGATACTACAATCACCGACTGACGCTGTAGAAAATCAAATCTCCAGTTCGGACAAGGCGTGATCAATCATTTCCACCTCGTCCGAAGTCAGATCGTCCTTCTCGAGTACATACTTGTGGAGCCACCCCGGCGCTCCGTGTCAATGATATACCCAACCAGGATCCCAAAGTTGGTTGTATTCCACTCTGACGATTGCCAGTCTTTCGAGGTCTGGCGAATCAGGGGCTTCTGAATCCACTCTCGATATCTTTCACTATCTGAATGTTCGTGTTCTCCAGCGAGTAGAGACAAAATCACTTGTAGATTCTTCTCCTCGTAGTTGATTTCACGGTGGTGAATACCATCACACGAGTAGAGTTCCGAAAGAATCCCCTCAGTGTCGCCTTGCATACTAACAAGTAACCTCATACTCTCGGAGACTGCTTCGATAAGTTCTTCAATTCGGTCGATGTCGGTGTTTTCAACTAATTCTTCAAGATGATCCTTTAGCTCCCTTTGTTCCTGTGTGCGATCTCCGTCTGTCTGCTCACTCTCTATCGGGGAGAATTCAACCTCCTCAAGAAGATATTTACCGTCGAGGGTCCAGTCAATTGAGTTCACCGACCCGGTCGAAACCCTGTTGCTTACCGTGATGTCGGACGGTGTCGATAATCTCCGGGAAGCCGAAGCTATTCGGCGAAATATCCCATGTGCTATTTCCAGCAGTTCGATGGGTACTGCCGCGGTGATGGCTGACGATCAGTACCAGCGCGAACTGGCGGTGGTCCGCAACTGGCAGGACGACCGTGATCTCCCCATCGAGATACGGAACTTTGCACGGGAAGCCGAGCAGCATCTTCTTGACGACCTCGACAAGCAGGCCCGGTTCGAAGAGGATATTCTCTGATCTACATCTGGATCGAGTGAAATCTGTTGGTGTACTCGTTCTATCACCAATATCTGAACTAAACTTCCACGAGTATCAGACCGTCTTCAGAGTGGATACTTTGTGATAGGCTCTCAAGAGATGGTATGAACGGAGCTGGACAAGGGGAAAACAAAGATAAATTCAACAAGGATTCTGACCTCTATGCCCCACTACATCGCCTGCCAGTTACGATCGAAAATATAGCGTTCGACGGAAACCACATCGAGACGAATACTCAGGCGTTCGAGCGAACCACCGTTCAAATTCAGGGTGAGGGCTATACGGGGTTCGGCGAGGATGCCACTCCATCAATTGAAGCGCACGACCGACTTCGCAACGGACGATTTCCGCTCGCGACTGGCGAGCACACGGTCGGCACGTTCGCTAGCATCAACGATACCGAATCACACGTCGCTGACCACACGCCGGGGAGAGGGAATCTCAGCCACTTACAGTGGGCAATCGAGAGTGCAGCCCTCGACCTCGCGCTCAAACAGTCGGGCCAGACGTTAGGTGAAATCCTCGATCGAAAGTACGAGCCGGTGAGCTTCGTCGCGAGTCCGTCGCTCGGAGACCCACCAAGTGTCCGTTCCGTCCATCGCCTCCGTGAGGCAGTCCCGGGACTCGGATTCAAAATAGATGTGCCCGAAGATCCGAGTGAAGCATTCCTTTCGGAGCTAGCAGCAACAGATGCTATTCGCGTGCTGGACCTCGAAGGCCAATACGGACCGGACGTTGGAGCACCTGCCGATCCAGAACTGTATCGGCGACTATTCGAGACGTTTCCCGACGCAATCGTTGAGGACCCAGCAGTTACCGATGCGACGAGAGACATCCTGGAGGCACACGCTGAGCGCATCTCCTAGGATGCACCGATAACGGATGTCGAAAGCGTTCGAGAACTGCCATTGGAACCAACAGTCATCAACGTCAAACCGTGTCGGTTCGGGACACTCGAATCGCTCTGTCGATTCCTCGAATACGCCTTGGAATATGACATCGATCTCTACGGCGGAGGAATGTTCGAACCTGATGCCGGGCGCGCGCACAACCAAGCGCTGGCCTCGTTGTTCTATCCGGATGGCCCGAACGACCTCGCACCACCCGCGTACCATCAGTTCGAAGCCGACCAGCCGCTCCCGTCGAGTCCGTTAACTCCCCCTGAGGAGTCGTCTGGAATCGGATGGTACTCAGGATGACTGCGCGCGAGGCATCTCCTCACGACCGTAGAGGATTGTTCAGTCACTGTCCGAGAGAGGATGATGACGGAACCAGCCCTACTGAATGTCGTTTGGGCTTTAGCGAAGAGTGCTAAAGCCTAGGCCGGGATTTGAACCCGGGCTCTCGTCCTTACCAAGGACGCGCTTTACCGCTAAGCTACCCAGGCACGCAATCAGGTGTTTTTGGCGCGTGCATTTGACCGTTGTGATTTCGGGTCGCCCGCTGTCATGCGGTTTGTTTTCACCGGTGGCTCCTGCGCGTCCGGTGAATCGTCCGGATCGGGAATAAAACGGTTGATTGGGTCTTACTGGGGACAGTGCGATACCACTACAAAGTCGGGAGAACATTGTCACCGGAGTGCACGAACGCTTTGTTGACATCCTCCCCGCCCTGAAGGGCGAGGATTCCCGACCGCGTTGGGATATTACGGTTCGCGGTTCACGACCTGTTCTCGTGGAGCGAAACCGCCCTCACTACGGTCGAACAGGTGAACCGCTGGCTGTGCCAACCAGCCGTTATCCCTATCACCGCCATCTGTGGCGAGACTCGGGAGTACCTTTTGTCTAATGTTCTCCGCACCGTTCACGTCCGCGTTCGCAACCGTATCGCACTTCTCACACACGTACAGTCCGCGTTCCACACGCTGGTTGTCGTCGGTGTGGCCACACGCTGAACACGACTTCGACGTATCGCGTTCCGACACCAACTCCACGTCGATGCCTTTGGCTTCCGCCTTGTAGTCGAGTAGCGTCGTGAAACGGTCGAACGCCCACCCGTGCAAGTCGAGATTCCCGTGGTCGCCCCAGTTTCGAGGTTCACCGTTCCCGTCGTCCTCTCGAATACCGCCGAGGTCGCCAACGACAAGCGTTCCGACACCTCGTTCGACGCACTGCTCTACGATTGCTTTCGAGAGTGCGTGCAAGAAGTGCGTCCGGCGACCAGTCCGCTTCCGATCGAGACGGGTAGCCTCTCGCGACGAGGAATCGTCGCACTTGGCTTTCTTCTTCGTGAAGTAGTATTCGTCCTCTTTGAGTGCGCCACCGGGATACAATACCGATTCATCGCCGAACGAGACGGCGGCGAAGTTGCAAATCCCGAGGTCAACACCGGCCACCTCGTCACCCGGTGGTTCCGGGTCAATGACGGTGCGACAGACGAATTGAAGACGCCACTCGTCGCGCTTGTAGATCGCGCGAACCTGTTGAATGTCCCACTCGGTCAGGTCAACGTCCGGGCGAGTCTCGTACTCGCACAGGATGAAGTCCGAACGGTGTTCTTTGAGGTTGCGACCTTTCGAGAGGCGGACACGGGTGAATTGTGCGTCGTGCTTGAAGCCAGCCGCTTTGAACGACACGGTTGAACGCGGGTGGGAATCTCCGTTCTTACGGTAGCCGGGCGGCCGGGCACGGTCGTCGCCGTTTCGACGCTTGCTGAACCAGCCGTTGAACGCTTCAGCGAGTTCTTCGAGAACTCGCTGACTGGATTGAGAATGTAAGTCCGTGTAGCGTTCGTGGCCTTTGAGTTCGGATTTGAGTTCCCCGTCATCGGGGATATCACCCGTCTCATCCCACTGTTCTTGTGCGTAGTAGCGACCGACGTTCCAGAGTTTTGAGGCGGCCCATCCGAGCTGGTCGAGGTCGTCACGAACCTGTCGCTGGTTCGTGATGGTGGCCTCGAAGGTTCGGATGGTTCGACTCATTCCTGGCTTCATAACTGGTTATGGACGCTGTTTTGTTAATAGCGTCGGTTGGCGTGGAATATCCGGTCTCGTCATCGACGATGGGTTGTGTAGGAATTGTCGGCTGTATCCCCGCCCTGAAGGGCGGGGTTTTAGCCTTGAGACATCGATAACCTTGCCTCCGGTTTCGTCAGGGATGCCCACGACGCCGACCCCCTCGACGCCATCGTGTTCAAGAGTCACATAACAAGTCATTCATAATGATACAGTCATTCGAAATGAAAGCGTTTGGGGGGGTCTACGACATCGTGTTTAGCTACTCGAGTTCGCACGTTAGACGAACCCGCGTTCAATCTGGTGCATTAGATTGTCGATGCTTGGGTTTAGGTTGTTGAGTTCCCAAGAGAGAATGTCATGAGCGCTTTCGCGGAAGGATTGTTTGATGATGTTACGAAGAGATGTAATCCCCACAAAACGGTTTTGAAACGGTCATAGGACAGTCGTACCGACGACACGCGACTGATATACGGAGCTTACTTCCACGAGTAGCATTGGCCGTCCGGCCGTTCGTCGACCGGAGTGTTTCGTACGCGGCACAGCGACGGTCGATCGCGGCCAGCGTGCTCGGAGACGGCGCGTTTCCGGGTATCCACAACGTATGCTTGAAATAACTATATCCTCGCTTTCCGAGGGGGACTACGAATGCCAGTAACTGTCACCGCCGGCGTGGGGGGGCAGCCACGGAGCGGTCGATCGATCGATCGCACACACCTCGCGGTTCGCCCAAAACCGGTCACGTCCCGATTCGGGACGCGCGTCAAACGGTGGGTCTAATCCGGTGGACGACTCCCGGTACTCGTTGGCTGCGGTCGCGTTCCTCTGTGTGCTCGCTATCGGTATGTCCGCGACGACCCTCGAATCGACGGTGACGACGGACCCCGCCGACGAGATCGACGTCGACTGGGATCGGGTACCGATCGGGCAGGATACCGCGGCCGACCTCCGGGATGACATCCAAGGCGACCAGTCGGACGACGACGAGTCGGTCGGCACCGAAGGCGGCGGCGATCCGTCGAGCCAGAATGAGGCTACCGATACGGGGACGGGCGAAGCGGGAACGTCGCCGAGATCGGACCTGTGGCTGGCGCTTCTCGCGGTGCTTCGAGTTCTGATACCGGGCCTCGGTGTGTTGCTGCTTGCGGCTGTCGCCTATCGGTACCGCGACCGCCTCCTCGGACACATCGGACAGGAACCGACAGCCGGTCGCCAGGAGCCGGTAGAGGAGGGTTCGTGGCCGACGCGTGACCCGTCGACGGAGGTCGACCGGGCGTGGGTGACGATGGTCAAACGCGTCGGCCCCGAACAGCCGGGGACGATGACGCCGGCCGAGTGCGCGAAGGCCGCGCGTGAGGCGGGGCTCGACGAGGAGGGCGTCGCGCTCGTTACGAGCGCGTTCAAACGCGTCCACTACGGCGGCGAGTCGCCGGAAGCCCTCGCCGAGTCCGCACGAACCGGCCGACAACGCCTGAAGACGGACGCGGAACCGACCGAAGGGGCGGGTACCGACGGCTCGACCCGGGGGGCGCACACGTGAACGGGACACCCGCGGAACGATCCGCCCTCGGCTCGGTGGTCCGGGTGTCGCTTTTGATCGCCGGGCTTGGGCTGTTCGGTATCGGGTTACTCGTCGCCTTCGACCCGGATGCGGCTGACTCACCGCTGGGAGCCGCACTCGTCGCGACGGTCGGGAGCGACTACTTCGTGATCGCACTCGTTGGACTCACCGCCGGTTGGATCGCACTCGTTGTCGTGGTGTGGCGGCGGCTGAGCGGTGTCGACGAGGCGTCCCCGGTGGTCGTCGAAGACGTGGAATCGGCACCGTATCCCGGGGCATCCTTCGAGCGCGCATCCGGCTCCATCATCGATCGGTCCGGATCGTCGACGCGAGACCGACTACGGGAGGCGGCGGTCCGATCGCTCGTTCGAACCCACCGCGAGTCGCGTGAGGCGGCCGAACGCCGGATCGACGACGGCACGTGGACGGACGATCCGGTCGCGGCCGCGTTCCTGGCCGACGATGGGGGCGTGCGCACCCAGATAAAACGGCTCGCCAACGGGGGCGGAACGTTCAAATCGACGGTCGAGCGAACGGTCGATGCGATCGCGTCGATCGAAACGGATGGCGTCGCTCGCGACCGAACGTCGGATCGAGCTAGCGACGGTGGTGACGGATGACAACGACACGCTGGACGCGCCGGTGGCGGGGCATCGTCGCCGTTGTGCTCGTCGCGCTTGCGGTTGGCGTGCTCACGAAACGGCCGTCGCTCCTGCTCGTGGCCGCGACCGGGATCGTTTTCGCGGCGTATCCGGAGCTTACGTCCCCGCCCGCACCCGACGTCTCCATAGAACGGCAACTGGTCCCCGAATCCCCCTCGGCCGACGACGTCGTCGCGGTGCGGGTGACGCTCCGAAACGACGGCTCCGAGGCGCTGTACGATCTCAGAGCCATCGATGGGGTTCCGCCGATGCTTGCCGTCAACGAGGGCTCGCCACGCGTCGCGACGGCGCTGCGACCGGGCGAGGAGACCACCATCGAGTACTCCGTTCGTGCCAAACCGGGCATCCACCGATTCGGGTCGACAACCGTCATCGCCCGGGACGTCAGCGGCGCCACGGAAGTCGAGACGACCGTCGTCTCGGAGACGGTCATCGAGTGCGGTACCGGGGCGACGGCGGTCCCGCTTCGGGGGCTGACCCGGAACCGAACCGGCCAACTCGTCACGGATCGGGGCGGTCGTGGGCTCGAGTTCCACCGGATCGCGGAGTACGAACGCGGCGATCCCGTAGGGCGCATCGACTGGCGACGGTTCGCCCGAACCCGGGAACTCACTACGGTCGAGTTTCGGGAGGAACGTCTCGCCGAAGTGGTCCTCTGCGTGGACGCTCGACCGAGCGCTTATCGGGCGACATCTCCGGATGAGCCCCATGCGGTCGCCTACGGTGTCGACTCGGCGATGCGTATCGCGGAGACGTTGTTCACGGCGGAACACCGCGTCGGCCTGGCGACGCTCGGCCCCGATCCGTGCTGGCTGTCGCCCGGATCGGGGCCGGATCACGAGGACCGGTTCCGACGGCTTCTGTCGACGCATCCGTCGCTTTCGATGCGACCGCCCGGTGGTGACGCCTCCGATCAGCCAGCGAAGACGCGGGGCGATCAGGGGCGGCAGGGTTCGACGCTTCGCGCCCGACTCGACGGCGGAACGCAACTGTTTCTGTTGACGCCGCTGTGTGACGACGGCGCCGCCCGTACCGCACAGACGCTCGCCAAGGCTGGCCACGCCGTGACGGTCCTCAGCCCGGACGTGACGGCGGGGGCGACCGCGGGCGCACGGCTGGCGCGCATCGAACGGCAAAACCGGATCCAAACGCTTCACAGCGTGGGAATCCCGGCGGTCGATTGGGACCCTGACGAGCGACTCGAAGCGGCTCTGGCGGCCGTCGAACGGTGGGATCCCTGATGGGGGCGACGCCGACCGCAGCCTCGAGGTTCCGCAGCCGGCCCGCTCGGGTGAGCAGCGCGTTTGCTGTCGCACTCGGGGCCGTCTCCGTGGCACTCGTCGCGGACGGACCGCTCCAACGCCGGATCCTCGCCGTCGCGGTCGTCGGCGTCGCCGCTTTTTTCGGCGGTGGGTTGGTGTGGCGACACGATCGTTCGGTCGCCGCCGGCGTCGTCGCCGGTTCCGTCGCGGTCGTCGGCACCCTCCTCCTCGTCGCCGCGCTGGGGCTCGCTCTCACGTGGCCGCCGCGGTACGTCGACCGGGTCGTGCTCCTCCCCGGCCTCGCGGGACTGTGGGTGCTCGCCGCCGGACTCGTTCCCCTTCGCGTCGGCTCCGAACGATCCTTCGTCGATGCCGGCACCGGACTGGTGTTTCTCACGGTACTCGCCGGCGGCGTGGTCCAGTCCGCGCCGTTGCGGGGGCTGTTGCTTGCCGGCGTGTTGGCCATCGTCGCGTGGGACGTCGCCGAGAACGCGGTTTCGCTCGGCAATCACGTCGGCGTCGCGGCCGTGACCGATCGGGCGGAGGCCGTTCACGCCGCCGCGAGCATCGCGGTCGGTGCCGCCGCCGTCGCGGTCGTCACGCTCGTCAACGCGCTGAACATCGATGGCCTCCCGATCGTCGGGCTTGTGGCGCTGCTCATCGCGGGAGTCGTTCTAGTGTTGTTGTACAACCGTTAAGCGGGCGTTTTCCGCCCGTCTACCGCTGTCTCTGCTCCTGTAATCGGAAGACACCGCTACGTCGTCGACAGCTGCGGGACGTCGGTTCGATCGAGGATGTCCCCGATAACGGCCGACGGCTCGACCCGATCGACCCGGGCGTCAGTCGTCAGAATCAGTCGGTGGGAAAGCACCTGTGGCGCGAGGTCCTTGACGTCGGACGGCGTCGCGTACGACCGACCTCGCACGACCGCCAGCGTCCGAACCGCCTCGAAAAACCGCTGGACGCCGCGCGGGGAGACGCCGGACTCGACGCGTTCGTCGACGCGCGTCTCGCGGGCCACAGTCAACAGGTAGCGCCGGACGGGGTCCTCGACTCGGACTCGCTCCGGGGACGTTCGGAGTTCCGCGACGAGTTCCGGGGTCGCCACCTGACTGACCGACGGCGACTTGTCGTGACGGGACGCCCGCCGATCGAGCAGTTCCATCTCACCGTCGAAACCCGGATAGCCGAGGCTCGTCTTGATCATAAACCGGTCCCGCTGTGCCGCCGGCAACTCGAAGGTGCCGTCCATCTCGACGGGGTTTTGGGTCGCCAACACGACGAACGGGTCCGGAAGCTGGTGGGTCGACCCGTCGACAGTCACCTGCCCTTCCTCCATCGCCTCCAGCAGCGCGGCCTGGGTCTTCGGCGGCGCGCGGTTGATCTCGTCCGCGAGTACCACGTTCGCGAACACCGGGCCGGGCTGGAACTCGAACTCGCCGGAGCGCTCGTCGAAGACGTTCGAGCCGGTGACGTCACTCGGGAGTAGATCCGGCGTAAACTGGATCCGCGAGAACGAGAGCCCGAGAACGCCGGCCATCGATCCGGCCGTCAACGTCTTTCCGGTTCCCGGCACGTCTTCGAGGAGAACGTGCCCATCAGCGAGAATACCGACGAGCATCGTCCGCAACACCGAGCGATCGACGATGACGGCGCTTCCTACTTCATCGAGTATCGACGTACACCGCGCGCTGACCTCCGTCGGCTCCATACCACAACTCCACACCCCAGACCCGAATTGTTATGCCCATCCTACCTTTCAACAGCGTGAGAGTCCCGCCGCTCACGGCGCGGAGGATGTCACAACGGCGCTTCCGAACGCGTCACCCGGGTTCGAACTCGCTCCGTATACCGACCGCCGAAAAGACGACGCCGCAGCTAGTTGGTCATCTCGACGCCGGTGATCTCGAAGCGCGCGCCGCCCGCCTCGCTTTCCGCCAAGTCGATTTCCCAGCCGTGGGCTTCGACGATTTCCTTGACGATCGCAAGCCCGAACCCGGTTCCGTCAGGCGACATCGAGCGGCCCGGTTCGAAGACGTCCTCGTGCATATCCTCCGGAATCCCGTCCCCGTCGTCGGCGATGTAGAACCCGTCGTCGCCGAGATCGCCGAGCACGACTGTGACGCCCTCGCCGCCGTGATCGACCGCGTTACACAGGAGGTTCTCGATGACCCGGCGCAGACGCTGGCGGTCGGCCTCGATTCCGAGCTGTTCCGGCTCGATCGAGAGCGTCACGTCGTCCGCCTCGATCGAGCCCCACCACCGTTCGACGGCGTCCGCCAGATCGACCGGCTCGGTTTCGTCGACGACCTGGCCCTCCCGGGCGAGCGTCAACGTCGCGTCGATGATGTCGTCCATCCGTTCGAGGGCGTCGCCGATCGGCTGAAGATGATCGCTGTCGCACTCCTCCTGTGCCATCTCGAGTCTGGCATCGGCGACCGTAATCGGGGTCTGAAGGTCGTGGGAGACGATGCTCGCGAACTCGTCGAGGCGTTCGGTTTTCGCTTCGAGTTGGCGTTCACGCTCCTTTCGATCGGAGATGTCCCGGCTGTTCATCAGGAACCCGTCGGTTCCCGTTTCCGCCCGGTTGCTGGCGACCGACTCGATCCAGGTCCAAGAGCCGTCGGCGCGGCGGACCCGGCACTCGAAGCTCTCTCTGGCCTCCGTGTCGGTATCGACGAGCGCCCGGAACCCCGCCGTGATGCGGTCGCGGTCCTCCGGGTGAACGAGTTCGGACGCCGGTTCGCCGACCAGCGCGTCCTGTTCGTATCCGAGGACGTGCTCGATCGCGGGGCTGTTGTACTGGATGGTCCCGTCGGCTTCGAGAATCGTGATGATGTCGGGGGAGTGTCTGACGAACGACTGGAAGCGGTCGTTCAGTTGCTCGAGCTCCTGTTTCCGTCTGCGCAACGAGAGGCGGGCACGGCGCTTCTCGACCGCATCGACCAACCGGGACGTCAAAAGCGAGTAGTGGTCCGATCCCCGCCGTTTTCTGATGTAGTCGGTCACCCCGGCCGAGATCGCGTCGCTCGCAACCGCCTCGTCGCCCTCTCCGGTCAAAAGCACGAACGGAACCTCGCCGTGCTCCTCGCGGATGGTTTCGAGGAACTCGAGGCCGTCCGTCCCGGGCATCCCGTAGTCCGAGACGACACAGTCGAAGCGGCCGTTCTGAAGCGCCTCCAACCCATCCGCTGCGTTGGTGGCTTTTCGAGCGTCGAAGCGATCGTCCTCGCGTTCGAGCATGGCCGCGATCGTGTCGGCGAACTCCGGATCGTCGTCGACGACGAGCACTCGAATCGCTGCCTCCGTCACGTTCATACGTCCACCCGATGGTTGACTCGGATTTGTCCCCACATTCCCGCCTAACTCTACGGCTATCAAACATAAAAATCATGCCCACCGCTGTGGCGTTTCGACGCCGCTCGAACCCGGTTCGATCGAGCGGTTTTCGAACTCGAACGCCGAGTTCGCCCGAACATATAACTAAGGTACTAACCGGCGGCGGAACTCCGTCGATCGTTGGAGCAAAGCGGCAGGCCGCCAGGTGGCTGCGACGGTGTTGATGATTTTTTATCTTCAACACGGCAATATTTTACCTATTCAATGGGGTTTAAGCACATACAGCAAAAATATTCTTCAATTCATGCCTTCGAACGCGAAGCGTTATGGCTGGGCGGCTGTGATGGGCGTGTTGGTCCTCCTCGCGATTCCGTGGTTCCTGTGGGGCATCGACCGCGTCGTTTTCGGGCTCCCGGTCTGGCTGTGGTGGCACGTCGGGTGGATGGCGCTCGCCTCGCTCGTTTTCCGGCTGTTCACCCAACAGGGATGGGGTGTGTGGATCGTCGATTCGGCGGGTGAGACCCCATGAGCGCGACCCTCCAGATCGGCATCGTCGTCGGGTACCTGCTCGTCGCCCTCGGTGTCGGCCTCGCTGCCTACCGAGTGACGGACCGCGTCGCCGAGGACTTCTATCTGGCGAGTCGGACGTTCGGGACCGTCGTGTTGCTTTTTACCGTCTTCGCGACGCTTCTGTCGGCGTTCACCTTTTTTGGCGGTCCGGACACCGCCTACGCGTTCGGCCCCGAGTGGATCCTCGTGATGGGGCTTATGGACGGGATCATCTTCGCTCTCCTGTGGTACGTCGTCGGCTACAAACAGTGGCTCCTCGGGCAACGCTTCGGCTACGTCACGCTGGGTGAACTGCTCGGCGATCGGTTCGGATCACAGCGGATTCGCGCGCTCGTCGCCCTCGTCTCGCTGTTTTGGCTTTTCCCGTACGTCATGCTCCAGCAGATCGGGGCGGGTGGGGCGTTGGCGGCCCTGACCGACGGGGCAGTGCCCTTCGCCGCCGGAGCGACGCTGATAACGGCGTTCATGATCGTCTACGTCGTGTTGGCGGGGATGCGCGGAATCGCCTGGACGGACACGCTACAGGGTGCCTTCATGCTGTTTGCGGTCTGGGTCGCGCTGCTTTGGGTGCTCGTCGCCGTCGATGGCGGGATCGGCACGATCAACGCCGGACTCGAAGCGACGAACCCCGGGTTCCTCGCGTTGGGCAGCGACTTTTATACACCGGGCACGATGCTCACGTTCGCCATCTCGATCGCCTTCGGTGTCGCGATGTTTCCACAGGTCAACCAGCGGTTCTTCGCGGCGTCCTCCGAGACCGTCCTGAAGCGCTCGTTCGCGCTGTGGCCCGTGTTGGTGCTGTTGTTGTTCGTCCCGGCGTTCCTCCTCGGGAGTTGGGCCCGGGGGCTCGGCCTCGAAGCCGACGTGGCAGCGGGCGAGAGCATCCTCCCGATTCTCCTCGGTGAATTCACCCCGGCGTGGTTCGCCGCCCTCGTTATCGCCGGCGCGATCGCCGCCATGATGTCCTCCTCGGACTCGATGCTGCTCTCGGGATCGTCGTATTTCACCCGCGATATCTACCGTCCCATCGTGGACGACGGCATCACCGAGGCGCGGGAAGACCTGCTCGGTCGGGTCGGTGTCGCGGTTTTCGCGATCGGGGCCCTGGCTGCCAGCGTCTGGGCGGAGGCGGAGGCGTTCGGGGCGGCCACGGTCGGCTCGATACTCGTCGAGATCGGGGATCTGGCCTTCGGTGGGTTCGCGCAGTTGGCGCTTCCGGTCATACTCGCGTTGTACTGGCGGCGAACCACCGGCACGGGGATCGCAGCCGGCATCCTCGGATCGCAGGTACTCTACATCTCGTTTAATTTCCTGCCGGAGACCGCCGTCGGTTCCACCGTCCTGTTCTCCGACGCGTATTTCGGTTGGGGGATCTCGATCTACTGTATGCTCGTCGGACTCCTCACGACGGTGGTAGTCTCGGCGGTTACCGACGCTCGGCCGGCCGCGAACGTCGACGGCCACTTCGGGTTGCGCACCGGCTGACACCGGGACGACTCTTGACGGAACTGTCGGTTCGGCACCCGAGGACGGCCCGCCCTCGACCGTCCGGGCCGATCGTCCTACTCCTGCGAGGAACTTCCGGGTTCCGGAACGAGAGTCACCGGGACGCCGCACTCGTTCAGCAGCCGATCCTCGACCCGTCTACCCGTGGCTCGATCGAAGAGCGACGACAGTTCGTGGCCGAGAACGACCAGGTCGACGTTCCGGTCGGTGGCCTCCTTGACGATCCCGTTGCGGACGTTCGATTTCGACAGTTTCGGCAGCCGTTCGACGACCGATTCGATCTCGAATGCCTGTTTGGCACCTTTCGAGACGATCTCGTGGGCCGCGATGTCGGCCGGCTGATCCGACGGATCGTCGGTGAAGTTGATTGCGGTGACGGTGACCCGCTCGTCGGTGCCGTGCGCTTCGATCAGGTATCTGAGCGCTCCCTCACCGGACGGAGCGACACGGAACGGAAAGAGGATCCGCATATCGGGGGTATCCGGCGCTCGGATATATTACTTCCCCCGACTCCGACGCCGCGGGAACCGCTCAGTCGTCGGCGACCGCGACCGCCTCGCCGTGGTTCACCTCGTCGCCGAGTAGATCCATGAAGCCGGCCAGCCACTCCGGGTGATCCGGCCACGCCTGCGCCGTGACCAGATTGCGGTCGGTGACGACGCCATCGACCCACGAACAGCCCGCTGACTCGCATTCGGCCCGAACAGCCGGATACGACGTCATTTCGTAGCCCTCCAACACTCCCGCGGCCGCGAGGATCTGTGGGCCGTGACACAGCGTTGCGACCGGCTTCTCGGCCTCGAAGAAGTGCCGGACCGCCTCGAGCACCTCGTCGTGAGTCCGGAGATACTCCGGGGCGCGTCCGCCGGGAACACACAGCGCGTCGTAATCGCCCGGATCGACCTCGGCCATCGTGGCGTTCAACTCGAAGTCGTGGCCGCGCGATTCCATGTACGTCTGGTCGCCCCGGAAGTCGTGGATCGCGGTCTTGACAGTCTCGCCGGCCTCCTTCTGCGGGCAGACGGCGTGGACCTCGTGGCCGACTGCCTCGAGCGCCTGAAACGGCACCATGATCTCGTAGTCCTCCCCGAAGTCGCCGACGATCATCAGAATTGCCTTGCTCATTGGTACCACTACTTACACTTCGGTGGCGAGCAACATAACACCACGCATACGTCGGAATCCGAACGTGTCCGTCGGTCCGGAGGTGGCATGACGCGGCTTCGAGCGGATCGCGGTCCGTAACGGCCACCGGAGACAGCAGAACCTTGATACTCACCGGTTTCGGTGTACCGATATTCAGATATGAACGCTAGTCAGAAGCCGATCCGGGTGCTCCACGTCGACGACGACCCCGCATTTGCGGAGTTAACCGCGGCGTTCCTGGAACGCGAAAGCGACCGGATTAGTGTCGAGATCGCGACGGATGTCGACGAGGGGTTGGACTGCCTCGCCGACACGGACGTCGACTGCGTCGTCTCGGACTACGAAATGCCCAGGACGGACGGCATCGAGTTCCTCGAATCGGTCCGGGAATCCGACCCGACGCTCCCGTTCATCCTCTTTACCGGAAAAGGAAGCGAGGCCGTCGCGGCCGACGCGGTCGCCGCGGACGTCTCCGGGTATCTCCAGAAAGGCGACACGGAGACGTTCAAACTGCTCCGAAGCCGGATCGAAAACGAGGTCGAGGATCACCGGGTTTCGACCGGCTACCGCGAGTACGAGACCGTCGTCGAGTCGCTTACCGACCCGGTCTACGTCCTCGACGAGGAGGGGCGTTTTACGCGCGTCAACGGGGCGTTTCTCGAACTCACGGGCTACGACGAATCGACGGTCATCGGCAGTGACCCCTCGCTGATCAAATCACCGGAGACGCTCGAACGGGCCGAAAAACACCTCGGGGAAATACTCTCGGCGGACGCGCCCGACGGCACGCTCATCGAAATCGAGATCGAAACCGCCGACGGTCGAACGGTCCCGTGTGAGGATCACATCGGCGTCATCCCGTTCGAGGGCGAACGTTTCGATGGCTCCGTCGGAGTGTTGCGCGATATCTCCGATCGCCGACGCGCGGAGACGTACCGCCACAAGCTGTACGACCTCATGGAGTCGGCGGACGCCGACCTCGACGAAACCGTCCGTGAAATTCTGACGCTGGGGTGTGAACGCCTCGGGACGGCGGACGGGAAGTTCGTCCGAACCGACTCGGAGACGAACACTCACGAAACGATCGTCACTGCCTTCGATACTACCCAGGACGGCAGGATCGCCGACCTCTCGAAGACGTACTGCCGCCGGGTGGTCAACACCGGCAGTACCGCCGCGTTCCACGACGCCGCGGCGTCCGGCTGGGACGACGACCCCGCCGTCGCCGAGTACGGCCACGCGTGTTATGCGGGCGCGGAGGTGACCGCCGACGGCGAACAGTACGGGACAGTCTGCTTTTTCGGTCCCGAACCGCGCTCGGACGGATTCAGCGACGCCGAACTGACGTTCGTCGAGATGATCGCTCGGGCTGTCAGCCAGTTGCTCGAACGTCGACAGGCGACCGAGCGCGCCGAACGCCGAACCGAAACTCTCGACCGGATCCATACGATCGTCTCGGATCCGGACCGGAGCCACGACGAGCGGCTCCACGGGCTCTTGGAACTCGGGCGCGACGTGCTCGGCATGAAGCGTGCCGCCGTCTCCCGAGTCAGCGGCGATTCGTACCGCTTCGAGGCGGTCAGCGCGCCGGACGATATGGTCGAGGCCGGCGACGTGTTGCCGCTGTCGAAAACCGGCTGTGAGTGGACGATCGTGAACGGGGAGACGCAGGCTGCAGCGCGGTTCGAAGGCGACAAGCGATACCACGACCACCCGATCCGCACCGAGTTCGGCTTCGAGTGTTACATCGGGGCGTTGCTCTACCGCGAGGGCGACGAGCGGGGAACGCTCTGTTTCCTTGATCCGTCGAGCCGTGACCGGTCCTTTTCGGGGTGGGAGCGGACGTTCGTCGAAACGACGAGCCAGTGGATCAGATACCTGCTTGAGGAACGCGACCAGCAGGCGGTGGTCGAGGCCGAGCGCGACCGCCTCGGGGAGTTCGCAAGCACCGTCTCCCACGACCTCCGGGGACCGCTGTCGGTGGCCAGCGGCCAGTTGGAATTCGCCGCCGGGGACTGCACCTGCGACGCGGTCGCGGACCGACACGCCGAAGCCGAACAGGCGCTTTCACGGATGAAGGAACTGATCGACGACACGCTGGAACTCCCAGCGGAGGGTCGTTCGATCGGTCCGACGGAACCGACCGCCCTCGACGACGCGGCGGAGACGGCATGGAGGACCGTCGGGGCCGACACGGCGACCTTTCGGACACGGGGCGAGTTGCCCACGATCGAGGCCGACTCGGATCAGTTGGGCCAGTTGCTCGAAACCCTGTTCCGAAACAGCGTCCAACACGGCGGCTCGGACGCGACCGTCGAACTCGGGGCGATTGAGGGGCCCGCCCCCGGCTTCTACGTCACGAACGACGGCCCCGGACTCGCGGAGTCGGGGTGTGCGGGCCCCTTCGAGTACGGCGGCACCTCCACGGACGGCGGTACCGGCGTCGGATTGGCGATCGTCGACCGGATCGCCGACGCACACGGCTGGGAGGTTTCGACCGTCGAGCGCGCCGATGGCGCGCGTTTCGACATTACCGGCGTCGAGACCGTCGACTGACCGGCCACCCGCGGGGCGGTCGATGCCGAAACCGGTGTTTTTATTCCCGCCCGCCGTTGGCTCGCGTATGCAAACCCACATCGTCCCGGTCGGCTTCGATTACGACCGGCTCATCGCGCCGCTCGTGAGGGATCAACTCGACGTGGATCGAGTCGTCCTCCTCGAGGGTGCGGTCGGCAGCGAGGCAAACGTCGAGTACTCCCGGAACCTCGCGAGCAAACTGCAGAAGGATTTCACGAACCTGCTCGGGGCCGAAACGGAGGAGTACGTTGTCGAGGACGTCTACGACTACGACGCGGCCTTCGAGCAGGCTTACGACCTGATAAACGGCGAGTTGGACACCGGCAGCGAGGTGTGGGTCAACGTCTCGGCGATGCCGCGGACGGTCTCGTTTGCCTTCGCGACCGCCGCCCACTCGATCATGGTCGAACGAGAGGGCGACAGGGACCGGATCCACACGTACTACACCGTCCCGGAGAAGTATCTCGAAACCGAACTCGCCGAGGAGCTTCGCAACCAGTGTGCGCTTTTGACAGCGATCCGCGACGATGAGGTCGACGACGACCGGATCACAGAGCGTCTCGACGCCGGTCGTGAACTACTGGAGGAGTTCGACGAGCGCGGCACCACGATCGGCGCAAAACAGTTCGGCGACGGCCACATCATCGAACTCCCGGTCGCCTCCTTCTCGAACGTCAAACCCTTCGAGGAACTCATCCTCTTTACGCTCGGCGAACACGAGGAGTTCGAGTCGGTCTCCGAACTCGCGAGCACGCTCGCTCGCGAACTCGGCGAGGAGTACACCGACTCGTTCCGGTCGAAAGTGATCTACAACGTCGACCGGCTCGGCCCCGGCGGCAAGGGGTACATCGAACAGGAAGCACACGGGAAATCCCACCGGACCCGGCTCTCGCGGATCGGCGAACTGTGGGTTCGCTCCCACGCGGACGATTCGGATAATAACTAGCGTGGCCCCCGGCGGATCGGTACCGAGCGCTCGCCCGACCGTGGGTGAGCCACGCTCGGCTGGTGATGTCGCCGAGCGCGCCGCCGAAGCGGAGTGTCTCACTCGTCAGTTCTGTTCGCCGCCGAGACGGTAGCGGTACGGCTGATCTCTGATCACTTCGATGGCTGCGGTTTCGGCTTCGGCCTCCCGTCCCAGCACCGTCGCGACCCGGTGGGCACTGTCGAACTCCTCACCGTGGGCCTCGAGCAGGTCGAGAATCTCCCGGGCGGTCAGCGGCTCGTCGGGGTCGGCCTCAGAGAGCACGGATCGGATGCGCTCGAACTCACCGCGGCGTATGCGCATGTTCTTACACATGGCCTCTCGTATCATAAGTATCCGTCAGACAAATGTCATACGCGCGATTCCAAAACCCCGGGCGTCTGCACCCGGTTCGGGTGTCGGACACCGGCTGGATCACACCGGCGCGTCGAACTCGGATTCGAACTCCCGCTGTTGGCGGTACTGCTCGACGAACGCCTCGATATCGAACTCCCGCATCTGGCGTTCGAACCGTTCGGCCGTCGCCTCGTCGCCGTGGCTTACGGCGTGTTCCATTAGTTCGACGAGGAGTTCGACGATTATTTCGTGGAGCCGTCGGGCGTCGAAGTCGGCGACCCAACACAGCGCGTACCCGACCCGGCCGTCGTCGGAGACGTCCGAGGCGGCGATCTCGTCGGGGAACTCCTCGAGCACCATCCCCATGACGTGTGCGGTGCCGAACTCGGGAAACTCGTCGTCGGTTTCGATACTTTCGATCAACAGATCGACGATCGCCTCCGGGACGAACCGCGAAACCGGATGGGCGTCGACAACGACGGCGTGGCGGTCACCACACGCACAGTCGAGTTCTCTAAGCCCCATGTCCAGGTCGACGGGTCGGACCGCCTCCCCACAGGGCAACTCGAGTCGGTCGTCGTCGCCCGGAACGCGCGGCGTTGGCATTGGTTTCCTTCGGCGTCGGGATCGGTTAAACGCAGCGTTCGCTTACCGTGAGAGGTCGTCGGGACCGAGCGCCGCGTCGTAGGGGTCTTTTTCCTCTTCGACGTCCGGTTCGGCAGCTGGCTGGTTCGTGTCAATCTGGACGTACGCGCGTGTCGCGACTGCCGCGCCGAACGCGGCCAACAGTCCACCGACGACCGCCGCGATGGCCGTCCCGGCCGTTGTCGAGAAAATCCCGAGAACCGTCGCACTAACTTCCTCGAGCCGTGAGATGATCACGAGGGCCGCACCGACGAGGAACACCTCGATCCGGTTGCCCTTCGTCGCCCGCCAGGAATCGGCCATCGCCTGGACGAAATTCCGGTCATTGAGCGCGATCTCCTGTCTGAGGAAATAAAACAGGACGGCGAGGATGATCCCCGGTAGGAGGAAAAACAGCGAACCCAGGACGATGAGCCCCCAGACGACGATCCCGCCGACGAACCCGTTCAGCGTCGCGAGCAGGATGTTGTCGGTGACGACAGCGCTGTCCACCGCTTCGGAGTCATCGGCCGCGAAGACGCGGACGGCGACGATCGATACGGCTTCGGCGACGAGTGCCGTGAGGAGCAACGCCCCGGCAGCGACGCCGGCCGACACGCCGAGCGCGAGCGGGGCGGTCGCTCTGACTTCCTCGAGCGCCGTCTCGAACTCCGCGACCGTCTCGTCGTACTCGGCCTGTTCGAGCCCCAAATCGGCGGGTGAGGCGGTCTGAAACGCCGACAGGGCCGCTTCGAAACCAGCGACGAGGAGCGATTGGAACAGTACAGTCGTCAGGAGGGCGATACCGGTAAAAGCCGCGGCCAAGAGCAAGCCGTTTTTGCCGGCCGTGCGGGACGCTCCTTCGCGGAACGCCCGACCAATGTCGATACCCATACTCCGTCCGCCGGCCGCCGTCCTCTTAAGGGTAGCCGAATCCCGTCGGCCGCCGGCCGCCCGACCCTCCGATCAGGGCCAGTCGTCGCGGCGTTCGACCTCGCTTTCCTCGTCCTCCGCTTCGGTCTCGAGCGCCCACCCGGCCGCCTCGGCGGCCGATTCGATCGGGAGGAACTCCCACCCGACAGCCGCGGCCAACGCCTCATCTTCCTCGCCGCTTCCGATAAAGACGTGTCGATCCGTCTGGAATTGGCTTTTGACGTTGTCGAGGCTCTCCTCGCGCCCCCGCGGCCCGGAGAAGAAGTCCTGTCTGATCCGGTTTTTCCGCGTGAAGTTCGTCACCACGTACGTCGGCTTCTCGGAGATGACGCCGACGTACTCACTCCACGAGCGGGCGTCGGAGAACACCGCCTCGGGGTCGGCGAGTTCTTTGAGCGCTTCCAACTCGAACGCGAGCGTCATGTCTGATGAGCCGCCGCCGTCCATACGGTAACGGGGGAGGGGCCGGGAGAAAACACTTTGGAATCGGGCCGACCCCCCGAGGCCCCCGATCCGATCACTCGGCGGTCGCGGGGTCCTCGAAGGCCTCGACGTCGACGCCCTGCTCCAACAACAGGTCCGTCATGCCGGAGACGTCGAGTTGCTTGCGGGCGAGTTTCTTCAACACCGACTGCGCCGAGAGGTCGCCGATGAGCACGCCGCCGATAACGCGGCCGTCCTTCAGGGCGACGCGTCGCCACGTCCCATCGTCGTACTTCTTTTCGACCGAGTCGTCGCCGCGGGTCGGGTGGCCAAACGAGAGGAAGGGGAAATCGAAGTGTGTGATCGAGTACGACGACACCCACCTGAACTCCGCTTCCGGGCCGTCGGCGACCATGTTTTGGCCCGCGATCGATCCCTGTTCTTTCGCCGATCCCCACGCACCGTTTTGGGCGCGGTCGCCGAGGATGACGTCGTGAAACTGGGTAATGTCGCCCGCGGCGTAGACGTCGTCGACGTTCGTCCGCATGTACTCGTCGGTGATGATGCCGCCGTCGGTCCCGATCCCGCTGCCCCGGAGGAACTCGGTGTTGAAGTTTAGCCCGATCGCGATGCCGGCGAACTCCGCCTCGTAGCGGTCGCCGTTCGGATCGACCGCCGCGGTGACGTGGCCATCCTCGTCGGTCTCGAAGCGGTCGACGCCCGAATCGAACACCGGTGTGACCCCGATCTCCTCCAGTGCGTCGTGGATGATCCCCGCTCCTTCCTCCGAGAGCGCATAGCGCCACCATGACTCGCCTCGCATCAGGTAGTGTGCATCGACGTTCTGTGCGCCACAGATGGCGGCGAGGTCGATACCCAAAAGCCCCGCGCCGACCACGACGCCGTGTTCGGCTTCCTCGGCGTTTCGTTTGATCGCCCGTGCGTCCTCGAACGTCCAGAAGTGGTGGACGCCCTCGGCGTCGCTGTTCTCGACCGGGAGCTGTGTCGGCGTCCCGCCGGTCGCAACGAGGAGTTTGTCGTACTCGATGGTGTCTCCCCCGTGGGTGTACACCTCGTAGGCGTCGGTGTCGATACCGGTGACGACGGTGTTGAGGCGCAGTTCGATCTCGCGGTCGTCGTACCACTCGGGGTCATGGATCGACACCGGTGCCTCGGGGAGTTTGCCCTTGGCGAACTCCTTGATCAGAATGCGGTTGTACAGGGCCTCCCCCTCCTCCGTGAGAACGGTGATTTCGGCGTCCGGATCGGCCTCCCGGATCGTTTCGGCCGCCGAGGCTCCGGCGATGCCGTCACCAACAATGACGTGGGACGCACACATACGATGCGATAGGCCATCCGGGTTAATGTGAATTGCCATATCGGCTTTCGGAACGGTCAGACGCTCGGTATCGGTTTCGAACGCTCGGTCGCTTCCAGGAACCGATCGCTCGGCCGCCCGCGCGCCGCCCTCGGTCGGCCTTCCGGGGTGGAGGCCACCGCTCGTCGACCCGTTCCGCTTGCAGGGCCTTCAATACGGCTCGTTCCGTAGTGGTGGACATGAAGCTTCATCAAAACCCCCGCCATTGGGCGTCGAAGAAGGCGCTCACCACGCCCGGGATCCAAGACGTCGCCCGCTACGGTCTGGTCAAGATGCACACGAAGATCTTCCTCGGGAAAGCCGAGGAGGGCCGCCGCGAGGAACGCCGCGATCACCTCGACTCGTTCTTCGATGCGACGATGGACAGCTACGTCGCCGCGCTCGAAGCCGGATACTCGGAGGCGGAAGCCAGAGAGATCACGCACATCCAGGCGAACTTCGATTTCTTCAACCACGGCTGGACGGAGATGATGGAGATCCCGGGCGAGGAACTGGAGGCCCACTACCGCCGATACGAGGCGTTTTTCACCGGCTTTGAGATCACTATCGACGACCCACTCGGCGCGTTCGCCCCGGCCGAGGGCGTCGCGTCCGCGCCGCCGACGCCCGAGAAACTGGAGGGCTCCGAGTACGAGAACGCGATCGCCGGGTTCGCCGACGACGTGTACGTCGAGACCGGCGACGGCGAGACCGTCGTCGGGGGCGACACCGAGGAGCCCGAATCGGTCGATCCACGGCAGTCACCGGGCGTCGACGAGGAAGAGTCCAGAGGCGCGAGCTAACGGATCGAGAGGCGATCGGTCCCCGAACGAGGCAGGTCGCCGATCGAGTATCATTCCCACCCGCTCGGACCGATACCGAGTCTCATCACGACCGGTCGATACGCGAACGCGATGAGCAAAACGATCACGAACTCCGCCCAGAAGCCGATATCGCCCGCCGCGGACCGAATTACCGCGAGGGCTCCGAAGACTAAAATCAGCATTGCGACGTAATGGGGGACCAGTTCCCGCAGTTGATCGATATCCATACGCCGTGTTATGCGAGTGAGTTCATTAACGCTCCCCCGAGACCTGCCCTCCTACCCTTCGATTTCCACGGACCTTGCTAACACTTATCAGGAAGCGATGCGTTGGGTGTCATCCATGTCGACAGGAACCGACGACTCACGAAAGGGGTATGCGATTTTTCTCGAAGAGATCACCGACTGGGAGCAGTATCTAAACGAGTACCTTCCGCCGGCGGGTGAAACCGTCGACGAATACGGCGGCGAACTGACCGTCTGGAACGACGACCCCGAGGTGATCGAAGGCGAGTGGGACCACAACATGACGGTTGTCGTCGAGTTCCCGTCAGTCGAGGACGCTCGGGGTTGGTACAACGATCCCGAATATCAGGAGATAATGTCACTCCGACACGAGGCCTGTGAGTACGCACACGCCATCGTTACCTCGGAGTTTTCGGAGGCAGATCTCCCCGGGTGATCGGCCCCGGCGATTCGGCCGTGGGTGCGCTCCCCGGTTTTTCCCGATCCCCGTAGCCTTTTGCTCACCCCCGTCGAGGTGGCCGTATGAACCGCGGGCAGGCGTTCCTCCTCATCGTAATCGGCCTCGTCTCGGTTGTCACGTTTCTCATCGTCGCCCCCTTCTTCGAGTACGTGGTCGCCTCGCTGATCCTGGCGTACGTCCTGCATCCGCTTCATTCTCGCTTGGAGGGACGGATCGGCGGGATCGCCTCCGCGATCACGCTCATCTCCGTGACGATCGCGGCGATCATCGCCCCGCTGACGTACATCCTCTGGGTGTTCGTCGGCGACCTCCGGGACATCGCGGCCGGCACGACCGGCCTCGACACGGCGGCGATCGAGCTATGGGTCTCGGAGTTCGCCGGTGACGACATCGAGGTCGAACTCACACAGTTGCTCTCGACGGCCGGCGACCAGCTGATACGGGTTCTGTTCGGCGGCTACACCGGCGTGTTCACCTTCGCGTTGCAGGCGTCGCTCGGAACCGCGCTCATGCTTTTTCTCGTCTACTACCTCCTCCGGGAGGGCCCCGAGTTCGTCGCGTGGGGACGGGACACCATCCCGCTGCCGCCGCACGTCACCGACGATCTGCTCTCGAAGATCGACGCGACGACGTGGGGGGTCGTCATCGGTCACATCTCGGTCGCCTTCCTGCAGGCGTTCGTGGCCGGCGTCGGCCTGTGGGTGGCGGGTATTCCCAACGTCGTTTTCTGGACGTTCGTGATGGCCGTCCTCGCGCTGTTGCCGCTCATCGGCGCGTTCTTGGTGTGGGGGCCGGCCGCGGCGTATCTGTTCGTCATCGACGAGGTGACCGCTGCCGTCGCCCTCGCGATCTACGGTATCGCCGTTGTCAGCATAGTTGACAACTACGTGCGCCCGATCCTCATCGACCAGCAAGCCCACCTCAACCCGGGCGTCATCCTCGTCGGCGTCTTCGGCGGGGTGTACGCGATCGGGTTTACCGGCCTGTTCGTCGGTCCGATCGCGATCGGCGTGTTGGCGGCGACACTGGATACGTTCCGAAAGGAGTACGACCGGATCTGATCGACGGCCACGGTATCGGCTAACGGGAGAGTGAACCGCCTCGTCTTCCGTTCGAATCAAAAAACTCGTCCAACTGTGTACGCAACGGCGACCTTGCCCCTCTCTGTCCGTACAGTACACCCATAATATCGGACGTAATTTCGTGAAGATCTGAACCGCCAAACTCCCAAAACTACGCGGTAGAGATTTTTTCGACGGGGCTGCGATTCACGTAGTTACGTCCGACAAAATCATTGATCGAAAAGGTAAACGTGACATTGTCCGCGGTTCCGTTTGCGAACAATCGATCAACTGCATCATCGTCAATGTAGTCATTCAGGGGTATGCGACCGGATGCTGACAGGCAGGAGGCAAACGTCTTCGATGGACGCGATAATCTCGATGACGGCGATACTTGATCATGTGGCTCCCCGATCGTACGCTCTCTCGACGATGGTGTCCGTCCCGCCGATCCCAACGTCATCAGATCCCCGGGTTCGGTGAAGCGATCCGGCGGGAGATGGGAAGCGATCCGACACGAGTGTTGTGTGAGATACGCGTCTTGCATCCGGCACCTGTTTGCTATCCGGATAGCGGACTCTCAACAGCGCCTCCGTCTCACTCCAGGGCCCGATCGGCCGCCGCATACCCCGCCTCGACCGCGCCGTTGAGGCTTCGTTCGGGGTACTGTGCCCGCGATGCCATCCCGGCGTAGTAGACGCCCGGATACCCCGCGGGGCCGAGATCGTAGGGCACGACCATGTCGAGATAGCCGCGTTCGTACACCGGGGCAGTCTTGTGGTTCCGCGAAATCCGAACGTCGGTGACTACCTCCCGGTCGAATGCGGGAAACAGCGACTCGATGCCCTCGAGCCACAGCGACTCGAGTTCGTCGTCGTCGAGTCGCCACAGCTCGTCCTCGGGGTCTTGGAGGTAACTCGCAACGTACAGCAGATGCTCGCCCCCGTAGCGCTCGGGCGGAACGAAGTTGGTGTGCTCGATGAGCGCCCCGAACGGCGCGTCGTCGGCGACGTTCAACCAGTAGGTGTCGAGCAGCGGTTCCTCCATCGAGACGAGCGCACAGACGGAGCCCTGAAAGTCGATCCCGCACTCGTAGCCGATCAACGACTCCAGTACGTCCGGCATCGTCGCCACGACGACCGCGTCGACGTCGTGTCGACTCAGCGTTTCGGTATCGTCTCCCGGTCGACGCCGGATGGTTAGGGACTCGACAGACCGCTGTTGGGTATCCGCCGCGTCGCCACTCGAAAAGCATAGCTCCGTCGCGGCGGTTCGGGTTTCGATCCGGTCGCGCCCGACCGCCTCGAGGAGCGCGTCGACGAGGACGCCGAACCCGCCGTCGATGTATCCGAGTACTTCCCCCCGGAGGAGGTCCCGTTCCCCGCGGAACCTGATGCGGCCGAGCAGCCACGCCGCCGACACGTCCGCCTTCCGGTCGCCGAACTTGGCGTCGAGAAGGGGTTCGAAAAAGTGCTCGTAGACGCCGCGTGTGGTGTGTTCGAGGAGGAACTCCGTCACCGGCACGTCCTCGAAGGCCTCGGTGTCGTCGTACGTGTCTCGACGCGGCCGACCTCCTCGAACGTCGATGCCGAGCGTCAGCGCCGCGAGTCGGAACTTGTCGTAGATCGACAGATACGGGTAGGCGGCGATCTGCCAGGGGGTATCGAGCGGATGGGCGACGCCGTCGACGTAGTAGGCGTTCTCGCCGATTCGCCACTCGATCCGATCGCCGACGCCGAGTTCCTCGGCCAACTCGACGATCGTCCTCTCGGATTTCGAGAGGTGGTGGTAGTAGGCTTCGATCCGGTCGCCGGCGGTTTCATACGTCGCGGCGAGGCCACCGGGGGCGGGCGCCGCCTCGAACACCCGAACATCCCTGCCCGCTCGTTGAAGACGGTAGGCGGCGGCGAGGCCCGCGAGGCCACCGCCGACGACTCCGATCATACCCGGGCGTCGACCGCTCGCCTGTTGGCTCTTTCCATCCCGCCGCTCGAAAGGTCGGGTTTTATTCCGGGGCGAGGGGAACTGGGCACCATGGTTACGGTGCGGGCCCCCGCGACGAGCGCGAATCTGGGGAGTGGCTTCGACGTCTTCGGCGCGGCCCTCGGACGGCCGGCGGATATCGTCCGCGTGGAGAAGGCGGATCAGACCACGATCAGCGTGACGGGCGTCGGGAGCCAGTATATCCCGGAGGATCCAGAAAAGAACACCGTCGGCGCGGTGGCCGAGGCGCTCGATGCGCCGGCCCACATCGAGATAGATAAAGGCGTCAGGCCGGCGTCGGGGCTCGGTTCGTCGGCGGCCTCCGCCGCGGCGGCCGCGGTCGGGCTAAACGAGTTGTACGACCGCGGGCTGACGCGCGAGGAACTCGTTCCGATCGCTGCCGAGGGGGAGGCCGTCGTCTCCGGGGCGGCCCACGCCGACAACGTCGCCCCTTCGATCATGGGCGGGTTCACGATCGCCCGATCGGACGGCGTCACGGCGGTCGACGCCTCGATTCCGCTCGTTACCTGCCTGCCCGAAATCGTCGTCTCAACGCGGGACGCGAGGGGGGTTATCCCCGACGGCGCACGGATGGAGGACATCGTCGAGGTCGTCGGCAACGCCGCGACCCTCGCAGTCGGGATGGCCCGCGACGACCCGGCGCTCGTCGGGCGCGGCATGAACGATTCGATCGTCACGCCCGCCCGCGCCGATTTGATCACGGGCTATGAGTCCGTCCGAACAGCGGCCTTCGACTCCGGGGCGACGGGCGTAACGATCTCCGGCGCCGGCCCTGCGGTGATCGCCGCCTGTCCCGAAGACGACCGCCAGGCGATCGCGGGGGTGATGATCGACGCCTTCGAGCACGCCGGCGTGGAGGCCCGGGCGTACCAAACGGAGATCGGGCAGGGCGCGGAGGTCTTCGAAAACTCCTGGCCCGAGTGATCGTATAAAAAGTTCACCGGTCTAACAGATAATTTTAGTTGTTACGAATTTTTGTTCCCGGATTGAGGAACATTCATGTGCCCTTGGGCTGTACGATCGGGTATGAGCCGAATATTCCAGGAGCGGTGGTACGATGGCGAGTGAAAACATCTCCCCGAGTCCGAACGCCCGCCGGAACAACCGGGACTGGTGGCCGGACCGACTGAGCATCGACATCCTCAAACAGAACGCCCGTGCCCCCGGGCCGATGGACGCGGACTTCGATTACGCCGAGGCCTTCCAGGAACTCGACCTCGACGAGGTCAAGGCGGACATCGAGGAAGTCATCACGACCCCACAGGAGTGGTGGCCGGCCGACTACGACCACTACGGACCGTTCATGATTCGGATGGCGTGGCACAGCGCAGGCACGTATCGTGCGTACGACGGCCGCGGTGGCGCCGCCGGCGGTCGGCAGCGGTTCGCCCCGATCAGTAGCTGGCCGGACAACGCCAACCTCGATAAGGCGCGGCGACTGCTCTGGCCGGTCAAACAGAAGTACGGCCGGAGCCTCTCGTGGGCCGACCTGATTATACTCGCGGGGAACGTCTCCGTCGAGTCGATGGGCTTTCAGACGTACGGCTTCGCCGGCGGGCGCGAAGACGACTTCGAGGCGGACGAGGCCGTCGACTGGGGTCCCGAAAAGGAGTTCGAAATGCAGGAACGCTTCAGCAACGCTGGCGAGATTCAGGAAGGCCTCGGCGCCTCCGTGATGGGGCTCATCTACGTGAACCCCGAGGGCCCGGACGGGCAGCCTGACCCGATGGCCTCGGCGAAGAACATCCGGCAGACCTTCTCGCGTATGGCGATGGACGACACGCAGACGGCCGCGCTGATCGCCGGTGGCCACACCTTCGGGAAAGTCCACGGCTCCACCAGCACTGAGGAGGCACACGGTCCCGAACCCGAGGCGGCCCCGATCGAGAACATGGGCCTCGGCTGGCAGGACGGCGACGACGCCGCCGAAAACGGCGTTACCACGAGCGGCATCGAGGGCCCGTGGACGTCCTCGCCGACCGAGTGGGACATGGGCTACGTCAACAACCTCCTCGAATACGAGTGGGAACCGGAGAAAGGCCCCGGCGGCGCCTGGCAGTGGACGCCGAAGGAAGCCGAAGACGTCGAGTCGGCACCCGACGCGCTGAACCCCGACGAAGAGGTCACGCCGATGATGCTGACGACGGACATCGCGCTGAAACGGGATCCCGAGTACCGGGAGATCATGGAGAGCTTCCAGGAGAACCCGATGGAGTTCGGGATCGCCTTCGCGAAGGCTTGGTACAAACTGACTCACCGTGACATGGGGCCGCCCGAGCGGTTCCTCGGCCCGGAAGTCCCCGAGGAGACGATGATCTGGCAGGATCCGATCCCCGACGCCGATTACGACGTTATCGGCGAGGCGGAGACAGCGGAGCTCAAAACCGAGATCCTCGAATCCGGCCTCTCGACCCGACAGCTCGTCAAGACCGCCTGGGCGTCGGCGTCGACGTACCGCGACAGCGACAAACGTGGCGGCGCGAACGGCGCCCGGATCCGCCTCGAACCCCAGCGGAGTTGGGAGGCGAACGAGCCCGCCGAACTCGAGACCGCCCTCGAAACCTACGAGGAGATCCAAGCGGCGTTCAACGACTCGCGCTCCGACGGGACGCGTGTCTCGCTCGCCGACCTCATCGTGTTGGGCGGAAACGCCGCGATCGAGCAGGCTGCCGCCGACGCCGGCTACGACGTCGAGGTTCCCTTCGAGCCCGGACGGACCGACGCCTCCGCCGAGCAGACCGACGTCGATTCGTTCGAAGCGCTCAAACCGAGTGCCGACGGGTTCCGTAACTACATTCCGAACGGCCTCGACAAACGGGCCGAGGAGATCCTCGTCGACAGGGCCGATCTGCTGGACCTGACGCCCGAGGAGATGACGGTCCTCGTCGGCGGAATGCGGGCACTCGGGGCGACGTATCAGAACTCCGATCTCGGCGTCCTTACCGACCGGCCCGGCACGCTGACGAACGACTACTTCGTGAACCTGCTCAGCATGGATACGGAGTGGCAGCAATCGCCCGATTCCGACCAGGTTTATGAGGGATACGACCGTCAGACGAACGAGCACAAGTGGCGCGGCACCCGCGCCGACCTCATCTTCGGCTCGCACGACGAACTCCGCGCGATCGCGGAGGCGTACGCGGCCGACGACGCCGAGGAACAGTTCGTCGAGGACTTCGTCGACGCCTGGAGCAAAGTGATGCAAGCCGACCGCTTCGATCTCAAATAACGACCGATAAGCGGCCGGATTCCGGGCGATTCCCGGCGCTGATTCGCCCGTCGGAACGGTTTTATTAGCCTGCTGTGAATCCCTGCGTGAACAGCATGACCGATCCTAAGGCCATGCTGGGTGATCTTTCGGCCACCCAGTACCGGACGCTCATCGAACAAACCTCGGACGTCATTGCTGTCGTCGACGACGAGGGGACGATCCTCTTTCAGTCCGCTAACTCGGAGCACGTCAAAGGGTGGCCGCGTGGGGATCTGTTGGGCGAAAACATCGTCGAGTACATCCATCCGGACGATCGAGACCGGGTCGTCGAGCAGTTCTCGAAGCTTCAGGGGGAGATCGGGGTCATCGACGACGAGATCGAGTTCCGTTTCAGAAAAAAAGACGGGGAGTACACCTGGCTGGCCTCGACGGGAACTGCGCCGGGGACGGACAGCCCGATCGACGGCTACGTCACCACCAGCAGGGACGTCTCCGATCGCAAGGAGTACGAACAGCGGCTGACGGAACAGCGCGACGATCTCGGGATAATCAACGGGATTCTCCGACACGACATCCGAAACGACCTCCAGTTGATACAGTCGTACGCGGACCTGATCGGGGAGCAGGTCGACGGCGATATCGCGGACGACCTCGGTGTGATCAAAGAGAGCGTGGGAAACGCCATCGCGCTCACAGAAACGACCGGCGATCTGACGGAGGTGATGTTGGGGCCGGAGCGCGAACCTGAGAGGGTGTCGCTACGGGACTCACTCGGCGCGGAGTTCGATGCAGTCCGGGCGTCATATCCCGACGCGAGCGTGACGCTTGCGGGCTCGATCCCGGAGACGGACGTGCTGGCCGACGAGCTGCTCGATTCGGTGTTCAGGAACCTTTTGAAAAACGCCATCCAGCACAACGACAAGGGGGTCCCGGACGTGACCGTCGAAGCGGGAACCGAGAGGGGCTTCTGTGTAGTTCGGATCGCCGACAACGGGCCCGGTATCCCGGACGATCAAAAGGAGGAGATATTCGGTAAGTCCGAGAAGGGGCTCGAAAGTTCGGGGACGGGAGTCGGGCTGTACCTCGTCCGATCGCTCCTCGAAAGCTACGGCGGCGGGGTGCGGGTCGAGGACAACGAGCCGGTGGGCTCCGTCTTCGTCGTGCGGGTACCAATCGCGGAGTGAGTCCGGTCGCGTCCCGGTTCGGCGCCCCCACGTCGGCCCGGCCGTGGACGTGACCCTCCCGTTCGCGGAGGTGCCGCGGCGATCGGCCGTTCCCGACGGCGAGGACCTCGGCGACGATGCTTTTGGCGGTCCAGTAGGGGGAACCACCGCCGCGACCGAGCCCGATCGGGGTGTACACTGATCCGAGCGCATCGCTATCGGAGCTGACACTCTTCGCTCGAACTCCCCGAACATCCCCTTGCAGCGCCCGTGTGGGCCCATCAGGGCGACGTACGCGTGGGCTTGCGCTCGCCTCCCGAACACGCTCCGTCCGATCACTGACGGGCAATCCACGCTACATGTACATCCGATCCTCGGGATACCCCCCGCTGGATGACTCCTCTTCGAACGAAGCCATCCGTTCGGCGAGGGTGGCGTAGTACTGCTTGATTTCCTCGGAGCGCTGTTCTAGCTCGGCGCGGTCGACGTCGATACCGTAGACCCCCTCGATCGCGTCGAGAAACCGGAACGCGGCGTCGATGTCCGGTCCCGGTGGATGGGTCGGCGTGGCGTAGACGCCGACCGGCGGGATATCGCCGCTCATGCTCTTGCCGACGAGTTCGCCCGCGACGCCGTCGAGGAAGCCACCCTTGAGGGGTCGGATGTCCGCGGCCTCCAGACGCCGGTTTCGGTAGGCTTCGGTTGCAATATAAAACGCCGTGTGTTCTTCGGGACCGTGCGGAAACGGCACGCCGTGGAGGAGCGCGATCTCATCGATCCGGTTCGTCTCGACCCACTCGAGGATCGATTCGGTGAACGGCCGCGCGGCGGCTGTCGGCACGAACAACTCGCCGAGGAGCACCGTCGCGTCGACGTCTGTGAGGTTGTACAGGCGGGTGTGGCGGCGTGGAACACCGTTCTCGAAGGGCGTGATCGCGGGAAGTTCCTCCGGTGTGACGTGTCCGATCACCTCCGATGGCCTGTTCCGAACCAGATAATCCACCGCAGTGATCCCTGCCATTCCGGGGTTCGTCAGGCCCACAAAGAGCGTCTGTCCGGGCTGAACATCCGACGGGATGGTGAACTCGAACGATTCTCGTGGCATGGTAGCTATTCACCCGGCCGAACAATAAAGCTACAGCACGCGCCGGGCGGGCGTCCGGGCTCGACCCCCCGCTCGGCCATCCGTCGCCCGCCACGGTTGATCGAGTTCGGCCCACTCGACGCTGTCGAACTCGCCGTCACCCGACCGGATTCCTGGCTCAGCGTCAGCGTCGCGATCACGTCCGACCGGGCCGAAACGTCGAGCGCGAGGTACGCACCCGGTGCCGGTCGGCCGGGGGTGTCCGAGCGATTGTACGCGAGTGAGACCTCCTCGAGTCCGTCCCGGAGCGTCTCGATCAGCCGTTCGACGCGCGGATGGTTGCGGTAGCGTATCGCAAGATCCGTGTCAGCCATACGCTACCGATCGCCGCCGAGGAAAAATACGTTCCTCCCCACCGGAGAGCACTCCCGTCAATCGGCCTGTTTTTCGATTTCGCCTTTGAGTGATGCGGTGTCGAAGTCGTGGTCGGGGCGGAGGCCGACGAAATCGAGGAACTCCCTGGCCGCGAGGAGATCAGCTGTCGGATAGACGCTGTCGGCGGCTTCGACGGCAGCATTCGATCCGACACGCGGTGCCAGCGACGCGAGTCCACACGCTATGTCGTAGGCTTTCGCGTCCTCGATCGCACCCTCTCGAACGCGGGTCGCGTCGATGAAATACAGCGTCTCGACGCCGTCGGCGTCGGGCGCGACCAACACGTTCTCCGCGCGGAGGTCGCCGTGTGCGAGGCCGGCCCGGTGCATCGTCTCGAGGTTCGAAAACAGCGCCGGGGCGAGCGCTTCGGCCACCTCCGCCGGCAGGTCGTCGAACGTCCGAAACGATGGGAGATACTCGAGCACCAACACGCCCAACCCCTCGTGTTCGAACGCCTCGATCGGCTCCGGTGCGGCGATCCCGAGTTCGCGGATCGCTTCCGTGGCCGCCAGTTCGTGTTCGGCCATCTCGAGGGGCGTCGAGAACCGCTCGAAGAACCCCTCCGTGCCCGAGGAGAACGCGCCGATGTTCCGGCCGGTCGTCAAAAGCGAGTGGACGAACGTGTGTTGTTCGCCGATCACCTTCACGAACCATCGTTCGTTTACCACGCACGGAACCGAGAGCCAGTTGTCCGCCTCGAGACATTCGAACGTCACGTCCGCCGAGGGCTCCCCGAAGCGACGGGCGACCTCCGAGGCGACGGCCGAAAGCTGTGACTCGGAGACGCTCTCGCGGAGGAACCGACGGAAGGCCATACGAGTTCGGGTAATGGCCGGTGCGTAATAAGCCATGTCCTGTGAAGCGTCTCCCCGTTTCGCCGACCGCAACCGATATTCGCGCCCGGCGTCCCACTTCGGTATGACTCGACGCTTCGATGACGTGACGCCCGGCGACTCCATCGACTGCGGGACGGCCTCCGTCACCCAGGAGGGGATCCTCTCGTTCGGGGCCAGATACGACCCTTTGTCGATCCACACTGATCCGGAGGCGGCGGCCGACTCGCCGTTCGGCGGCCTCATCGCCAGCGGGATCCACACGTTCGCGCTGACGCAACCCCCCGTCGTCGAGGCGTTCTACGGCGGTTCGACGATGATCGCCTCCGGCGGCATCGAAAAGCTCCTGTTTCCGGCGCCGGTCCGCCCCGGCGACACGCTCGCGGTTTCGTTGGACGTCCTCGATACGCGGGTGTCCGAACGAGACGACGGGCGCGGGGTCGTCACTACCCGACGGACCGCGACAGTCGAGGGCGAGACCGTTCTGGAACTGCGGAACGACACCGTCTGGAAGCGCTGAGAAGGGCCCGGCTCTAGTCGTCCGCGATGCCGGCGTGGGGGTCCTCGATCTCCGGCCGCGCGATGTCGCGGTCGGTCGTCTCGCCGTCGATGTCGTAGGGATACTCGCCAGTGACACAGCCGAGACAGAGGTCGGCCCGCGACTCGTCGAGCGCCTCGGCGACGGCGTCGATCGAGAGATACGCCAGCGAGTCGGCGTCGATCTCCTCGCGGATCGCCTCCGTATCGCGCTCGGCGGCGATCAACTCCTCGCGGGAGGCCATGTCGATCCCCATATAACAGGGTGCGACGATCGCCGGCGCGCCGATCCGCATGTGGACCTCCTCGGCGCCGACGTCGTTTAACAGCTGGACGAGTTGTGTCGACGTCGTCCCGCGGACGATCGAATCGTCGATAACGGTAACGGATCGCCCCTCGACGACGTCCTTGATCGGATTGAGTTTGAGCCGGACGGCCCGTTCGCGGGCGTCCTGCGTCGGCATGATGAACGTGCGGCCGACGTAACGGTTTTTCATCAACCCCTCGGCGAACTCCACGCCCGCGCCTTCGGCTTGGGCGGCCTCGGCGTAGCCGGAGGCGAAGGCGCGCCCCGAGTCGGGGACTGGCAACACGACGTCGCTTTCGACGCCGGACTCCGCCCACAGTTTGCGACCGAGCTCACGCCGGACGTCGTAGACGAGGTTGCCGTCGATCCGGGAGTCCGGACGGGCGAAGTAGACGTGTTCGAAGAAGCAGTGGGCGGTGTTCCCCTGTTCGACGAGCTGGTAGGAGTCAAAGCCCGTGCCGTCGTTCTCGAGAACGACGAGCTCGCCGGGCCGGACGTCGCGAACCAACTCGCCATCGAGGACGTCGATCGCGGCGGACTCCGAGACGAGAATATAACCGTCGTCGAGCTTCCCGATACAGAGTGGCCGGTTGCCCTGTGGGTCCCGAACACCCATGATCGTGTCGTCGTGGGCGATCGTCAAAGAATACGACCCGTGGATCCGGTCCATCGTCCGCTTGACTGCCCGAATGAGGTCGGCCTCGAGGAGGTTGCGCGCGAGGTCGTGGGCGATGACTTCGGTGTCGCCGTCGCTGGTGAAGGCGTGACCACTCGCGGCGAGTTCCTGGCGTAACTCGGCCGTGTTGACGAGGTTCCCGTTGTGGCTCAACCCCAAAGAGCCCGATTTGAACGAAACCGAAAACGGCTGCGCACAGCAGGCGTTGACGCTGCCGGCCGTCGGGTACCGGACGTGCCCGACGCCGGTCGACCCCTTCAGCGAGTCGATATCGCCCTCGTCGAAGGCGTCGCCGACCAGCCCCATCTCGACGTGGCTGTGCTGTTGGAACCCATCGTGGGTGACGATCCCGGCCGACTCCTGCCCGCGGTGTTGCAGCGCATACAGCGCGTAGTACAGCGGTCGTGCCGCGTCCCGCCCGTCCAACGAGACGCCGACAACCCCGCATTTCTCCGTCGGTCCATCCGAGTGCCGCCCGTCTGGCATGTGTATCGGTCCGAGTCCCAGCGACAAAAACCCCACTCCATCGTGGATGACACGTCGCTTATACCGGGAGTATGTATGCACGTACTTGCATACTCGGGTGACGGGTGGCGAAAACGGCAGCGAAGCGGCTCGTCACCGCGAATGTCACGACGAAAACGGCGGTTCCTTACTCGCCCTGTTTCGACTGCCAGGCGTACCCGCGGCGTTTGGCGGTTTTGCCGAAGCCACAGGACGCACACACCTTCTTTCTCGAGTGGTAGGACTTCTCGCCGCAGCGTCGACATTTGACGTGCGTCGTCTTGTTCTTCTTCCCTTGGCTCGGGGTCCCAGCGCCAGTCATGGTTGTATCGAGACGACGTTGTCGCCGCGGATAATGGTTACGTTGTCACCCTCGCCCAAGACGAGGTTCATGTGTTGGTCGTACCCCGAGAGGACGCCCTCGTGGGTCTCGCTCCCTTTGAGCGTCACGCGGACTTCGCTTCCCAGTGTCTCCTCGAGAACGTCGAGCGGACGGTCTGTCATATCCGATTCGCCACGTGCGAGCAGTATAAACGCACCGACCGGCGGCGAGTGTTCAAACTGATACGCCACGGGGCTTGACCACGAGGCGATTGTAACCGACTTGCGGTGGGTGGCCTCCAGCCGCGCCACTCGCCCGCGGCCGATTATAAATCGACGCCGAACGGCGCGAACTCGCCCACCCGGCGCGCGGTTTCGGCGAGCAACTCGGCGGCCGCTTCGAGGTCGTCGAGATCGACCACCTCGACGGGCGTGTGCATGTACCGGTTCGGGATACCGACGCTGAGTGCGGGCGTTCCCCCGCGGGCCGTATAAAAGGCGTCAGCATCGGTTCCGACCCGTGTCCCGGTTGCTGAGAGCTGGAGGTCGATCCCCGATCCCTCTCCGACGGTCCGGACCGCCTCGACGAGGGCCGGATGGTTCGCGCTGCCTCTGGCGACGACCGGACCGGCCCCCAACTCGACGTCGCTTCCCTTGTCGCCGGGTGAGTCCGGCTGGTCGGTCGCGTGAGTCACGTCGACGACGACGACCGCGTCGGGATCCAACTCGAAGCCGACCATCTCCGCCCCGCGGAGGCCGACTTCCTCTTGAACCGTCGAAACCGCGTATACTGTCGCGTCAGAATCGGCCTCGACCGCGCGGCGGAACGCCTCCGCCGCCGTCCAGATCCCGACCCGGTTGTCCATCCCCCGGCCCGCGACCCGCTCGCCGGCCAGTTCCGAGAGCGTTCCGGCGAGTGTGATGGGGTCGCCGACGGAGACGAGCTCTTCGGCCGCCTCGCCGTCCTCGACGCCGATATCGACGTACTGTTCGGCGATCTCGTCGTACTCGTCCTTCGCGGGATCGCGGAGATGGATCGCCACCTGTCCGATGACACCCTCGACGGGGCCGTCGTCGGCGTGGACCGTGACGTGTTGGCCCTTCGTGACCGTCCGATCCGATCCGCCGATCCGGGTGAGCTTCAAGAATCCCTCGTCCGTGATGGCCCGGATCATCAACCCGATCTCGTCGCCGTGACCCGCGACGGCGATACTGGGCGCGTCCGGGTCACCCTCGCGGATCGCGACGGCGTTGCCGTAGGCGTCGACGCGCGTCTCGTCGGCGTACGTCTCGACGTACTCGAGCCAGCGGCGCTGTCCCGCAGTCTCGAATCCGGATGGTGTCGATACCGAGAGCAGTTCCTCCAGAAACGACCGCCGCGTGTCGTCCATACCGGTAGCTGCGACCGCCGACCACATCAACGTCCCGGCGGGGAATATAAATCCTTCCGCGGCGAACCCGCGGACATGGCAGAGTTCACCTTCCTCGAACTCCACTTCGAGAACTCGGATCTAACCGCGAACGCACCGTACAGCCACGGCGAAAAGGACGTCGACGTGGGCGAGGAACCGTCCGCGGAGGGGTCGTCCTCGAAGAGGGGGACGCTCCTCGCCGTCCTCGTCGGACTGTGTTTCTGTGTCGGGGTCGCCTACGTCGTGCGGAATCGGGTTCTTGGCGGCGAGGCGTCCGAGGACGAGGAGTTCGAGTTCGACGCCTGATAGTCGAGTGACGATGCCGGGGAGGCTTCGTGGACGGTAGCGGGTACTGCACACCGGTTCGGGGGATTACCCTTCGATAATTCAGCTCGCTCGTGATGTGGCAACAACGCCTGCAACAATGTTATTGTGTAACATTACCAATGCTGCGCATGGACAGTCGTGAGCAACCGATCCGTACTGTGATGACTGAACCAGCCCGGTCAGTCCCGGCGGATACACCCACACGCGAGGTGGCTACGATCCTGCTCGAGGAGGCGATCGGGTCGGTCGTCGTCGCGGACGCCACTGGTATTGTGACGAAAACGGACCTTCTCGCAGGGATCGAGAACGATCGCCCGGAAGCGCCGGTCTCGGAACTAATGACTACCCCGGTGGTCACCGTTTCAGAGGACGCTGACGTTCAAACCGCGATCGACCGTATGGACGAGTACGAGATCAAGCGGCTCGTCGTCGAAGACGATACCGAGGCTGTAGGCGTCGTAAGTACGACGGATATCCGGCAGGCGCTCGCTACCGAACTCGACTCGGTGATCGATATGTTCGCCGGGTCGGCCGTGACTGAAGGCGAGAACACGTATGAGTGTATGTCCTGTGGGGAACGCGTGACTGCCGCGAACAAGCCTGGCATGTGCTCCGCTTGCGATTCACCGATGCGGAACATCAGCGTGCCCCGTAATTAGGCTGCCGGCCCCACGAGTCCCGTCGATCGGTTTCGGCTGCCGGAAGGTCTTTTGCGCCCCGTCGAATACGTTTAGTGTGAATCTCTTCCGTGCCGCCCGCGCCGTGGCCGAGTCCGAGGGCGACAGCCCGGTCGACTGGACCGCCGTGGGAACCGCAGCCCGCGCCGGGACACGACCCGGAGACCTGTCGCTGTCGGCGGCCGACCGCGACGGCTACGCCGACGACGTCGCGGACGCGAGAACGTCGATCAGGGCCGTGTCCGGCGTCGACTTCGATCTCCCGGGGACCATCGAGGTCCAGAACCGACACCACTGGATCGACGCGAACGTGGAGACGTTCCGCCGGTTACTCGCCCCTCTCGAGGGCCACGTCACGCTCGTCCCGTCTCTCGCCCGCACCGCCAACACCGGATCGATGGCCGTTACGCTCGGCTTTCTGGCTAACAACGTCCTCGGCCAATACGACCCGATCCTGCTCGGCGAGGGCGATCACACCCTCTGTTTCGTCCATCCGAACATCCTCGCGGTCGCCGACACGCTGGATGTCGACCGCGACCGGTTCCGACGGTGGATCGCGTTCCACGAGGTCGCCCACGCCGCCGAGTTCGACGCCGCGCCGTGGCTCGGCCCGCATCTCGAATCGGAGATGGAGACCGCCGTCTCCGAGCTCGCTGCCGGGCGGTTCGACCGCGGCGCGCTGTCGGAGCTCAACGTGGCGATGACCGCCGTCGAGGGATACGCCGAAATGGTGATGGACCGGGCGTTCGACGACGAGTACGCCGACCTCCGGGAGAAACTCGACGACAGACGCCGAAACGTCGGCCCCGTCTCCCGCCTCATCAGGCGCCTGCTGGGCTTCGGAATGAAGCGCCGCCAATACGAGCGTGGCAAGGCGTTCTTCGACGTGGTCGCCGACGAGCGCGGCGTGACCGGCGCCGCCGCCGTCTGGGACCGTCCGGAGAACCTCCCCACCGACGAGGAACTGGATTCGCCCGAGCTGTGGCTTCAGCGGGTCGCGTAGGCGGTCTGGCCCGATCGTTTGACGCCCGAGCGGTGAACTGTTAAATACGTCCGGTGTGTACATTTAGGTTGAGCATGGATAACCTCGTCACCGTGGCCGTCGTTGTGGCTCTCGTGTTGGCGATCCACGCCGCGTTCGCGGTGTATCTCTACCGCTCGCTCACGGGGTCGGGATCCGATACCGACCCGGCGGTCCGGACCGATACCGGTGGAGCGGCCGGGCGGGACGGGGCCACCGATCGCGAGACGCCTACGACCGTCCACTGTCCGACGTGTGGCACGCCGAACGACAGGCGGTTCCAGTTCTGTCGGCGCTGTGTCTCCGATCTCTCGAGCGGCGGGAATCCACGAGGATCGACGATACCGAGCGAATGAGCGGGGTGCCGATTTTTACTTTCGAAAACGCCGTCCCGACGCCGGCGCGAGCGCGTCCGCGTCGGGGAACAGATACCACACGAGCGCCGTCCCGACGAGCAGGCCGCCGATCACGGCTCCGACGACGAGTCCGAGCGACGCGTCGCCCTGTACCGAGATGAGTCCCGCAGAGAGCCCGACGAGCAGGACCGTGCCGAGCTTCACGCGCCGAAGGGTCTTGATCCGGTCGGTCCGGGAGATCGGATCGACCACTACCGCGTTCCTCCGGGCGTCGAGACGTGCATAGCGACGAACCGCCACGGTGTGTCCACGGCCCCGTCGTCGGCGCCCGGTCGACGTTCGAGCGTTCCGCTCCACCGGGTGTCGAACTCGTACTCACTCCCGCGTTCGAGGTCGCGCCAGGCCATGCCGACCTCGTCGGAGAACCACGCGTATCCGTCGCGTTCGGTCACGAGGAGCCGTTCGCTTTCGATTCGCCACCCCTCGGTTGTTTCCGTCTGCGCGGTGAGGCCGGCCGCTATCTCGTCGAACCCGTACAGGCGTTCACCGATGCCGAACTTCACGGTCGCATCGCGCGCGAAGAACGGGGCGAGCGGGTTACCGGAGCGAAGGGCGTCGTAGTAGGCGTCGACAGTCGCCGCAGCGTCCATACTCCCGATTCGACACGCGCCGACTTACCGGTGTGGGTGTTCGACCGGCGCTCAACGCCTCCGACCACCCGCCTCAGTCGTCGGCCGGTGCGGCGTCGAGGAGCGTCTCCGGTTCGGCGCTCGCGTAGTTGACGATCGACGCGAAGATGTCGTCGTCCATCGCGAACCGCTCCCCGGAGGTGATCCCATACGCCTCGGCGTCGGTGAAGCGAGTGTCGACGAACCGCGTCGCGACGAGCGCCTTCCGGGCGTCGCCCTCCTCGTCGATCGCCCACTGGGCCTCCTCGAGCAGTAGCGCTGCGGTCACAACGTCGAAGACGAGATCGGCCAGCCGCTTCGCGTGGTACTGCGCGTAGTCGCCGTCCTCCGTCGCGAGGGTTCCGAGCGCGGTTTGCAGTTCGGCGAACCGGGCCTCAGTCTCGGCATTCGGTTTCTCGAGGGCAGGATGTTCGACTCCGTCGAGCTTTCCCCGAAGATAGGGGAGCAACGCCTCGTGAGCGCTCTCACGGTTGAACGCGCGCAGTACGTCCAGAGAGAGAATGTTAGATGGGCCCTCCCAGATCGGCAACACCTGCGCGTCTCGGAGGAGGCGGTGGGTAACGTGTTCGCGGACGTACCCGTTGCCACCGAGAATCTCCATCGCGTAGGAAGTCGTCTCGACGGCCATCCGGGCGGTCTTGTACTTGGCGACGGGAATCAGGAGTCGCATCAGCCTGTAGGCGTCCGAGTCGTCGCCGACCCGTTCGCGCTCGTCGAGCAACCGCGCCCCCTCGAACGAAAAGACGGCGGCCGCCTCGTAGTCGACTGCCATGTCGACGAGATCGCGTCGGAGCAGCGGATACCGGTCGATCGTGTCGCCGAACGCCTCCCGATTTGCGGCCCGAACCTTCGCCTCGAGAAGCGCCCTGCCCATCACGCCGACCGCGCCTGTCGCGTTCGTCAGCCGCTCGAAGTTCATCATCTCGGCCATGTATTTGAATCCGCGCTCCTCCTCGCCGATCAAATACGCCTCGGCGCCCCGGAATTCGATTTCGCCGGTCGGGACCGCGATCGTCCCGAGTTTGTCCTTCAGCCGTCGGAAATGCGAATCGTTGACCTCACCGTCGGGCGTGATCCGCGGAACGAGAAACAGCGAAAGCCCCTCGACGCCGCCGGGGGCGTCCGGCGTCCGCGCCAGCGCGAGCGCGCCCTGGGCGTCGATGTTCGAACAAAACCACTTCTCGCCGTACAGTTCGTAGACGCCGTCCTCGTCGGTTCGTTCGGCTCGAACCTCGTTTGCTCCGACGTCGGAACCGCCTTGCTCCTCCGTCAGGAACATCGCCCCCTCGATGTGTTCGTCGACGTCTCTGGCAGTGAGGCCCTCGAAGTACTCCGCAAGCGACCCGTCGTCGAACTTTTCGAGAACGATCGCCGCCCCGGTCGTCATCGAAACGGGACAACAAAACCCGCTGTCGACGTATGAGAGAAGCGCCTGCATCATCAGCGTGTGCGTCAGACCGACCGGTTCCTCGCGCCCGGGCGGTGCGTGAAAGGCGTCGTGGGTGAGGCCGAACTCCCCGTAGGTGATCGCCTCCTGTTCCTCCATTAGCGGGTGGTACTCGACCTCGTTGCGGCGGTTGCCGTACTTGTCGTAGGCGTTGAGTTCGTGGCCGGCTCTGTCGATCCGGTCGGCGTTGTCGGCCATCCGGTGGCCGAGCGCTTCGCCGTAGCCCGAGAGGACGTCCTCGGCCCAGGCGAACTCGTCGTCGGGGTACACCCGTCGGGCTTCGAACCGAAGCGTCGGATCCAACTCCCAGTAGTTGCAATCGCGTCCCTCCTCTAACTCCCCGTACGCTATCCCGTCGGTGCGCATATCGAGGTTTTGTGACACGGTATCATAAGGCTTAGTTAGCGGTCGCTCGGTTCAGTTCGCCCACTCGAGCATCCGAACATAAAAGGGATCCCCCGAAAGCGCCGCCCGATCGCCGACGAGGACGAGCGCCCGCTTCGCGCGCGTCAGCGCGACGTTGACGCGGCGGTGATCCTCGAAGATGGGGCTCGTCAACTCCCCGGTCGCCACAAACGAGATAACGATGACCTCCTTTGCAGAGCCCTGAAACCGATCGACGGTGTCGACGGCGACCTCCGAGAGGCGACGGGAAATCTCGGCGACCTGCGCTCTGAACGGAGCGATAACACCGATGTCGTCCGGGTCGACGCCGGCCTTGAGAAACGATTCGACGACCGCGGCGACGCGATCGGCCTCGGCGGCGTTCGTGTTGCCGCTCGCGGCTCCGCCGGGATCTACGAACGAGACCGGATCCGCGAGCTCCGACGGGAGCGCGTCCGGGTCGACGCCGGCGAGATCATCGAGCCGCCTCGCCGCCACCGCCCCGTTCGCGGGTCGCAGCTTCCCGTCGTAGAACTCCTCGCTGGAGAAGTACTGGATCCGCTGGCTCATCCGGTATTGGCGGTCGAGCATGACGCCCGCTTCGGGGTACGCCTCGATGAGGCGCTCGAAGAGCGACCGCCGGAGGTCGTTTTCGGCCCTGACGACGGGGGGAAGCTGCCTGTGGTCGCCGACGAGCACGAACCGGTCGGCGAGGGTGATCGGGAGAAACGTCCCCGGTTCGGTGAGCTGCCCCGCCTCGTCGACGATTGCGACCGAAAACGACTGGGATTTGAGGACGCGCGAGCCGCAGGCCGCGGTCGTCGCCGCCACGACGCTCGCATCCGAGAGCGCCGCCGCCCGTTCCTCCGGGTCGCCCGCCCGTTCGAGTCGGTACCCCTCCATGTCGTCACGGACGCCGGTCTCCGATCCCCAGCGCAACACGTCGGTAAACCCCTGTTCTTCGAGCGCCTCGATGGCGTTGTCGACGGCGCGGTTAGTAAAGGCCGACAGCAGGACGCGCTCGCCGCGCTCGACGAGTTCGGTGATCGTTCGCGCAAGCGTGTACGTTTTGCCCGTCCCCGGCGGGCCGTGGATCAACGCGAAATCGTCGGCGCGGAGCGCGGCGTTGACAGCGTCGTTTTGTGCGTCGTTGTTGTCGATGTACGTCCCGTGCTCGCCCGAAAACGCCGGCTCGCGGCGGCCGAACAGCACGTCCTTGCGGTCCGGATCGCCCCGGAGGACGACGTCGTGCAGCGCGGTCAGCTGTCTGTCGACGCCGATCTCGGAGGGGTACTGATCGAGACGACGGAGGTCGATCGGCTCGTCGGCGACGACGACGATCTCCTCGCCGAGTTCGGTGATCGTCGCGAGTTCCGCGGTGCCGCGGGTCGGGTGGCCGTCGCTCGCGAGCACCCGGTCGCCCTCTTTGAGTTTCGACACCGCGTCGGTGGTCCGGCGGGCGCGAAGCTCCCATCGGCCGCCCGACACCGGTTCGCGGCCGATCGGTTCGAGGCCGATGAGCGCTCTGTCGTCGTCGGCGCGCTCCTCGGCCGACTGTTCCCAGAGTTTGCGGTACTCGGCGTGGACCTCACGGCGTTCAGCCTCGATGGCCCGGTAGAACCGCTCGAAGTACGCCCGCTCGTCGGCCGGAAGCGCATCGCCGATTCGGCCGGCTTTCGACTCCTGATCGAGGCGGCCGGCGACGGCCATGCAGGTGTCGCGCTCGAAGCAGTACTCGCATTTCGCCTCGGCCTCGTATCCTGTCGGAACCGAGCCGCTGAATTCGGCGGCTGCGATCTCGTTTCTCACCCGGAGCACGTATTTCAGAAATCCGGGGCCGACCGAGAACTCCTTGGCCGGCGAGAGGTCGCCGGAGGCGTCGGCGCGATCGAGGGCGGTGTTTTTGGTGTACAGGAGTGTTCCTGTATCAGGTGCGTCCTCGATGCCGTCGGCGAGGAGGAGGGCGTAACACGTCGCCTGCACCTTGTCCTGAAACCGCGGGTCACGTTTGAGGTTCTTGCCGGTCTTCAACTCGACGGGCATCCCGCGGCGGACGGCGTCAGCCCGGCCCTTGATTCCGTACTGTTCGGAAATGAGCGTTTGCTCGGATCGCCACGAGTCCTCGCCGAACCGGCCCTGGTTGAGCCATCCCTCGATCGCCGCCGCGTTCTGCCGGACGTCGTCTGCGACGCCGTCGGCCGTCTCGCCGAGCAGCCCGATATCGAGCGCCGCCTCGGCGACGCGTTCGTCGATACTGTCGTCGATGTCCCGGCCGCGGAGTAAGTCGCCGAACACCTCGTGGACGACGGTCCCTTTGACGACCGGATACTTCAACGGCAGGCCAGTGAGCTTGTTCAGATAGTAGATCCGCGGACACTGGACCCACCCGCGGATGTCGGTCACGTCGATCAAAAAGTCCGGTTCGACGACGACAGCCGAGGAACCGGTCGTCGAGTACGTGGTCTCGCCGTTGTACTCCCTTTCCGATACGTCCGTGACCAGAAGCTCCATCCCGGCCTCGACGTGTGCCGCGGTCTCGGTCCATTTCCCCCACAGCGTCACCCGGACCGGGTCGCCGGCCCCGCGCTCGGGGCGGAGAGTGATTTCGGCGAGATCGCTCGTGCCACGGCTCGTCTCGACGGTTCGTGGTTCACGAGCTTCCAGAACCGGTCCGCGTACCTTCACACCCGTTCCTACGTCCACCGGGGAAAAACGCTGTCGGTCGTCCGGATCCCCCGAGCGATGGAGCCGACAGGTTCTTTTTCGTTTCGGCCGAACGGATAATCATGCGCGTCCGTGACTGGCAGGATATCCTCGGTGATGTCGTGGAATCGAACGCCGATTCCGGCGACTGGCGGGCCGTGGCCGGCGACCGCCGCGGCGGCGTCGGTGAGGACATGTTCATCGGCCACCCCTCGGTCGGCGTTTTCCAGTTGAAGACGTTCGCGAAGAATCCCTACGAGGTTCAGGGCGTCGGCTCGCGAGTCGCACGGCGGCTCGACGACGAACTCGATCCCTTGTTTCCGGAGCGCGAAAGCGGAGGTCGCTTCGGCGTCAATCAGGGGATAGAGGACGAAGACGAAGCGAAAGAGCGCGCAAAGCGGCTCGAGGCGGTGCTCGAAACCCACGCCGACGCGCCGACGACCGGCGACGCGCTGTTCGAGGACGTTATGGACGCCCTCGATAGCCCCGCATTCGGCCCGATGGAGTACGACATGTACGACCGGCCCGAGGAACTCGAGGCCCTCTCGGAGACGTTCGAGGGGGCCGAAGAGCTGCTCTCGACGGAACTTGACGATCTCATCGAGGCGGACGATGTCGGTCGCGGGTTCCACTGACCGTCCGCTACGTTTATAAATACGCCCGAATCACCGTCCCGAAGCCCGCAGCGCCGACCGCGAACGTGACGATCCCGCCGATTCCGGTCAGCGTCAGCCCACCGTTGATCGCCGCGCCGACCAACAGCGGCTTCGGCCACCCATCGGCACGCCCCACGAGTCGGTCGCCGATAGCGAGGAACGCGATCGCCGCGCCGACGGCCCAGATCACGTACGCAAGTATCGCGAGCCCGATCGCGATCGGGATGCCGAGTATCGTGATAAAAAGCACGACGATCGAGAGAATCAGGACGAACAGACAGACAACGCCGTAGAGGAACGAGTCGATGGGGGATTCGAGGACATCGTCCATCCGCGCGGCGGTGTAGTCGGGGGCGACGGCGATCAGTATCGCGCCGACGATGAGGGTCGTCAGGAACGCGCCGACGGCGCTGCCGAGAACCGATCCGACCCCGGTGATCCCCGGCTCGGGGCCGGGGCCCGGTTCCATCTGCGCGATGAGCGCGACGTCGGTTGCGGGGAGTAGTTCGAGCACACCGGGTATGAACCCGGAGTAGCCTATAAACGTACGGGCGTCACTGAGGCCCGTCGGCGCCGATCGACGGGCGTCGGCCGCCCGAACTCACTCCACCTCGCTTCCGGCGTAACGCCTGTAGCTCATCGTCGAACCGTCGATGATGACCATATCGGTTCCGTGCTGTCGTTCGTGCGGTGGACCCTCGCCCAGCGCTTCGAGGTCAGCATCGCCGTACTCGTATGGTGTGTTGATCTCTACCATACCCATCCGTCGGTCCCCATCGAATATAAATCCTTGCTAGAGTGTACCACTCGTGTCAGGCGTCGATCCACACCGCCGGCTCCGCCTCGGATGCACGAGTCGGGATGTCGGAGTATGAGTTCCCCAGTTGGGTTTATTCGTCGAGGACCACGTCGATCCCCCGTTCCGTGAGGTCCGCGGCGAACGCCTCGGCGTCGGCCTCGAGCGCCTCGAAAGTGTCGTAGTGAATCGGGACGACGAGTTCGGGATCAAGCGCCGCGGCGAGGTCGGCGGCGTCGTGGCGATCCATCGTGAACGAACCGCCGATCGGGGGGCAAAACACATCGACAGAGAGACGCTCGTGGCCGTCCAGTACGTCCGTATAGCCGGGCCAGTACACAGAGACGCCGCCGAGTGTGATGTGGAACCCACAGCCGAGTCCCTCCGGGTGGTATGGCTCGCCGTTCTCTTTTGTGTATGGTCCCCCCGGTTCGTTGTATGCCGGGGTCGTCCGAACGATCGCGTCGTCGACCGCGATGTCCGCCTCGGAACCGACCGTCCGTACCTCGTACGGGAGGTCGGCCAACCGTTCGACGTCCCGGTCGATGCGGTGGGTGTTGATCCCCTCGAAGGCGACCACTGTCGCTTCGGGTGCGGCGACGGTTCTGATCCCGTCGGTGTCGTAGTGGTGGTCGTGGGTGAGACAAACGACGTCACCGTCGCCGCCTTCGTATCCGTCCAACACGCCGTATCTCCCGGGATCCATGTACACAACCGTATCGCCGGCCTCCAGCCGCACCGTCGCGTACCCGAGCCACGAGACGGACACGCCGTCGTGTTCTACCATGCACCGTCGTAAACGGCCATTCGATACAAACCCGGCGATCAGCCGGCCAACCGTTCGACGCGTTCGAGGCTGTCGGCGTCCTCAGGGTCCTTGTCCTCGCGAACGCCGACGAACCGGGGGAATCGGAGCGCATACCCCGAGGCGTACGTCGGAGACCGCTGTATTTCCTCGTACCCGACCTCGAAGACCACGGCCGGTTCGATGTCGACCTCGGTGCCCGTCTCGGATCGGACGTAGGGCTGTAACCGTTCGTGGAGCCGTTCGAGTTCCTCGTCCGTGATGCCGGTCGCGACCTTTCCGATCGTCCGATACTCCTCTCCCACACGGACAGAGAGCAAAAAGGTTCCAAAGTGGTTCGCCCGCCGCCCCTCGCCCCACTCTGCCCCCGTGACGACCGCATCGAGCGTCTCCACGTCTGGTTTCCGTTTCAGCCAGTTCTTCCCGCGTTTTCCGGGCGTGTACGCGGACTCCGGGTTCTTCAGCATGGTGCCTTCGTGGCCGGCCGCCAGCGCCTCGGTTTCCAAGTCGGCGATGTCGTCGGCCGATCCGGTTACATGCAGTTCCGAGACGGCGCCGCCGAGCAGTTCCGAGAGCCGGGCGTGTCGATCGACGAGCGAAGCGTCGAGGAGGTCCTCGCCGCCAGCATGGAGGCAGTCGAACGCGTGGAACTCGACCGTGACGTCCTCGCGGGCCGCCTCGATGTCGTGTTTCCGGCGGAATCGCTGCAACACGTCCTGGAACGGCCGCGGCGACCCGTCGTCGGCGACGGCGACGACCTCGCCGTCGAGGATCGCGGGAACGTCGAGTGTCGCCTCGACGCTTCGGACGACTTCCGGCAGGGAGTCGGTCACGTCCTCGAGGTTTCGCGAAAAAAGCCGCGTCCGATCCCCGTCGTGGTGAATCTGGACTCTCGCTCCGTCGAACTTCGCCTCGACGGCGACGCGCTCCCACTCCTCGATCGCGTCGACTGCCGTCCCGGCCTGGGCCAACATCGACTTTATCGGCCGGCCGACGGCCAGCCGGATACCGTCCAGCCCGTCCTCGCCGTCGTCGCGTGCGGTTTCGGCGACGAGCCCGCAATCGTTCGAAACCTGCAGCGCCCGCTCGACGGTTTGAGGCGATACCCCGTAGGCCTCGGCGATGGCGTCACGGACCGCCCCTTCCCCGACGCCGATCCGCATGTCGCCCAGCACCAACCGGGCGAGGAATCGGGCTTCCGTCGGCTCCGTGCGGTTGAACAGCCCGAACAGCGTATCGAGTTTGGTCGCCGTGCTCCCGGAGCCGTCCGCCGCCGCCAGCGCCCGGAGTTCGGCGTCGATGTCCTCGACCGTGAGCGGCTCGCGACCGCTACCGAACGCCGAAAGCCCGTGCTGGCCGCCGAGTTCGAGTCCCGCTGCGACGGCTCCGATCTCGCCGGTATCGGCCAACCGATCCTCGATATCCGCCGCCTCGACGTTTGGCCCCGCCGCCTTCGCGAGGGCCTCCCGACACAGCGTCGGCCCGATATCGAGTTTCGTCGGGTCGTGGGCCGCGAAGACGCGACCCTGGACGAACCGAGCGACGACGTCGAGCGAATCGCCCGCGTCCTCAAACAGGCCGGCAACGAGTTCGACAGTTTCGAGGTCTGCTGGTTCCGACTCGATCTCCAGAGCCCGGTCGGCGAACTCCGCGAACTGTATGCCCATGACTGTCCGATCTCGGTCGGTCGCGTTAAAAAGCTCGAATCGATCGTTCGACGCTACAGGACCTCGTCGAAGTCCTTGTGGCCCTTGATTTCGACGTCGTCCTCGGTGATCGTCGCCAGGAAGACGCCGTTTCCGGACCCGGTGTCGCGCTCGACGGCGGCCTTGATCGCCGAGGCGGCGACGCGCTTGGCCTCGTCGTTCGTCATGTCGTCCTCGTACCCCTGTTCGAGGGTTCCGTGGGCGACCATGAGGCCGGAGCCGGTGACGGTGTAGTCGTCTGCCATGACGCCGCCGGCGGGGTCGATAGAGTAGACGTGGTGGCCGTCATCGTCGACGCCGCCTAGGATGGGGTTGATCGCGAAGAACGGGCCACCGCGGGCGAAGTTCCCCGCGAGCGTCGCGAGGGCGCTGATCGAGATGTCCTCGCCGCGGCGTGCCTCGTAGAGGTCGACCTCGGCGCGGAGCGATCGAATGAACGACTGCGCGCCACCGACGCTTCCGACGAGCGTCAGGGCTGCGCTCGGGTGGATCTGTTCGACCTTCTGGACGTTCTTGTTGGAGACGAACCGACCGCCGAGGGAGGCACGCATGTCCGTGGCGATGACGACGCCCTCAGCGGTCGTGATGCCGATGGTCGTGGTACCCGTCTTGTTGACGGAGTCGAGGTCGTCGGCCGAGAGGTCGTTCGAGGGAACCTCGCCGAGTTCGGGCTCGTACGGCGAGAGGGTGTGATCCTGACCGGTACGCGGCAGCGAGGAATCCAGTTGACGCATTACATTACGGTACGATCCGACGCTGATAAAACCTTCCGGTTACTGCTCAATTGTCCTCTGGTAGACTGCACCCAGGCGGTCGACGAGCTGTCCGACCGGGAACGGGATCCCCGCTCGGTTCGCCACGAGGGCGACCGGAAGGAGCGCGATGCCGAGAACGATACTGAACTGGTACAGAGCGAACACGAGCGCCCGGTACGGCTTGGATGCCATCGTACCGCGAAGCCAATACAGTCTGGTAAATAAATATTTCGCCCCCGGGTTTTCGTGCGAACCCACGAAAAACAAGCGTTACAGCGACTCTACGGCTACTGTAGTCCGGATAGTTCAGTAATCCGTCTCCCGATCGGGCGACCGACAGCCATCCCGGCTCAGCGGTGGATAGCGCGGGTACGTGTCCGCGGCAATAGCTATAACTTATGCGGATTATGACGATCACGTGCGCGGGAGAGGGCCGGTGTGGACCCCTCGAGCAAGCGGGAAACAATAGTGCTATCCGTCGGGCACCGTTTCGTGCGGATATGAGCAACTATCTCGTCGCGATGGAGGCTGCATGGCTGGTTCGGGACGTCGAGGCGATTGACGACGCGATCGGCGTCGCTGTCAGCGAAGCCGGCCGACGGCTCAACGAAGCCGACATGGATTACGTCGAAGTCGAAGTCGGGTCGACTCCTTGCCCCGCGTGTGGGGAACCGTTCGACTCCGCGTTCATCGCCGCCGACACGGCCCTCGTCGGACTGGGGCTCGAAATGAAAGTGTTCAACGCCGACAGCGAACAACACGCTTCCCGGATCGCAAAAAGCGAGATCGGTGGCGCGTTGCGCGACGTCCCGCTGAAGGTTATCGACACCTTCGATACGGGCGACGCCGAGGACGAGGACGCCTAACTGGTTCGAGACTGGCGTCAGGAGACGTGCGCGGCGACGTCAGCTTCCGTAATGATTCCGCGTAGCTGTCCGTTCTCGACGACCATCACCGCGGCTTGGTGGTTGAGGTGTGCGTTTACTTCGTCAAGCGTCGCGTCCGGTTCGACGGTCGTGATCGCCTCCCGCATCGCGTCCGCGACCGGGAGTTCCCCCGCGTTGTCCGGGTCGAGCCGTCGGATGTCGGAGTTCGAGATGATTCCCTGCGGGCGCCCGTCCCGGACGACCGGAAGCTGTGAGTAACCCTCTTTGACCATCACGTCGATCGCCTCTCGGACGCTGTCGTCGGGTGCCACGTCGATGACGCCCTCGTGCATGATGTCGTCGGCGTGCATCACCGCGCTTTCGGCCTCGTCGAGCGCGTTGACGATCCGACGGAGTGTCGACAGCCGCGGATCCACGTCACCGCCTTCGATCCGCGCAATCAGCGGCTGCGAGACGTCCGCCCGGTCGGCCAACTCGCTTTGTGTGAGCTCCAGATCCGTCCGACGCTCCTTGAGATCGGCCGGCGTCGGCAGGTCCATTGACATGCCGAACAATTACCTTGAGTTATACAAAAATCTTCCCCCGCCCCGCGATTTATAAGACGGAACGCGGCCAGGCCCACCGTGACCTAAGCAACCGCGGTCGGCCCCCGAGGCGGGAGCACGGGGACGGGTCGACCGAGGCCGCCCCCGTCTGCTCGCTACAACTCCAGACCGCGTATCGAGACGCCGGTTCCGGACTCGACGTGGCCGATTATCCGTGCATCGTCGAGTTCCCCGACAACCGTTTCGGCGTCCGGTTTGGGGAGGGAAGCGACGAATCCGGTGCCCATATTGAATGTTCGGTGCATCTCCTCATCGGCGACGTTGCCCTCCCGCTGAACGAACTCGAACACCGGGTGTGGCTCGAACGGATCCTCGATCGCGTAATAACGGTCACCCATCCGTTTGAGGTTCGTCCACCCCCCGCCCGTGATGTGTGCGGTCGCGTGCGTCTCGGCGGCATGGAGGGGATCGAGCACCTCGCGATAGATACGGGTCGGCTCGAGTAACACCTCGCCGATGCTCCGATCGTCGTGCGGGAACGGGTCCGCGTAGTCGTGGTTTCCGGTCACCGCTTCCCTAGCCAGAGTCAGCCCGTTCGAGTGGATCCCCGAAGACGGCAACCCCACGAGGCGGTCGCCCTCGCGCGCCTCACCGTCGAACAACTCCGACTCGGTCGCCAGCCCGGCACAGGCCCCGGCGAGATCGAGCCCGCGGATCACCTCGGGCATCACCGCAGTCTCGCCGCCGACGAGCGCGACCCCGGCGCGTTCGGCACCGGCCGCAAGCCCCTCACCGATCCGTTCGGACGTTTCGTCGTCGGGGGACTCGACGGCGAGGTAATCGACGAAGGCAACCGGCGTGACGCCGGCTGCGATGAGATCGTTCGCGTTCATCGCGATACAGTCGATCCCGATCGTCGAGTAGTCCCCGAGCGCTTCGGCGACGAGCAGTTTCGTCCCGACGCCGTCCGTCGCGAGCGCCAGATACCGGTCGCCGATATCGATCATGCCGGCGAAGTCGCCTTCGAACTCGCCGATCGCGCCGACGAGCGCCGCCGTCGCCGCCTCGCTGTCGTCGATATCGACGCCCGTCCCGGCGTACGTGAGTCCCTCCTCGGGATCGTCGTCGCTCATACCACTACCGGCGGCCGAACGGGGCAAAAACGCGTCGGTTAGGCGCTCCGCGATCAAAAACTCGGGAACCCGACGAACAGGAACGCGGCGATAGACAGAAGCACCGATCCCACGAAGACGGCTCCGAACACGGGCTTGCTCCACGAGATGACGGATTTCCCGTCGAGCGGGCCGAACGGGATCATGTTGAACGCCGCGAGGAAGGCGTTGACCAGGACGCCGAGCTGACCGACCTGCCCGAGAAAGCCGCCGAGAAACGCCAGGGGGAGAAACGCCGCGAGCAAAACGACGTTCGTCAGCGGTCCCGCGACGGAGACCAGCCCGTTCTGTCGCTTCGTGATCCGTCCACGGTGGTACACAGCCCCCGGCGCGGCGAACAGGAAGCCGGCGAAGGCGGCTCCGATACACAGAGCAAGCATCTTGTAATCGGCTTTGAACGACGCGATCTGCCCGAACCGAACGGCGACGACCTTGTGAGCGAGTTCGTGCAGGAGGAATCCGATCCCGACTGTCAGCGCGCTCACGAGGAACACGCGGGCGAAAAGCGGCGAAAACACCGCTCCAGTGATGTCCGGGAACACCTCCCGGCCGGTCGCGACGAATATGAAGACGCTGAACGCGACGCCGAGCGCAGCCCACGCGATGAGGAGATCCCTGATCTCGTCCGGATAAAAGCGGATTCCGTCGACGCGGATGGCGCTCACCGGACCGCCTCCGAGATGATTTCGAGGCTGTTTCGCGCGGCCTCGATCATGAGACGGGCGACGCCACTCGCACCCTCGATCCCCGATCCGGCGAACAAATACGGAAGCAGCACGGTTGCGAAGACGACACTCCCGACGAAACTACCGACGTTTGTCAGCGCGACGATCATGATGAGTTTGAAAAGCGGCACCGCGGTGAGGTCGCCCCAAAGCTGCCGAAGTGGCGCCTCTTCGTCGGACATGATCTCGTTGAGCTCGGTGATATCGCCGACGTTGACATCGAGGTACCGCAACTCGACGTAGCCCGCAAACCATCCGGGGGCCAAGAGGGGGTTGACGCTCGTCAGCCACGCGACGGCACCACCGACCCCCGCCGAACGCCAGTGTGCTCCCGCAAGCTTGGCGAGACCGAACGCGAGGATCCCGTTGATCAGGAACCACGCCGCGAACAGCCGGAATAGCAGTTCACTTGACGCCCCTTCGACGCCGGTGTACGTGGCGATCGCTAACAGCGCGAAGAACGCGAGGAAGCCGAGCGTGAACAGGTAGCCGAACAGCTTGTAGAGCGAGATTCGGCCCCCGGACCGCCGGCCCGTGATCGACTCCATCGGCGGCAACAACGACGGGGTCTCGAGATAGCGCTCGATCCCTTCGCGGTGGCCCGCACCGACGACCGCGACGATCCGATATCCCTCGTCGCGCAACGCCACGAGCTGGTGGGCGATGTAGGCGTCCCGCTCGTCGATGAGTGCCTCCGCGCCACCGGGAGAAAACCGGCGGAACTCCTCCATCATCGCTCCGACCACGTCGGTGTCGGTCATCCGATCGACGTCGATCTCTTCGAGGTCGTCGTCCTCCGGTGTGAGCCCCTCCAACGCGAGCAGTATGGCGGTCCCGATCACGAGGCCGAGACCGAGCGCGACGATGACTGTGTCCGCGACCCCGATCAGGAATCCGGGCCCGAGCGCCTCGGGGACGACGAACGGCCCGGCGATAGCGCCGGCGAGAATCGAGAGGACAAAGCCGACACCGAGTCCGACGCCCATCCCGATCTCCCGCGAATCGCCGAGTCCGACGGCGAGACTCCCGGCGAGTTTGAGTTTTTCGAGAAACGACAGCCGCGTCCAGAACCGCTGGATCGTGACTTGAATATCCCGGTCGACGAGCGCGACATCGACACCGAGCGCCTCGGCGGTGTCGATTGCGGCTTTCATATCCGCGCCGGGCTCGATATCGAACCGGTCGCCGAGACGGGCCTGCACGTACGACAGCATCCAGTACGCGAGGAACTGATACACCGTGTTTCCCTTCAGGAGATCGCCGGCGTCCAGATCGTCGGGGGCCTCGCCGCGGAGTTGCCGGTACCGACCGTCGTCAAGTTCGACGGCGACGATATCGGGTCGCTCCTCGTCGATGACGGACTCGACTTCCTCGACGCTTGCCGCCGAGACGTGGGCGGTCCCGACGACCCGCACCGACCCCGCGTCGTCGTCGCTACTCATTGTCGGCAACTGTCGGGCGAGCGGTTTACGTGTATCGGGACGGGACAGTCGACGTCCGCTCGAGGGGTCCCATCCGACACCTCGGAGACCGAAGCACCCATACACCAGCGACCCCCGCTTTCGCCATGGCGACGTTGGCCGACTCCCGGACCGAAATGACAGAGATACTGCTCCCGAACCAGACGAACACCCTCGGACGGGCCCTCGGCGGGACGGTCCTCCACTGGATGGACATCTGTGCGGCCATCGCGAGCATGCGCTTTGCTGGCAAACAGTGCGTCACGGCGTCGATGGACCACGTCGATTTCGTCAGTCCGATCGATCTCGGGGAGGTTGCAGTCATCGAGGGGTACGTCTTCGAGACCGGAACGACGAGCCTCGAAGTCCGCGTCGACGTCCGCGCCGAGGATCCGATCGGGGGCGACAGGCGACTCGCGACGGTCTCGTTTTTCACGTTCGTTGCCCTCGACGATTCGGGGCGTCCGACCGAGGTCCCGCCACTCGAGTGTCCGACGGACGCGGAAGCCGAGCGCAAAGCTGCGGCGATCGAGGCGCGCCGCGAACGGCGGCGATAGCGCGATTCGGAGCCGTCGTGTGGAGTATCGTTCACCGGACGACAGTGACGGGGACCGGGGACCGCCGGACGACCGTCTCGGCGACGCTACCGAGGAGGATCCGCGAGAGGCCGTCGCGGCCGTGGCTCCCGATGACGACGGCGTCTATCTCCTCTTCGTCGATGTAGTTGATAATCGCGCGGGCGGGTGAGCCGGTGACGATCTCGGTTTCGACAGCCGACTCGAGCGTCCCCGCGGCGTCGCTGAGCAACTCCTCCCCCGAGGCTTTGGCCTGATCGTACCATTCGTCCCAGTAGCCGGCCATCGTGGCTTCCGGTGCCGCACCGTAGCCCGCCTCGACGAAGTCCAACACGTGAAGCAGTACGATTTCGTCGTCTGCGTGCTGTTCTCGGGCGTATTCGAGAGCAGTCTCGGATTGGTCGGAGCCGTCGTATGGTATCAACACTCGCATACCAGTAGATCTCCGGCCACCCGTTTAGTTCTTGTAGGTCAGTCCCACACCCCACCGCACGCATTTATGCGATATGAGCCGTTATAACGCGGCGTGTACCGGGTGTGTGCGGTCGTTCTACTCCTCGTCCTCGCGGGCTGTGCCGGAATCGGCGGTGACACCGACAGCGGTGACTCGTCGGTGGATACGACGACGCCCGTTCCGGTTCCCGACGCCGATCCGGGACCGGTCGGCTCGTCGGGGATCGACGACGGCGGCGTCTCGGACCCGAACGCGGTCGCGACCGCACACACCGAGCGGCTCGATGAGGAGTCGTATCGGTTTGTCTCGAATCAGACCGTCCGGTACGAGAACGGGAGCCTCCGATCCCGGTATCGGACCGACCTCCGTCTGGCCGAGAACCGGACCTACTTCGTGACCGTCCGGACCGCGGGCCCGGAGGGGCCGTTGCTGCTCGGTGAGCCGCCCGCGACCGCGGAGTTTTGGTCCGATGGCGAGACCTACCTCCGGGCGTTCGGCGAGCCGGACCCGGTTTACAACGAGTTTTCGCCCTCTTCCTCAGGGGTCGGGACGTGGGGGTTTTGGGCCTCAACGGGAGCCTTTGAGATTCAGCTATCCCCGAGAGGGGCGATAGAGGCGAGCTTCCATTCGGTTCCGACGCGTGTCGACGAGACGCGGCGCGTCGACGGCGTCGACCGATACACGCTTGCCGAGGTCGAACCGACCGACGCGGACCTCCCGTTTCCCGAAGCTGATCCGGCCCGGAACGTCACGCTCGAGGCCGAAATCGACAGCACCGGACTCGTCCGACAGCTCGATCTCGAATACGAGGCCCGGATCGACGGCGAAGAGGTCCTCGTCGCCCGATCGATCGGCTACTCGGAGGTCGGAACGACCGGCGTCGGTCGGCCGGAGTGGTTCGACCGGGCACGAGAGGGCTAGAAGTCGGGGAGATCGTCGGGAGCCTCGTACTCCGTCTCCCAGTCGATGTAGTCGCTTTTCAGCGTTTGGCTCACGGTTTCCCCCAACTCGGCCATCGCGGCGTTGATTCCGGAGACCGTCTCCCAGGAACGCAACTCGGGGTGGAGGTTCCGCTCCTTCCAGTCCTCGGGAATCCCGGGTGCGTGATATCCGACACGGTCCGCGAAGGCGTCCCAGAAAAAATCGAAGTGCTGGATCATGCCCAGATCCGCCACGATCGAGAACTCCCGCTCGTCCAGATCCGTGTCCTCGGCCCACGTTTCGAACGCCTGCTTCCACGCGCCCGCGGACAGCAACTCCTCCAGTTCGTCCCGCTTGTAATCGGTATCGCCGACGATTTCGGCGTCCTCGTACTCGTTGGGGTCCGTCTCCTCTAACTCCGGCGGCGCCGGACGATCGACGTTCAAACTCATGGTTCCGACTACGCCCACGCGACGCATAACGGTTGTCGCTGTCGGCTCGGCTCCTCGCGCTGGGGTCACTCGTCGGCGAACCGCTCGTACCGAACGCGAAGCGTCGTACTCGACACGTTCGAAAAGTCGCGCTCGACGGCGTCGTCGAAGGCATCGCGATCGACGCCCGACTCGAGATCGATCGTGCCGGGCAACGCGAGGGCGATGAACCGATACGCTTCGTTATCGGCGGTTTCGTGGCACGGCGAGCGGTACCCGACACTGCCTTCGTCGTTTTCGCCCTGTCTCGCCTCGAGCGGCGACTCGATCCGCGTGTCGCTCGGAAGCCCGGCCGGAATCTCGATCCGTTCGGCCGCCGACACACCCCACAGGAGCCAGATGGTTTGTGGGGTGTATCCCCGGAGCCACTCGCCAACGACGGCAACGGTGCTGGCCCGGTCCGGGGGGTCTTCGATCCGAAGCGGCGGCGACTCGCCGGCCCCATCGCAGGTGTACCGTTCCGGAAGATCCTCGCCGTCGAGGTCGGGGATCGAAAGCGTAAATTCGGTTTCGCCAGACGACGGCGCCTCGCCACCGATCGTGCATCCGGCCGCCGCCACGGCGGGGAGGGCCCCGAGCAGTTCCCGTCGTCGCATACGGCCGGTAGGGGTTCGACGGACAAGACCGCATCGCAACGAACCGGGGTTTCGCCGGATGGTTGATTAGCGTCGGGCAACATTCCTCGGGTATGGACGTCGAAATCGTTCCGCCGACGCGGCGACGCTGTGAACGCTGTGGCCGGACGGACGTCTGGGACGACGAGAGCGAAAACTGGGTCATCCTCGAAAGGGACGGCGAACGCGTCGTCGGCAACAGACACTGCATCCACGAGTGGGATATAAACGGTCAATACAACCCGGTGACCGGGAAGACGGAGCAAAACGCCTGAGGACGATGACGACCGTCTACGTCACCGTGCCGCCCGAGGCCGCCTCGGACCTCGCCGCGACGCTCGTCGAAGAGGAACTCGCGGCCTGCGTCAACCGGTTCGACTGTCGGTCGACGTTTCGGTGGGAGGGGGAGGTCGTCCACGACGACGAGGCCGCGTTGATCGTAAAAACGACCGCCGAACGCTACGCCGACACGGCCGCCCGTATCGAGGAACTTCACCCCCACGACGTGCCGTGCATCGAGCGCTTCGAGGAGGCCGACGCGCTTGGCGAGTTCGCCGGGTGGGTTGAGGCGAGCGTCCGATAGCTCACCGATCGAACGGCGTTTCGGGGACGGGCGGCGACCATCCGTGTCTGTCGGCGACGAAGCCGATGAACCCCGGAAACTCGTGGCCGTGACCGAGGACTTCGGCCGCGAACTCCGGTTCGGGCGCGTCGGAGAACCCACCGGAGCCGACCATCCGGCGCAGCACTTCCTCGACGTCGGCCGAACTGTCCGGGAAGGCGTCGGTGAACGCCGCCGGGCTGTCGCCGAAACGGTCCTCGAACTCGGCCTTTGCGTCGTCGTAGGCCTTCGAGAGCCACCGTTCTCTGTGGGCTCGATACGCGTCGTCGTAGGCCCCGTGGAGTTCGGAAAACTCGCCAGCGCTGAGCGGATCGGTCGCCGAGAGGAACGTGATAAACGTGATTGCGGCCTTCCTCGTTGCGGGATCGTCGACGTCCGACCCCGGAAATCGCAACTCGTCAACCGGCTCGATATCGGTGTTCGGCGACGACGAGAGGGTCGCGGCGTACGTTCCGTCGGGCTGTTCGCGGATATACACCGTATACTGAAATCGGTCGTGGCGAAACTGCCTGACGATGTCGTCACTGTGGCCGCCGCCCAGGCGCCCATACCAGCTCCCGATACCCAGATCGGTCAACGGGGGCGTAAACGCCGTCGGCGAGAAGACGAGGTTCACCAACTCGACCCGGGTCAGCCGCGCCGTACAGGGAACTGCCGCGAGTTCCTCGAGCACCCGCCTGCGGTCGTCGCCGAGCCGGGCGCTCCGGCCGCAGGATTCACAGACGACGCTTCGGCCGTTCGTTGGGTGTTCGGGGGTGACCGTCGGAACGTGGTCGCCCACCGGGACGTCGGGGAGTTCGTATCGCCCGCAGGGGATCGATGCGAGTTCCGACAGCGCCCGACGGATCGGCCCCTCGGCGGTGACGGAGTACGGAACGGTCACGCCACAGGAGTCACACCGGACGAACCGCTCGCGAGGGTACAGCGAGGGCATGTGACCCCGAGCGGCGACGTTCGGGTCGACGTCGAAGTCCCGAAGCGTCGTCGATCGGCCGTCCTGCGTAGCCATACCCCGCGTTCGATCCCCCGCTTAAAAACTCCACGCCACGTGTGAAACTCCGTTTCGAACGCCGAAACCGACTACACGGCTGCCGAAACGGGGTCGATATTTAAATATGCGCCAGCCGAACCCCGGGTAGAAGCATGACCGGCCGGCTCAATCCCCGACGATACGACCTCGGCGAACTGCGCGATGCGGCCCGGGAGCCGCGCCGTCGCGGCGGGGATGACCCGGCCGAGACACACTCCGAACGGGCTGACGGGGACCGATCGGTGCCGGTCGAACCGACGACGAACGAGTCGCCGACGCGACGGGCGCTGACCTCGGCGGAGACGCAGGACGGCGACGAGGTCGAGGCGTACCTCCGTGCCAGACACCAGCGCGGCCGGGAGGCCCACACCCGGACCGAACCCGGCCGTGGCGGGGACGAAAGGCGGCAGTTGGGGCGGGGGGCCCACGCCGAGGCTTCAACCGCCGCCGCCCCGAGAGGCGCGCCCAACGCCGCGGCCTTCCTCGCGGAGCTTTCGGCTGCCGGCGTCTCGAAACCGTATCTCGACCGGCTCCCGGACGCCTACACCGCACAACTCGAGGTGTTCGAGTGGCTCGAGGTGCTGTTCCAGCGAGCCGACCGCGAGAAGGCGATCGCGGCCCTTGAGTACTACGAATCGATCGGGTGGCTCTCCGAGCGGAGCCGCGAGGAACTGATCGATGTGGCGTCGGGACTGTCGGTCTCGGGCCCGGCTGGCGGGTCGCTAGGTATCGATGACCACCGCGAGAGCCTCCTGTATGTGGCTCGGCTCGCACAGCGCCGGCAGGAATGAGGGACGCTTTTCCGACGGTCCAGCTACCCGCGACTACTCGGCGGCACAGCGGTTCGGCCCGAGTTCCAGTTCGATCGCTTCCTCACCCTCGGCCGTCGCTCGACCGCGGTTGATGGAAATAATCCGCTCGTAGTTCGGCGGTTTTTCGGGGGCGGTCTCGAGGATCCGTTCGACGAACGCCTCGCGGCCGCGACCTAACAGCGGCAGTTCCGTCCGAAGGGCTTCGATCGACGTCGACACCTCGGTTCCGGGAACGACGCCGTACTCCCCGTCGTCGGAGACCGCAAAGTGCCCCGGGAGGACGGTGATCGGATCCGGTTCGGCGAGGACGGTTCCGTGAAGCGAGTCGTACAGCAGTTCGGCCCCCGATGCGGCGTCCGAATCACCGAACTGGAGTTCCGTTCGGCCGACGCTGTCGACGAACACCGTGTCGCCGGTCAAAAGCGCCTCGCCGTCGACGAGGTAGCTCGCCATTCCGGAGGTGTGACCGGGCGTGAACACCGCTTTGATATCGACGGTGCCGACTTCGACGACGTCGTTTCGCCCGAGCGGATCGTACTCGAAGTCGGGGTCGCGCTCGGCGACGCGTTCGCCGAGGTGATACGGGACGTCGAGGTCCGCGGCGAGCTGTCGGCCGCCGCTTATGTGATCGGCGTGGATGTGTGTATCGAGTACGCGTTCGATCCGGAGGCCGCGGGCTGCGGCCGTCTCACGGAACTGGTCGACGTGTCTCGTCGGATCGACCGCGGCGGCCGCGCCGGTGTCGGGATCGGAGACCAGATAGCCGAGACACCCCTTCGCGCGTCGCTGGAGTTGAACGATCCCGACCGATCCGTCCGTGTCGATCTCGACGGCATCGTACACCGCACTCCAGGCGCGCATCCCGTCGTCGACGTGTCGGACGTTCTCGAACCCCGCCTCTGCGAGTTCCTCGGCGAGGAACCGCGAGGATTTCCCCTTCGCGCAGATCGTCACGATCGGATCGTCGCGGCCGAGCCCCGTCGTCGAGCGGAACGCGTCGGCGTCGAACTCGTGGTCCGGTTTGTACGGAAACTGCGTCGCGCCGGCGAGTCGCCACCTTTCGAAGCTCTCGGTGTCACGGGTGTCGACGAGATGGAACGCCTCGCCGCCGTCGACGAGTTCCTTCAGTTGCTCCGCGGAGATGCCGGCCGGGGGCGTCGGCGTGGATTTGGCCATACACGACACCTCCGGTCGGCTCGTATTAAACGTCCGGCCCGGACGGCCCCGAACGCGTCCCCTCCCGGATCAGCCCCGCAGCGCAACGAACGGCCGCAAGGCGAGCGGGACGTACTCCCGGGCCGGATCGTACTTCGCGAACGCGAGGCTGTTCGACATCACCGAGACGCTCGAGGCCGCCATGGCAAACCCGGCGAGTGCGGGGTTGAGGAGCCCGAGCGAGGCAACCGGAATGAGCGTCGCGTTGTAGGCGAAGGCCCAAAAGAGGTTCTGGCGAACCTTCGAGATCGTCGCCTCGGAGATCCGGATCGCCTTCAGCACGTCGGCGGGGTCCGAACGCATCAGCGTCACGTCGGCGGCCTCCATCGCCACGTCGGTCCCGGAGCCGATCGCGACGCCGATGTGGGCCGCCGTCAGCGCGGGCGCGTCGTTGACGCCGTCGCCGACCATCATCGCGTGGGTGCCCTCGGCCTGTATCGAGTCGATCACGTCCGCCTTCTCACCGGGCAGAACCTCCGATCGGACGTGTGCCTCCGGAATCCCCACCTCGGATGCGACCGCCGCCGCGGTCCGCGGGTTGTCGCCGGTGAGCATGAACACGTCGTATCCCCGGTCCTGAAGCGTTGAGACGGTGGCTTTCGCGCTCTCTCTGACGGTGTCGGCGGTCGCGACGACGCCGATCACCTCGCCGTCGAGGGCGACGAGCATGGCCGTCTTCCCCGCCCGCTCGAGTCGCTCCATCGCCTCGAGGGCTGGCTCGGGGTCGACGCCGCTGGCCGCCAACAGCGCGCGGTTCCCGACGAGGACCTCGCCGTGGGCGGTGGTCGCTTCGATCCCCTTCCCGGGGACGTTCTCGAAGGTGTCGACCTCGGCGAGTTCGACGCCACGATCCTCGGCCGCGGCGACGATCGCCTCGGCCAAGGGGTGTTCCGAGCCCGATTCGGCGCTCGCCGCCACGGAGAGGACGAACGACTCGTCGACGGCCGGACCGACCACCGCGCCGCCGTCGGCTCTGGTTCCGCCCTCGATCGCCTCGACGTCGGTCAGCCGCATCTCCCCCTCGGTCAGGGTCCCCGTCTTGTCGAAGACGACCGCATCGACCTCCCGGACCCGTTCGAGGATGTCACCGCCCTTGAACAGGACCCCGTTCGTCGCCGAGATCGTCGAGCCGACCATCGTCGCCGCCGGCGTCGCGAGCCCGAGCGCACAGGGACAGGCGATGAGGACGGCCGACGCGAAGACGATCATCGAGAACTCGAGTATCGGCACGCCGCCGACGATCGGCCCGCCGCCGACCTGCCCGACGGGCAGCGGTTCGACGAGCGCGAACAGTTGTGGCGCAAAGAAGTACCACAGGATCGCCCAGACGACGGCGTTAGCGATGACAGCGGGGACGAAATACCCGGAGACCCGGTCGACGAGCCGCTGGATGTCCGGCTGGCGCGATTGGGCCTCCTTGACCCGGCGGACGATCCCCTGAATCGCGGTGTCCTCGCCGACCTTCGTCGCCTCGACGAGCAACACCCCGTTCTCGTTGATCGTCGATCCGACGACCTCGTCGTCCGGCGACTTCTCGACGGGGACGGATTCGCCGGTCAGCATCGACTCGTCGACGGCGGAATCGCCCTCGATCACGACCCCGTCAGTCGGGATTCGCTCTCCGGGGCGGATCTTCATCACGTCGCCGACCGCGACCTCCGAGAGCGGGACGGTGAGTTCCTCGCCGTCGCGGACCACCGTGGCGTCGTCGGCCTCCATCCGGAGCAACTCCCGCAGGGCGTCGGACGCCCGGGCCTTCGATCGGGCCTCCAGCCAGTTGCCGACGGTAATGAACCAGAGAATGAACGCGACGGCCTCGAAGTAGAGGTCGCCGGTCACGAGGCCGACAACGACGGCCAGGCTGAACAGATATCCGACGGTCGTCCCGGTCGCGACGAGAGTGTCCATGTTGGCCGTCCGGTTTCTCGCGGCCTTGGACGCCCCGATGAGAAATTCCCTGCCGAGCGTCGCCATCAGCGCGGTCGCAAAGCCCAATTCGATCCACCCAAAGGGCACGCCACCGATCGATCCGGGAGCCGACAACGGCGTGAACATCGCCGCCATCAGATAAATGAACGGCAGCGTCAACACGCCGCCACCGATCACGAGCCGTTTCTGTCTTTTCAACTCCCGCTCGGCCGTCGATTCGTCCTCCGTGGTGTCGTCGTCCTCGATCGGTTCGTACCCGGCGGCCTCGATCGCCCCGAAAGCGGCTTCGGCATCGAACGACTCCGGGTTGATCTCGATCGTCGCTTCGTCGGTTGCGTAGTTCACGTCCGCGCGGAGCACACCGGGGAGTTCCGCGAGCGCTCCGGCGACGGTCTCGGAACACGTCGAACAGTGCATCCCGCCGACGCCGATCGTCCGGGTCCCACGGCGCGGTTCGTATCCCGCGTCCTCGATGGCGGCGTAGATCGATTCGAGGGACGCCCGTTCGGGATCGTACTCGACGGTCGCCTCGTCGGTGGCGTAGTTCACCGACGCGTCGGCGACACCCTCCATCGACGCCATCGCCTCGGCGACGGTCTCGGAACACGTCGAACAGTGCATCCCGCCGACGCCGATGCGTTCCCGTCTGGTCATACACATAGGTATGGCCTCCACATTGATGCGGTTTGTTCTTTATTTTCGTAAGTGTTCGAGAGCGCATGCTTTGTAATCCGAGCCGGTTTGGTCGATATCGTCCATAGTAAAAAGACGTTCCTCGCCCCGTCAACGGAACGGAGACCGTCAGAGCGCTCCGCCGAGCTCCTCGTAGCGCTCCTCGAAGCGCCCTCGACAGGAGTCACAGCAGAATTCGTACCGATCGCCGTCGATGATCGCGGTGACTCCCTCGGCGGTAACGCTGTTGCCGCACTCGACACACTCCAGCCCGAGCGTCGCCTCCCCGAGCGCAGGGTGCCAGTCTGCGGCCACGAGCGGCGTGGCCTCGACCGTCTCGACGACGCCCGTCTCGAAGGCGGGCGTCAGCGCCGACTCGATGTCCCCGTCGGGGAACGTGCCGACCACGAACACCCGGCTGTCCGCCGTCGCGAAAACGTGTTCGACGCCCGTGACGTCGTCGAGGGCTTCCCTGACCGCCGTCGTCTCGCCCGGTTTCACGCCGAGCGTCACGGCGACCCGGACGCCGTCGTGAAGCCGCGAGCGATCGACGTTGACGGTGAATCGCTCGATGATGCCAAGCTCCCGGAGGCGATCGATCCGGTCGCTCACCGCCGGTGGCGAGAGGCCGACCGCCTCGGCGAGGTCGCTGTACGGCGCTCGGCCATCATCGAGCAACAGCCGGAGGAGTTCCCTGTCGGTCTCATCGAGGTCGCGCATGGTTCGACGTTGCAGGCCGTGATTTAAAACATATGCTGGGTGATGGTCGGTCGTTTATACTGTTGTCGCACAAAGGAGCGACCGATGGTGCTTTTGACCACGGCCTACGTTCTCCACGTTCTCTCGGCGGCGTTCTGGACCGGGGCAACACTGTACGTCGTGTACGCGGTTCTCCCCGGCGCACGCGACGGTCGGCTCCCGGCCAACGCCGTCGCGGACGGCGTCCACAGGCTGCTGTTGATAACCAGATGGACCGGAATCGTCCTCCCGGTCACCGGCGCGTACATGATCTGGGTGTTGTACACGCCGCTGGAACTGTTGACGACGACGGCCCGCGGGTGGGCGGTTCTCGCTATGTTCGGGCTGTGGGGTCTCATGAACACCCTGATTGAACTCGGCGTCCTCCGGATGCGCCGGGCAGTCGACGACGTCGGTATGGGCGCGTACATGGCCGAGGGCTTTCCGCTTACGTACCTCTCCGGCGAGGAGTCCGGCCGGGAGTTGGCCGACCGGGGCCGACCGTATCTGCTCGCCGCCGCCGGCTGTGCGGTCCTGCTGTTGGCCGATGCCGCGTTACTCGCCGTCGGCATCCCGTTTTGAGCCGCCCACGGTCAACAGTGTTAGATACGCCGGTTCGCTACTTGTGGTATGGACGACCACACACGCGACGACACCGTCGGCCCCCCGGCCGCCGGTGACCCGACCGGGTGGTCGGCCGACCGCGGAACGTGGGAGCACGGAACCCTCCGGCGGGCGGTAGTGAGCGGCGTCCGGCTGTACAACGCCGGCGAGTTCCATGAATCGCATGACTGCTTCGAGGCCGAGTGGTACAACTACGGCCGCGGTTCGACCGAAAGCAAGTTTCTCCACGGCATGGTACAGGTCGCTGCCGGCGCGTACAAACACGTTGACTTCGAGGACGACGACGGAATGCGATCGCTGTTCGAAACGGCGCTACAGTATCTCTACGGCGTGCCTCGGGATTTTTACGGCGTCGATCTGCTTGACGTCAGGACCGTTCTCACCAACGCCCAAACCGATCCGGCGATCGTAGACGGGTGGAAGATCCCACTCGACGGGGCGCGACCGACCGCCAGGACGGCCGATCACGAATATGTGGCCGGACTCGAGTGACCCGCCGCGGGCAATCAGAGATCCTTTGCGATGCCCCGGAGCCCGTTCGTGCGTTCGCGCTGCGTTCGGATCTCCGCCGTCGTCATCACCTCCGACAGCCGGGTCTCCGTCACGAGTTCCTCGACGAGCCAGCGGACGCGGTTCCCGACTTCGGAGTCCTTTAGATACGCGGCGACGCGCTCGATCTCGTCGTCCGTGGGGTGTTTCCCGCCGTTCGGGGCGGTGAGCCGTTGGACGGTGTCGACCGGATCGATCCTTTCGCCGCGCCGGTACGCGCCGCCGGTGAGAAGCAGGGTCCGAACCGTCACGGACGCGACCTCTTCGCGCTCGGCATACCCGAGATCGCCGAGGACCAACCCGGTCGCCCGCGTCGAGAGCACGAACGTCTCGCGGGACGGCTGTGCGAAGGTGGGAGCATCCGCGGGCTCGAGTGTGAGTTCGATCGCCGGTTCGTCCGCCTCCGTGTCAGCGAGCCGCGGATGATCGATCATACCCGGGGTTGGTCGCCGACTCACTTCCGTCGTCCGGTGTGTCGGCCGTTCGAATCCGGAGAGATTCGCTGACACACGCCGCCGCGTCGACACTAACTACGGTGATCGCCGATGATCGAACCGAACGTCGTCGAGGGGGCGACCCCGACGAGGAACTGCTCGCCCTCCAGACGCCGGACGGGTACGTCGTCGACTACGGCGAGACGACGAAGTCGTTCGTCGAACGCGCCGCCGAGGAGGCGAGCGTCGATGTCTACACCGACACGGAACTCACGGACATCACGCCGACGCTCGAAGGGCACACGATCGAGACGACCGACGGCCGCTTCGACTGTGAAGCGACTGTCGTCGCCGCCGGGAGCCACAGCCTCCAGATCGCGAAGGACCTCGGCTACGGCGAGAACAAGGTGTTGCTCCCCGTCGCCGGGAGCTTCTTCCTCGCCGACGACCTCCTGAACGGGAAAGTGTACACCCTCCAGATGAGGAAGCTCCCCTTCGCCGCGGTCCACGGCGACGCGGACGTCCACGATTCGGACGTCACCCGGTTCGGGCCGACAGCGAAACTCGTCCCGGCGCTCGAACGGGGCCGAGTCTCGACGGCTACGGACTTCCTCGACGTGTTCGGGCTGAACGGGGCGGCGTTTCTCAGCTACGGGAACGTCCTCTCGGATCGGGTACTCTCACCGTACGTCCTCCGGAGCCTCGTGTACGACGTTCCCGGGGTCGGTCCCCGGCAGTTCCTCCCTCACGTACGGAAAGTCGTCCCGAGCGTCGGACTCGAGGACACCGAGCGCGCGAAGGGGTACGGCGGCGTCCGGCCGCAGATCGTCGACACGGGGAACAAATCCCTCGATATGGGCGAAGCGAAGATCGTCGGCGACGACGTCATCTTCAACATTACGCCGTCGCCGGGCGCTTCGACGTGCCTCAAAAACGCCATGCGGGACACGGAGACGCTGCTTGGATTCCTCGACGGTGACTACGAGCTCGACGAGTCGGCGTTCCGCGCCGACGCCATCGACAACTTCCCGCGCCTCGACGGGGTCGACGACCCTGTCGGGACCGATCCCGCCGGCAGCGCCAGGGCCGCGGACGACTGAAACGGCAACGAACTATCCGTGAACGTCTGCTTCCCGCTCCGACGCATGTTTATAAGTATCGGGGTACAATGTGATATTATACCATGACCGAAGTTCCCACAGAAGCTGAGGACGAACCGACCACCGAAACGATCACCGACGGCTATTTCGAAAAGGAGTACCGCGTGGACGCGGCGGACGCCGGCGAGTTCCTGAGCGGACTCGGCCAGCAACTCGGCGACGGCGACGAGGTCACGATCTCCGGCGACGGCTACGAGATCCCCTTCGCGTTCGGGGAACCGGTCGAACTCGAGATCGAGTTCGAGGGTGGCGACGAACCGGAGTTGGAGATCGAAGTCGAACTCGTCGGACGCGCCGACGACGAGACGCCCGATATCGCGTGAGGTCGGCGGTGGCCACCGCCGGATCGAAACCGGTGGCTTAAATCCGTAGCGGCTGATACTCCGAGTTGCGTGCGAGGGTAGCCAAGCCCGGAAACGGCGGCGGACTCAAGATCCGCTCCTGTAGAGGTCCGTGGGTTCAAATCCCTCCCCTCGCATCGCCGGGGTCCACCCCCGTGATGCGGAAGACCGCTCTCGGAGCGGCCTTCCCTCGCAACTACTCAAAACATCCCGGAGCCACCGCTGTCCGCGGTCGCGGCCCCGCTCTCGGGGGCGAAACTCGGATCGGATCGGAGAGCGTATCGAACCGCTCCGAAAGCGTGACTTCGCGATACTCCGTGACGGTTCGGTCGTACGTTTGCGTGCCGTCGAGTACGGCCCCCTCGTATCGGGCTTTTTCGGGGAGTGTCGACCGGTCGACGACCCGCTGTTCGTCGGGCTCGCCGCGCCTTTCGACGAGTAACACGGCGCGCTCGTCGGCAAGACGGTCGACGACGACCCGGTCAACTTCGTGTTCCTCGACGGCGAGGGTCGACCCCGTGGCTACCGACAGGACGAGAGCGATCACGAGGGCGATCGAAGCGGCGAGTATCGTGCGCATCGAGACGGCATGGTCCCGATCCAGTATATAAACCTTCGCCGGTCGGCGGAACTACTCGTCCGCCGCGTCGACCGCCTCGACGATGCCCGCCGTCTCCCAGCCGTCGTCGGTTTCGCGGCCGGCGACGAGCGGATCGTCATCGCCGTCCGTTACGAGCCTGTAGACGGTGCCGTCGGAGCCGACCCCCTCGGCCTGAAACGCCTCCTGAAAGAACTCCGCGGAGCGCATCTCGAGGGCGACCGTCGAGCCGTCCTCGAAGGTGAGCCGGACGTCCCGCGGCGTGATGTTGTGGATACGCTTTGCGAGGGTGTTCATAAGCGCCCCGAGGGCCGGGGCCGACAAATCGGTGGCGCTTTGATCCCTGCGGGTCCGGACCGACTATGGGAACACGCGCCGACTGTGCGCTCCGGGCGGCCGAAGCGGGGGCGGAACTGGCCGCGGCGTCGTTTCGCGAGGACGTCGCGGTGGAGACGAAAGCGGACAAAACCGACGTGGTGACGCAGGCGGATCGCGACGCACAGCGGCGGGTCGCGGAGACGATCCGGGAGGAGTATCCGGATGACCCGATAATCGGCGAAGAGGATTCGGCACCCGATTCGGTCCCCGACGAGGGGCCGGCGTGGATCGTCGATCCGATCGACGGGACGACGAACTTCGTCCGGGGCGTCCCGATGTGGACGACGAGCGTCGCCGCGACGGTGGACGGTGAGCCGGTCGCGGGAGCGACTGTCTGTCCGGCGTCGAACGACACGTTCGTCCTCGAGTCCGGTGCGGCGTTTCTGAACGGCCGATCGCTCTCCGTCAGCGACCGGACCGATCCCGAGGCGTTCGTCGTCGTCCCGACGGTCTGGTGGGGGTCTGATCGCCGCGAGGAGTACGCCGCCGCCTGCCGCGGGATCGTCGAACGGTTCGGCGATATGCGTCGGTTCGGCTCCGCGCAGTTCGAGTTGGGGCTGTGCGCGTCGGGCGCCGTCGAGGGCGTCGTGACGAACGTCGAGACGCATCCCTGGGACACGGTCGTCGGCGTCGGACTCGTCGAGGCCGCTGACGGGACGGTGACGGATATTCACGGCAACCCGTGGCGTCACGACAGCCGCGGGCTCGTCGCCTCGAACGGGACCGCACACGACGCCGTCCTCGACGCTGCTCGGGAAGCCGAACCGGATCGATAACCCGTCACGCTCGCACTCGACCGGAAACGTAAAACCGCGATGGGACGGGGATACTGGTATGGATATTCCCGACGGAATCGACCCGGCCCGCGCGTGGCTCGCCGCTTTCGTCGGCGGCGTCGCCGTCGTCACCACGGCGGCGATCGCCCTCCCCGAACGGGTGTACGACGGGTTCCTCTGGCGGTACTTCTGGGGACCGGTCGACGCAGACGCCCACGGCGCAGCCTGCGCCGTCCGCTCCGGCGGTACGACCGAGCGGCTTCCGACACAGAACGCTTGCGCCGCCGCCGACGGGATCGTCGTTACGCCCGGATACACCGGGATTTCGACGGCTGTGTACGCTGTCGTGTTGATCTTCATGCTCATCGGCGTGCTGTTGTTGCTCCGTCGGCTGGAAGTCCGGATGACGCCGCGGTTTTACGCCGCGCTGTTCCCGTTTATGTTGCTCGGCGGCGCGCTCCGGGTCGTCGAGGACGTGAACGTGGCCTTTCTTCGGGCCGACGCGGGCATGCTGATCTCGTACCCGTCGGTTGCGCTCATCATCAGCCCGTTTATTTACTTCGTGATGTTCGCGTTCACGCTCGCCGCGCTCGTGGCGGGGATTCTCGCGGCGAGACGGGGGATTTTTGACGCGTACGAGCCG